>Ga0137410_10000187_pt1 | contig 43534 bp, 78 predicted proteins | sample CZODoug1_16funga_FD_108878 | JGI IMG/M metagenome (GOLD analysis project Ga0137410, IMG submission 108878) | Vadose zone soil fungal communities from Angelo Coast Range Reserve, California, USA - CZODoug1_16fungal (Illumina Assembly) | ecosystem: Environmental > Terrestrial > Soil > Vadose zone... | reverse complement strand
GTTCGACGGCATAGGGGATGGTACCGCCCGCGACATAGCGGCGCGAGGTTCGCTCGCCGATCTTGAGAAACCGCGCCGCGCCGATTTGGGTCAGCCCCAGCGCGTCGATAGCAGCTTGGTATTGCTCGGCGCTCATGCGCTTGGTTTTCGGTTTCTTGGTCATGCTGCATCTTCCTTCATGAAATCGGTTGCCAGCATCCGGCCCAGCGCGTCCGGCAATTGCTCGCCGTGCTGCCAGTACTCGATTTTGCGATAAGGGCGGTGCGGCTTGACGTAGCTTTGAAAGCCATTGCTGCCGGTCATGCTTTGGCCGACTGCCATCAACGCCACGAACAGCAACGGCCGTTCCGGGATCATGGTTGGATCGATGGCAATGACGCCGGCCTTGACGGCTTCCGCCTTGCGTTTGCCGACCTCGCGGGCGTAGCTCGGCGCGGCAAGGTACGGGCAAACCCGCAACGCATAATGCGCGCACTCGGCATGGGTCGGCATGTCGATATAAGCGCCGCGCTTATGGAACGCGGAGCGGGGGCCGCCGATGAACCAGCGGCCACGCAACAGCGTCTTGCCGCAGATAGAGCACAAATCGCGCGCGATCATTTCGACGCGCTTCGACCTCGGAATTAATGGTGAAATGCGGCGTGCCGTCCGGCTCAACGAAGGCGCCGAAAAATATCGGATAACCGCGCCGGTCCAATGGCAAGTGCGCCATGCGTTCCGGAATTACGACGCTCCGCCTCATGATTTTGTCACCGGCAGCGCGGCGGCCATGGTGTCGGCCCACAGCTTCAAATCGTCGGCGGCCTGTTGGTATGCGCCGCGCTTGTAAGCCTTGCCGGTAAAGCCGCTGGCGGCTTTGAGCATGGCGCTCGGCGTGTAACCCCGGCTCGGCTGGATGCGGTGTTTGGCATACAGCCGCAAGCCGCTGACAATGGTCATGGCCTGAAACAGTTTGACGGCATCCGGCCCCGCAAACACCGTGCCGCCGATCCCGGTTTTGATTTCGCTGTTGGTCACTTCGATTTTCCCTCGTTGGTTGGCATTGACACGGTATAGGCCAATTTGGCCGATAGGTCAAGATGGCCGGACCAAGAAAAAGCCCGGCTTTATAGCCGGGCTTTGCGCAACATCGATGCGGTTGGTATCAGCCGCCCAAGAATTTCATAAAGGCCATGCCAGCGGCAAAGATGGCCGCGCCTGTAATCATGGCGGACACGACGGCAATGATCGGCATCAGATACAGGATATCGCGCGGCTTCGTCACAGCTTCATGGCCAGCAACTTGCCGAGTGCGCCAAGTGTTAGGACAATATTGGTGCCGACCATCCATTTCAAAACCGCCATGTCGGATTTAAGATCGTGGAATCTCGTCTCATAGGAAGCGATGGCCTCGGCGGCCTTGCGCGCTTTGTCGTCATCCACTCCCGCAGCTTTGAAGGCGTCGTAAACTTCGGTAATCATGGTAGCCATTTGGTGTTTTTCCTGCTTCGCGCGCCATACTAGCACTTTTTGGCCGTGTCGCCAAAATAATTGGAAAGCCCCGGCTTGCGCCGGGGCGGTTGAGTCAGAGCCGGGCAATCGCCGCGATCTTGTAACGGTTATAGGTATGGTTGCGCCTGATTTGGCGGGTATCCTGTTGGCCGGTGCCACGGCACGAAAAGCAGGTTCCGGAATTTTGCATCTTGCCGTTGACACAAGCGCCCCAGCCATAGACGCCGGTCCCGCGACACTTGCCGCACCGGCCGGGTGCTTGGTTTTCATGGGCTAGATCGTACATTTTGGTTCCCCTTGCTTCGCTGTGTTGATGTCCTGTTATATCCAAATAATTTGGGGCATGTCAATATGGCCTAGTCGAAATCATCCAATAAAAAAGCCCGGCACCATGGCCGGGCTCTTTAAGATCAGGCGGCGAGCGCCACCGGCTCGGCGAGCACGCGATCCCGCAGGAAGCTGGCGGCTTTTTGCGCGGCGCTGGCGGCGGTAAAGAACGCGCGGGCGTCGTCCTTCAATAGTTCGATCCATGATTTGATGTAAGCGGCATGGCGTATCTCGCCGTCGATGCTGAACTCGGCGCACAAGAACGCGGCGGTCAGTTCGGCCACCAGTTCCTCCGCTGCATAGGCGCGGGTTCCGAAACGGTTCTTTAGATCGCGATCCAAGCGCGAGGCGTGGCCGGTCCAATGGCCCATCTCATGAAACGCCACCGCGTAGTAATTGGCAGCGGAGCGGAACGCGGCGAACGCCGGCATGGCGACGAAGTCCCCGGCCGGGCTGTAATAGGCCCTGTCACCGCCGACATCGGCGCGGAAATCGCAGCCGCTGGCGGCAATGAACTCGTCAATGGTGGCGTCGCGCTCGTCAGTGTGGCGCGGCTTGACCGGCTCCGCGTTGAGGATTTTCGCCGGCAGATTTTCGCACTGATCGACATTGAACACGGTATAGGCGCGCAGCATGGTGAACGCCTTGCCCTCGGTTTCGCCGTCCTTGGGTTTGCCGGTCATCGGCTTGACGAAATACACGGTAAAGCCGTGCTCGCCCTTGCGGACATTGCCGCCCAGTTCCTTGGCTTGTTTGAAGGTCATGAAGCGCGGCGAGGCGAAGCGGCCGTGCGACAGCCACAACAGCACCACGTTGCAACCGGAGTAGGGCCGGCCGGTCGCGGCGTTGTGCGGCACGTTGTTACCCGGCGTCGCGGACCATGGCTTGACCCATGGCGCGGTGCCGTTTTCGAGATCGGCGAGGATGCGGGCGGTGACATCAGTGTAAAGGTTTGCCATTTGGTTTCCCCTTGCTGGCGTTGCGTTGATCCTGTGATAGGCCAAAATGGCCTATAGGTCAATACGGCCTAGAGGGGATATCCAAAAAATTTGGTCACAAAATGTTACAGCGCGCAAATCGGTGCGGGTACGGCTGCGTCGATTGCGCCGCGACATCAACCCAAATATTTTGGCTGCAAGGACTTGACACAATAGGAGAGTCACCGGGCGGCGAACATTTCCGCCTTACTCTGGTATCAAAACCGAAAAATAACGCATGGGTGACTCTCTCATGGAGCCGACATTTTCACCAAAATATTTGGATGTTGGCGCAATATAGTTGCAAATCAGGCCGCGTCGCGGCTAGGTCGAAATGGCCTAGCTGTCAAGTGAGTGAACCCAAAATAATTGGGGTATGTCCCAAATAATTTGGTTGACAGATTAGCAGCCTCGCCCGTGCGCCCAAATTTTTTGGTTAGTGAGGTAGCGGGCTTGTGGAAATAACGCATGGGCGGGCTTGCTATTGGCGGTTATTTGATACCGCGTTTTGGCCGGTTCGGCGCAACCGCAATCTTTCAGCATACTGCCAAAATGGCCTAGCGGTCAAGATGGCCTAGTGGAAAACAGCCAATAAATTTCGGGCACAAAAAAGCCCGGCACAATCGGCCGGGCTTGGATTGTCAGAGTCGGTTTCGATCAGGCGGGATTGATCCGCGCTTGCGTCCGGATCAAGCTATTGCCGTTGGTGTGGCTTTGCTTGATCGTTGGTGCCGCGCCATGCTTGGCGGTATAGGCGGTGATAAACTTCGGCGCGTCGCAATCTTCCTCCAGATAGAGTTTTTCAGCGCGGCGGTACGAGTAGCGGCTGAAATCGCTGGAAAGCAAACCGACATCAAGACAATCGGCCGTGGTGACATTGAGCCAACCATGGCCGGGATCAGTAAAATAAGTGAAGGTCTTGGACATCAGAACATTTCCTTCTGGTTTGGCGTGTCGCCGAACAATCCGGCATCACATGGGATTTGCGGTTTTGCGGGAAGCAATGGCGCATTGGCGCGCCGTTGCAGGGTTTCGGCGATGCGGGGCTCGGTGGCCGGCAACTCGGTTTGGTTAGAAAGGGATGGATGCGAGCGCATAGCGCGCGGCCTCCCGCCTTTCTTCCTTGGCGAGATCGAAGGCGACCGGAGCGAAAGAGAAATCGCTCCGCGCGTTGTCGCAAGCCACCTTGTATTGCATGCGCGCGCGATAGACCGCTTGCCGAAACGGCGTCATCTCGCCGTAGCCGTGCGCCTTGTCATAGGCGACGGATGTTGCATGCACCTTGTGAGCGCCGCCGCAACCGTTGCGCTGATAGCGGTCAGCGGCGACATGCTTTAGCTCGTTCATGGCGTTGTGATCGAACATTAAAAATCCCCTTGCGTTGTTCGTGAGGGGACATAACCAAATTATTTGGGTTAGGTCAATATGGCCTAGTCAAGAAAACTGAAATTATTTTCAGGCAAAGAAAAAGCCCGGACAATGCCGGGCTTTGATGTCGCGATTTGATCGCGGTCATAGGAAGGCGATGCGACTATCATCAGGGAAAGTATGCGGGCCTTCCGGTTGTTCGTTGTTGCGGATTAGCCCGAACGATTTGCCCGGTTCGACATCGTGCGCCTCCAGATATCGAAAGCCTTTATAAGCGTTGTGCTTCATTAATAGATCAGAAACGAAATACTGAATTGCGCGCCGTTGGATCGACATCTCGTCAACGCTACCGCGAAATGTTTCGTTAGCCCGCGCCTTGATGGTTTCGATCTTGACCGTTTTCATTTTGGTTCCCCTTGCGTTTAGATCAGGCAACGATATTGGGCTTGTGCCCATTTATCCAAGGTGGCGACCTCGCGATCATACTCCGATTGCGTTAGCTCGTGAGCCATCAGGCGAGCGTCGAGCCGGTTCATTGCGCGCTCAACGGCGCTTTCGGTTGCTTGATCGTGCATATCAGTTCCCCTTGCGCTGGCGCGGTGTTGCGCCGTCGAAAACAACATAGGCCAAAATGGCCTAGTCTGTAAAGAGGCAATGATGAGGAAAGCGAAGAAAAATAATCAGGGCCGCAAGCCGGTGAGCTATAGCGACAAGGCGAGCCTGATCCGCGCGGCCAAGCACCGCGCCAAGGTGACGCTGGTTCGCTTCACTGCCAAGCCTGCTCTGGCGCGGCGCGGTCAGTGAGAGAGTGTCAAACTGTGCCAGCGAAGCGGTTCGGTTCGCCCCGGCCGTTTAGGGCGAAGCCAAAGCCTTATGGCTACATCTTCGGACGGCCAACGCTCTATGATCCGGCCTATTGCATCAGCGTGATAGAGATCATGGGCGAGGGCTATAGTCTGACGGCCTTTGCCGGGGAGATCAGGGTTAGCAAAGACGCGGTGTATGAGTGGATTGATCGTCACGCGGACTTTCGCCATGCAGTACAAATTGCGCGTGCAGCGCGGCTGCGCGCGCTGGAACGTAAGCTGCTGACTACAAAAATAGGGGTTGGCGTCACAGCAGCCATCTTCGCTTTGAAGAACGCCGATCCGGACGAGTGGCGCGATATGTATCAGACTGAAACCACGGTCAACGTGAACGTAAGACAGTTGAGTGACGAGCAATTACTCGCCATTGCAGCGAGTAGCCCGCTGACAATCGAGCACAAGCCCGATGAAACGCAACAGACCGACCAACGTAAGCCTGTTGCAACGAGCAAGTAATGCCTGATTTCATTGGGTTTCTGCGACATCGCGCGGGCGGGCGGGGATGCGACGCGGCGCGGGGCACCGGAGGGGGAAAATTTCTCGGAGGGCAAGCATGCTTTCGGTCAACACCCCCTATAAACCCGCCACTCTCCCCAAACCTTCTCTCACACCCCTTGCCATCCCCACAAAAAAACACCCGTCCCCTTTCCCAAATCTTCATCTTCACACCCTCTCACCCAAAAATTTCCGCCAACGCTGGAAAATCTTTGATGGACGCTCCGAAATGCCGGACGTGCGGTGAACGCCATTGGAGCCGGTTGTGCGAGCCTGTTGTTACGCAGCCCGTAACAAAACCTGTTACGCCATCCGTAACTGTTACGAAGCCCGTAACCGCTGTCGCGGTGCCGTGTCCGCAATGCGCGCAGTATGAAGCTGAAATCAAGCGGCTTAAAAATCAAGCGGCTTAAATTGGCGTTGGTTCATCTTGAAAAGTTGGCGGTGGCGCATCTTGAGCCGGTCCCGGCAGCGGAGCGCATGCGGCAGATGCGGGCGCGGCGCAAGCCATCAGGTTGAACTCTCCCCCGCGTGAGAGTCCCCTAGACCACGCGGCACCTCCGGGGGAGGGCGCCAATGCCTCTCTCGGTTTCTTCCGGCTCGCACTTGCGATGCCGTCATCGATCAGGATAGGCCAGATCAAGCTCGATCAGGTCGCGTGACGGCGCTTCGACCATGATTTCCTCGACCTTGATGCGGTTGGCACGGGCCAGAATCTCGGTCGCTTGCTCGAAACTGAATTGACCGGCCTTGTCGGTGCGGGTGGTGTAGCCGTGGCGGTTGGCTTTCCACCAGCCCCGGTGTTCGTTCGACCAAATCAGATAGCGCATGCGGCTTTGCTCTGCTTTCTTGGTCTCTGCTGCGATTTCGTCAAATTCCCACTCCGTTAAACCGTTGCTCATGCCGGTTCCCCTTTGGCCCTAGCATATTCCCGTAATTTTTTGTGACCACCGATTTTGACCCGTCACCTCCAAATTTTCTGGACAGCCCCAAAATCTTTGGTAGGCTCGGAGCGGCTAGGAGGTTTCTCATTTCCCTCCGAAAAGGGCGGTGTCGTTGGCCGTTTGGGCATCGCTCCTGCCACAAGGAGGGCATCATGGATTTGGTGCTGTGCAAAATCTGCGGCGAGCGGCATCGGCTGGGCTTCTGCCCGGATGTCGATCCGTCGATACCACCCAAGCGCGCGGATGCGTGCCAACATCAGAACCAAACCCGCCCGGTGCAACAATCCGGTCTTGAGCGGGTAAGGTCCGAAGGGCGCGGCGTCGATCCGATCAAGCGGGGAGCCGCACCCTTCACAGGATATCCGCCTGTCACGGGCGGATCGGGCGGCGGTGCGGCGGTGTCGAACCCTGACGCCGCGCCGTCGTCTAAACAGAACCGGGGCCGGCCGCTCGACAAGGACCGCGACAAGGCGGCCGAAGTCTTGAAACCATGGAAAACGGAAGGCATGAGCCGCCGCACGTGGTACCGGAGGCAGCATGCCAAAGCCTAAATTGCAGAAGCTGCCGCCGGGCACCTTCCGCGAAATGAACGATCTCGCCGCCAATCGCGTCGGCGAAGCCGTCATGACCGTTTTGCAACTGGTCGATCGCCCGAAACAGGCCGCCGACATCGCGCTCAACGCGGCGGCCAATCTGCTGCGGCTGGCGAGCCACTTTGAACACACCGAACGCGCGCTGCGCGGCGAGGAGGTAGCCAATCATCACATCCTCGCCGACATGATGATGACGCTGCTCACGGCGCTGAAACAAGCGCCGCCGTCGCCGCAGGCGATGGCCAGCATCGCGCGCCTGAAACAGATGTGGGATGTGGAGTGATGAAACTGATCGATGCCTATTGGGCGCTGCCCGTGAACCGGCTTCGGATCATCTGCGATTGCGGGATCACGCTCGATCATCCGTCAAATGTCAGTCTGGTGCTGTGTCCGGGATGTCAGCGCGCCGAGTTGTGGCATGGCGTCGATCCGGCCCCGCACCACGGTCCATGGTCAGAGCCGGTGATGGAAAATCAGGTGTCATGAGCCACCTCATTGACGTGATCCGGACTGAACTGCGACGGCAGGCCAACCGGGAAGGCCGCTTGTCGGTGAAACTCGTCGCCACCGACAAGCCGGACACCCTACGCGTCAAGGGCAGGCTCGATCTCTACGAACTGGCGAAGGCGATAGAGCATGCACACCAAGGACGTTCTGGCGGCTGAACTGCGCAAGGCGGGCCTCGAGGCGATGGCGGACACGATTTCTTGTCGCCGCTGCCGTTCCCCGATTTGCAACTGGCGCAAGACCTTGCCCTCGCCAACAGCCGAGAAGCCGACGCGCTGCGGGACCGTCATCTCAACGGCGAGTTTGATGCCTCAGTGGAGGAAAGCGAGGCATGGTTCAACAGCGAGGAAGGCCAGAACACGATCAAGAGCCTGACGCGCTGAGGGAAGCCGTCAAGGCCGGCATCCTGCTCGGCGCGCGCACCAAGACCGCGCGGATTTTCGAGAACCTGACCTTGGACGGGGCCACCGAACGCGCCCGCAACGGCCTGAAAAATCTCAAGATCGTGCATGACGCGATGTTGACGCTATTGGATGAGGTGTTTCCGGAGTGATCCCGCAAGAGGTGGCCGACGACATCAAGGCGAAATTTCCCGGCGTGATGCTGATGCAGGCCGATGACCACGGCTTTAACGGTTTCGGCGTCGAGTACCACGGCGTCCGCAACGCATGGCGATTTGACGACACCCCGGAAAACTGGCAGCGCGCCAAGGACAAGGCGCTGGAGTGGTTAGCCCGCTAACATGCACCTCACGCCGGACCAAGCCGCACAAGAAGTGCTGCGGCGGCGACGGCTGCGTGGCTCGTTGACCGAGTGGTGTCTGGAAAACGGCTATATCCCGGCCCGTCATCACCGGCTGCTGATCCAGTATCTCGAAGCCCTTGCCCGTGGCGAGATCGAACGGCTGGCGGTGTTCATGCCGCCGGGCTCTGCGAAATCGACTTATGCCTCGATCCTGTTTCCGGCGTGGCTGTTCGCGCAAGACCCGGCCGCGATGATCCTTGCGGCGTCGCATACCACCGAACTTGCGGAACGCTGGGGCCGCAGGGTGCGAAATCTGGTCGGCGATCACGCGCCTAGCTTGAACATCAAATTGACGGCGGACAATCAGGCGGCCGGACGATGGGGACTGGAACAGGGCGGCGAGTATCTGGCGGCCGGGGCCTTGACCGGCATCGCCGGATTCCGGGCGTTGTATGGCTTGATCGATGACCCGATCCGCTCGCGTCAAGACGCCGATAGCTCTCTGGTTCGGGATCGGTTGTGGGATTGGTATCTCAACGATTTCAGACCGCGTCTGGTGCCGCGCGCCCGGCAAATGCTGATCCAGACCCGCTGGCATGAGGACGACCTCGCGGGCAGGGCGATCAATTTCCAGCATTGGGACGTGTTGTCGTTGCCGGCGGAAGCCAAGGACGATGATCCGCTGGGACGGCCGGTTGGCGAATTTTTGTGGAACGACGACGACTACGGCTACGGCCAGCAACTCGCCGATTTGAAAGTGAACACGCCGGCACGGGTGTGGTCAGCCCTCTATCAGCAAGAACCGACGCCGGATGAAGGCGATTATTTCAAGGACGAGTGGCTGCATCCGGTCAACCACATCCCGGATTTGAAAACCCTGCGATGTTACGGCGGCTCGGACTATGCGGTGACCAAGGACGGCGGCGACTACACCGTGCATGCCGTGGTCGGGCTCGATCCGGAGGAACGGATGTATCTCTTGGAGGTGTGGCGCCAGCAAAACACGAGCGACATCTGGATCGATGCGTTCTGCGATCTGGTGTTGAAATACAAGCCGTTCGCATGGGCGGAAGAACAGGGCCAAATCCGCGCCGGCATCGGGCCGTTTCTGGACCGAAGGCAAAGAGAACGCCGGGCGTGGTGTGAGCGCGAAATGTTTCCGACGCGCGGCGACAAGGCGGTGCGCGCCCGCTCGATCCAAGGCCGCATGTCCTTGAGTGGGCTCTATGTGCCGTCACGCGCTCCGTGGCTGGCGGATTTCAGGTCTGAATTGCTGCATTTCCCGGCCGGTGTGCACGATGACCAAGTGGACGCGCTGGGATTGATCGGCCAGTTGCTCGATCACATGATCAAAGGACGGATGCCGAAGGTGAAAACCATCACCCTGCCGAAGCGCGACTACAAGGCGATTGAGCGCGTGACATCGGCTGACCCGATGCTGCTGTAATGCAGACCGTCACGCTGAGTCGCGCCGACTATGCCGACACCAAGGAAAAGCCCGACGACGACAAGCTGCTGCGCACCCGGCGCAAGGAATTTGAGGACTACGCCAGCGTCAAATCCAGAGAGATTGACGAAGCTCGGGCGTCATGGCGCTACTACCATGTCGATCAGTGGACCACGGAGCAATTGCGCACCTTGAAAAAGCGCAACCAGCCGCCGATCACGTTCGACCGCATTGGAAGGAAGATCGACAGCCTTGTCGGTACCGTGCGGAAGCTGCGCACCGACTGCAAGTGTTACCCCAACACCCCGAAAGGCGAAGCGGGCGCGGAAGTCGCCACCCAGGTCATTAGAACCATCTGCGACGCCTCGTTGTTCGAGGATTTGGAAACCGAGTGCTGCCGCGACGGCGCGGTGCACGGTCTGGCGGTGGACGAGTTGATGCTGATCGAAGGCGATCAGGGCGACCCGGATTTGCGATTTGAGTACCGCGATCCCAAGACCTTCTTCTACGATCCGCGCTCCCTGAAATTTGATTTTACCGACACACGGTTTCACGGCATCGCCAAATGGGCCGATGTCACCGAACTCGATGAACTGGTGGAGGGGGCGTCCGATCAGGTGTCGGGCTCGTTGCAGGCCGATAGCGGCTACTGGACCGCGTTCGACACCGACCGCGAGACGCTGTGGACCGACAACCGCAACCGGGTCAGGTTGGTGGATCACTGGTATCTGGAGCAAGGGGTCTGGAAATGGTGCCTGCACGCCGGCACCGCGCTGTTGATGCAGGGCGATAGCCCGTTCTACGACGAACGCAACAAGAGCATTTCCAAATTTTTTGCGTTCGCCAACCAAATCGACATCGACGGCGACCATTACGGATTTGTCCGGCGCTTGCGCGGGCCGCAGGACGCCATGAACCAGCATCGTTCCAAGTCGATCCATATCATGAACACCCGTCAGTTGAAGATCAAGGATGGCGCGGTGGATGATGTCGAAGTCACACGGCGGGAAGCCGCACGGCCGGATGGCACACTGGTTTATCACGGCGACAAGGCCGATCTCGAAATCATCCAGCCCGATCAGGAGTTCTTGCAGCAGACCCAGTACTATCAGGACGCCAAGGCCGAGATTGATAATTTCGGGCCGAACCAGCAACTGATGATGATGGGGCAAAACACCTCGGGCCGCGCCTATAATATGTCGCAGCAAGCGGGGCTCGCCGAACTCGGGCCGTTCCTGAAAAATTTCCGGATGTGGAAGCTGGCGCAATACCGCGCCGCGTGGTGCGCCGCGCAACGCTACTGGACCGCGCAACGGTTTTTGCGCGTCACCGATGATCAGGGCGTGGCGCAGTTCATGATGATCAACGGCGTGCAATTCGATCCGTGGGGCCGCCCGGCGCTGGTCAACGCCTTGGGGCAAATCGATGTCGATATCCACATTGATGAAGGCCCCGATACCGAAACCGTGATGGGCGATGTGTTCGATACCCTGATGGCATTGTCGCAGAACAATGTGCCGGTACCGCCGCAGGCCATTATCGAAGCCTCTTATCTGCCGGCCAAGGAGAAGAAGAAGCTCAACGCCATGATCTCGCAGCCGGACCCGATCAAGATGCAGGCGGCGCAACTGGAACTGGCGAACAAGAACGCCGAAGTCGGCAAGACCAACGCCGAAATCGACAAGACCAAATCGCAGACCATGCTCAACATCGCCAAAGCGCAAACCGAAGGCGCACCGGACTCGCCGGGCGAGTTGCCGAAGACCGACCTCGACATCCTACAGCAACTGGCCGACATCCGCGAAACCGAAGCCACCGCGATCCACAAAACGGCATCCGCCCGCAAGCTGGAACAGCAGGCACGGTTGGCCCCGCTCGAACTGTTCGCCGAACATGCGGCGCGTGACGCCGACCGGCAGGCCAAAAACAGAACAACGGTTCGCCCGTGACAGAACAACGGTTCGTCAGCGATAGAACAACGGTTCGTCGGCGATAGAACAACGGTTCGTCGGCGATCAACGAGATGATCGCAACGGCGCTATGCCCGCTGCATAGCCACGTCCGCCTTAAACGACATTAAGGCCACGCCCTCGGCGCGACAGTCCGATAGGTGAACCATGAAAGACGAGACCGATCCGGCTTTGCCGGACGATGCTGCATTGCTTAATGATGTGCTCACCACCCCGCCAACCGAAAGCGAGGCAGGGCCGCCACCGCAACCGCCTCCCGCACCGAAAGAAGCCGAACCGGCGATCCCGCCGGGACGGTTGCGGGAGGAAACCGAAGCGCGGCGCTCGGCGGAACGGGAGCGCGATGAGTTTCGCCGGCAACTGGATCAAGTGTTGTTGCGCCAGCCTGTCCCGAAACAGGAGCCGCCCAAGCGCAGCGATATGTTTGAAGCGCCTTCGGCCTTTGTGCAGGAGGAAGTCAAACCGCTGCTCGATCCGGTACAGGAACGGATCAACGCCGTCACCGAACACTACTCATTGCAGCACGCCATTACCCGGCATGGCGATGAGAAAGTGCAGGGCGCACGCAAGGCACTGGAGAGTGCCATGGGCGCGCGCGATAGCGAGGCGTGGAGCGTCTACAATCGCGCCATGAAGTCGATAGACCCTTACGGGGAAATCCTCAACTGGCACATTGGCAAAGAGGTGATCTCGACCGTGGGCTCCGATCTCGGAGCCTACAAGCAGCGAGTCCTCGACGAAGCGCTCAAAGACCCGGAGTTTCAGAAAAAGGTTTTTGAGGCGGCGCGCGGCCAAGCCGTGAGCCAAGGCAACAGCGTCAATCGTCCCGTGGTCCCGAAACTTCCATCCATCGGAAAAGTCGGAGCCGCCGCGCCGTCCAATGAAGCGGACGACAACATGAGCGACGAGGAACTTTTCCACGCGGCCACCCGGCGGCGCTGAAAAGCAAAGACGGCTTGCGAGCCGGATAGCGCCGCCTGATCCAGAAGGATCGGGACGATGCTCACGTCCAATCACGTCAACAATGAACTGATTAAATTCCGCCGCAACGTCATGACCGACTTCTTGCGGCGCTCGCGGTTCGATCCCTTCATGGGAGACACCTCGACGGCGGTTATCGTCCGCATGGCTGATCTTGCGGCCGATGGTAAGGAAATCCGCGTGCCGCTGGTCACGCAATTGTCCGGCGATGGTGTCGGCGCTGGCACCTTGCGCGGCAATGAGGAAGCACTGGACTCTTACGGCATGCCGGTATGGGCGGATTGGGGCCGCAACGCGGTGGCCAACAACCGCGCCGTCAACAAGGAAAGCTCGTTCAATGTGCGGTCTACCGCGCGCGATCTATTGCGCGGCTGGGCGCGGCGCATCGTGCGCGATGACCTGACCGACACGCTGTCATCGATCCCGACCTCGGCGATCCAGCCGGGCCGCTTCACCTCGCCGGGCAACCGTGTCAACGGCTTGCGCTGGTCGGCGGCGTCCACGGCGCAAAAGAACGCGTGGAACGTCGCCAACTATGATCGCATCGTCTACGGCGCGGCGTTGGGGAACTACACCTCCACGGTGGCGGCGTCGTTCGCCAATGTGGACATCACCGCCGACCGGATGACGGCGGCGATTGGCAATCTGGCCAAGGATCAAGCCAAGCAATCCGGCGTCGATCCGGCCAACCCCGGCGCCTACAACGGCCGGCCCAAGATCACGCCTTGGGAACTGCCCGAACTCGACGAGGAGGATTATGTCTGCTTCCTCGGTTCTAGGGCGTTTCGCGACTTGCAAGCCGATCCCGTGATGTATCAGGCCAACCGCGACGCGCGTTCACGGGAGAACAACGCCACCGGCACCAACCCGATTTTTACCGGCGGCGCGTTGCTGTTCAACGGCATCATCTACAAGGAAATCCCCGAAATCACCCAACGCCTGCTGTTGAAGGCGGCGGGCGTGGCGCTGGTCGATATCGAGCCGTATTTTCTCTGCGGTCAGGGCGCGATGGCGTATGCGATGGGGCAACTGCCGCGTCCAACCACGTTGGAAGACGCGGATTATGATTTCGTCACCGGCCTCGGCATCGAAACCCAGTACGGCACCGCGAAAATCGCCAAGGCCCCGATCAGCGTCAGCGGGGCCACGGTCGGCGATCTCGTCGATTGGGGCATGGTGACGGGGTTCGTCGCCGCACCTCCGAACGCATGAATTGAGAGCGCCGGGCAACCGGCGCTTTTTCAGGAGGGCAGCATGTATCGCAAGGCATGGCGACAACCGCAGCCGGGCAACCGGGGTTACTCGCGGACCATGAAATGCTTTGGCAGCAGCACCAGTCTGATCGCTTCCGATATCGCGGTGGCAAACAATACGGTCGGGTTGTTCAGGGTGCCGGCGGAATTTGTCGTGCTCTCGACCATGCTCGTGATCCCCAGCCTCGATAGCGGTGCTCCCAAGGCGCTGCTGTTGGGGTTGGGCGATGGCGAGAATCCGCAGCGTTTGATGGCGGTTTCAAACATTGGACAAAACGGGGCCAGCACCGACGCGATGCTGCCGCAGACAAGCTGGCTTTATTACTACCCCAAGGAAACTGAAATCCAACTGTACGTCGCGGTCCCGGCCGCCACGCCGCTGCCGGGGACGCTCAAATTTTATTTGCAGGGCTTCATGTGCTGACAGCCGCGCCAATCCCGGCGCGGTCCACCCCGGAAAGGGAGACTTAAAATGGTCTATCGGAAAGATTGGGGCCAGCCGCAACAGGGCAATCAGGGCTTTGCCCGCACCATGAAAGTGTTCGGTCGCAGCGTGAACATTGCGATCAACGATCTCACCGTGATCAACAATGTCGTCGGATGTTTTGTGGTGCCCGCCGGCTTTGTGGCGACGGACTTGCTGCCCACGGTCACGCCCGACCTCGACACCGGCGCGACGCTGACGCTCTCGCTTGGCGACGCTGCGGTGCCAAACCGTCTGCTCAGTGCGTCGGCCTTCGGTCAGGCGGCGGCGACGTTCCCGGCGCTGGCCGCGACCGGCTTCCTGTTCCGCTACACCGCCGACACCGAAATCATCCTGACGGCGGCGGCGGCGGCGGCGGGCGGCATCGCAGGCGCGTTGCCGATCTATCTCCGTGGCTTCATGCTGTAGGAGGGTCACATGGTCTATCGCAAAGACTGGAGCCAGCCGCAGCCGGGCGGGCAGGGCTTCATGCGTACCGCGAAATGCTTTGGCCGCAAGGTCAACCTCCAAGCCGCCGACCTCGGGGCCGGCGGCGTGGTCGGCATGTTCAAGGTGCCGCCGTTCTTCTTGGTGCTCGGGGCCTACGGCATCGTGCCCAAGTTGGACAATGGCACGGTGGCGCTGCTGTTCACGTTGGGCGACCCCGGCAATTCCGCGCGCTATTTGACCGGCAACAACGTAGGGCAGGCGGGCGGCACCATCACCACGATTGCCGCAGCCGGCTTCGCGTTCCCGACCTACTTGGAGACGGAAATTCAATTCACCGTCACCACCCCCGCCAACCTCGCCGCACCCGGCGTGTTTGAGTACTACCTTTGGGGAACCATTTTCGCCTGAAAGTTTCATGTGAAACCTAAACCGTGACGAGAGGAAACCAACATCATGTCCAACAAGGTGCAGGCGATCTATCACGCGCCGGAAGGCGACAGCAAAGTGATCGAGGTGCAGGGCAAGACCTTTTTCGACGGCCAGAGCATTGACCTCGACGACGAGCAGGACGCGGGGATTATCTTCATGCTGGAAAACAACCGGCTGTTCGAACTGCCGGGCCACGAAGGCCATGCGGCCTCACTGCGACCGCGCGACACCACCAAACCAGAGGACGCCAACCCGGAGGACTTGGCCTATGCGGGCCGCGCACCACCGGAACAACCCGAAGACGAGCCGGCTTGAAAAGGAAAGGGGGCCACGGCCCCCGCTTTTTTTAGATGGCGCTCTCGCACACCAGCGAACAACTGATCAACAAAGCGGCGGCGATCCTCGGCAAGTTCGTGCCGGGGGAAGCCCTCGGCGCGGTCGAACACGACACCATCGACAATTGCATCAATGACGTGCTGACCGAAATCGCCAAGATTGTTGTGATCCCGGATCGCAACGACATCCCGAACCTGTATTTCGAAACCGTGGCGCGGATACTGGCGATCTTCGCGGCGGCGGAATTTTCCAATGCGCCGCTCGATCTCGCCGCGATTTATCAACACGAAATGCGGTTGCGCTATCTGGTCGCCAGCGCCCCGACCTACGAAACCCTCAAAGCTAATTATTTCTGATGCCCGACGTTCCGCTGCCGCTGCTCAACGCGCCGGGCCGCGCGCCGCAGGCCGCAGGCGGCCGGCTGATTAATTGCTACCCGGAAAAGCTGCCGGCCACCGCCGGCAAGCCCTACGCCTATTGGCGGGTGCCGGGCCTGAAGCCATGGGGCACCACCGCAGGCGCAAACTATCGCGGCGCGCTGCTGGTCAACAATCTGATCTATGCCGTGATTGGCACCGCCGTTTACACCTTCCCGGTCGGCGGCGGCGCGGGCACGTTGTTAGCAGGGGCCTTGCCCGGCATCGCCCCGGTGACGCTGGCGCGCAACAACAAGCCGCTGCCGGATATCGTCATTGTCTCGCCGGGCGAGGGCGCTTTCATCGTCACGGGCGCGGGCGTCGGCGCTTATCCCGCAGGCTCGGGCGGGGCCAACATCGGCCAGCCCAATGCGGTGGTGTTCCACAAGGGATTTTTCATCTTCACCTATGGCGACGGCCACACGCAGGCCAGCAAGGTCAATTCGCTGGACATCAACGCACTCGATGTCGCCACCGCTGAAAGCAAGCCCGATACGCTGTATCGCCCGATCCCGCTCGGCAACGGTCAATTGCTGCTGGCTGGTTCGACCTCGATTGAGGTGTGGGGCGGCATCAATGACACCGGCTATCCGTTCTCCTACATCGCCACCATCGCGCGCGGCATCGTCGGGCCGTTCGCCATCGCCGGACATGATGACGGGTTCGGCAAGGGCATCTTTCTGATCGGCGACGATTTCAAGGTGTCCACCTTGGACGGCTACACCCCGACGCCGATCTCGACGCCCGATCTCGATTTGCTGATTGAGCAGGAAGCCGCCAAGACCGCGATCTATCTTTCGGTTTATGTCAGCCAAGGTCACGGCATCGTGGTGGTGCAGGGGCCTAATTGGTGTTGGGAGTACGACACCACGTTGCAGACATGGCATGAGCGCAAATCGCATCTGGTGCAATACTGGCGCGGTGCGTTTCCGATTGCGGCGTTCGGGCAATGGATCAGCGGCGACAAGAAAACCGGCAACCTCGCCGTGATCGACGGCCTGACCAATACCGAATTTGGCGACCCCTTGTTGATCCAGATTGACACCGGACCGCTCGGCGCGTTCCCGCAAATGCTGCGCATCAACGGCCTCGAATTGTATCTGACGCATGGTGTCGGTCGCGCCACCGGGGCCGATCCGTTGGAAACCGATCCGGATATTTCCATCATGATCTCGCGCGACGGCGGCCAAGTCTGGAGCAATCCGCGCGTGGTCAAGATCGGCCGCCAGTCCTTGATCGATGGCCGGGTGCGGGCGGGGATTTGGGGGCAGGCGCATGTGCAAGGCGTGCGCTGGCGCTTGCGAGAAAGCGCGCCGCTCAATTTCGCGTTCATGGGCGCGGACATGCAAACCGACGTGCTGCGGTGAAGGTTGTTCTGCCCGCACAGACCGTCACCCTCGATACGCCGCAGGGCGTTGATCCGATCTGGTACGAAAAACTGCAAGCGCTGGCGACGTTCGCCAATCTGTTTTCCGAAGTGAACCCCGCGACACTGACCAACGGCCAAGTGCTGATCTGGAACGCAGCACTTAAGAAGTTCCTGCCGGGAGCAAACTGATGGCCTCCTTCCTGTCAACCCTGTTCGGCGGCGGTGCCGAAGCGGAAGCGGCTGACAAAAATCGCGCGCTCTATAATAGCTATCAGGGACAGGGCACCGGATATCTCCAGACCGGCTACAACACCGGCCAGACCAACCTCAATCAAGCCCTTGGCGCGTTCTCGCCGCTGACCGATCTTGCCAAGAAATACGGCACGGGCACCGATCTTTATTTGGGCGCGCTGGGGGCAGGCGGGCCGCAAGGCACCGCCGCCGCGCAAGCGGCGTTCACCAACGCGCCGGGCTATAGCGGGGCCATCGATGCCGGACTCGATACCATCAACCGGCGGCGCGCTTCGATGGGCATGGCGGCGTCCGGCAATGCCGACATCGACGCGCAGACCTTCGGGCAGAATTTGCAAAACCAGCAATACAATACCTGGCTGGGAAATCTCGGCGGCTTGGTGTCGCCGGAACTACAGGCGACCTCGGGCGCGGCCACCGGGCAGGCGGCGACCTATGGCAGTCTCGCCGATCTCGGCACCAAGTACGCGGAGAACCAAGTCGGCTTGCTCGGCGGCACCACGTCAGGACTGGCCAGCGCCAACAATTTACAGGCGCAGGGCGAGGCGTCGGGCGCGCGCAATGCGCTGGGGGCCGGGTTGTCGCTGGCGACGCTCGCGCTTGGCGGCGCGGGCGGCGGTTTGCTTGGTGGTGTGCTCGGCTCCAGCGGGCTTGGCGGCGCGGTATCGGGCGCGGCATCATCGGGCCTCGGCAGTTTGTTGGGGCAGAACTGGCAACAGAACAATCCGGGCATCTTCGGCAGCAGCTATTACGGTCCGGCGAGGTAGCCATGGCGATTGCACCGCTGCAAATTCCGCAAGCCAACATCAACTCCAGTTACGATTTTTCGCCGCTGGCGAACCTTGGCGAGGTCTACAAGAAGGCGCAGAACCAGCAGAAGCTATCCGATCTCGGCAAGCAATTGGCGGCGGGCAATGTCGATTATCGCAGCGCGGCCGGGCAACTCGCCGAAATGGGCGATACCGGATCGATGCTGAAATTTCTCGCGCTGGCCGAACAGCAGCGCAAGGAAGGCTTGGCGCGGCAATTTTCCGCAGACTTCATGGGCAATGTGTTTAACCCGCCCGGCGCGGCGCAGACCATCGCCCCCGCGCCATCCACCAAGGTCAATCCCGCGCCCGGCCTTGTGCCGAACGCCGCCGACGACGAAGAAGCGCCGCAAGCCCGCGCTCCGGTGGCCTCGACGCCAACGGTGGTTGGCGATGCGGAAGGCATGGCGCGCGGGCTGTATCCGGGACCATCTGCGACGCCGTTGCCAGCCGCGCGTCCCGATCAACCACTCTCGCAACCGCTCTCGTTTGCGCAGCGGTTCGATGCGGCCCGGCCGACCGGCGTTGCGCCAGCCGCTGTTCCAGCCCCCGTTGCGCCAGCCCCGCCGCCCGCTGCTGCCGCTGCTGCGGATGCGACACCAACCGCGCAGTTGCGAACCATGCCGCAAGCGCGGTCTTATGTGGGCGCGATGCTGTCGCCGGATGCCAGCGAGGATCAAAAAAAGTTTGCGCAAGAAATGTTGAAACGCGAACTGGACAACGCCAAGCCGAACGAGCGTATCCAGTTTCTCGATGATCTCGCCAAGGGCACGCAGTATGAGGGCCGCCCCGATGGGCGATTGCAACTCGAACTGGCGCTGCGCAAGAGCGGTGCGACCACCATCGATCAACGAACCGAAGCCGCCGCCAAGACCGAAGGGGCCAAGGTTCTGACCAAGCGATTTGACGAACTAAGCCAGCAGGGGCAGGCGGCGAAGGAGGATTTATCCACGGTGGAACAACTGCGCGATTTGCGGCAGACGTTCAAAACCGGCGGCAAGGCCGCGCTACAGGGCAAGGCGCTAGAGTACGGCATCCCGCTTGGCAAGAGCACGGATGAAATCGGCGCTTACTCGGCACTGATCAAAAAGGCCACGCCGTTGCAGCGTCCGCCCGGCTCGGGCGCAACCTCGAACTATGAGGAACGGCTGTACATGGGTTCGTTGCCAGCGCTGATCAACCAGCCGGGCGGCAACGACATCATCGACGCCACCATGACCGCGAAAGCCGAGTATCGCATGGAGGTGGCGCGGATCGCCGATTTGGCGCTGGCCAACGAAATCAGCCACAAGGAAGCCTTGCAGAAGATGCGCGAACTGCCAAGCCCGTACAAACGGTTCATGGAGTTCAAGCAACGCGGCTTCAAGATGGGACCGGAGGACGCCGCCGCGCCGCCAACATCACAACCATCACAAGCGCCCCAAACCTCACAAGCGCCAGCAGCCGAAGCGCCCCGGACGCCGGATGAAGTCTCACAGTCTATCGCGAACGCTCGGGCGAAAATCGCCCGCAACCCCGGCGCGCGGGACGCTGTTCTCAGGCAATTGCAGAACGCCGGACTGCCCACGGACGGGCTTTAGATCGCGATAGAGTTGCTTGATCGCTTGCCAAATCAGCCACGGGATCACGGTCAGGATCAAGACCATGAAAACGGCGAGCACGATCACGGCCAGCGCGTTGTCATGCGGGGCACCCTTGACCGTGTAGAAAATGGCGATGGTGCCGAAAAAGATCACGGCTTGAACCAGCTTCACAAGAGGTTGCATGGGCGTTTTAACCTTTGATGATGTCCCCGATAGCCCTGACCGGACACCGGAGGGCGTCAAGCGCGTTGTCATCGCCACGCCGCGCAAGGACCGGATCCTGACCTTTGACGATATACCCGACAGCGGCGGGCTTGACACCGCCAAAGATATTGGAAAATCGATTGTGTCCGGGCTTGACAGGGGCGTGGCCGGGCTCGCCGGGTTGCCCGCCGATGTCGCGCGCGGCGCGACTTGGCTGCTCAATCAGGGGCGGGCCTATGTGCAGGATCGGCCGTTTGAAGATGTCCAAGCGGAGGAAGACAAGCGGGCGCTGATCTCACGGCAGACGCTGGAGGATTGGGGCGGCGCGGCGATCCATGCAGCGTCGGGGCTCCAGCATACCCCGACGACGACGCCCGGCGAGTATGCGCAAACCGCCGCTGAATTTATCCCCGCCGCCGTGCTCGGGCCGGGTAGCGTGGCGCGTAATGTGATCGCGCAAGGCATCGTGCCGGGTCTGGTTTCGGAGGCGGCCGGTCAGGCCACCAAGGGCAGCGACCTTGAACCGTATGCGCGCGGCGGCGCAGCGTTGCTGTCGGGCGGCGCTGGCGCATGGGCGACATCTCCGAACGCCGCACAGGCGGCGGTGGCCCGCGCGGCGCGCGGGGCCACGCCCGCGCAAGTCGATGAAGCCGAACGGCTGTTTCAACACGCGCAACAGATTGGCAATCCGCTGACGCGGGCCGAAGCCCTGCAATATGTCTCGGGCGGCGCAACCAATCTCGGTAATATCCAGCGCGTCGCCGAAGGGGCCGGGGAGTTGCGTCCGTTCATGGCGCAGCGTCCGCAACAGCTTCGAGCGACCGCGCGGCAACAGTTCGACACCGTCGCGCCGCCGCCGACCGATCCGTTTGCGGTTGGCCCTGCCGTTGGCACGGCGGCACGGGAGCATCTGGCCGACGTGCAGCAGGATATCAACGCGGCGGCGCGGCCGTATTATCAGGCGGCGGAAGGCGAGAGATTTTCGCCGCAAGAGTGGGCCGCGATCCATCCGCGCCGCCGCCAAGAAACCGATTTGCAGGCGGTCCGGGATTTCATTGCAGCGCAGCCGAACCGGCGCGCCTCGGTGGTGCTGCCGCAACTGCAACCGATCCCCCGGCCCGCCGAAGCCATCCCCGGTTTTGGCGCGGCGTTGCATGCGGTGCGCAACACGCCGGATGCGTGGCGGATTGCGCATCTGCCGGACAACAGCGTCGGCGTGTTGAACCGGATCAAAATCCATTTCGACAAGCTGGCGGAAGATGCCGCCTCGAAATTTACGCCGGGCGGCCGGGATCGCGCCGTGCAATCCAGCCATGAAATGTCGGCGTCGGCGGTCAAGCAAATCGCGGAAGCCAAATCGTCGGCCTACGCCACCGCGCTCGCCATCGAGCGCGAGGGCCGCCGGCAGTTTCTGGAGCCGTTGATGCACGGCCCGCTTGGAACGCTGGCCAAGAAAGACATCGACACGCAACGCGCGATCACGGCGCTGTTTCCGGAGGGCAAATTGCTGTCGGGCGGCGAGCGGCAAATCTCGCAAGCGGTGACGACGCTGGCGGCGCGCAATCCCAGCGCGGCGCGGCAACTGGTGCGCGCGCACATTGAGCAGACCTTTGACGAGGCGGTGCAGCGCTTGCAGTCCGGGGCCAACGAGTTCGGCGGTGCCGGGTTCGCGGCGGTGTTGCGCGGCAATCCGCAGCAGGCCCGCAATCTTGACGCCGCGATTACCGCCTTGCGCGGCGGGCAGGCCAATGACGGGTTCAATCGGTTTTTACAGGTGCTGGAGGCGCAAGGGCAGCGGCAGCGGATCGGCTCGCAGACCTCGTTCAACACCGAATTGATGAACCGCCTGAAGCAGGCGGGCATCGTCGGCGAAGCACTGTCCGGGGTGGCGAGCGCAGGCGTCAAGCTGCCATCGAAGATCAACCAGAAAATGCAGGAGTGGCGGCTGGGGGCCAACATGGGACAGGTCGCCGACATCCTGACCAACCCGCGCGCGGCCTCGCTGTTCCGGCGGCTGGCGACGGAGCCGCCGCAATCCGCGCGGGCGCTGGCGACGGCGGCGCAACTGACCTATCTGGCGACGCGCGGCGGCCAGAACACCAAAGACGCGCAACAGTAACACCAAACGAAATCCCGAACACCAAGCCCGCGCGAGCGGGCTTTTTTATTGGGGCAAGCATGTCAGGCACCATCCCGCTCAGCATGACGCAACAGTTTGACGAATTCGGCAAACCGTTGAAGGGTGGCCAACTGTTCCTGATCGTGGCCGGGACGGTGTCAACGCCGCAGGACGGGTTTCAGGACTCGCAACTCACGATCAAGCTGCCGTACCCGATCACGCTGGACGCGGCCGGGCGGATTCCGCAAATCTTTCTGGCCGATGGTTTTATCAAGATACGATTGCAGGACGCGCGCGGCGTGGTGCAACTCGCCTCTGACGGCATCCAAGTGATCGGCCCTTCGGCGGGCGGCGGCGGCGGCACGCCGGTCGATTCCAACGCGCTGGTGCAGATGGGCAACATCATCGCCCGTTATGGTATCGGCGTGCTCGGCGGCTATGTCCGGCTCAATGCGCTGACCATTGGCTCGGCAGTATCCGGCGCGACCGAACGCGCCAACGCCGACACGCAAAACCTGTTTCAATATCTCTGGGGTGTCGATCCGTCGTTGGTTGTCAGCGGCGGGCGTGGCGTGAGCGCGGCGGCGGACTGGTCGGCCAACAAGCAACTGACGTTGCCGGACTGGCGCGGCTACGCGATGGGCGCGCTCGATGACATGGGCAATGCGCCGTCAGGCCGGTTGACGACGCAGTATTTCGGGGTGTCGCCGCTGGTGCTCGGCGCAGCGGGAGGCGGGCAAGCCATCGCCATTCTGATCGCCAATGTTCCGGCGCATGTCCACAACGGCGTGACCGCTGGCATGAACCAAAACGCGACTCATGCGCACTCGTCCGATGCGATCCGAAATATAGGCCCCGCTGGCGGTGCGGGAAATTGGGCCAGTGGCCCATATTCGGTCGGGGCGGCTGCTGTCATCAACCCGGTCAACCTCGATCACTCGCATAACTTTGTGACCGATGGCGGCACAGGATTGGCCGGTCAGCCGATCTCGGTCATGAACCCGCGCAAGCTCTGCACCCTTTACATGAAGCTGTAGTGCCATGTATCATGTGACGTTCCCGCCGCAATCCAACCGCGCTTCTTGGGTGTTCGTCGGACTGGTGACCGATCTCGATGACAACCCCCTCGATCTGTCCGCGTGTTCGATGGTGTTCGTGGTTCGCGACAAAAACGGTCGCTTGCTGGAAGCCTCGACCGACAACGGCAAGCTGACCATCGTCGCGCTCGGCACCTTCCGCTGGTTCTTCACGCTGGATGACATGCAGGGCTTCTGTCCCGGCCAGTGCGATACCGGCCTGACCCTGACCAACGATGACGGCACGCAAACCATTCAATTGAGTGTCGGTCCCTTGCCGATTGTCGATGGCGTGGTGCCATGACCGATTTCCCCGATCTCAAATTTAAAGCACTGGTCAATTTTCCTGCCGACGTGGTCGGCGGCGCGGGTATCGATGCGCGCAAGCAGAACGGCAGATATTTTCTTGATCTCGACTATGAAGATTTTGCGCGGGTTTCCAGCGTTCCACCAGCGGACATCCCCAATAGCGACGCACTGATCTTCAATGATGTCACCAAAGCCTATGTCCGCGCGCCGATGTCGATCCTCGGTGGCGGTGGCATCGCCGACGCGCCCAATGACGGCACGCTATACGGTCGCAAAAATCTGGGATGGACGCCAGTAACTGGCGGCGGCATCCCGGACGCGCCGAACGACGGCACCCTGTACGCCCGCAAAAATCTGGCGTGGGTACCGGCAAGCGATGGCATGTTCCTGCAAGCCGGAACTGGCGCGGTCACGCGCACCATGCAGAACAAGGCGCGCGAACGCCTGAGCGTTGTGGATTTCGGCGCGGTCGGAAACGGTTCGACCGATGACACGGCGGCGATCATTGCCGCCGACTTGGCCGCCGCCGCTCAAAGCAAGGCGCTGTTTTTCCCGGCGGCGTCCTACAAGGTTACGTCTACCATCAACCCCTCGGTCGGCGCTAAGTGGATTGCCGAAAAATACAATTCCACCGTGCTCGTCACCAACTCGCCATCGGCGGACATCCTCAACCTGTCGGCCGGTTTCATCACCATCCAAGGCTTTCAGTTGTCGTCCAGCGTGCCGCGCACCAGCGGCATTTACGTCAACGTCACAGGATCAAATTGCAAGCTCAACAATCTGTTCCTTTCCGGCCCCTCTACCGGGATTTTAATCAACGCAACTTCGACCTCGCTGGACGATGTCAACATTTCAAGCGTTGCTGCTGGAGGCGGCTCGGTCGGCATCGATATTTCCGGTGGACTCGCGATTAATCTGCACAACGTGCAAGTCAATGCGGCGGGCGGTTACACCGGGTTGATGCTGCGCAATCTCGGCGATGTCACTATCACCAGCAGCCGGTTTCTCGGCGGATCGCACGCCGGAGCCATCCAGCCGGGGGCCGGTCAATCCGTCATCTTCGCCAAGATCAGCGGTACCGACTTCGATCAGGGCACCAGCAATGCGCTCTTGGTGTCACCGTTGTCGGGCGGCATCGTCCATTTGCTGGAGTTCACCAATTGCGAAATGTACGGCACCGTTAACGGGGTCAACATCTCGGGCGTTGGCACGGTCGATAACGTCGTGTTCGATCAGTTGATCACGATAGGCAATTCCGCCGCTGGCGTCGTGGCATCGAACGCCGGCGGCGGAACGGTACGCAACATCAGCGTCATCAACTCGATCATCGCATCGCAGACCGGAAACACCGCGAACACCGCCATCCAGTATGACGGCGTTGTCGGCGGCAATATTTCCGGCAACAAATTTGGATCGACGGCGATGTATCCCGGCAATGACAAGGGCATCATCATCAGCAGTGCTACCAGTGATATCATAATCGCGAACAATGATTTGCGCGGCAACACCACGGCAGCCTTGACACTGGCAGGATCGTGCGACCGCATTGCGCTCACGGGCAACAATCTGACCTCGCAAGCGGTGATATGGACGACGAGCGGTCGCATCATTTCGTGGGCGAACAATCTCGGTTACTCCGGCTGGAGAGCGTTCACGCCCGTGGTGACCTCGGGCCTCGGTGTCATCACCACCTTGGGTGCGGTATCGGCATCATATTTGCTGACAGGCAAGGATGTTTTCTACAACGTCAACATCACCATGACCACCAACGGCAGCGCCGCACAGGACTTGCGGGTGACGAACATGCCGATCCTGTCCGGGAGCAAGGCGTTTACCGCCACCGGCCGCAACAACAGCACCGGCAAGATGCTGCAAGGCTATGTGGTTCAAGGCAGCACCACGCTGATCCTCGGCAATTATGACAACACTTACCCGGTAGCCGATGGAAACATTGCCTTCGTGTCGGGCTTCTACGAAAGCGCCTGATGGCCCTACTGCCCAAGGTCAAACTCAAAACCAGTGTGAGTTTCCCGGCAGATGTAGACGGCCGCACCGGCATTAAGGTCATCAAGCAAAACGGCAAATATCTGTTCGATCTCAACTATGATGATTTCGGCATTGTCGGGAGCCTGCCGCCCGCCGATGTCCCGAATACCAATGCTCTCGCCTACAATACCGTCACCAAAAGCTATGTGTTGATCCCTGCGAGCGGCGGCGGCATCCCGGATGCGCCAAACGACGGCGCGCTGTATGGCCGCAAAAATGCAGACTGGGCCAAGGCGTTGCCGCTGGCCGGTGGTGCGTTAACAGGTCCGTTGACCCTCGCGGCTGATCCTGCGGTGGCACTCGGGGCCGCCACCAAGCAATATGTGGATAGCCGTGTCGTCGGCGCACCGCGCAGCTACCTTGCCGGGCTCAACATTTCGACGCCGGGGGCGTCAAACGTAGTGACTTTCCAGCCCGGTGCCGCGACCGACAGCACCAACGCCGACATGATGGTTAAGCCAAGCGCTCAATCGCGTAACATCGCCAATTGGACCGCCCCCGGCAGTGGCGGGCTTCTGGATGTTGGTTCGGCTGGCGCGGTCAACACCTGGTATCATTTCTACGTCATCAAGCGGTCCGACACTGGCGTTGTCGATTTCTGCATGTCGCTGTCGGCGGCGGCTCCGACCTTCGGCAGCAACATCCCGGCGGCTTACACCTTGTTTCGGCGGATCGGCTCGGGGCGACTCAATGCCTCGGCGCAATGGGTCAAGTTCATCCAAGACGGCGATCTGTTCCAGTGGGATGCGACCTTGCCAGACGTGAACGTGGCCAATCCCGGCGGCGCTGCGGTTTTGAGAGCCATCTCCGTGCCGCCCGGCATCCGCGTGGAGGCTCAACTTGTCACCGGGTTTTTGATTACGAGTGCAACGTCCGCTGCCGCCGATAACCCAGCCGGTATTTTACTAACCGATCCTTCGATTTCCGATCAAGGGCCGAACATCGTGGGCGCGATGACCGCCGTGGCTTATTGGGGGACAAATCTTACCCAAGCCGGGGTTTGGGCGCGGTGCATGACCAATACGGCGCAGCAAATCCGAACCCGCCTGTATCAGGGCAACGCCAACACCACGCTTTATATCGGCACCACCGGCTGGATGGATCGGCGGGGAAAAGACGCATGACCGAAATGGTTTGGATTGAGCGCGACACGGACGGCGCGATCAAGGGCGTCTATCTCAATCAACAGCCGGGCTATGCGGAAGAACAATTGCCGCGCGATGATCCTGAAGTGGTGGCATTTTTCGAGCGACTACAGCCGCAAGCGCAAGTGGCGACCAACGATGCGTGAAGTGGTCGCTGTCTTGGTGTTGCTGCACGGTCCCAACGGCCACGACATCCTGATTAACCCCGCCGCCGTGACCAGCATGCACGCCGCGATTGAGGGCCAGAAAAACGAGTACGTCACCGATGCCGCTCGCTGCGCCATCAACACCAGCGATGGCAAGTTTGTCTCGGTGGTTGAGACCTGTGAAACCGTCCGCGAATTGTTCCGACAAAAGGAGAAATGATGAGCGATCTCACGCATCAGCGGTTGCTTGATTTGCTTCACTATGATCCGCAGACCGGGATTTTCATTTGGCTTGTCACACATCATCGCATTTATGCCGGTGATCGGGCGGGGTGTGAGCATCATCCACGCGGTAGACAGCCGTGGCGAGATATCATGATCGACCAGAAAGCCTATCGTGAAAATCGCTTGGCTTGGTTCTATATGACAGGCGCGTGGCCCGCAAAGGAAGTGGATCATCGCAATCGTGATCCGCTGGACACCGTCTGGGATAATCTACGGCTCGCCACAAGCTCGCAGAACAAGGCCAATCAAGGAGTGCGCCGCGACAATAAATCCGGGTTCAAGGGTGTGCATCCGCATGGCCGACGATTTTATGCGCGCACCAATATCGACAGAAAATATCAATATCTCGGCATGGCCGATACTGCCGAACAGGCATCTGAAATCTACAAAGCGGCAACGCTTGCAGTTCATGGGGAGTTCGCACGTCATGAGTGACCATCCAAAATGTTTGGACCTGAGTCATTGGCAGGGTTTTCCCGATTTTGACAAGGTCAAGGCCGCTGGCGTGATCGCCTGCATCATGAAGGCCACCGAAGGCACCGGCTATGTCGATCCCAACCGCGCCACCAACTACGTCGCGGCGACCAAGGCGGGCATCAAGTGCTGCTGTTATCACTGGCTGTCATCGGGCGTCAGCGCCACGGACCAAATCGCGTTCTTCCTCAAAACCGTCGAGCCGGTCCCCGGCGAGCGCGTGGTGATTGACTATGAGGAACAAGGCTGCACGCTGGACGATCTCAAGGCGGCGGTGCAAGCCTTGATGGACGATGACCGGGATTTGCAGATCACGGTCTATAGCGGCCATCTCTTGAAAGAGCAGTTGGGCGATACGCGCGACACCATGCTGGCCGACAACACCGATCTCTGGCTGGCGCAGTACACCACGGGGACGCCGACATGGCCGACCAACACCTATCCGCAATGGACGCTCTGGCAATACTCGGAAAGCGGGACGGTGGACGGCATCGACGGCGGCGCGGTCGATCTCGACCGCTTCAACGGTTCCGACGATCAGCTATTGACATGGATCAGCCCGGCGACCGTCGCGCCGCCCAAACCGGAGACGGAGGCGTTGATCGACATTTCGATCCCGGCGGGCGTGTCGTTGTCGATCACGGTCAACGGCGAGCAAGTGTATCCGGCATGAAAAAGGGGCCGGTAAACCCGGCCCCACAATATCCATTGAACTTGAAATGAACTGGCTAAATCAACAGCCGCACACCTGCTTGCCATTATAGCCTTGGGTGCAGTGATAGGTGCCGTTGCAACCGGCTTTGGCCGGGATCGCGGTGGCGAGTAGAGCGACGGCAGAGAGTGCGAGCAGAAGGTGCTTCATTAGGTTCCCCCTTGGGTAAGCGCCCCGGCCGATCCGGGGCGCGCGCCCATTGAAAGAGCACGGCCGAGTCGCCGAAGCAACCAAATTATTTGGACTACTTTCGACTAACGCCTCTTAAGCTCCAATGGCCTGTAAAAGCGAGTATGCCCCGCGTTCCGGTTCACAGCCGGGCGCGGGGCTTTTTCTGTTTTTACGATGGTTGCGAGACGGTCCCCGCATCCGCTGCGCGGCCGGACACGGGGACCGGCTTACTCATGCGGAACGCGCGGCGATACGTTCAATGCGGTCGGCCATGTCCCGGTTGGTAATCTGGCCGCCGCAATCGCATGAGAACTCATGCAACTCGGCGCGGGTCAGTTCGAAGAACTTTTGCGCGTCCAGCACGGTATCGCTGGCAAGCCCCGCATCCTTGAAGATGCCATCGGCGGCGGCGAGTGCGAACGCCGAAACCGGGTGGCGCAACCCTGTCAGTTCGCTCGGATGCATGTGTTCGAGGTTGCTGAACATATAGAGCCGGGCCGCTGGTGAGGCGCGCACAAGGCTTGCGAACCGCATCAGCTTTTCGCGGCGCGTCATAACGGGAACGGCGAGGATGGCGGGAGTGGCGAGGATGGCCAGTTCGTCGGCAGACAATGGCTTGTTCATTGAACGCTCCGTGTGTTGAAGCCCCCGCTGCATGATACCAAAAAAATTGGACAATGCTCCAAGTTTTTTGGGATGCGTGTGATTTATTTTCGTCTGCGCCGCGCGATGCGTTGCAAAAAAAGCGGATAGTGCAACACTGGCGCGATGTTGAAGCCGGAACCGCAACCGATACAGAAATAGTTGCGTGACAGGCCGCCGCGCGGCCCGGCTTCAAACCCGTAGCCGTCGCAGTCGGGGCACTGGCCGCGTTTCAGCGCGGTGGTGATCCGGGCGAAATCCGGGTGGTTGATGTCGATGTCCTCGATCATGCGTGACCGCTTTCGTACAGAGTGGCATCGGGGGTGCTGATCCGCTCCTTGGCGTCGTCCAGCATATCGGCGACGCGTTCGACTTCCGGGTCGTTGGAAACGATGGCCTGCATCTCGTCATGGCCATCGTCCCATAGCAGCAACGCAAAGCGAACGCGCGGCGTTGCCGCATTGCGGGCGTGCCGGATGATTTCCTCGATCAGCCGGGCCAGTTCAACGGTATGTGTCGGGTTGCCGACCTCAAAGATGAAATCGTCGTTCATGTTTTTGCTCCCTCGGGCACCCGTTCCACCGTGATGCTGTAGGCCGTCATCGGCCGGTTCGGCTTGCCGTCGTCGCGCAATGGTCGCTTGGTGCTTTGCGCCATCCAACACGCCATCGCGGCTTCAAACGAGGGGAAGCGCTGCGCTTTGGCGAGGTCATCGGTCCATCGGTCATCGCCGAAACCGTGGCGCGCGTTGGGATCGGACCACTCCAGATAATCGCCCATGATCGGGCCGCCTTCGCCCAGTGCAAGCGCCAGCGCAACCGTCGTTGCTTCGTCGGCGAGGGCCGATTTGCCGGGCGGGTGAATTTGTCGCAGCACAAAACTCATAGCCAGCACTCAACAATATGCGCCTCGTCGTCCTCGCTGCGCGGCAGACAGGTCAGCCCGGCTTGCAGGAAGCTGGCGCGGATGATCGACAATTCGCCCACCATGACATCGGCGGTCGGCTGCACGCCATGACGGTTCACCTCGGCGCGCCGCGCGACATAGCTGTGCGGGAAATCGCTCGGGTGGTCATAGACCGTCCAGATCGACAGCACGTCGCGCGCTAGTGCAGCCGTCTGGAGGGTGTTGACGTGGTCGGCGGCGAGTCGGGCGCTTTCTGGAGGTGTTGAAGCTCGATGGTCACGCATGAGCTTTCTCCCGGTTCGGTGTGTTGCATGGCCTCTTGCAACATTTGATGGATCGGCATCAGGGCTTCGTGGTTTTGCAACAGCAGTTGATACGCGACCTCCAACTCAAGCCACTCGCGCCGATGCTGGCGCAGCCGCAGCAGCATGAAAACCAGCATGGCGTTGGTCAGCAGGATGCAGGTCCATGTGAAGATCATCAACATGTCAGGCGGCCGGCAAGAGTTTGAGGGCGCGGTCGATATAGCATTGCAGTTCGTCGAGTGCGTTTTCCTTGGCGGCAACCTCGCGGAGGTAGGGCAAACCCTTATCGATGGATTGCATGATCTCGTCACGGGTAGCGGGCCGGCTCTCGCAAAAAAACGAGGCGCTGACTGGCTCGCCGAGTTCGAACAGAACGCCACCCCGGCCGTCGCTGATCGGCCGATAACTATGGGTAACGTAAACCAGTGCAACGCCGGGATTGTGCATGATCGCCGTTCCCGCGATCTCGCCATGCTCGGGCAACTCCTTTTCGTTGCGGCGCATGTTGGGCTTGCTCAGGAACGGGCACGCCTTGGCGGCATACTCGGCGCAATCCGTGTGTGACGGCGGCTCGGACGATGTCCGGTTAATGGCGCACATTGGCCCGATGGTGAAGGCGAGATAGCGCCCCAGCGGTCCGCCGCAAATCCAGCATCGATGCCGGTTGTGGGCCTGTGTCATCTTGCCCGGCGCGATCACGCGGAAGTCCGCCACGCCATCAAGCCACGCGACGAACCACGGCACCGGAAACCCCCGGTCCGAAATTTTCAGGCGCTTGATGCGGTCCGGCCGCTCAATGTGGCGGATGCTTTGATTTAGCTCGCTCATGCCTCACTGCCTGTCTCCCCCTCGCCGTCGTCAGGCGCGCGTTGTTTTTTCCTTCATCACCGTTTCGATCAGATTGCGGAACGCCGGTTTCAAGCCATCGCGCAGACCGCAGAACTCCTGCGCCAGCTTGAAGCTTTCAACGTCGATGGCCTTGCCAAGCTTGACGCCGGCACCGTTCCAGCCCAGCAAATCGTGCGGGGTGACGCCCATGATCTTCGCCGTCTCGATCAAGCGCGTCGCCGACAGCCGGTTGGTGCCTTTTTCGTATTTCTGGATTTGCTGGAACGAAACTTTCAGCGCGATCCCCAATTGCTCTTGCGACAGGCCGCGCTCGATCCGGTAGGCGCGTATCCGGTTGCCAATGATCCCGTCACTGTCCTTGGTGCCGCGCTGGTTCGCGTTGTGTTTTTTCACGCTCTTTTTCCTTGGTGCCATCTGCTTAGTCCCCCTGTGTTATCGGCCCTTGGCCGCCGCCTCGATCTCGCGCTGTGCTTTGACGATCTCGCGCTCGAAATCGATCTTTCTGGCTTTTGACGAACTCCTGCTTGTAGCCCAGCGAGGAGGTGACGGCGGCGACGGTGGCATATTGCGGTCGCCTCGTTTCGCCGTCGAACCAGTTGGTCAGCGTCGCGGTCGAGACGCCGCTGATGACGTGGATGTCCTTGTAGGAAAGCCCCTCGTCTTGGACGATGGTCCGGATGCGATCAATCACCGGGTCTTTGTCAACGAAATTGTAAGAGCGGTACAGCGCCAGCGCGCCCTTGCGCTTGTGACCGTTGCTCTTACCCATGGTGCACCGCGCCGTTGACGGCCTTCTTGGTCTTTGGGGGTTTGATTACGTCGAAGCCGCGCCGCGCGCACTCCGTAAGGCCGGACTCTGTGAGCCGGTGTTTGCCGGGCTCTGTCGTTTCGGCCCATCCCTTCTTGGTGATGAAGCTGATTTGCGAGTTGGCCGAAGCCGGGGACAAGCCCAGCGCCGCGACAAGCGGTCGCATCTGCGCGAGCGTCATGGTGTGGCCCGCCGCCTTCGCCATGCCCTCCAGCATGGCGGCCTTCGCGGTTTTTCGATTGCCGGAGGCATCGATGCCGCGCGAGCGCGTTACGTCGGTATGGCCGTGCGGCCTTGGCAGCAGCCCGGAAATGCCAGCGGCGGCCAGAGCCTTTGCGGATAGCGGTTTGTCGTCACCCAGTACGTCGATCCGCAAATCCGCTTGCCCGGCCGCGATCAGGCTCAACAGACTGGTTAGCGGCACGTCAAATGAAAAAGTGAGTTTCTTGATCGCCATACGAAATTGCCCCTCTTGCTGTGAGAGTCAGCGAGGCACGAACGCAAGACATTGGCGATTTGCGTAAGCGCCAGTTGTCTCTCTGGATCGCTTCTGTTGGAAGGTGGTTAATTTGCTTCCGCGTGTAAGGCGAAAGCAAGACCACCTAGCAAAAAAATTTGGTGACCTCAAAAAATTTTGGATGAAAATCTTGGGTTGTCTCTGTTGCGGTGCAGAGGTGAAGCTTTGGGTTGTGGCTGAGTTTGCCGGCTGGTCGGTGACGTGTCAACGAAAACAAACAACCTGTGAGATAATGAGTAATATCCGCGATAAAGTGAAATTTTGACGAAATATCAAAGTGTTATTACAAAGCGGGCATGTCACCGGAACAATGCAGAGCGGCCCGCGCGTGGCTGAATTGGTCGCAAGCGAACTTGGGCAGCAAGGCTCAGGTATCGAGCAGCACGATCCGCGATTTCGAAGCCGGACGGCGTGTTCCCCATACCAATAATTTATTGGCGATCAACCGGGCGTTCGAGGGTGCGGGGCTGCGGTTTCAGTGCGCCGATGACGGCAGTCCGCTTGGCCTCGCCAAGGCTCCCAAGGAGAAGGCCCCCAAGGAGAGCGAGGCTCCGCTCAAAGCCGGCAAGAAGAAGCGGCGCCGCTGATCTCGGCCATCAGGTCGATCCCGGCCTGTGAGCACGTCATGATCCAGCGCCGGCCGTCGAACACATGCTCGTTGACATGGTGGTGTTTGTCCGCCTTCCGGCAATAGCACGGCTGCTTTTCGGGCAGCATTGCCAGCGTGCCGATGGTGACGGTGGCGGGGAAAAGTTCGGCCTGTGACGACGGCATGCCCGATCTCCCATGAGAACAATTGCGGAATCGGGGGACAATCTGGGGGACAATTTCCCGTGCCCTTTAGGTGTCCCCCGTGCCCTTTGAGCGCCTTTTGTTCTGGTCGAGCCAAAATCGGGAATTGCAAAAAGCCCTTATTTTATTGGGCTTTTGTGGCGATCCCAGCAGGATTCGAACCTGCAACCCACGGAGTAGAAATAAAACACTCCGCTTTCCGATTTCAACCTGTTTTCAATAGCTTAGCCGGTCTTTTTGCGCTTGGGGACAGCTTTGGGGACAAATCCGATGTCCTTGGCATCGCGCACCGCCTGCTCGTCGCCATCCCAATAGAGCAGCGTGGTTTTGCCGTCGGCGTGTCCAACCATGTCGCGCACCGCCGGCAGATTGCCGTTGGTGCGCTGGAGCGCCCGCGTTACCGCCGTGTGACGGAGGTCGTGGATGCGGACCTTAAGCCCAGTCGCCTGCTGCATTTCCTCCCACTCGGATTTCCAGCCCGCATAGGTGATCGGATATCGCTTGTCCTTGATGGTCGAGCGATCCGTGCGCGGAATCTTGCCGGTCTTTTTGGCAACATAGGTAAAGACGTGCGTCGGGTGCCGGTCGGTGCGGTTGTATTGCGCCCGCAGGATCGCCATTTCGGCCGGCCCCATCGGCACGTCGCGGCCCTCGCGGTGCCCCTTGCCAACCACGTCCAGCAGCTTGTTATTGCCCCAATCGACTTGGTCCCAAAGCAGCAGATTTTCCGAGGCGCGCAAGCCGCCGATGATGGCGAAGCGGGCGAGGTCGAGATAATCGGCGGCAATGGTGCCCAAGATAATCTGCTCGTTGGCCGGCGACACCGCGCGCTTGGCCGGGCGGGCCTTTGGCAGCTTGATGAAAAAATCCTTCCACGCAAACCGCTTCACGATGGCGTCATGATTGCTCTCGGCATAGTTCAAGATGCGTTGCATCAGCCGGGTGGTCTTGTTGACCGTGCTATCCGCGATCCGCCGAAACGTGCCGTCGATGCCCGGCCGCAAACATTTGGCCCGCGCCGCCACCATCGCCGAAATGTCGCCCTTGCGGATGTTCTGCAACAGCTTGGTGTCCCCAATCTGCTTGCGCAGCCAAGCGGCCTGTTCCTGCAATCCCTGTTCCCGTAACCGGGTGGCCTTGCCGGTTAGCCACTTGTCGCAGGCCATGCCGAACGTCATCGGCACATTGTTTAGCTGGCGCTCCTTGGCGGCGATGGCGCTCGCCTCTTGGAACTTTTTCTCGGCATAGGCTTCGGCCGTGACCTTGTCGGTGGTGCCGGTGGTGCCTTGGAATTTGTGACCGTCGATAGAAAAACGATAGATGAACGGCGAGGTTTCTCTGGATCGCTTGACGCGCTTGCCGATGAGGTCTGATTTTGACATTGGTCCCCCTGTTTGGTCATGCCATGCCAAATCATCGCGACATCGGACAGGGTGAAAACCCGGTGGGGCTTTTTCGGACCCGTTCCCTTTTGCCGCCACGGCAACCTATCGGTTTTTCCAACATGCTTGGCGAGCGTTCGCTTGTGCATGTTGAGCAACCGCGCCAGCCCCGGAAACGTGATGTACGGCACGCTCCGGAACGCTGCCAAAACCACTTCCGGCAGGGCTGGCGTTTCAAAGTCCCTTGGATCGATGATCGGCATAGAGAGGTTACCTCCGAATTGTCCCCATGTCCAAATTATTTGGAGGCTTTATCCCGCCGCGCCCGCGCGACAAAATGCGAGGTGGCGACGGCAAGACGCTGGAGCATGGCAAGGCATTGCGCGGCATAGCGCAGCGGTTCGTCAAGCTGATCGCCGTATCCCGCGCCGATCCGGACCACGATTTCGGATAGCTCGTCGCTGGCTTGGCGGGCCGCGCCCAGCACGCGATCAAGCTCGTCGGCTGTGACGTTCTCGATTTTCTTGGCGGCCATCGCGCAACCCCTTGCGAACGATCTTGCGCAGCCGGCGGATGTCGGCGATGGGTGCGGCATGCTTGCGGGCAAGATAGCGTTCCTGTAGCCGGGTAAATCCCAAGTCGAAAATCAGTTGGCCCAACGCGGTTTTGCCGTAGGCAATCCGCAGCACCTTTCTATCCTTCCTCATTGCGCAGCGCCCTTTTGTGATCGCGTTCATAATCGATCCGGTCCGCCTTGGAGCGCGGCTCAAACAAGCCGGGTTCATCGGCGCGAACCTTGGCGGTGTAGTCGGCGGCGATATCTTCCATCAGGTAGATTTCGCGGTCGGCCTGCTGTTGCGTCATCCGCCCTGCGACCACTCGTCGCGGATAGGTGTGATTGCGGAATTTCAGTTCGCGTTCGACGCAGCGCAGTTTTTCGTGGTCGGTATAGGCATGGCGGGGCATGGTCACTCCCCCATCTGCTGATGCAATTCGGCGACCATGGCCTGCATGCGCAGGATTTCGTCATTGAGCTTGACGCAGACCGCGACGTGATCGCTTAGCGTGCCCTTGGCGTCGGCGGCGCTTTGCAACGCCTGCTGCTCGATCTTGTCGAGCGTGGCGCGCACCGTATTGAGCTTGCGGCACAGGTCATCGACGATGTTATCGACAACGCTGCCGATGGCCTCGCGGACCGGGCCACCATAGGCGGGCGGTTTCAGCGGTTGCGGCGAGGTGAAATCATTGGTCGGGATCACGGTCGCGTGCATGGCGGCTTCCTCCTTGCGCGAACCGGGCCAGCCTACACCCAAAAAATTTGGTCACGCAAGACCGGGAAACAATTTTGGGGCAAAATAATTCCCGGCAGATTTTTTCAATTTTTGGTGGCCGGACGGATCGGTCAGGCGTAGCGTAGCAGGCAGGGAAAGGGGCGGGAAACCTTGACGTGTGAGGGCCAAGCCAATGAACGGGATCGAGCGGCGGATTTGCGCGCTTAGCGTATTTGTAGAACTTCCGCTTTCCAAAAGGGAAGATGCGGAAGCGGTGCTCGATGAGGTGCACCGGCTGCTCGATTACGTCTTTGGCGACCGCTTGGACCTTGACGAGGAAAGCGGAAATAGCTCGGCTTCCAAGGCCGCCAGTTGACGGCGTAGCTCCTTGGGAAGGTCGCCGGTCTTTCCGTGGGTAATATAGCTCACGGACAATCCGTCAACGGTCTTGACCAATAGGAAGGCCACCCGCAGCGTCAGCGGCGAGCCGCGCTCAAAGTTGTTCCAGCGGTTGGGGAAGATGCCAAGCATCCGCGCAAACGCCGCTTGGTTCTCTCCGCTGACCAAGGTGCGGATCACTCTCAGGCGGCGGGCGATCAATTTACTTTCGTCAGCGTTGATTGGCTCGATCTCCATCCCGCCAAAATTGCACAAACCAAAATACTTGGAAAGTCTAAAAATGGACTAGGCGGTTAGAGCCTATCGAAATCCTCCCAAAAATTTCCCTTGCACCCCCAAGAATTTTGGAGGTAGGCTAGCGGCCATGCGTAGGCTGACCAGCGTGACAGAGGTGATCGATGCCCTCGGCGGTGACGAAAAAGTTGCCGAACTGACGCACGCCAAGCCCAAGGCGGTCTGGAACTGGCACGGGTATTTCGAGGCGTTCCCCTCCGATACCTATGCCGTCATGGAGCGCGAATTGCGGCGGCGTGGCTACAGTGCACCTCCCCACCTCTGGAAAATGCGGGGCTTCGAAAAACCGAACAAGCGCGCGGCTTAACATCCGGGCGCGGCAAGGGGTATCTGTCATGTCCCTGACCGATGGCGCTCGGCCGCATGATCTTTGGGCGATGCTTCGAACGATGCAGCAAACCATCGACCAACACGGCGAGGTCCTGGAAAAGCTGACCGGCTTCATGTCCGAAAACCGCCCCACGCTGCAAGAAATTATCTCGGCGGTGTGTGAGTTTTACGACATCAACCCGGTCGATCTGATGTCGCACTCGCACCGGATTGTCCATGCCCATCCCCGGCTGGTGGTCTATTACCTCGGCCGCAAGCTGACCCGGCTGACCTTTGGCAACATGGCAATCCGGATGGGCGAGCGCGATCACTCCACGATCTATACTGGCTTCATGCGGATCGCGGCGCGCTTACGCAAAGATGAAATCCTGCGCGACGACATCGACGTGCTGCGGTCGTGGATCGCGGAAAAGGTGGCGCTGCGCAAGGGGCCGTCATGAGCCTGCCGCTGGACCAGTGGGATGCCAAGGTAAAGCCGCATCTGCACGGCATCGCGGCCGGGGCCGATATGTGCGCGCGCCATGCGGAGCAAATGTTTCTGCGGCCGAACTTTGAAAGCCTCGCGGCCGGCGATCTGGAGCATATCGAGCAAATCCTGATCGCGGCGCTGGAAAAAATCCATCTTGCGCAAGCCATCTATCGGGGCAAGAAAATCGATGCCTGAACTTGTCCATAGTGAACTGCCGGATGTCACGCAAAGACGGTTGATCCGGATCATGACCGATGTCGCCGCACTCGGCCAAGGACTGACGCTGGCGCAAACCAAATCGGCCTACTGCGAAATAGAAGCGGCGCGCGATGGACTGTCACGGCTTCTCGACAGGGCGGATGGCAAACATGCTTAAACAGGACGCCGAACGGCTGCGGCAACAGATTGCCAACCTCTATTTGCAGTTTCCCGAACTGGTCGGCGACGACGAGATGCTGCGCGTCGATACGCTAGAGGGGGCCACCAACATCAAGGAACTGCTGACCGCGATCCTGCGCGCCACGGAGGACGCCAAGGCGCTGCGCGACGGCACGGAACAGCGGCTGGAGGAACTGAAGGCGCGGCAAACCCGCTTCAAGATGCGGATCGAATTTCTGCGGGCGATGATCCTGCAAATCCTGCACCAAGCCGACTTGCGCAAGATCGAACTGCCGGAAGGCACGCTTTCGATCAGGGCGGGCACGCCGCAGATTGTCGGCGACCTCGATCCCGACAAGCTGCCCGACGAGTTTTGCCGGATCATGCGCGAGGTGGACCGGGCCAAAATCCGCACCGCGCTGCTCAACGGGCAGCAAGTGCCGGGCTATTTTCTGTCCAACAGTGAGCCGGTGCTGGCGGTGCATGTGCGATGAACTGGGACAGCGTACAAGACCTATTTGACGCGCTATCGGCCCCGTTCCCGGTCGAGGAAGTGTCATGGCGGGTCGGGCCGACCAACGAAAAATCCAAACTGGCCGATCAACCGCTGCGCGGTCAGCCGCTATGCTACATCGATACCCGCGCCGTGATGGACCGGCTGGATAGCGTGTGCGGTCCGGAGTGCTGGCAGGACACCTATACGCCGGGCATGGGCACCTCGATTGTCTGCAACATCGGCGTCAAGATCGGCGACGAGTGGCTTTGGAAGGCGGACGGCGCGGGCGCGACCGACATGGAAGCGGACAAGGGCGCGTTGTCAGACGCGTTCAAGCGCGCCGGAGTCCGATGGGGGATCGGCCGCTACCTCTATGAAATCAAAGCGCCGTGGATCGTGCTGGAGCAGCGCGGCAAATCCAGCATGATCCCGGAGCCCGAACAGCGGCGGCTCGATGCGCTGTATCAAACCTATGCCGCCAAGATACAGCCGGTGGTCGGCGTGCATGCCTACCGGCAAGCCTATCGCCTGCTGATCGGCACCATCAACAGCATTGCGCCAAGTGAAGTTGCGGCCTATGCGGACGCCAACCACGCGCTGATCATCGATCTACCGGGCGCGATGCGGGACCATGTTCTATCAACCATCCAGAAGCGAACGGCACAAGCAGCATGAGCAAGGAAATAACCGGCGCTCTGTTCTTCTCCAAGGAGCAGCCGGAAATCTCGGGTTACCTCGTCATCCATGGCGAGCATTATGAAATCGCGGGCTGGCGGCCGTCGCCGATCCGCGCCGAAATCACCGCGCGCCCCCTCGGCCAGCGTCAGGCCGGACAACCGGACGGCGGCGATGAACGAAGCGGATCAGGCGCGCGCGAACGCGATCCCGCTTGAAGCCAAAAAAGACGGCTTGCGGCAACGGCAGTCCGGCGATTGGGTTTTGCACCTCGTCATCGCGGCCGTCGATATGGACACGCGGATAGCGCAAGCCCCGATGGGCACGCGCTATCAGTGCGCGCTGGTCGAAATCAACGACGACGAAACCCCGAAGCACAACGCCGCACGGCAGCACTGGCGCGAACTCGGGCCGACCAAACAAGCGGGCATGCGCTGCCAAGACCCGCTGTTTTGGGCGTTCCTCGCCGAAGAACTGCACTTTCCCGAAATCCACAACGAGCAACTGGCGGCGCAATGCGTCCGCGAAATCTGCGGCGTGACCTCGCGCTCGGATTTGAGCAAGCCGCTGCATAGCGAAGCGCGCCAGATGTGGCAGGAAACCGATAATCATTTTCAGGCATGGAGGGCGCGCGATGGCTGAGCTACGCCAGCGGCAACCACGCCAGCGCGACGAAAACTATCTGCGCCATATCCGGACGCTGCCATGCTGCATCTGCGGCGACAATACCTCGGTCGAGGCGGCACACTTGCGCGTCGGTTCCATCAATGACGACAAGCGCGACACTGGCGGCGGCGAACGGCCCTCCGATCAATGGGCGGTGCCGCTATGCGGCACGCACCATCGCCAGCAGCACGCCATGAACGAAATGCTGTTCTGGCGCTGCTACGGCATCGATCCGTTCGCGTTGGCGATGCACTACGCGAGGCGGCCATGAGCGGAAAAAAGCGCTACTCGATTTGGGTTCGCGAGTATGGCAGCGATCACGATGTTGAACTGTGCCAGGTTGAAAGCAATCCCAAACCAACCATGAGCGCGCTCTATGCCAAGCGGTTGAAGCTCGGCAGCGGCAAGACGATTTGCAAATACAGTTGGGTTCGCGTGGTCGATAATGAGGCGTGACGATGGGCGGCATGAAAGACAAGCTCGGCGACGTGCCCTATCGACCACTGCCCGTGCGTGCGTTTGACGGCAGCACCTATCAAGCACCGCACGATTATGTGCGGTTGCGCGGCCAGCTAGAGCGCGTCGCGGTGTTGATGGGGGACGGTCAATTCCACACCCTTGCCGAGATTGCGCGCGCCACCGGCGGCACCGAAGCCAGCGTCTCGGCGCGGCTGCGGGATTTTCGCAAACCGAAATATGGCGCACGTCTGGTTGAACGTCAGCGCCTGACGGGAGGGCTCTATCGCTACCGGCTGGTGCCGCCAGACCGGCGGTGACGCATGCTGTTTTCCTACATGCGCTATGATGTCGTGGAAATGTGGGAGCGTTTGCGGCCATTGGATCGTGAAACCCGCGACGCCTTCATTTGTTTGTTCCACGCACTTGCCATTGAGCATGAACTTCCAAAAACCGATGCCGGGCTGGCGCGCAAGGCGCAGTGTGATCCCCGGACATGGAAGCGGATCAAGGTTGATGTGGCGCGGCTGTTCGATTATGCGCCGGACTGGATGCATCCGATGATCCGCCGCGAACTGATTTACCAGACTGAAATGCGTTCGCGCCAGCGCGGCAACGCGCGCAAACCGCGCAAAAAATAAGAGGTAAAGCAATGGCTGGTCGTCTCCAGCGCCAAATCTACCGCGCTTTCCTCGCCAAGCCGCCGGGCGCGCTGCTGACCACGGGCGAATTGATCGCGTGGTGCTATCCGCGCCGGGCTGGATTGGTTCGCATCGATCAATGTCGTCACGTTCGGCGCGCGGCTGCTGCGGTCGCTGATCCTGTTGGCAAAGGCTGGCGCAGCAACATGCTCTGGCGGCTGAAACCTTCCCAAAAATATCCCCACAAGATCATCACAAAAATTTTATTGCATCGTTTAATTACCAAATAGATAGGGATAATGGCACAAGACCGACCTTCGGCAAACGCCGCGACTTGTTTGACAGATTAATTTTGTGCGCATTGGTTGTTGTCCTCTGAAAATTGGAGGACTGCAAATGAGCGACCAACTCTATCGCGAAGAATCCTATGACGGATATCTTCGCAGCGACATTTGGAAAGCCAAATCCAAGCAAGCCAAGGCCCGCGCCGGACACCGATGCGAGGCGGTCTGGAACGGCATGCGCTGCACCAATCCGGCCGACGACACGCATCACCTTCATTATCGCAATGCATTTTTCGAACCGCTGGAGGATTTGATGGCGGTATGCAGGGACTGCCATCACCGGCTCCATCAGCTTCAAAAAATCGTGGCCAACGACAACGCGCCGCCCGAAGGCCGTCAGAAATAGGTCAGCAGCACACCGACATCCATGCATGCATCCATGCCGCCTCGATGCACGCGCGGATGCATGTCTACAAAAACCCAACCGATTGATTTTATGTGCAAGTTGTCTAGCCACTGGCGCAGCCACTGGCGCAGCCCCTTTATCCTAAGAAGATATTACTACTACCTTCTCTGTTGCTGCGCGTAGCAAGAGGCTTGCCAATGGATTGACATCGACCGGGCGCGGGTCAAATGCTGCTGCGCGCGCGAAGCGGCTTGGCAAGGGGAAAACCTTGGAGGTTTCCCCATGCGACCATTACCGGCCGGGCCAACCCCGGAGCGCGTGCGCCACTCCCACGGCCATTTCGAAATCGGCGGCGACCGCCGGTCCGGTCATCGCTTCAAGATGACCGACGCGCCCTTGGCGAAGGCGCTGGCGCGTCAAAAAATATCGGGCGAGGAATTTAGCGGCCTGAGAAAATACGCGCTGCACTGGTTCGCTGGCGGCTTGGCGGGGCATTTGAACTCCATCGACCTCAATCGCATCTTGGCGTTCGATCCTTGCCGGATGTCCGGGCTCGCCAAGAGCGAAGCTCAAGCCGATCACCGCGCGGCCTATCATGCGGCGCGGCTGTATTTGGGCAGGCGTCCTGCCTTTGTCGCGGATCGGGTCGCCTGTTTTGAAGTCGAGTTAGAGCCGGTCGGCCATGCGCTCGGGTTCCGCTCGAACTACCGGGCGCGGGTGGCGGCGCTGGAAATCCTGCGCGATGCCGGGTATCGGCTGGCGGCATTTTGGGAAAACTGGCGGTAACCAAGAAATCTGGGGATTGACAAAAGGGCGTTCGGGCGCATTGTCGCGCTATCCTCTGAAAGCGCGCGCCGATCTTTCCTGATGGCGGGAAACAAGCCCCCTTGCCCCTCGCGCGCTCGGGGACGGTTGGCGGCGATGGTCAGCGGACGGTTTGGGGATCATCCAAATCAAAGGCCGGTTGATCCCAAGCGGAGGCAACCGGCCTTTTTTATTTCAGCCGTTCGACCAAGCGCAACACATTGGCGGACTGCCACGGCTTGCCGGTCGGCGACATCACACCTTGATCGTTCAAATACGATGCGATGCGGCGCGACGACAGATTGATCACCGGCATCACCTGATCGCGGATGCTTTCAGCAAACGCGTCGGCGTCGTCGCGGTTGGCGGCGGCTTGCTTGGCATTGCCCAGCACCTTGCCGCGCGCCTTGGCGGCGGCCAGCGCGGCAATGGTCCGCTGCGAAATCATGCAGCGCTCTTTCTCGGCCAGCGCGGCATAGATATGCAGCATGAACGGATCACAGTCCGCGCCCAACTCGGCGACGATGAACGGCACCTTTTGCGCCATCAGGCCGGCAATGAACGCGACATCGCGCGATAGCCGATCCAGCTTCGCGACGATCACGGGGCCTTGGGCTTTGCGCGCGGCCACCAGAGCGGCGGCAAGTTGCGGGCGGCGCTCCAGCGCGTCCGCGCCCTTGCCGGTTTCGACCTCGACAAATTGCCGCGTCACCTCGAAACCCTCGGCCGCGCAAAACCGCTCAATGGCGGATTGCTGCGCTTCCAGACCAAGCCCGGAGCGGCCTTGGCTGGCTTTGGAAACCCGGATGTAGGCAATGGCCGGTTTCGTCATTTGCTGATTTCCTTCGGCATGATGCCACGGTCAAGCATCAGCTTGAACAACAGTTCGACGGCATAGGGGATGGTACCGCCCGCGACATAGCGGCGCGAGGTTCGCTCGCCGATCTTGAGAAACCGCGCCGCGCCGATTTGGGTCAGCCCCAGCGCGTCGATAGCAGCTTGGTATT
>Ga0137410_10000185_pt1 | contig 43682 bp, 35 predicted proteins | sample CZODoug1_16funga_FD_108878 | JGI IMG/M metagenome (GOLD analysis project Ga0137410, IMG submission 108878) | Vadose zone soil fungal communities from Angelo Coast Range Reserve, California, USA - CZODoug1_16fungal (Illumina Assembly) | ecosystem: Environmental > Terrestrial > Soil > Vadose zone... | reverse complement strand
GGCCCGCAGCATTCGTCGACTCGCTCGTGGCCGGCTCCATGGTCGAGCAATTCCCTCGCGGGAGGGTTCCTTCGCCATCAGAATCGGCTACCGGGATACGCTCTAAGCACGAGGCCCACTAGATAATACACGAATCAGCGCTTCAGGATGCGCCGCTCCACCGCCTTATACATGGCCTGGGTGCCCAGGTCGACCTCGCCCGCGACCTTGTTCTCCTCGAAGTAGCGCTTCGCTGCCGCCGCCCCTGCCAGGGGCAACCCGACCTCCGCGGCCGCCTCCTCAATGATCCCCAGGTCCTTCAGCATGAGGGCGATGCGGCCGCCCGGCTGGAAGTCCCGCTTCACGATTTGCGGGCCGAAGCGGTCCAGCGCCCACGAGCCGCCCGCCCCCGGGATCAATGCCTCCACCAGCGTCGCCTGGTCGAGCCCGTTCAGCCGGCCCAGGTGCAGGGCCTCGACGATGCCGACCATATTGACGGCGCAGAGGATCTGGTTGCACGCCTTCGCCGTCTGCCCGGACCCCTGCGGACCGAAGTACGTGATCCGGTTCCCGAGGATCGACAGCACGTCGCGGACCCTCTCGAGGTCCGCCTTCTCGCCGCCGACCAGGAGCGACAGCGTCCCATCCTTCGCCCGGAACTCCATTCCCGTCACCGGCGAATCGAGGAAGCCGATCTTCTTCTCCCGCAGGACGGTCCCCACCTTGCGGGCGACGGAAGGATGGATGGTCGTCATGTCGACCACGACGCTGCCGGGCGCGGCGCCATGGATGACGCCGTCCGGTCCGAGGATCACGGCCTCGACCGCGGGCGAATCGGTGACGATGGTGATGACGACGTCGGCGCCTGCGGCCGCCTCGCGGGGCGTCGCGGCCGGCGCCGCGCCCGCGGCGACCAGTTCCGCGGCCTTCGAGGCGTCGCGGTTCCACACCCTGACGCGGTGACCGGCGTCGACGAGCCGTCGCGCCATGGCGCGGCCCATGATGCCCAGCCCGATGAATCCGACGCTGCGCGCCATGCTTCCTCCTCTTGCTGCGGCCTGAGGCCCGAGGCCTTTCTTATAGCAGTTTTGATTTGTCTTTGCCGCAACCGCGGGCTGGGGCACAATCGAGCCTTCATGAGCGCCCTGCTCGCCGCCGCCGTCCTGCTCCAGGTCCAGGTCCGCGACGAGCCCAAGGACTGGAAGCTCCTGGCGACAGAGCACTTCAACGTCTACTACCCGACGGACGGGCTCCAGCCCCGCGCCCGCGAGTTCGCCGGGTGGTTCGAGCAGGCCCGGGCCGAACTGACCCAGACCATGGGCACCCCGCCCGAGCGCGTTCACGTCTTCCTGTACCGCTCCTTCCACGACCTGCAGCAGTCGAGCTTCCTGGCGTCGCCCAAGACGCAGCCGCTCGCGCAGCGGCTGAAGGTGCCCGCCTTCCGGGACTCGCCGGCCCCGGCCCGGGAGTGTCCGCAGTGCCGGCTGAATCCGCACTCGCGCGCCCTCGCCCTGTCCGAGCCGCTGCGGAACCGCATCTTCATCCACTGCCAGTCGAGCGACCGGTGGAACTACTGGTTCATCAAGCACGAGCTCGCCCACCAGTTCCAGTTCGAGCACCTCTTCGCCTTCCGGCTTCCCAGCTGGCTCATCGCCCTCAAGGACCCCATCACGCCCCAGTGGTGGTGGGAGGGCGGCGCCGATTACTGGGCGGGCATCTTCGACTCCGAGAAGGACGCGTACGTCCGCGACCTCGCCGACGAGCGCCTGTTCACGCTCAAGGAACTTTTCAGCCCCGACATCCTCAACCCGGTCGACTTCCTTTCGATCTACTACGAAGGCTCCTATTTCTGGCGCTTCCTAGACGACGAGTACGGACCGGGAACCGGGAAGAAGCTCTTCGACCGCACCGATCACGGCCTTCCGATCGCGTCGCAAAAGCCGGTGCAGCACGTCGTCGGCAAGGACCGCGTCGAGATCGAACGCGATTTCGATGCCAACCTGAAGGCGCGATGGGCTCCCCTGAAGGCCGGCCGCACGAAGCCAACGGACCGGCTCACCGACACGCGCGAGTATTATCGCCGGCAGTCCGTCGGCGGCGTCTGGAGCCCCGACGGGAAGCACTTCGCCTGGGTGAGCAACTGGAACGTGATCCCCGACCTTTTCATCGACCAGACCCCCCTGCTCGGGTGGGACCGCAGCATGGACGGCAGCCGGCTCGTCTCGATTCCCTCGTGGTCGCCCGACGGAAAGCGGTTGGTCGTCGTCGAGCAGCGCACGCACAAGGACCTGCTGCTCCTGGTCGACGTCGACGGCGGCTCGACCTCTTTCGCGCCGGACGTCGACGAGGTCGCCGATCCCGTCTGGTCGCCCGACGGCAGGAAGATCGCGTTCGCCGGGCTGAAGGACGGAACGAGCGACATCTACGAGCTGTTCCTGGACGACGGCCACGTCGAGCGGATCACGAACGACCCGGACGGCGACCTCAGCCCGGCCTATCGCCGCGACGGAAAGCTCGCGTGGATCAAGGAGACCGAGGGCCGCACGAATCTTTACGTCGACGGAAAGCGCGTGACGAACAGCTGGGCGTTGATGAGCCATGTCTCCTGGGCTCCGGATGGGAAGTCGCTGGTCGTCTCGGCCGACGTGGACGGCATCTATGACGCCTTTCAGGTGGACCCGGAGACGGGCAAGGCGAAGCGGCTGACGAAGTTCCTGGGCGGCGTCGCCTTCCCCTCCTGGCATCCCACGGACGGGACGCTCCTGGTCACGTACTTCGAGGGGCGAGGCTTCGACCTGTACCGCGTGAAGCCCGAGCCTCAGGACGAACCGGGCTTCGACCAGGAGGAGCGGAAGCCCTGGTACCAGCAGTTCAAGAAGCCGGAGCCGCAGGGGAAGCCGGAAGACAAGTCGCGCGTCTTCGGCGTGAACTGGCTCCAGTTTCCGGTGACCAGCTATTCGCTCCTGCTTCCCGGGCTGGAGTTTTCCGTCGGGGACCGCGACTCCGAGAACACGCTGTCGCTCGCGGGCTACGGCCTGGGGAGCCGGTTCTGGAATGCCGGCGCAACGATCGCCAACACGCGCTGGCGGCCCACGATCGGCGTCACCGCCGGCGCGGCCCGGTCGAACGATATGCTCGAAGGAGTCGCGACCGCCTTCGTCAACGTCCCGCTCTGGGAGACCCTCGAAGTCGGCGGGGGCTGGACGGTGCGGCAGCGCTCGGAGTACTTCGCCGATCCGCCGAACGCCTACATCTTCGATTCCGGCCCGACGGTGGCCGCCCTCTACACCAACCAGCGGGGGGTGCACCCGAGCGATCCCAGCTGGGGGTTCTCGCTGGGGGGCAGCGCGTCGGTGTTTTCTGAGGAGTTCGGCGGCGACCGGGAGCTGAACGAGTATTACACCTTCCTGGAAACGTCCACGAATCTGATCGACCAGGACCTGATCCTCTGGGCCCGGGCCACCTGGCAGCGGCTGGTGGGGCGCCGCTTCCTGGACGACGAATTCTCCAAGATGGGCCACATCGTGCGGGGGGCGAACAACAGCCTCGAGGGCCTGGAGACCTACGGGGGCCACGTCGAGTTGCGATTCCCGATCTACCGCGACCTCCTGTGGGAGCCGCTGGAGCTGATCGGTCTGGGCGAATGGCTCATCCTCAAGGACCTGCGCGGTTTCGTCTTCGGCGACGTGGGCTGGGAGGTGACGAACGTCGGCAGCTTCCGCGAGGCGAACCTGGCCTACAGCACCGGGATCGGGCTGAGGCTGGATCTGTCGTTCATGCTCTGGCCGATCGTGAACGGCCGGGTCCCGATCCGTCTGGAAGGCTGGTGGGCCTTCGTCGGCCAGCCCTTCGACGCCAACCGCGGGGTCGTCGGGGGCGGCTTCACCCTCGGCTTCTGAGGCCAAAAACAACCGGGAGGATTGGAGCGGTTGTTTTGTGCATTCCCGGCTGGAAACCCTGGGCGGACTGTCGTATATAGGCGGTATGAAAATCAACGCCGTCGCGCTCCTGCTCTCCGCCGCGTGCGCCCCCGCCCTCGCCGCGGCCCAGGACACGAAGGAGCTGTGGACCGACCTGGCGGAGACCCGGCCGCTCGCCCTCCGGCAGGAAACCGGGGGCCAGGTGGTCGAGGAATGGTACGGACCGCGGGTGCGCGCGTCCCTCTCCGTCTTCGCCCGGGCAAGCTTCCCCAGCAACACGGAAGTCACGATCGACGGCCTCTGGTACTCGGACTTCTTCGACTGGGCCGGCGGGTTCAGCGCCGAGGCCGACCTGCTGTCCTTCATCACCCCTCAAATAGGCGTCGGCGGCTACCTGTCGGTCGGCTGGGACCGCTTCTACGGGAACCGTCTGAACTTCTTCAACGGCGATTCCCTCAGCGTCGGCGACTGGGACATGGAAACCGTCATCATCGGCGGCAAGGTGGTCCAGCACGTCAGCCCCTTCGTCGTCTGGGAAGGCCGGCTCGGGGTCGGCTGGGTGCATTACAACCACTGCCTGTGGTCGGGCGTGGACACCGGCGTGCCCTTCAGCGATGAGGAGTTGTTCCGGGCGATCAACCGGGCGGTCTTCGAGCTGGGCGGGCGCATCGGGGTCGGCAGCCGGAACTTCCAGGTGGATTTCGGCTTCGGATTCCGCTATATGGGCGCCGCCGCGCGCGGCAGGGATGTCACCACCTTCATCGACCCCGACCTGCTCTACACCTTCATGCTGGAACTCGGCCTCACGGTCCGCTTCTAGTCGGCCTGCACGTTCGCGTAGCCGGCGAAGACGTCGGCGACCCTGCCCGCGACCGAGTCGCCCGCGTGGATGTAGACGCGCCACTTCAGCGTCAGCGCCTCGCCCTTCTGCAGCGTGTTCTCTCCCTTGATGATCCAGGGGTTCGCCGCGAAGAGGCCGTACGCGCGGACGTGCCAGTCCGAAGGATAGCGGAAGCTCGTGGGATGGTTCATGATGGCGATGCCGACCTTCTTCCCCTCGACCTCTCCGGTGTAGTCCACCCAGGGCGCGGCATTCTCGCGGGCGAGCTTCTCGCCCTTGTTGCCCTTCGCGTCGAGGATCATCTCCGGCGCGTCCCCCTTGGCGAAGCTCAACTCCTTCACCAGGCGGCATACGAAGGCGCCCTCCTTGGCCATCTTGAGATCCTTGGCGAACGTGACCGGGCCGTTGGCGGCGGTCAGCGTGATCGACCAATCGACGACGGTGTCGCCGTCGCTGTTGGTCATGATGCGGACGTCGTCGGACTCGTTCAGGTCCTCCCCCCATGCGTTCTCGGCACGGATCGCGGAGAACACCGGCCCGCTGTCCTTCTCGAACTTCTTCGACGCGAGCGGCAGCTTCGACCAGTATTCCTTCCCGTTGACCTCGCCGAACGCGAAATACATGCCGGTGTGATGCGGATGGTCGGTGGGCTCGCCGGGATGCGGGTCCATGGGCCAGCCACGCAGCAGGTTCACGCCGTGGCCCACCAGGGGATAGAAGAACGGTTTCTTATGCTTTTCCGCCAGCGCGCCGACGTTGTAACGGGTGATCTCCCTGCCGCCCGACTGAAGCGACCAGACGCCGGGCTGCAGTTCCTTCCAGTCGGTTCCCGGAGCCGGCCGCGGGTGGGGCTTCTCGATGCTGAACCGCAGCTTCTGACCCGCGGGGATATAGGGGACCAGCCAGGCGACGCCCTTCGGCGTGCTCTGACCTTCGATCCCGGCGCCCTTCTCGTCGACGATGTAGTCGCCGGGCAGGCTCTTCCCCTTCGCATCGAACTCGACCAGCACCCAGCGCCGGTCCTTCTCGAAGGCCGCCACGCTGACGCTGATCTTCTCCTGCGCCGGCTCCGCGGAGACGGCGAGGAACGACAGCAGAACGAGGCTCAGGGTTCGCATCATCGGCTCTCGATTACGGGTTCTCAAGCACCACGAACGGTTTCCGGTATTCGCGGGTCAGCAGCTTGTCCGCCTCCGCATCATTCACGAACTTCTCCGCCTTCGGATCGAACGACAGGGTCCGGCCGACCTTGAGCTGCGTCTTCGAGAGGTCGACGCCGTTCTCCGTCAGATGCTTCCGCGTGCGGTTGAAGGCCTCGTTGCCCTCCTCGCACGTGAACGGATCGTCCTTCGTGATCGGACGCAGCTCGCCCAGGCGGTACGAGATGTTGGCCAGGTGGCAGAGCGACGCGGACAGGTGGCCTTCCAGCACGTCCGCGTTCAGGAGCTCCGGTTTGCCGGCCTTCGCCGCCTCGATGAAGTTCCGGAAGTGATCGGTGGCGCGGCCGTCCTCCTTCACGTCCATCTGGATCTTCTTGCCGTTGAGGTCGAAGGCGCTGTATCCCGCCACGTAGCCCTCCTTGCAGTGGACCACGTTGCCGATCTGCTCGCCCATGTACTTCTCGGTCTCCAGGCCGCGCACTTCGAACATCAGCTGGCTGTCGCCGTAATCGAAGACCACGATCTGCGTGTTCGGCGTCTCGCCGTCGTCCTCGTAGCCGAAGCGGCCGCCGATGCAAGTCACCTTGAGCGGCAGCGTCGTCTTGCCCATGAACCAGCGGGCCTTGTCGATCTCGTGCACGCCCTGGTTGCCGATGTCGCCGTTGCCCGTGTCCCAGTGCCAGTGCCAGTTGTAGTGGAAGAAGTTCGGGTTGAAGGGCCGCTCGGCCGCGGGTCCCAGCCACAGATTGTAATCCACGCCCTTGGGGACCGGGGCGTCCGGCTTCTTGCCGATCGACGTGCGCCGCTTGTAGCAGAGGCCGCGCGACACCTTGACCGGGCCCAGCTTGCCCGCGGCGATGAAGGCCGCCGCCTTCCGCTGGGCGCCGCCTGAGCGGTTCTGCGTCCCGTGCTGGACGACCTTGTTGTACTTCCGCGCCGCCTCGACCAGCTTGCGGCCTTCCCACACGTTGTGGCTCAGCGGCTTCTCGACGTAGACGTTCTTGCCCGCGATCACCGAGTGGATCGAGATCAGCGTGTGCGTATGGTTGCACGTCGCGACCGACACCGCGTCGATCGATTTGTCCTCGAGCATCTTCCGGAAGTCCTGGTAGTATACCGGCTTCGCGCCGCTGTTCTTCTCCACGCGGTCCATCGCGTTTCCGATGACGTTCTCGTCGATGTCGACGATCGCGGCGACCTGGACGTCCTTCATCTTCGACCACTGGCCGACGTGTTCGAGGCCGCGGCCCTTCACGCCGCAGACGGCGATGCGCAGGATGTCGTTCGCGCCGGGGCGCCGCTCGGGCCCGGTGTTCGCGAGCAGCGGCGCGGCGGGCAGGGCCGCGGCGGCCGCGGTCATCATCGACCGCTCCAGGAATTCGCGACGGCTGAGATTGCTCATGGATCCTCCGTGCCTAAAGGGTGTCGGGAACCGCAAACGGCTTGCGATAGTCGCGGGCCAGGAGCTTGTTGGCCTCCTCGTCGCCCGGAACGGTCTCGGTCTTTCCGTCGAAATTCAGCGTCCTTCCGACGCGCAGGGGCGCCTTGGCGGGGTCGATGCCGTCCTCCTTGAGGTGCGCGGCCATGCGGCTCCACGCGTCGTTCCCGCCGTCGCTGCGCTCGAACGGCGCGTCACCGCTCACGAGCTTCGTCTCCCCCAACCGGTGCGAGACGTTGGGGAGATGGCAGAGCACGGTCGAGAGGTGCCCTTCCAGCACCTCGGAGTTCAGCAGGCCCCGGTTGCGGGCCTTGACGGCATCGGCGAAGTTGCGGAAGTGCTCGCCGCTGCCGGAGAACTTCTGGAGCACCTCGCCCTTGGGCGAGAAGGCGGCGATGGTCGCGCCGCCGATGACCATATAGCCGTCCTCGCAGTGGAAGACGTTGCCGCTGGCCACGTTCATGTACTTGTCGCTGGGGAGCCCCCGGATCTCCTGGATGATCTGGACGTCGCCGTAGTCGATCACGCCGATCTGCGTGTTGGGCGTGTTGCCGTCGTCCTCGTAGCCGAGGCGCCCGCCCAGGCTCATCGCCCGCTTCGGGTGCTCGGTCTTGCCGAGTCCCCAGCGGGCGATGTCGAGGTAATACACGCCGTTGTTGGCGATCTCGCCGCCGCCGTACTCGAAGTTCCAGTGCCAGTTGTAGTGGAAGCGGTTCGGATTGAACGGATGCTCGGCGGCGGGCCCCTGCCAAAGGTTGTAGTCGACCCCCGCGGGGACCGGGGCATCCGGCAGCTTGCGGATCGAGCTGCGGTTGCCGTAGCAGATGCCGTGCGCGACCTTCACCTTGCCCAGTTTCCCGGAGCGCAGGTAGTCGATCGCGGTCCGGTGGCTCTGCAGCGACCGCGGATAGTTGCCCATCTGGACGATCTTGTCGTGCTTCCGGGAGGCGTCGACCAGCTTGCGCTGCTCCCAGACGTTGTGGCCCAGCGGCTTCTCGACATAGACGTCCTTCCCCGACTGGATCGCCCAGATCGAGGCCAGCACGTGCCAGTGGTTCGGCATCGCGATCGAGACGGCGTCGATCGACTGGTCCTCCATGACCTTGCGCAGGTCCTGGACGAACACGGGCTTGTGGCCGGTCTTCTTCTCGACGACGCTCATGGCGTCGCCGATGATGTTGGAGTCCGCGTCGCAGACCACCGCAACCTCGGCGTCCTTCATGTCGGACCATTTGCCGGCGTGCACGCGGCCCTGGCCTTTCACGCCGAGCAGCGCGACGCGCAGCCGGTCGTTCGCCCCCGCGGCCCGGGCCGAAGCCAGGTCGGGGAGCGCCGAGGCGGCCCCCAGGGCGGCGCCGGCGCGAAGCGACCGACCGATGAAAGACCGGCGGTTCAGACGAGACATGAGATGGATCTCCCTGGACTTCCCCGAGCCCGCTCCAGACCCCCGCTTTCCCGGCGCGCGGACGCTAGACGCTGTCCGGCACGACGTACGGCTTGCGATACTCGCGCGTCAGCAGCTTCGAAGCCTCCGCGTTGCCGGAGATCGTCTCGGACTTCGAGTCGAACTTGATCTCCTTGCCCATCGTGAAGGTCGCCTTCTCGAGATCCACCCCGTTGTCCTTGAGATGGTCGCGAAAGCGGCGGTACGTCTCGTTGGCCGCCTCGTGCTTGCCGAACGGATCCTCGGTCGATAGCGGCTTGGGCTCGCCCACCCGGTGCGAGATGTTCGAGAGGTGGCACGCGGCCGCCGAATAGTGGCCCTCGATCGCCGGCGCGTTCAGGGTCTCGGGCTTGCCGGCCTTGACCGCGTCGATGAAATTCCGGAAGTGCGCCGAGTCCTCGCCGCCCGCGAAGCGCTGGATCAGCTCGCCCTTGGGCGAGTAGGCGATCGCGCTGCTGTAGGTCGGGACGACCATCACGCCTTCGCTGCACTCGAAAACGTCGCCGACCAGCACGCCGGCGCCCTTGTCCTGGTTCGCCATGTACTTGGCGGTCTCGAGGCCGCGCACCTCGAAGATGAGCTGGACATCGCCGTAGTCCTGCACCGTGATCTGCGTGTTCGGCGTCTCGCCGTCGTCCTCGTAGCCGAGACGGCCGCCGACGCTGACCGTGCTGGCCGGGTGCTCGTTCTTGTTGATGCCCCAGCGCGCGATGTCGACCTGGTGGACGCCCTGGTTGCCGAGGTCGCCGTTGCCCGTGTCCCAGAACCAGTGCCAGTTGTAGTGGAAGCGGTTCTTGGTGAAGGGCCGTACCGGCGCCGGTCCCAGCCAGATGTCGTAGTCCACGCCCGCGGGGGCCTGCCCCTCGGGGGTATGGCCGATGCTCTTGCGCCCCTTGTAGCAGAAGCCCCGCGCGAGCTTCACCTTGCCCAGCTTGCCGGAGTGCAGGAACGCCATCGCCTCGCGCATGCCCTTCATCGACCGGCACTGCGTCCCGACGGCGACGACCTTCTTATGCTTCTCGCCCGCCTCGACGAGCTTGCGCCCTTCGAACACGTTGTGGCTGATCGGCTTCTCGACGTACACGTGCTTGCCGGCCTGAACGGCCCAGATCCCCGCCAGCGAGTGCCAGTGGTTGCAGGTGGCGACCGAGACGGCGTCGATCGACTTGTCCTCGAAGAGCTTTCGGAGGTCCTTGAAGTACGCGGGCTTCTTGCCCGTCGCCTTCTCGATGCGGTCGTTGGCACCGTGGAGCTGGTTCTCGTCGATGTCGCAGATCGCCGCAATCTCGACGTCCGGCATCTTGACCCACTGGCTCACGTGCTCGAGGCCGCGCCCCTTCACGCCGATCACGGCGATGCGGAGGCGGTCGTTCGCGCCATAAGGGCGGCGCAGCTCGGAGCCGAGGACGGGAATCGACGTCACCGCCGCGGCGGCTGCCGCGAGGGCCGAATTCCCCAGGAACTGCCGGCGGGAGAACTGGGTCATGGGGGCGTCTCCAATATCCTTCTGGTTTAGTCTCTCAGACTTTGTCGGGGACCACAAACGGTTTCCGGTATTCGCGCGTCAGCATCGCGTTCGCGTCGGCGTCGTCGATGAATCGCTCGGTCTTCGGATCGACCGTGAGCGCCTTGCCCACGGTGAGCTGGGTCTGCTCGGGCTGCACGTCGTTGGCCGCCATATGCTCCTTGAAGCGGTCGAACGTGTCGCCCGGCTCCTCGGCGTCGCCGAAGGGACGGACCTTGTACATGGCGTAGAGCCCCCCGAGCCGGTAGCTGATGTTTCCCAGATGGCACGTCGCGCTCGAGAGATGGCCCTGCTCGATGTCCGCCGCCAAGTCCGACGGCTTGTTACTGCGGATGCAGTCCAGGAAGTTCGCGAAGTGGTCTCCCTGCCCCGTGAATTTCTGGATCACGGCCCCGCTCTTGCTGATCGCGGTCGCCTCGGCGCGGTTGAAGGTCAGGAGGCCGTCGGCGCAGTGGAAGACGACGCCGACCTTGACCTCCTTATAGGGCTGCGTCTCGAGGCCCCGGACCTCGAAGATCGCCTGGGCGCCGTCGCCGTATTCCAGCGACACGAGCTGGCTGTTGGGGGTCTCGCCGTCGTCCTGGTATCCGAAACGGCCGCCGACGCTGATCACCTTCCTCGGCAGCTCGTTCTTCCCGAGGCCCCAGCGGACGATGTCCATCTGGTGGATGCCCTGGTTGCCGAGGTCGCCGTTGCCGTAGTCCCAGAACCAGTGCCAGTTGTAGAAGAACCGCAGCTTGTTGAAGGGCCGCTCAGGGGCCGGGCCCAGCCACGCGTCATAGTCGATCCCGGCCGGGATGGGCGTGTCGTCCTCGTGGCCGATGCTCGGCCGCGGGTTGTAGCAGAGGCCGCGCGCGACCTTGATCTTGCCGAGCTTTCCGTCCTGGAGGAACTTGATCGCCTCCTGGAAGCCCTTATAGGAGCGGCTCTGGGTGCCCGCCTGGCAGATCTTCCCGTACTTGCGCGCCGCCTCGACGACCTTCCGGCCTTCCCAGAGGTTGTGGCTGACCGGCTTTTCGACGTAGACGTGCTTGCCGGCCTGCAGGGCCCAGATCGCCAGCAGCGCGTGCGTGTGGTTCGACGTCGCGATCGTGACCGCGTCGATCGACTTGTCCTCGATCAGCTTCCGGAAGTCCTGATGGTAGGCGGGCCTTTTGCCCTGCTTCTCCTCGACGGCCTTCATGGCCTTGTCGACGATGTTCTGGTTCACGTCGCAGATCGCGGCGATCTCGAGGTTCTTCTGGGCGAGAAGCCCCTTGACGTGCTCCAGGCCCCGGCCGCGGACGCCGGTGACCGCGATGCGGATCGTCTCGTTGGGCGAGGCGAAGGCCCGGGGGGCGAATGCCGCGGCGGCCGCCGCGGTCGAGGAAGACGCCAAGAACTGCCGCCGAGTGAGGTTCCGCATCAAGTCCCCTTAGGTCCCCGAGCCCGCTCCTGACGGGCACTGCATACTACTTCATACACCCGGCGGCCCGGCGATGTTCCGATCGATTCGAGAAAGACGGGGTAATATACCCGAGCCATGCCCCTGACGCTGCGCGTGCGAGAGGTGGACGTCTTCCTGCGCCGGGTGAAAACCCGGATGCCCTTCCGCTACGGCAAGGCGGAGGTGACGGGCCAGCCCTACGCCCATCTCCGGGTCCGCTTCGAGCCGGACGCGACGGGCGTCAGCGCGGCGGCCCTGCCCCCGCTCTGGTTCGACAAGCGGCCCGGTCTCACCCACGAGGAGACCATCCGCGAGCTGCTCCGCTCGATCGCGATCGCCGCCGAAGTCTATAAGGACGCCGGGGCCGCCTCCCCCGCCGAGCTGCACCGCCGCTGCGAACCGGAGGCGCGACGCCGGGCCGCCGCCGAGAAGATGAACGACCTCACCGCGGGCTTCGGCGTCGCGCTGCTCGACGCGGCCGTCGTGGACGCCGCCTGCCGCCTTGGACGGAGGACCTTCCATCAGGGTCTCCTCGAGGATCTCTTCGGGCTCGGCGACGACTTCGCGCGGATCGTCCCCGAACGCCCGCTTCCAAGCATCGCCGTCCGCCATACGGTCGGCCTTTCGGATCCGCTCTATGGTTCCGACGTCGTCGCACCCGTGAAGGACGGCCTGCCCGAGACCCTGGTCGACGTCATCAGGACCTACCGGCCGCACTGGTACAAGATCAAGCTCGGCGGCGACGTCGACGCCTCCCTCGACCGTCTGCGCCGCATCGCGATGGTGCTGGACCGCGACGCCGGCGAGTACGAGGTCACGCTCGACGGCAACGAGCAGTTCCACGACATGGACACGGTCGCCTCGCTCGCCCGGAAGATCGCCGACCGGCCCTGGCTGCACAACCTCTGGCAGCGAACCGCCTGGATCGAGCAGCCGGTCGGGCGCGACGAGTCGCTCCGCCCCGAGGTGACGGCGCCGCTCCAGCGGATGGACAAGCCGGTGATCATCGACGAGGCCGACGGCAGCGACGAGGCCGTCGACCGCGCCCTGCAGCTCGGCTATCACGGCATCTCCGCCAAGAACTGCAAGGGCGTGTTCCGCACGCTGCACAGCTACCGCCGCTCGGTGGAGACGGGGGCGATCCTGTCCAGCGAGGACCTGATGAACATCCCCGTCGTCCCGCTGCACCAGGACCTCTGCGTCGCGGCCGCCCTGAATCTCCCCCACAGCGAGCGCAACGGGCATCACTATATCCGCGCGTTCGACCACTTCTCACCGCGGGAGCGCGAAGCCGCGATCCGCGAGTTTCCGGAGCTCTACCGACCCGACCGCCCCACGGTCCACGTGGAACGGGGCAGCATCGACGTCTCGGGGATCAACGACGAGGGCTTCGGGGTCTGCTCCGAGCCCGACTGGGACTTCCTCGAGCGGGTTACGCCGTAAGTCCGACCGCCGAGAGCGCCGACGTGTCGATGTGGCCTCCCCGGATCGTGAACACGCCCGGATGTTTCGCCGCCCAGGGCGCGTTGGCGGCGGGGCAATACTGCCGCGCATTCCCTTCGATGGCCGTCACCGGCCCGATATGGGCCGCCAGGCCCGCGGACTGCAGGAACGACTGCCCGGGGCAGGTCAGGTCCTGGACGCAGAGAAACATGCCGAACTTCTGCGCCGCCGCCGCCAGGAGGAGCGACTGCGACTGCCCCTTGCACGACTTGAGCGCCACCCCCGAATATCCCTGCTCGCGCGAGAGCAGCAGGCTTTCGTAGTCGACGAGCGACTCGTCGATCACCACGGGCTTCAGCTTCGCCGCGGCGTGCATCTTGTTCTCCGGGTGCGCCTTCAGGTCGCGCGCCGTCGGCTGCTCGACGTACGCGACGCGGTCGAAGCACGCCGCGCTGCGCTCGTGCACCCGGCGCAGGACGTCGAGCAGGTATTCGACGTTCGGGCACTGCTCGTTGAAGTCGAGCGAATACGTGAAGGCGCGGGGCGCGGTCTCCGTCGCGACGCGGTCGATCGCGAGGATGCGATCGACGTCCCAGCCCGCGTCGTTCCCGTTGAGCTTCACCTTGAGGTGGGTGAGCTGGTCCTTCACGATCCATTCGCCGAGGGTGTTCGGCAGGCCGTCGTTGAGGCGATCCTGGACCTCGGCGCCGGTCAGCGCGTCGAGGGCGCCGACCAGATGGTAGAGCGGCAGGCGCGGCTTGGGCTTCGTCAGCGAATACGGCGCCAGGGTCTCGCCCCGGAAGCGCTCGTCCAGGTAATGGGCGAGGTCCTGCTCCAGCCACTCGGGTCCGTAGCACTCGTAGACATGGCGGCCGTGCACGCGGCCGTAGGCGTCGTGGATGGCGGCGTCGAAGGCGCTGGCGACGACGAGGGCGCTCAGGGGAGGCATCGGATCGGCGAGCGCCAGCTCCCGGGTCCCCTCGTCCGCCAGGCGGAACCACTCGGGCTCCCAGCGGTGGGCGAGTTCGACGGGATGGGCGATTTCCTCAAAGGAAACGATCCGCCTCGCGATCTTGTCCGCGAGGACTTCCATCGCGCGGGCGGTGTCGGCGGCAGCGACGCGTTTCGACGGGAAGGACCAGACGTTGCCGAAGGGCATGGAGCCGCTGCCCCAGGCGGAGCGGCCGTCGCGCGTCTCGACGCGGATCCGGACGGTGAAGACGGTCGCGTGCGTGCTAAGCACGCCGCCGAATTTGAGGGGGGTGCGGTAGGCGACCCGCTCCCTGGAGGGGTCGGCTTCGCGGACCCGGATGTCGGTGGGCTTGCCCATGGGCCGGGGATTGTACCGGAAGGCGGGCCCCCGACTCCACAATGGATGGACGCTCTTCCCTGCCTTTTGATAGAACGGGAACAATGGCCGAGGCGAACACGCGCGGGAAGTGGATGGCGCTCCTGGCCGCCTTCCTCGGCTGGATGTTCGACGGCCTCGAGATCGGCCTCTTCCCGCTCGCCGGCCGGCCGGCGATGACCGAGCTCATCGGAGCCGTCGGGCCCGACACGGACCGGCTCATCGGGCAGTGGATGAGCGGCGTCGTCGCCGCGTTCCTCCTGGGAGCGGCGGTGGGCGGCACGGTCTTCGGCTGGCTGGGCGACCGCGTGGGCCGCGTCCGCGCCATGGTCTTCAGCGTGCTGACGTATTCCCTTTTTTCCGGCGCCTGCGCCTTCGTCCAGTCGCCCGTGCAGCTGGCGGCGCTGCGCTTCGTCGCCTCGATGGGCATGGGCGGCGAATGGGCCTTGGGCGTCGCCCTGGTCTCCGAGATCTGGCCCGCGAAGAACCGGCCGCTGCTGTCCGGCCTGATCGGCGCCGCCGCCAATATGGGCTTCATGATCGTCGGCTTCGTCGGGCTGGGCGCGTCCCGGTTCGTCGCGGGCCTGGGCAAGGCGCTGGCCTTCCTGCCGTTGACGTGGACCGAGATGCTGCTCCGCAACGGCGGCTGGCGCCTGATCTTCCTGGTGGGCGCGCTGCCCGCCGTCCTGACGTTCGTCATCCGGATCTTCGTCCCGGAATCCGAGAAGTGGAAGGCGGCGACGAGGGACGGGCGCAAGTCGTCCATCATCCATATCTTCGAGGGGGAGATCGCGGCGTCGACGTATCTCGGCGCCTGCCTCGCCGGCGTGGCCCTGCTGGGCACCTGGGGCGCGGTGCAGTTCATCCCGTCCTGGGTGCAGCAGTTCACCGGCAGCCAGCAGAAGGCCTCCTGGACGCTGATCTTCCAGGCCGTCGGCGCGAGCACGATCCCGATCGTCGTCGCCCTGCTGGCCCAAAAGTTCAACCGGCGGGGCACCTATGCGTGGCTGTGCATCGGGTCGTTCGTCCTCTGCCAGGCGCTCTTCCTACTGTACCGCAAGGAGCCGCAGTTCGGGTTCCGCTTCCTGCTGCTGGCGACGCTCGTCAACGGCGTCACGGCCGGCTTCTACGGCTGGCTGCCGCTGTACCTGCCGGAGCTGTTCCCGACGCGGATCCGCGCGACGGGGGCGGGATTCACCTTCAACGCCGGGCGCGTGATCGCCGCGACGGGGACCTTCCTCGCGAGCGGCGGATTGATGTCGGTCTTCGGCAGCTACGCGCTGATGGGCAGCATCATGTGCAGCGTCTACCTGGTCGGCACGATCGTGGTGTTCTTCTGCCCCGAGACCAAGGGCAAGCCGCTGCCCGAATAAGGGCGGGCGTCAGGTCCGGGCGTCGGTCTCGCGGATCTTCAGGCAGATCGACAGGATGCCCCCGACGACGAAGGCACCCGCCAGTACCCGCAGACCCGTCGCGTAACTGTGGGTGAAGTCCTTCAGCCAGCCCATGATGTAGGGTCCGGCGAAGCCGCCCAGGTTTCCGATCGAATTGATCATCGCGATGCCGCCGGCAGCCGCGGTCCCGCTGAGGAACGCGGTCGGCAGCCCCCAGAACGGCGGGATCGAGCTCCAGCGGCCGGAGACCGCGAGCGAGAGCGCGATCACCGACACCATCGGCGGGATATCGAACGTCGCGATGGTCAGCCCCGCGGCCGCCCACCAGGCCGGCAGGGCCACGTGCCAGCGGCGTTCGCGCTGCGCGTCGGATCGGCGGCCCCACAGGATCATGACGAAGACGGTGACCAGCGGCGGGATCCCGGCGATCAGACCCAGCGTCGTCTTGCTCACCGCCGGGAACGCGACCTTGAGGACGTCGGGGAGGAACAGGTCGAGCCCGTATCCGCCGATCACGATCAGGAAGTAGAGGAGGCTAAGCATCAGGACGCGGGGATGGGACAGCGCCTGCCAGAGGGACATCGAGTGTTTTTCCTCGCGCGCCGCGCGTTCCGAGTCCAGGCGCGCGGTCAGCCAGGCCAGCTCGGTCCCGTCGAGCCAGCGGACGTTCTTCGGCCCGTTCGGGAGGGTGAGGAGCACCGCGATGCCCAGCGAGACGGCGGGAACCGCCTCGATCAGGAAGAGCCACTGCCAGCCCTTCATCCAGACCGGGTGATGGTCGAGCAGGAAGCCCGACAGCGGGCTGCCGACGACGCCGGCCATCGCGGCCGCCGCCATGAAGAAGGCCACCGTGCGCGACCGGTACGCCGTTGGAAACCAGTAGGTCAGGTACAGGATCATGCCGGGGAAGAAGCCGGCCTCCCCGGCGCCGAGGAGGAACCGAAGGAGGTAGAACTGCCAGATCGACTTCACCAGGAGCATGCCCGCGGAGATGATCCCCCAGACGATCATGATCCGGGCGATCCAGATCCGGGCGCCCACCCTCTCCAGCAGGACGTTGCTGGGGACCTCGAACAGAAAGTATCCGATGAAGAAGATGCCCGAACCGAAGCCGTAGACCGCCTCGCTGAATTTCAGGTCGGTCCTCATCTCGAGGGCGGCGAACGAGACGTTGACGCGGTCGAGATAGGCGACCAGGTAGCAGAGGCACATGAACGGCACGAGCCGCCAGGTGGCCTTCGACATCACCCGGCGCTCGAGATCGGAGGGCTCCACAGCGCTGACGTTAGCACCCGCGCGCCGGAAGGGTCAAAGAATACCCTCGGCGCTCAGGCGCCCGGCGTCACGCGGTCGACCTTCGCGCGCTGCGGCGCTGCGGTTTTCTTCATGCAGCTCCCGCAGAGGATGATGAGCCCCGCGCGGACCGCCTTCCCCTTGTCCAGGTCGCCGGCGGTCACCCGGCTCCCGCAGGAATGACAGTAGAAAATCTCCCTGCCCATCGTGCTCCCTCCCCAACTCCTCAGCGTCCGGCCGCGGCCTGCGGCAGATCGCCCATCGGATCGTATTCGAGTCCGTCGATCGGACGCTGGTTCTCGTCGGTGATGCGCGCCGCCAGGCCCCAGCCCTGGCTCCACTGCGTGACCTTGAACAGCACCAGGTTCCACCCCTTGAGCAGCCGGAACGGAACCTTGTCCTCGTCGATACGGAGCCCGCGGCCCTGCTCGTGACGGTGGATGACCGTCCCGTTCACCCAGATCTTCACGCCGTCGTCGCTGCCCACGTTCAGGACCGCGTCCATCGACTCGGGCGCGCGGACATGGATCAGCGCGTACGCGACCGTCTGCAGGTTCGGGTTGAAGAGCGTGTTGAAGTCGAAGACCGCGGCCCGGCCGCCTCCGGCCGCCCGGAGCTCGGGCAGCCCGCGCTTCCAGCGGATCTCGTCGCCGCTCTTGCCGGTCATCGGCGACGCCACGTTGATCGACCGCTCGGGCGGGAGGATGTCGTCGATCCCGCGGTTCGCAAAGGGTCCGGCGACCAGCCATTCGACCGGATCCCGCGCGGTCGGGGGCGCCGCGGGAACCGCGCGCTCCTTCCCCTGCTGCTCCTGCAGCGCCGCCAGCTTGCGGCGCTCCGTCTCGAGCGCGGCGGTATCGGCCTTCGATTTCTCCAGGGCCAGCCGCGCGATCTCCAGGTCGCGCCGGGCGCGCTGCAGCGCGTCGGGCTTCCCGGTTTCCCCCGAGGCGTCCGCGGACACGCCCCAGTGCATCGCGAGATAGACCGCCGCGACCACGGCGACGGACGCGGCGACCCCGATCCAGACCGAGCGGATGTTGCGCTTCGCGACCTGCTCCTCGACCGTCTCGCCGCGCAGCCAGCGCGTGAGGTCGTCGGCCATCGCCCGCGCCGTCGCGTAGCGCTGCGCCGGCTTCTTCCCGAGCGCCTTCAGGCAGATCTTGTCGAAGGCCTTGTGCGGGTCGATCGACGCGAGGGAGCGGGCGACGCTCGACGGCGGCCGCACCGGATCCTTGACGGTCTTGTTGAGCAGCTCTTCCGGCGTGCGGGCGCGGAACGGGATGCGGCCGGTGCAGATCTCGTAGAGCATGACGCCGAGCGAGTAGACATCGGTGCGGCGGTCCATCCGGAGGAGGCCGCGGGCCTGCTCCGGGCTCATATAGGCGGGGGTGCCGGCCGTCCAGCCCTCCTCCTGCGCCGCCCAGGGGTCGCGGCCGGGCCGGCGCGCGAGGCCGAAGTCGGTGACGAAGGGCCGCTGCTTGTCGTCGATCATCACGTTCTGCGGCTTGAGGTCGCAGTGGAGGATGCCGTTCTCGTGCGCGTGGTGCACGGCCAGGGCGACGTCGCGGAGCAGCCGCACCTGCTGGCGGATGGGGACCGCCCCCTTGCGGCGCCAGGCGGAGAGCGGCTGCCCCTCGATGCGTTCCATCGCGATGAAGTGCCGCTCGTCGATCACGCCGGCCTCGTAGACGGTGACGATGTTCGGGTGCTTGGGGAGGTTGGCGCTGAGCTGGGCCTCCTTGATGAACTGCTGCACGTCCTGGCTGGACTCGCGGAAGCCCGGACCGGGCAGCGGGATGAGGAGCTTCAGGGCCACCTTGCGGTTGAGCGAGGGGTCGAGGGCTTCGTACACGATGCCCATCGACCCGCGGCCGAGTTCCCGGAGCAGCTCATACTTCCCGAGGGTCTTGAGCTCCGGCGCCTCCGTCGTCAGGTACGGCCGCAGCGTCGGGACCAGCTTCGGGATCTTTTCGGAGTCTTCCTTGACGACCGAGACGCGGACGCGGGTTCGCGGAGCGAGGCGGGTGCCGCAGTGCGGGCAGGTTTCCGAATCGCCCATGTCCAGAAGCAGGGCCGGGCAGAACTCGCCGCAGGACTGGCAGGTGCGGCCCGCGGCCTCCTGGAGATCGAGGGCCGCCTCGACCTGGGCCGCGGTGACGAAGCCGCGCCGGACCATGAGCTCGCCCAGCTTCGGGATGGTTTCGGCGCCCAGCGACTGGAGGTCGTCCTGGATCTTGAGGCAGGTTTCGACCTGCTCGGGGGTGGCGGATTGGTTCTCGACCAGGAGCTGGCCGACGCGCATGTCCTTTTCGCCGGCCGGATCCTCGTCGACCGGCTCGACTTCGGAAGGCAGCGCGGCAGGCGGCGAAGGAGGAGTCGGGATTGCGGCCGGACGGCCCCGGCCCGGCCGGCGTCCGGTGTGCACGCGGGTCTTCCGACGAGCCCCCACGGCGACATCCTCCGAATCCAACTTCCCGGACATCTTCACCCCTGCAACGAAAAAGGCCGGTCTCCCTGGGAGGTCCCGGCCTGACGTTGCCTCTGGCTCCCTCGCGCGCAGGACCTCGCGCCCCTGATACCCCCGGGTCCCCTATTCCGCGAGCGAGCCGTCAGGAACACAGCAATTGCCGTGCCGGAGGAAAAAGAGCATGTTCGGAGGCTCTTTTCCCTCGCAAAGCACCTTGATCGCTATTTGGAAGCCCTTTGGATCCTACCTGCCGGTAGCCTTAGAGGCAATATCCCACTTCAGGGTTGACCGCTGCTCGCCCTTCCACCGGTCAACTCTAGCGCACCGGAGCTAAACGCCGGGTGCAGATTCCGGCAAGACTTCGAGAACTACTTCGGGTTGTCCAGGAAGTTCAAGCCCTTGTCGAACCACTCCGCGGGCGGCGTCGAGTGGCCCATGCCGGGGACCTCCAGCACCATCGCGTGCTTGAAGCCCTCCTTCTTGAACCCGAAGTCGTACACCGCGCGGGTGTTCTTCAGGTTCATGTCCTTTTCACCCGTCACCAGCACATATCGTCCCGTCGACTTCCCGATCTTGAGCGCTTCGTCCACCGGGATGTAATTCCGCTGCCACATCCGCCCGGGCTCCGACGGGATGTCCGTGTAGAAATTCACCCCGCAGAGCGGGATCCCGCCCGAGAAGAGGTCGGCGTACGCCACCGCCAGCATGCTCGCCACCCGGCCGCCGCCGGAGAAGCCCGACACATACGCGCGCTTCCCGTCGATGTTGAAGCGGCTCGACAGGTTGAAGTTCGCGTCGATCGCCAGGCGGAACCGGTCGTACGGGTTCCTGCCGTTGCCGGACTTGTACGCCGCCACCGCGATCAGCTTGTGTTTTTCGAGGATCGGCTCGTATTCCCCGGGCAGGCCGGGATCGTCGCCGGCGTTGACGAAGACAAACAGGCCCCACTTCGCCGCAGGGGTATAGGACTTGGGGACGATGAGGCGGAACTTCTCCTTCGAGATGTCATACGGCGGGATGTCTTCCTTGGTGCGGAAGCGGGCCTTCAGCTCGTCGGCGTCGCAGTGGGGCGGCGACTTCTCGAACACGACGTCGCTGGTGCCCGCCTGGAACGCGGGGAGCTTCTCGCCCTGCAGCGCCAGGACCGCGACGAGGACACAGGTGAATGCCATCCCCTACTTCTACGCCCCGGCGCGCCGCTCAGTTCTTGTCCACCACCCGGATCCGGAATTCGCCGCTGTTGGCGCCGATCTCGGGGTGGTACATGTTGAAGACCTGCGACGGCAGCGCGTGGAAGCTGCCCGGCGTCTCGGCGCGCATCCGGTAGCGCGCCTCGTGGTTGCCGTGCCACAGGCGCGTCATCGCGATCGACACCTTCTGGTCGTGGAACTCCTTCCGGCTGTACCAGTAGTTCCAGAACCAGCCGTAGTGGCCCCAGTATTCGCGGATCGGTTCGAAACCGCTGGGAAGCGGGTCGTCCATCATCAGCCACTCGTAGTCGCGGTCCGCCTGCACGGAGAGGGCGACCTCGATCTCGTCGCCGCTCGTCACCGTCGCGCCGTCGTCCAGCTTCCGGAGGCTCTCCTTGCCGTTTTCGCGGATGACCTGGTAATAGGTGCGCTCCACGATGATGCCGCCCTGCGAGGCCGGCATGTTCTCGGCCTCGGCGTAGTACTTGGCGTACACCGAGTAGATCGGCGACCCGTTGCCCGTCTTCTCGATCGTGATCACGTTCTCGCCGGCGTTCAGCTGCGACGCGTCGAACTTCCGCATCCCGTCGAACTTCTGCCAGTTCTCCTTCGTGATCCGCTCGGTGAAGATCGGCTTTCCGTTCAGCGTCATCGACACCGTCATGTCGGGGTTGAGGTCGCCCGTCAGCGCGAGGTAGTCCACGAACGCGTAGACCACCATGGCCGTCTGCTTGGTCGACGCCCAGTAGTTGCCCTGGCGGGACAGGGACAGCCAGCTAACCAGTTTCGGCACGAGCTCGTTCTTCGGATCACAGGCGATGAAGGCCCGCAGCGCCGCCGCGGAAACCTCGATGCGGTGGTCCATCCAGCCGCCCTTGTCCCCGCCCTCGAAGTGCGCCGCGCCGCCGACCACCGTCGCGCCCTTCGCCAGCGACTCCAGGACTTCCTTCGTCGGCCGCTTGTCCTTGTTCAGGACCAGCGCCAGCAGCGCCTTGGAATAGCTGTTCAGCTCCCCGAGCTTGTCCGTCAGCCGCGCGCGGACGACGTCGTCCGTCTGCCCCGACATCCGCAGCGCATAGAGCAGATACGCCTGCGTGTTCGGCTCCTGATCCTTGGAGAGATGCTGGCGCAGGGCCTGCAGGCCGCGGTTGAACGCCTCGTCCGACACCGGGTGATCCGACTCGCGGGCCAGCGCCAGGCCGGTCATCACATAGGCCGTCGTCCAGGGATTCGACTGGTCGTGCTGCCACCAGCCCCAGCCGCCGTCCTGCTGCTGGAAGTTGTAGAGCCGCTGCAGGCCCGTCGACACCATGGCCGGCAGCTCGGCCTTCAGCTCCGGCTTCTCGATCCCCAGCTTCTGCAGCGCCTGGCTCACCACGACCGTGGGGAGGAAGCGCGACATCGTCTGCTCCACGCAGCCGTAGGGATATCCCGCCAGGTACTCGAGCGCGTCCAGCACCATCGCCGCGTGGGTCGGCGAGACGCAGACCAGCATCTCCGTGCCGCCCTTCACCGAGCCGGCCGGGATCACGATCGTCTCCGTCACCTTGTCGCCGACCACGCCGGCGCGCGAGTCCCACTTCATCGCGCCGTGCGGCAGCACGGGAATCACCAGCTGCATCGCATCGGAATCGATGTCCGACAGCGCCTTCACCGTGATCTTCGCCTTGCCGGCGGCCTTCACGGTCGCCTTCCAGTCGATGCGCTTCTGGTCCTCGGAGCCGACCTTGACGATCATCTCCTTCTCGCCAGCGACCTCGATGCCCTCGGCCGAGAACTCGATTTTGACCTGCTTCTCGCCCTCGAGGTAGTTGTGCACGATCGCGGAGATCACCGTCTCGTCGTTCTGCGTGAAGAAGCGCGGCGTCTCCAGGCGGACGATCATCTCCTTGCGGCACACGACGGAGTTCAGCTCCTGGCCGAAGCGCGAATCGGCCGTCATCGCCCGCGCCGTCGCCTTCCAGGTGGTCAGGTTGTCGGGGACGTCGACCTCGACGACCGCCCGGCCGCTGGCATCGGTCGTCACGACCTTCCAGGCCATGGTGTCGGCGAAGTTCGAGCGGATCTCGGTCGCCGCGTAGGCGGCCCCTCCTTCGCCGTCCTTCGCCTCCTTGCCGGCGGCCCGCTGCGCCATCGGGGCGGTGGCAGGCTTGGCGGCGTCCATCTCGGCCTTGGCCCCGAACGCGTTGCCGGACTCGCCCGCGCTCTTGCGCTTCTCGTCGGCGCGGCCGTAGTCGTAGTACTGCAGCGAGTTCGACGTCGCCACCTCGATGCCGCGGCGGTGGATGAAAAACTTGCGGACGTCGGGCGCGTACTCGTCCTGCAGCGCGTAGATCGAATCGTCCACGATCCCGAACGCGACCTCGGCGGCCACCGGCTTCCCGTCGGCCCCCGTCGTCACGATCTCGTAGCGCGCCTTGTTGCGCGGACGGTACTGGGCCTTGTCGGGTTTGATCTCGACCTTGATGAACTTCTCCGACGGGTTCACCACGATCATCTTGGACTTCTGGATGAAGGCGTTCTCCTTGATCGCGGCGACGCTGATGTAGACGTTCGGCGCGTACCAGGACTGGTCGATCTTGAAGTCGATCATCTTGGTGTGGCCCTTCAGCGCCACCACCTGCTGCTGGTGGATCTCCTTCCCCTCGACCGTGAAGAGGAAGGTCACGTTCTTGTGCTGGCTCGTGACCAGGACATGGGCCGTGTCGCCGACGTCGTAGGTCTTCTTGTCCAGGATCAGGTCCAGGCCGTTCAGGTTGACGGTGTCGCCGTACCAGCTGTCGCCGCAGAGCCAGACCCAGTGCTCGGTGCTGACCTTGTTGCCCCGTCGGTCCTCGGCCTCGGCGACCAGCCAGAGGTAGCCGCCGTCGCGCTCGGGCGTGAAGTTGAACTCCGCGATACCGTGGGCGTCGGTCTTCGACGACCCCTCGAACAGGAAGGCGTCGTCGTAGTTCCCGTTCCTCCAGCGCCGGTCGTAGCCCTTGATCGTGATCTTCTGGTCGGCGACCTCCTTGTCGTCGGCCGTCGTCGCGCGGACCCGGGCGTTGATCTTGTCGCCCGGCTTGTAGACGTACTTGTTGAGCGACATCGCGAGGCCGAACTCGGCGCGCGTCGCCTTGCAGCTGCCGCCGCCCTCGACCACGCGGCGCGAGAGGTCGGTCACCTGCGCCTGCACGTCATAGACCGCGTCGTGCTCCCACTTCTGGGAGGTGAACGGGATGACGAACTTTCCGTTCTTGTCGGTCTTCCCCTTCCCCTGCAGCACCTGCTCGCCGCCGTAGTACCCGCGGCCCGGACGCCGCCCCTGCTTGCCCTCGTAGATCCCGTCGCCCTCGTTCTCGTCCTCGACGTACCAGTCGTAGTAGAAGTCCCAGCAGCGCCAGAAGTACCAGTATCCGCGGCGCATCACCGTGTACGTCACCTCGGCGTCCGCCACCGGCGAGCCGAAGTAGTAGCGCGACTCGACCGTCGCCTCGACGTCCTCGCCCTGGAGCACGGTCCTCTTCTTGAAGCTGACGTCGACCTTGTACTCGGGCTTGCGGTACTCGTCGACGCGGAAGCGCACGCCGTTCCACGCCTGGTTCCCCCAGCGGCCCATCCACTGCCAGTTCCACTGGTGCAGGTTGGGCTCGTCCTTCTCGCCGCGCGTCAGGATCGTGTACTCCCCGAGCGCGGGCTCGTCGCCCAGCACCATCTGGCCCGACGTCGACCCGAAGTCGCCGACGCTGTGGAGCTTTTCGTAGACCTTGTTGCCCTTGGGATCGCGGATCTCGACGAGGAACTTTTCGCCGGGTTTCACGAGCAGCTTCTGGCCCAGTTCGCTGCGGTGCACGACGCGGAACTGCACCGTGTGGTTCGGCCGGTAGATCGGCCGGTCGGTCGTCACGTAGATCAGCGGATGCTCGCCCTGCGCGCCGCCGTAGGACGACTCGGTCGTGACCAGCTCCGTGCCCTTCACGCCGACGACGACGCCGCCCTGGAAGTTCTCGCCGACGTAGACGCCGTTCGCGTCGGTGGTCCCGTTCAGCGGATTCTGCGCGTTCAGGGTCCGGATCGTCATCCCCTCGACCGGCTTCGACGTCGCCCGGTCCTGCGCGAAGCAGAGCAGTTTGCCGGCCGACGACTTCGTGATGATTCCGTACTGCGAGACGAAGAGGGTGACGGTCATGACGACTCCGTCGTGCTCGCCCTGGACGACGTAGACGCCGCTTTCCGTCGACGGGACCTTGACCTGTTCCTGCTTCCAGTAGTTGTTCTTCTCGTACGTATACGTCGCCGTCCATTCCTTGAGCTCGCGGCGCCCTTCCTTGCCGACTTTGTCGATCGCGTCATGGAGGTTCGCGGTGCCGTCCTGGCCGAGCTTCGCGAGAATGGCGTCGAATTTGATGTGCTCGGCGCGAAAGACGATCTTGTCGATCTTCGCCAGCTGCACGTGGACGAAGGGTTCCTGCCCCGACGTGAACGACTGGTTCACGTGCATGTAGAAATACTTCCCTTCGACGCTCCAGGCCTGCTGGATCGCGCTGGTGCGGACCTGCGCGTCGGGCGCCTCCTTGGCGATCTTGCGGTATTCCTCGAGGGCCTTCTCCTTCAGGTTCTGGTTCTGCCAGGTCTGGGCCGCCTGGAAGCGGTAGTTCCAGTAATTGGGACTTTTCGGGAACTTCTCGCAGGCCTTCAGATACCACTCGCGGGACGTCGCGTACTGGTTGCTGTACCAGTGATGGAGGTTGCCGAGGTTGACGTAGACCTGCTCGAGGTTCTTTCCGTCCGGAAACCGGTCGAGGTACGCTTTGTACGCGCGGTCGGACTCCTTCCAGTCGCCGTTGTTCATGCGCGTCTGGGCGTATTCCAGCAGCTTCTGCTCGTCCTTCGGCAGCTCGCCGCGCTTCTCCTGCTGCCACGACGCGTAGGACGGCAGGGCCAGCAGCAGGAAGCCGACGGCCAGGATTCCGAGCAGACTGCGAGAATGGGGAGTCATAAAGGTTCCTCGATCTGGTAAAATCATACCCCTTGGACGCAGGGGAGGGGACTCGAGTTCATGATCGAAGCGTATTTTGACGGTCTCTGCGAACCGAACCCCGGCGGCGTGGCCACCTACGGTTTCGTCATCAAGCGCGACGGAAAGAAGATCGACGAGGGCCACGGACTGGCCGGCACCCCGAAGACTCCGCAGTCGACCAACAACGTCGCCGAGTACACCGGCGTCATCAAGGCGCTGGAGTGGCTGGTCTCCCACAAGAACCCCGGTCCGATCATCGTCCGCGGAGACAGCGACCTCGTCATCCGCCAGCTCAAGGGCGAATACAAGGTGAAGTCGCCCCTGCTGGCACCGCTGCATTCCCGGGCGAAGGCGCTGGCGGAGGAGATCCCGGATCTGCGCTTCGAGTGGGTGCAGCGGGAGCGGAACGCCGACGCGGACCGCCTCACGAACCTGGCCTACGCGGAATACACCGGACAATCGATGCGGGCGCCGACCACCGACGTGATGACGCTCGACCTGGTGATTGCGGCCCCGCCGGACGTCGTCCGCAAGGCCCTGCAGCAGGCGGGGTTGAAGGCGACCGTGACGCAGGTGCCCGGGGCGTCGCGCGTCCAGGCCGATCTTCCCGCGCAAGCGGACGCCGTGAAGCCGCTGATCGAGCTCAAGCGGCGCCTGGAAGGATCCTTATAGGGCAGAGGGCACGGAGCGCGACGCGTCCCGTGCCCTCCGGTGTTGCCGCTTAAGGCTTATCCACTTAACTCAGGTGGCCACAAGCCGTGGTGTCCCACATAGAATGGCGTCCTGCGTGCAGCTGGGACGCCGTTGTTGACCATTTGGAGGCCAGTTCTTGGTCTTGCGTCGCCATCCACAAGGGGTGGTGTTTACCTGAGTCAAATACATATGCCTTTGCCGCTTACTTGTCGCCGTCCCGCTTCCGGCCCTCATCGGGAGGACCCTTGCGCGGGTTTTCCCCGTCGCGGGGACCTTTGCGGGGGCCTTCGCCGTCGCGCGGCGGCGGGGGCCGGCGATGGCATTCGCACGGGCAGCCGTTGACGGCGGGGGGCGGCGGAGGCGGGCCCTTCGGCCGGCGGCCCTCGCCGTCGCCTTCCTTCGGCGGAGGCGGAGGCTTCGGGCGCGGGCAGTCGCAGCACGGCTTGTCGCCGTCCTTCCTCCCGCCCTTGTCGCCCTGATCGCCGCGCGGGCGATCGCCTTCCGGCTTCTTGCGTCCGTCATCCTGGGCCCACGCAGGCCCCGCCAGCAGCGCCGCCGCGGCGGCGGCCAGCAACTCGCGTCTGTTCATGGGAGGTCTCCTTCCGTCCTGCAGAACGGAGGACGTCCGGGGGATATTGTGCGGATTCCCCCGTACAAGCCAGGCTGTCCTGAAGAAGTTCAGCGCTTGCGGGCGAAGGCCCAGAGCTGGCTGGCCATGTAGTTGAAGACCGTGCCGGCGGCGATGCCCAGCAGCGCGCTGACGTTGTAGTGCATCGTGGGCAGGCCCCGCATCACGAGCCACTGGATCCCGAGCCCTCCCAGGGAGCCCAGGGCATACTTCAGGTAGGATCCCGCCACCGGAACCCCGTCCGCCCGGAAGGTCCACTTCCGATTGATCAGGTAGTTCGTCGTCATGGCCACGCCCCAACCGGCGGCCACCCCGATGTCTTTGCTCGCCCCGAACCCCTTGACCGCCAGGTTCAGCACCACGATGTTCGGAATCACGCCGATCGCACCCGTGCAGAGGAACTTGAAGACCCGCAGAGGCCAGGCATTCAGGTCCCGGTACAGTTCCCAGACCTGCGACAGGAACTCCTTGCGCTGCTTCGACCCGAACTTGCTTGCTCCCTGCGTCCGATCCTCGAAGCGGATCGGGATCTCCGACGTCTTCTGCGTCCCCGTCCGCGCCAGGATCTCCAGGAGAATCTTGAATCCGCGCGGCTTGAGCGCGACGCCGTTGATCAGACTTCGCCGCAGGCAAAAGAAGCCCGCCATCGGATCGCGCACCGGGGTGAGCGGACGCGCCAGCCAGGTCCCCGCGAGCGACGTGAAGCGGCGGAACAGGGGCCAGTCGTCGATGTCCCCCCCCTTGACGTAGCGGCTCCCCACCGAGACGTCCGCCCCGTCCACGACCGCGCGGATCATCCGCGGGATCGACTCGGGCGGATGGCTGAGGTCGGCGTCCATCACGACGCAGACGTCGTTCTTCGCCTCTTTCATCCCCCGTAGGACGGCCGTCGACAGGCCCCGCTCGTCGAAGCGCTCGATGACGCGGACCGGCAGAGTCTTCCCGAGCTCCCGGGCGACGTCCGCGGTCCCGTCTTTCGACGCGTCGTCCACCACGACGATCTCGACGCCCGGCACCGAAGCGCAGATGCGTTTCGACAGTTCGGGAAGGTTCTTGGACTCATTGTAGGTGGGAACGATCACCGTGACGGGGGTGACGGCCCCCGGCTCGCCCTGCCGGGTGGCCGCGGCGGGCTCAGGGGATCCCGCGCGGATCATATTCTCGTCCGACATAGAAACTGTATCGCTCCCCTTTGGCGCTCATTCCGAGGCGGGGCCCGTCCACGACGAAGTCGGGACCCACCCGGTCCACGCGCCGGAAGTACTTCCCGAGCATCTGCTCGATCGTGGCCGACCAGTCGGACTCGGCGACGATGACGGCATCGCGGCCCCGGAGGGCTTCGATCCTGGACCAATATGTAAACTGTAGCCCGTCATCTCCCAAGAGATTCTTTGCATGGACCTCAAAAGGGGCGGGAAGGTGGAAGGCCAGCTGGCTGGGGCAGAGGTAGCGCTTGCCCACCCCGATATAGAAGGAGCCGGGCGACAGGGTCGCCTTCATGCCGGCCGCCCGCGCCGCGATCCCGTCCCAGCCCCGCAGGCTGCGCATCGAGGCCAGTCCGGGAATCGGCCGCGTCGAATGCACGATCCCAACGGCGACGAAGACCGCCATGACCGCCGCCAGCACGCGCCACCAGGACGCGTAGAAGCGGACCAGAGGGCCATCGCCCCCGGCCATCATCCCGGACATCAGGATCGTCAGCGCGATCCAGGCGGCGAGCGGCCAGAAGGCGTGGGTCGACCGCGAGACGCCGACGCAGAAGAAGAACAGCAGGAGCGGAAGCGAGAGGGAGAGCAGGAAGCGCCGGTCGGGCGAACCCTGGCGGAAGCCCCAGCGGACGGCGGCGATGGCGAGCGGGAAGGTCAGGGGAGCCACGCTGCCGATCTGCAGGAGGAGATAGGCCGGCCCCGAGGTCCACCGGAATCCCCGGGACTCCTCCAGCCGGCCGACGCTCTGGAAGCGGAAGGAGGCCCAGTCATGCCGGACGTTCCAGACGACGACCGGGGAAAAGAGAACGAACGCGACCAGAATGCCGAGGTAGGGCCAGGGCGTCTTCAACCAGAAACGGTCCCGCGGGCTGAGGATCAGGTAGAGAAAGACCGACGCTCCCAGAAAGCACGAGGTGTACTTCGACAGCAGGGCCGCCCCAAGCGCCGCCCCCGCGGCCAGCCACCACGCGCCCCGGCGGGTTTCCAGAGCCTCGACCAGGAAGGCCAGGGCGAGGGCCCAGAAGAACAGGAGCGGAGCGTCGGGAAAGGCGAAGGTGGAGGCGACCAAGGTGGCCGGCTGCAGCGAGATCAGGATCGCCGTCCACGCCGCCGCGGTCCGGCCGTAGAGACGCTGGGCCGTCCACGCCGCCGCCATTGCCGTCCCGATGGAGGCAAGCCACGGGATCAGTCGGATGCCGAAGGTGTTGTCTCCGAAGATCGCCGTCCCCAGGGCGATCATGCCCGCGATCATCGGCGGGTGATCGTAGTAGCCGATGTCGAGATGCTTCGCGTAGAGCCAGTGGTACGCCTCTTCAGGCAGCACCGGGACGACGAGCACGGCGGCCAGCCGTACCACGGCGACCACCGCCACGCAGACGCCCCACGAGGGGACCCCCCGCGGGAGCGCGGGCTCGACGGGGACCGGAACGCCAATCGGAGCTCCGGAGTGTTTCGGCAGAGCTTGTTCCGGGAGAGATGCGTCGGGGGCGGAGGCGGGTCCCGTCATGACTCCAGCCTGAGGGACCGGCATGAGCGCTCCGTGAACTCTTCATGAGAAAAATTTCACGAAGCAGGCGGACTAAAACCGGTAGGCAAGCCCCGCGATCGGGCCCGAGAGGGAACGCTCCAGCTCGTCGTAGGGGACGCCGTTGACCGAGCCCCGGTCGTGCACCCGGAGCGCCACATAACGCCAGCCGAGCTGCAGCGAGGCCCGCTCGGAAAGGTCGATGCGGAGCTCCAGCCGAACGTCGGTGACGCTCGACGCGGCACCGTCGACCCGGAAGGCGATCGAATGGCCTGCCTGCATGACGAGTCCCAGCCCGTCCTGCTCCCACAGGGCGGTTTCGAGACCGATGCAAGGCGACGGACGCAGCGCGTCGCTGACATGGACCTCGGCCTCGTGGGTGTCGAACCGGTCCAGACTCAGTCCGACTCGGACGGCGAGGTCGAAGGTCGCCTTCCGCGTATACCCGACGAGCCGCTGCTCGTATTCCACGGTCGCGCGGTGCCAGGTGATCGTCGCCTCCAGCTCGATCTCCCCCTGCTCGTCGCTCAAGGCGCCCATCATGTACGTCAGGCGCAGCGACCCGCCCACCGAGACCGGAATATCGAGGATCGCCTCGTAGAGGGCTCCATACCAGCCCCCGGAATCCGGAACGGCCATGATGTTGAGGGAGACCTCGGGCATGGGCCAGCCGTCCGGATCCCGCTCATCGGGAAGGCCGGCACGATCGAGACCCCGGGAGGGCGCGACGCCGGTCGGGAACGTGAGGTCCCCGATCTCCGGCCTGGATTTCAGCGTGAACTCTTCCTCCCCCGCCGGGAGTTCCCGTCGCGGCGCCGGCGGTAGCGGCGTCAGCGGCACGGCCGTCGCGTCGTCCTTGAGGGCAGGCGGGGGAGCGTCCTGGACCGGCGATACGGCCGGAACGGGCGACGGAGCCGCGGCGGCGGCTTCCAGCGGGCGAACTTCCGGAGGCGCGGGCTCCGCGGCGGCATCGACCGCCGGCCCGGGCCGGTCGGCGGCGGGCGGTGCCGTCCGGACGCTGCGGGGACCGACGGCCAGGCGCCGGGGATGCGCGGGCGGAGGATCCGAGGGTCCGAACAGGAGCGGCACCGCGAGCAGCACCAGCGCAACGCTGAGGGACATGAGCGCGAGGACCGGGTAGGACCGGAATTCGCGGCGCAGCGCCTGCGCGCGGCGCCAGTCGCCGCGGCTCCGCGAGGCGAGCACCAGCGCGGGCAGCAGGGCCAGGCCCGCGAACAAGGCGGCCACGCCCCCGGACAGCGCGAGCGCGGGAAGCCTCAGCCAGAGATCGAGGTCGCGGTCCACCGCGAGACGCACCACGACGGTGACCGCGGCAATCAGGCCCGGGGAAAGCCAGGACATGCGCCGCAGGAACCAGCGGCGGTAGGCGCGTCGGACGTCGGCCATCAATCCCCCGTCCGTGGATTGTAGGGGAACAGGAAGGGGGAAACAAGTCGCGAGCCGGTTTTGCATCCCCGGCCCCGGAAGGTCTATAATGGTCCCGACATGCGGGTCTTGCTGGTTGAGGACGAGAAGAAGCTCGCCGGATTCATCCGGCGTGCGCTGAAGGAAGACGGCCACGCCGTCGACCACTGCGCCGACGGCGACACGGGCTTCCACCACGCGACCTCGGCGGAGTCCTACGACGCCGTCATCCTCGACCTGATGCTCCCCGGCCGGGGCGGCCTGGAGATCCTGCACGCGATGCGGGAGGGCGGACGCTCCACCCCGGTCCTGATCCTCACGGCCCGAGACTCCCTGCAGGACCGGATCACCGGCCTGGACCGCGGCGCCGACGACTACCTGACCAAGCCCTTCGCGCTCGACGAACTCCGCGCGCGCGTGCGCGCCCTGCTCCGCCGGGGAAAGGGCGGCGTCGCGACGGTCCTGAAATTCGCGGACCTGTCCATGGATCTCGTCGAGCGGACGATCAGCCGCGGCAAGCGGTCGATCGTGATGACGCCGAAGGAGTTCTCGCTGATGGAGTACTTCCTCCGCAACCCGCGGCGCGTCCTGACGCGGACCTCGATCGCGGAGCACGTCTGGGACTACAACTTCGACTGGCAGTCCAACGTCGTGGACGTTTTCGTCAACGGCGTCCGCCGCAAGCTCGAGGAGAAGGGCGAATCCCGTCTGATCCACACGCTCCGGGGCGTCGGATACGCCCTGAAGGAAGCGGCGGATGCGGTCAACTAGCGCGCGCCTGACGCTCCTTTTCGCCGCGATTTCGGGGGTGCTCCTGGCGGTCTTCGCGGCGAGCCTCTATGTCTGGGTCGCGCAGGGTCTGGCCGCGACGCTCGACCGCGAGCTCGCCACCCAGTTCGCCCTCTTCCAGGAGCGCTTCGCGGCGGAGTCGGGCGAGACCGGCGAGGACCTCGGCGCCGAGCTGAACAGCTTCCTGGCGACGACCGGTTCCGCGGCCGAGATCCGGCGCGAGGACGGCTCCGTCTTCTACCGCTCCCCCGGCTTCTCGGAGGGCCGCCCCGGGTTCCGCGGGAAGTCCGGACCGCTGACGGGGGCATCGGGCGCCTCCTTCCGGGCGACCTTCGCGGTCCGCGACGCCGCGGTCCAGGAGCCCCTGCGCCAGCTCCGCCTGTACTACGCCATCTTCTGCTTCCCCGGCCTCGCGCTCTCGTCCCTCGTCGGCTACTTCCTCGCGCGGCGCGGGCTGCGGCCGGTGGAGGAGATCCGCCGCCAGGCCGAGCGGATCAGCCGCATGAACCTCTCGGAGCGCGTGCCCCTCCCCGGCGCGCGGGACGAGATCCACGACCTGGCCCGGACCTTCAACGAGATGCTGGACCGCCTCGAGGCCGCGGTCGAGGACCTGCGCAACCTCGCGGCCGACGCCGCCCACGAACTGCGCACCCCGCTGGCCAACCTCCGGGCCGAGATCGACACCGCGGTCCAGCAGACCCGGAGCCCGGAGGAGCACGAGCAGGTGCTCATGAGCGTCGCCGACGAAGTCGCGCGCATGACGCGCATCGTCTCGGACCTCTTCACGCTCGCGCGGATGGACCTCCGCCAGCACGCGATCGAGAAGCGGCGCATCGAACTCCGGCCGCTCCTCGAGGAGGCGCGCGAGACGTGGACCGCCGCGGCCGACCGGCGCCGCATCGAGATCCGCCTCGAGGGCACCGACGCGCCGATCCAGGGCGACCCCTCGGCCGTCAGCCGTATCTTCATGAACCTCGTCGAGAACGCCGTGAAGTACAACAAGGACGGCGGCCGCATCACGCTCTCGCTGCAGCAGGACCCCGACGCGGTCCGCGTGAAGGTCGCGGACACGGGCATCGGCATCGAGGCCGAACACCTGCCCCGGCTCTTCCGCCGCTTCTACCGGACCGACAAAGCGCGGTCGCGCGAGACGGGCGGCGCCGGCCTCGGCCTGGCCATCGCGAAGTCCTTCACCGAGGCCCTCGGCGGACGCATCCAGGTCGAAAGCGCGCCCGACGTGGGCACCACTTTCACGCTCGTTTTCCCCTCGACCGCCGAGTGATATCCCGCGTTCGCTTGCGAATTAGTTGAATTAGGCAATCCTCTGCAATAAACTGAGTTGCTCATGAAGCGTGTCGCCGGTGGGATCCTGATGCTCGCGGGGGCGTTCTGCCTTTACCTCGCCGCCACGCGGGCGATGTTCAACGGTCGCGAGCACCTCGGCACCGTATACTCCCCCGCCCTCCCCCTCCGCTTCGTCGGCATGGAGTACCCCACCGACGCCCTCCTGCTGGCCGGCGCGGCGTGGGGCTTCATCCTCGGGTTCTGGTTCGTGATCACGGGGGCCGACGACGCCCGCGACTCGCTGCGCGGCGGCCGCATCGCGCGCGTCATGCTCCTCAACGGCCTGCTCCTGCTGTCGAGCCTCGCCATCGCGTTCTTCGGCGCGAAGGCCCACCAGGATGCCAACACCGTCATGATCTTCGGGATGGTCGCCGCCGTGCAGGCCGCCGTCGGCCTGGTCCTCCTGATCCTGGCGATCACCGAGAAGCCGAAGGGCGCCGCCTCGTTGATCTTCGGAGCCGCCGTCTACCTGGGCGGGCTCGGGGTCGGCGTCCTCACCTTCCTGTGGGGCGGCAAACCTTGAGAAACCCCAAATCCCAAATCCAAAATCCCAACGGGCTACCCCCTGCCCCCCGCGCGGGGCGTAGGGGTGACCGTGTCGGGTTTTGGGATTTTGGATTTTGGATTTCCCGGAGGGCGTCCTAGATGCCCATCCGCCTCTGCCAGAAGTGCGGGCTGAAGGTCCTGATCGACGAGAGCCAGGCCGGGACCAATCCGTTCTATTGCCAGCGCTGCACCACGGCGATGAAGGGCCAGGAGGGCGCGTCCGCCCCGGCCCCTTCCGCGCCCGCGAAGAACCCGACGCCGTCGCCCGTCATGGGCAACCGGTCCGAGCCCGCCCTCCCCAGCGTGCAGGGGGCGGCGAAGGCCGCCACGGTCCGCGTCCTCTGCCCCTACTGCAAGGCGTCCTTCAACGGCCGCGTCCCGCAGAAGCCGGCGCGCGGCTCGTGCCCCGTCTGCCAGAAAGAGCTCATCCTGCTCCCGAACGGCGACATCAAGCCCGCCGCGGGTTTCGACCTCGCCACGTGGCAGTCCGACGCGGGCGGCGGCCCGGGCCCTGAGGGCGAGCAGCCGGCCGCCGAGCCCGAAATCAAGGAGTCGAACACCCGGCTGCTGGTGAAGAAGTACGCGGCCAATCCGCCGGCCGCCGCGAAGATCGACCCCGCCCGCACCACTCCCCGGAAGGCGGAGCCCTCCCCCGTCGCGAAGGCTCCGGACGAGACCGAGCACGCGGAGGATACGGCCGCCGCTCTGCCCGGCTGGCTGGACGACGGCGGCGCCGGCCGGAACTCGCCCGTCAAGGCGCCACCCGACACCGACATCAGCCTCGAGCCCGCCGCCGTCAAATCGGACGAGCCCGAATCCTCCGACGACCTGACGGAGCCGCCTCCGCCGCCGCCCTCGCCCCGCGCGCGGTCGCCCATCGCGGCCAAGATGCCGACGATGTCGTCCGGCCGTCCCCCGGCCGCGGTCGCGCCGCCTCCGGCGCCCGAGCCGGACCTGCTGCCCGAACCTCCTCCGCCGCCGCCCGACGAAGCGCCTCCGCCCCCGCCCCCGCCGACCGCCCGGAGATCGCGGGAGCTGCGCAGCGCCGCGGCGCCTCCGCCGGCCGCGGCCGTGTCGTCGGGAGCCGAGACCGGCTCCGGCAAGGTCTTCTTCGCCCTGATCCTCGCGCTGCTCCCGGTCGCGGCCTGCGCGGGCCTGCTGGCGTCGCCCGAGATCCGCAAGAACGACCTGGTCAAGAAATTCGCCCCGCGCTTCAGCAAGGGCCTGGAGGTCCTGGAACGGAAGCTGTTCCCGCCGCCCCCGCCGCCTCCTCCGCCCCCGCCGCCTCCGCCCCTGCCCAAGGAGGAGCCCAAGGAGGAGGCGCCCAAGGCCGATCCGCTGCAGCAGAAGAAGGACGGCGACAAGATCAGCAACCTCTTCGCCGAGATCAAGCGCGGCGAGCGCGACCTGAAGCAGAGCAGCGTGGCCGCCACTCCCGAGCAGCAGAAGGATCTGGAGAAGGTCCGCAACGCGCTCGACGAAAAGAAGGCCCGCTACGCTCAGCTGCGCGAAATGTACCAGAAGATGTACGCCTCGGAATACGACCCCGAGAAGCAGTAGCCGGCAGTCCCCCCTCCAGAAAACTCCAAAGCGGCCACGCTTTCGGGGGATCCCAGGAACGATTGAGCTATTGGAAGTTCCCTGTTGGGTGGGCGTTCGTGACGCTGCTCGTGGCCGGTGTCTGGGGACGCTGGTGTGTCTCGCCGCGGGAGGACGCCTTAGACCGTGACTCCCACCGTTGAAGCGCGCGACACCGGCCTACTGCCTAGTACTTCTTGAACTTCTGCACTTCCTCGCGCACCTTCTGGATCACGTCGGCCCAGCGCTCCTCGAAGGCGGGGCCGTCGGCGCCGGCGGCGAGGCGGCCGCCCTCGATCTTCTGCTTGGCCCGCTCGTCGAGCTCGGCCTTCCGGGCGCTCTCGGCTTCGGCGATGCGGGCCTTGTCGCCCGAGGCCTCGTCCTCGGCCTTCTTCCTGCGGCGCTCGGCTTCTTCCTTGTCCTTGTTGTCGTTGGCGGCGAGCAGGTCGTCGAGCGCGTCGCCGGCCTTCTCCGGCTTCTTCGCGGCGGGGGCCTCGCCGAGCTGCTGCTGCAGATTCGCGATCTCCTCGCTGACGGCCGCCTTCTTCTGCTTGGTGTCCGTCTCCAGGCGCGCCAGCTCCACGAGCCGGTTGGTCTTGGTCTCGGACGCATCCTGCTTGGAGAGCTGCTCGCGCTCGGCGTTGATCTTCCCGAGGTCGGTGTTGGCCTGGTCGAGCTCCTGCTGGCGGGCGTTCAACCTCGTGCGCAGCTCGGCGCGCTCGGCGGCGCGGGGATCGGCCGGGGCCTCGCTCTTCGGCGCGGGCTCGGACGAGCCGCAGCCGGCCAGGATGCCCAGGATCGCCAGCACGGGAAGATATTTCATGATCGCCTCCAGAAGGGTCAATCTAGCCCGGCGGGCTCCGAGCGTCAACGATTTCGATCCCTCTATAGAGACGCAGCCCCGCCCGGAATCAGGGCAACGATCAGGAACCCACGTAGCGGGCGTAGAGGGAGCGCGCCCGGGCCAGATCGTCCGTCCCCTGCACGATCGCCCGCGCGTCGGGAAAGAGGGTCAGTTCGCAGCCCTCGACCGAGAACTTCAGCAGGTAGGCGTTGCGCCGCACCTTCCCCAGCGGCGCCAGCCGGTGCTCCGCGTCCGCCAAGTTCAGCGACGACCCCGGAGGCGGCGTGATCTGAACCGCGTTGCGGCCGCACAGCGACGTCGCCGCGGACGGGTTCGCCTCCAGGTGGCGGAACTCCCGCTTCACGCAGACCGGGCAGGATTCCGACCGCGGGACGCGGACCAGCTGCGACGTATTGTGCCAGACGTCCAGCGTCTGCAGGCCCCCCAGCATCGCCTCCGGGTGCCCGCTCAGCAGCTTCAGCGCCTCGTTCGCCTGGAGCGACGCGACCACGCCGACCGCCGTATTGAGGACGCCCGCGGTGTCGCAGGTCGGCGAACTGCCCGGCGCCGGCAGCCCCCCCACGAGGCACGCGAAGCAGGGCCCCGACCCCGGCCGCACCGCCATCACCATCCCGTAGCTGCCCACGCAGCCGCCGTAGATCCACGGCTTCCCCAGCTTCACGCAGGCGTCGTTCAGGATGAAGCGCGTCTCGAAGTTGTCCGTCCCGTCCAGGACCAGATCGACATCTTTGGCGAGGTCCTCCGCATTGGCGAAGTTGACGTCGCAGACCCGCGTCTCGGTCCCGACCTCCGAGTTGATCCGGGCGAGCTTCGCCGCCGCGGCCGCCGCCTTGGGCAGCGCCGCCTTCACGTCGTCCTCGTCGTAGAGCACCTGGCGCTGGAGGTTGTCGAGTTCGACGAAGTCGCGGTCGCAGAGGCGGACGAAGCCGACGCCGGCGCGGACGAGGTGGTTGGCGAGGGTGGAACCGAGCGCGCCGAGGCCGACGATCGTCACGCGCGAGCGGGCGAGGCGCTCCTGGCCCTCCTTCCCCAGCGGGGCGAACAGGATCTGTTTCGCGTAGCGGCTCATGGAGCGGCGGGCCGGGAACGGCGCCGCCCGGCCAGCGCGGCCAGCCCGAAGACCAGGCCAGCGACGGCGAACCCCCCGGACGATATGCCCCAGGACGGCGTCCCGTGCTGGAAGTCCGCCATCCCCATCCGGTAGAAGAACGGGACGCGGAGCAGGTCGGTGTCGAACACGCCGTAGGCGATCACGAAGAACGGATTGACGTCCATCGAAAGCGTGATGCGGCGGTAGATGGCGTCGCCGGCGGCGCCGCGGTCGGCGGCGGCGCGGATCAGCGGACCCATCCAGAAGAGCGTGGACATCAGGAAGCAGGCGCCCAGGCCGGCGAGGATCTGGCAGAGGTCGCGCGGAACCTTCGCGGTCTCGGCGGCCATATAGATCCCCGCGACGAGCAGACTCCAGGAGACCAGCACGGCGGCGAGGGGGCCGCAGTACTTCGGAGACTCCGAAAAGGAGGTCAGCAGCAGGAGGAGGAGCAGGGCCGCCACGACACCGCCCGTCGCGATGGCGCGATGCTTCGCAGGCCGCCGCGCCGTGAGCGCCAGGGCGGCCGCGACCCCGAAACCCAGGAGCAGCGGAGACGCGTACGCGAGGAGGCGGAAAAGGGACATGACTTCAGTATAGGGGAGAATGAAGAATAGAGAATGAAGAATGAAGAACGAAGTGAGGAGGAGTCAGCGGGCGACGTGGTTGGCGGTGGTAAGATAGCGAAGGATCTGGCTGCGGTCGTCCGCGGTAAGCCGGACCTTCTTCAGCTTCAGCATCTCGTCGACTTCGGCGGTCCAGCGGGCGTCGTCGTATTTGTCCACGTCGATCAGGGCGTGGCAGCCGGAGCACTTGTTGATGTAGAGCTGCCGCCCTCCCCGCAGGTCGCTGAGCCGCGCCTCGTCCCCGCCGGCCATCAGCATGTCCGGCTCGGGGAGATGGATCGCGCAGCCCGCGAGGAGCCCCAACGCGAGGACCCCGGTCAGCCGTTTCACGCGTTCACCTTCCAGCAGGAGCAGCAGGATCAGGGGGAGCCCGGGGTGCGCACGGGGGCCGACCGCTTCTCCTCGGGGGAATGCGCGCAGGCGGCGCAGGGCGGCACCGGCCGCCGACGATGCGGAATGAAACTCCAGGCCAGATAGGCCGCCGCGCCCCCCACCACCAGCGTCACGATCACCGCATCGAGCATCGACTCCTCCTCAGACCGCCAGGGCCCGGCCGGCCTGGAACGTGATCACCGCCGCCACCCAGGCCAGCGACGTCATATAGACGAACGCGAAGCCGGCCCACTTCCACGAGGCTTCCCGCGCCATCACGGACATCGTCGACCCGCACTGCAGGCAGAACGCGAAGAAGACCATCACCGCCATCGCCATCGCCGGCGTATACACCCGCGTCCCGTCCGGCCAGGTCGCCCGGGTCATCTCGGCCCGCAGCGCGCCCTCTTGGGTCTCGTCCGCGGAATACAGGATCCCCAGCGTCGAGACCACCACCTCCCGCGCGGGGAACGCGGCGAGCACCGCGACCGTCGTCTTCCAGTCGAAGCCCGCCGGCGCGAACACGGGCTGCACGACCTTCCCGAAGCGGCCCAGGACGCTCTGCTCGAGATACGCCGAGCGGACCGCGCGGCCGCGCTCCCCTTCCGACACCGACGCGGGCAGCGACTTCGCGGCGGCATCGCCGACCTCGGCGCGGTGCGGGAAATACGAGAGGGCCCAGACGATGATCGAGATCGCGAAGATCACCGTCCCGGCGCGGACCACGAATTCGCGGCCGCTGAGGAACATGCGCCGGGCGACGCCGCGCGGGCTCGGCAGCCGATACGGCGGCATTTCGAGGATGAAGGGCAGCGGCTTGAGCTTCAGCAGGAAGCGGTTGATCACGAACGCGATCGGGATCGCGACCACCAGCCCGAGGAGGTGCATCGCGAAGAGCGCCGCGCCGGCCCAGACCGGGCCGAACCTCGGCTCGATGAAGGCGCCGATCATCAGGACGTAGACCGGCAGCCGCGCCGAGCAGCTCATCAGCGGCGACACCAGGATCGTCGACAGCCGCGCTTTCGGATCCTCGATCGTCCGCGTCGTCAGGATCGCCGGCACCGCGCACGCGAAGCTCGACAGCATGGGCACGAAGCTCTTGCCGTTGAGTCCCGTCCAGCTGAAAACCTTGTCCATCAGGAACGCCGCGCGCGCCATATAGCCCGAATCCTCGAGCACCGCGACGAAGAGGAAGAGGATCAGGATCTGCGGGAGGAAGACCATGACGCCGCCCACCCCGGCGATCGCGCCGTCGACGATCAGGCTCTGGAGCATCGCGTGCCCCTCGAGCGTCGCGCCCGCCCAGGCCGCCAGCCGCCCGAAGCTCCACTCGATGCCGTCCATCGCGGGCCGCGCGATCCAGTAGACCGACGCGAACACGAAGAACATGAACAGCGAGAAGACGAGCAGGCCCCCGACGCGGTGGGTGAAGACGCGGTCGATGGCATAAGGGCGCCTGTCCGCGGGGCCTTCCTCCCGGACGACGGTGCCGGCGAGCAGCTCGTCCAGATGACCGTAGCGAACGAGCGCCTCGACGCTGAGCGGATCGTGGCCGGCGGAGCGCAGGCCCTGGTGGGCGCGGTCGCGCGCCTCGACCAGTCCCGGGAAGGCCGCGATGCCCGGCTCGACGTCGAAGACCAGGCGGCTGAGGTCGGCGTCGTTCAACGTCCGGCCCTGCTTGCGCGCGGCCTCGTCGACGACGGCCCGAGCCTCGACCACGGGCGCCGGCCAGGCGACGGAGCGCGGCTTCGTCGGCGCCTCGAGGACTCCGGCGACCGCGCGGCGCAGTTCGTCGAGGCCCTTCCCCTTCACGGCGACCGTGGGGACGACGGGGACGCCGAGCTTCGAGGACAGCGCGGCCACGTCGATCTTGATCCCGCGCTGCTGCGCCTCGTCCACCATATTGAGCGCGATGACGACGGGCAGTCCGATCTCGACGACCTGGGAGAGTAGGAAGAGGTTGCGGCGGAGGTTGGACGCGTCGACGACGCAGACGACGGCGGCCGGAGCGGGCATGCTGCCCTGGCGACCCGAGAGGACGTCCAGGACGATCTGCTCGTCGGCGCTCAAGGCGGCGAGGCTGTAGGTGCCCGGCAGGTCGACGAGGGTGACGTCGCGCTCGCCCATGCGGCAGCGTCCCTCCTTGCGCTCGACGGTGATGCCGGGGTAGTTGCCGACATGCTGCCGGATGCCGGTGAGAGCGCTGAAGAGCGAGCTCTTGCCGGTGTTCGGGTTGCCGATGACGGCGACGATGGTGCGGCCGGTCTGGACGGGGTCGGCGACGGCGATCATCCGTGCGCCTTTCCGTTCCCGTTGCCGTTCGCGGGCGCGTCGGCGTCGGGGATGATGCGCAGGGCGTCGGCTTCCTGGAGGCGCAGGCTGACGCGCCAGCCGTCGAGCTCGACGGTGACGGGGTCGCCGAAGGGGGCGATCTGGACGACGCGGAGCCGGGTGCCGGGGAGGAAGCCCATGGCGAGGAGCCGCTGGGCGAGGGGTCCGCGGCCGGCGACCTCGCCGATCCGTCCGCCCTTCAGCAGGCCGAGCTCTTTCAGGGTCTTCACGGCGTCCTGGCCCTGGGCGCCTGCTTGCCGACGCAGGCGGCGCAGTACCCGAAGATCTTGTGGCTGTGGTAGACGGGGGTGAAGTGGTGGCGCCGGACGACCTCGTCCTGGAGCTTCTCGATGCCCTCGTCCTCAAACTCGATGACCTTCCCGCAGGCGACGCAGTAGAGGTGGTCGTGGTGGTGCCGGCCGACCATGGGCTCGTAGAGGCGCTTGCCGGCGTCGAAGTCATGCCCGTCTATGAGCCCGGACTGGCTGACAAGGGACAGGGTGCGGTAGACGATGGCCTTGGAGACGGGGGTCTTGTCGCGTCTGAGGAGTTCGATGAGGTCGTCGGCGGCGACGTGCCCCTTGACGCTGAGGAGCTTCTGGACGACGCGCCGGCGGGGTCCCGTGAGCTTGAGCCCGCGGGATTTCATGAACTGCTCGATGGCCTGGAGCTGGTCGGTCATTCCTGATACTGAGACTCAGTCTCAGTATATATACTACGCTGAAGCCGGCCATTCGTCAACTTCCGCCTTTACAAATGAAGAGCCCCGCCGGTCGGCGGGGCTCCTCTGCTGGTTGCGGTCTGCCATCTACGGACTGCTTCCTACATCGGCGTCCGCTTCTTCGTGAAACAATCGCTGCAGTACACCGGACGGTCGCCGCGCGGCTTGAACGGCAGTTGCGCTTCCTTGCCGCACTCGCCGCAGATCGCCGTGAAGTACTCCCGCGCCGGGCCGCCGCCCCCGCCACCCCTCGGCGCGCCGCCGCCGCGCGGGCCGCCCCCGCCGCCTCCCGGGGTCCCCTTGCGCTGACGCTTCGCCTCCCGGCACGGCGTGCAGCGCTTCGGCTCGTTCTGATAGCCCAGCGACTGGTGCAGCTCCTGCTCGGCCACCGTGTACGTGAAATCCCCGTTGCACTCGATGCACTTCAAACTCTTGTCCGTGAACGTCGACATACCCGATTCCTTTTCGATTGAAACCTACCCGATCGCCCCGAAACGCCGACCTTTCCTCCTTTCGAACCGCGGCGGAAAACAAAAACGCCCGCTCGTCGCGGGCGCTGAAGGCATGAAAAAATCGACGGCGGTCGCCGCTGCCGGTGCCGATGTGGTTCGCGTCAGGACCTTGACCCGGGAGGCCGTGCCGACTCCCTCTCCCGGGACTCTGCGAGCCGCCAACCCCTTTTCCTATCTATGAGTCGTCTATCTGATTATACGTCCGGTTCGGGCAAGTTCGGCCCGCGTCTGATAAAATGCAGCCGTGCGACGCAAACGGGTAGTTTGCATCGGAGGGGGAACCGGCCAGTCCCAGGTGCTGCGCGGCCTCGCCCGATTCCCGCTCGACATCACCGCCCTCGTCGGCGTCACCGACAACGGCGGTCACAGCGGACAGCTCCGCCGCATCTTCGGCATCCCCCAGGTCGGCGACATCCGGAACTGCCTCGCCTCCCTCGCCGGGACCGACGCCCTCCTCCCCCAGCTCCTCCGCTACCGCTTCCGCGAGGGCGAGCTCGACGGGGTCAGCCTCGGCAACCTTCTCGTCTGCTCCCTCATCCGCATGAAGGGCTCGCTGTCCGCCGCCATCGACGCCCTGCGCATCGAGCTCGGCGTCCCGCATACCATCCTCCCCGTCTCCGACCAGTCGACCCACATCTGCGCCGAGCTCGCCGACGGCCGCATGGTCCGCGGCGAATGGGAGATCATCGGCCGCAGCCCGCGCGTCCCCATCCGCCGCCTCTTCCACTGGCCCGTCGTCACCTGCCTCCCCGCGTGCATCCAGGCCATCGCCCACGCGGACCTCATCGTCTTCTGCCCCGGCTCGCTCATGACCGGCATCATCAGCGCCCTCCTCACCCGCGGCATCCAGACCGCCCTCCGCGTCTCGCGGGCGCGCAAGGTCCAGATCGTCAACATCATGACCCAGCCCGGGCAGACCGACGGCATGAGCGCGCGCGACCATATCGAGCAGCTCTCGATCTACCTCGGCATCTCGCCCGACGTGGCCATCGTCAACTCCAGGCGCCCGCCCGAGAAGTGGGTGAAGCTCTACCGGAAGGAGGGCGCCGAGCCGCTGCGGCTCGACGTCGAGGGCCTCCGCGAAACGCGCGTCCTCGAGGCGGACCTTCTTGAGCCCGAGGGCAAGGACGTGCTGACGCTGTATTCGCGCGCGGCGGGGCAGAACATGGTCGCGGGCCCCCACTTCATCCGTCACGACCCGGACAAGCTCGGCCGTATTCTTCGGGCCCTGATCTGAGCGCGTCGTCCCTTCTACGGAGATGCTCATGAACATCGTCGCCGGACTCGCCGCGTTCCTGCTGTCGACCCTGGCCGCCGCGCGGCAGGCCGACATCCCCTGGGGCGTGAGCTCGTCGTCGAGTTCCACCCGCAATCACGCCGAATGGTTCCCGCGCGTGTATGCCGCCGGCGCCCGCAGCGTCCGCCTCTTCCCGGAATGGGGCGGGATCCAGCCCGCCGCCGACACCTGGCGCTGGGACGCCACCGACGCGCTCGTCCGAAACGCCGCGGAGAGCCGGATCGACATCAACGCGGTCCTCATGGGCGTGCCCGCATGGTCGACG
>Ga0137410_10000184_pt1 | contig 43728 bp, 33 predicted proteins | sample CZODoug1_16funga_FD_108878 | JGI IMG/M metagenome (GOLD analysis project Ga0137410, IMG submission 108878) | Vadose zone soil fungal communities from Angelo Coast Range Reserve, California, USA - CZODoug1_16fungal (Illumina Assembly) | ecosystem: Environmental > Terrestrial > Soil > Vadose zone... | reverse complement strand
CAATCAATGGGACGGGAGTCAGCTCGCGCAACCGCACATGGGCCGGAATATACGGCTTGAATGTTTTCAGGTAGGGGTTGTCGGGTACAAAACCAGCGCTGTCTGGGTACTCATTCGCAGGAATGCTTTCAGAAACCATCTGAAGTGACCTCCGATTCAGTTTGTACAACGGGGAGTGCTCAGGGGTTAGTTCGGGCGCTACTTTACACGGGCCACCCGCGCTTGGGCAAGCTGATTTGACGGCGCCAGCGCAGGGTTTGGAGCCTCGACTACCTTGCTCAACGCGAACACTGGGACCGCGGGCGTCTCGCCCGCAATGAGCGCGCCGCGCGAACAACGCATTTCGATCAAGCTTGGAGCGATTGGCAGCGCATGCGGGCGGGACGCCCGCGGTCCCAGTATTAACTCTCTTCAATCTTCGGCCGGTTTTCGATTACACTTCAGCCGCCATTTCAGTCAATTGAAAGAAGCGCTCAAAGCAACCTATGCGAACAAGAATCGTAGTCCTGCTTCTGACCACCGCGTTTCTTTTGCAACTGAGTCTGTTTGCAGGCGCCGGCGCACACTCCGTCGCAACGACTGCCGCTGCAACGTCACGTCCGGCCGGTATTCCCACGCCCCAGGAAGTTCTCGGCTTCGTTCCCGGCGACGATCGCAAGCTCGCCAGCTGGAATCAGGTGTTGAAGTATTTCGCGGCGCTTGCAAAAGCGAGTGACCGCGTAAAGTTTGAGACGCTCGGCACGTCGACAATGGGCAAGCCGTTTGTTATGGCAACGATCAGCGCGCCGGAGAATCTTGCTCGGCTCGACGAATACAAGAAAATTCAGGAGCTGCTGGCAGACCCGCGCAAGCTCGGTCCGCCGCGCGTTCGCGACCGCCAGGCGGCGGAACTAATCAAACGCGGCAAGACGATCGTGCTGATCACCTGCGGCATTCATTCGACGGAGGTGGGTTCGTATCTGTCCAGCATCTTGATAGCCCATCGCCTCGCTTCCGCAAATGATCCGGAGTCTCAAAACATTCTCCACAACACGATCATTTTGCTGGTACCGTCGTTGAATCCTGATGGCGTGGATATCGTCAAAAACTGGTATGACAAAACTCTCGGCACGCCCTACGAAGGAACCGATCCGCCCGAGCTTTATCACAAATACACGGGCCACGATAACAATCGCGACTGGTATGCCTTCACCCAGGTTGAAACTCAAATCACCGTAGACAAAATTCACAACGTCTGGCATCCGCAGATTGTCCACGACATTCATCAGCATGGTGAATTTAGTTCACGGCTATTCCTGCCGCCTTACACGCAACCGGTCGAACCAAACGTGCCAAGACAAATTGTTGCAGGCTACACCGAGCTCGGCAGCTTCATGGCTCGTGAGATGCGAGCCGAAGGTTTCAAGGGCATCACCACGGATTCGAGTTACGACGCCTGGTCGCCTTCTCGCGCCTACTCCCACTACCACGGCGGCGTGCGAATTCTTTCGGAGACGGCGTCCTGCAAAATCGCCACGCCTGTAACGGTGAAGTTCAGCGAGCTGCGCAAGGGCGAAGGCTATGATCCAAAAAAAGAGTCGACTAACTTTGGACCAGTCTGGCGTGGCGGCGATTGGCATCTACGAGACATCACAAACTACATGACCACGGCGGCGTTTCTGTTGTTGCGCCACGCTGCGGATAATCGCGAAGAGTGGTTGAGCAGATTTTATGAGATTGGGAAGGAAGCGGTGCGACCCAGAACAAAAGGTGAACTGTTCGGCTTTGTATTCCGTTCAGGCGGATTAGGAAGCGAAACATTGCGAGGCATATTTGAAACTGCCGGAGTTGACATTACTGCCGTCGAACGCGGCTATCTTGTTAAACTGGACCAGCCCTATGGCGCTTTTGCCAGGGCCATGCTTGAGGCTCGACCGTATCCCGATCTCCGCGATCAAAAAGGTAACCCAATTCAACCGTACGATGTGACCGCACATTCGCTGTCTCTGCTTTTGAACGTAAACGCAACTGCCGTCTATGCTCCATTCAAACCCAGAGCCGCCAGATGGGGAATTAGTGGTGCGGACTACGGGCGCTGTACTCGGATGGCGGATCGTTACGCACTGTACGAATCTCATGTAGCATCGATAGATGAAGGTTGGACACGATGGCTATTTGAAACTCAACGCGAGAGAAGGTGCGTGGACTATTCGCCTCTGGAAGATTCGGAAGTGCGTGCCTCGAAGCTTGACGCGAAGTACAATGCAATCATTATCCCCGACCAACCGCCCGGAACGATTCTGAACGGACACCGCGCCGGCACAATGCCACCGGAGTACACCGGCGGACTTGGACAAGCAGGCGTGAAGGCGTTGCGCGAGTTTGTCGAACAAGGCGGCACGTTAGTCTGTTTGAATCGTGCTTCAAGTTTTGCAATAGAACAATTCAAACTTCCCGTGCGCGACGTCGTCGCCGATGCGCCGGAAAAAGAATTCTTCGTGCCGGGTTCCATTTTGCGTATCGAGTTGGACACTACCAATCCCATCGCGCAAGGCATGCCGAAAGAAACGATCGCGTGGGTTGAAGATTCGCCTGTGTTCGAAGTTGTTTCCCCTGGGACCGCGAGCGTCCCGCCCGCAATGAGCGCGCAGCGCGAAACCACAGACAAGATGTCTTCACTCCCAGCGTCCAGCGTCCGCGTGATCGCGCGCTACCCGACGAACCAGAATCCGTTGTTGTCAGGTTGGTTGTTGGGAGCCAACCGTATCAAAGGCAAGGCGGCGCTGGTTGAAGTCACGATGGGCAAAGGCCGCATAATTCTCTTCGGCTTTCGTCCACAATATCGCGGCCAATCGCTGGCGACTTATCCATTGTTCTTTAATGCAATCAGTAGCAGGTAGATTCAACGCAAATTCTGGGACCGCGGGCGTCTCGCCCGCAATGAGCGCGTAGCGCGAACAACATCTTGTTAATCAAAAGTCTGCGCGCCTAATGGCGCCTTGCGGGCGAGGGCGCCCGCGGTCCCAATGTTCGCGTTTGAACCGTATTCATCACGGTAGTCACAGCCCCAGGAGAAATCGATTCCGGTTTCTGAAACCTGCGAATTGTTTGAAACGTATATCAACCAAGCGACAAACGGTTTGCTGAATCAGTAAAGAAGCGCCGCGGTCGTGGCCAACATGGTCACCTTTCTCATTACTTCCTTTTTCATCCTGGCTATCTTAGCTATCGCGATTTATTTCTGGCACAAGCCGGCTGCCCCGAACGAGGCAGAGGCGCTGCGGCCGCCACCAGGGCGCGGATTATTCATCGACGGTACACACGACGGCCGGGCGCTGGTCCTGGCCGCAGCCGATTCGCAGGAATCCGCTAATGCTTTAGCACAACGCAACCACTTGCTGGAGCGCGCGCGAGGCGGCGAGAAGTCCGTCCTTCAGGAAGCTCGCAATGCAGGCGACGCCGCGCTTTACGAGCAAGCGTTGGATTTGCTAATAACCGGAGCGGATTCTGACCCTAAATTGCTTTCGCTTGTTTCTTATGTCAGCCAGCACGAATTGCAGGTGAACCAGAAACTCGCCGAGAGAGTTATCGATTCCTATAAGAACGCACCTGACCGCAGTGCAACCGCAAAGATGTTGCACATTGCGGCGCTCTCTGACGATGCCGCGGTCTATCGCAGCGCAGTAGAAACCGCGCTGAAGTTTTGGCGCGAACGTCGTCTGCCCGAAGTCTCGCCGCAAGAGTTGCGCGCTATACTCGACGGCGAATTCTGGGTACTATCTTCGCCAACACGAAGCTCAGGCGCAGGTTTTGTTTTGAAGCGAACTCTCGCAAACGCGCGCCGCGAATTGGAAGCGGCACAAAATGACTAATTCGACTCAACTCCCAAACCACATTAACTGAAAGAGGCAAGACCCATGGAAAACCTGGACATTGTTTCACTGCTGCCGGTGCTCCTGATAGCGCTGGCTCTATTCATCGTGTTGCTGATCATTCTCAGACGAATTTTGGTGAACGTTGACGCGCGCGAGATCGCTATCAAGGAGCGTCGGTATTTTGGCGCGAAGATGCCGCCGGGAAGAGTGGTGGCCACGGAAGGCGAAGTAGGAATTCAGGCAGACGTGCTGAAGCCTGGCCTGCACCTGATCAAGTATCCGTTCGAACGTGTCGTCAGGAAAGTTCCGCTGATTGAGATCGGCGCTGACGAACTGGGCATCGTCGAAGCCGTCGACGGCGAACCCATGCCGCCGGGAAGAATCTTTGCCCTTGATCGCGCTCAGAACGCACACAATAACTTCCAGGACCCGATTGCCTTCATCAAACAAGGTGGCGTGAAGGGCATTCAACTGAGAACGTTGCCGCCCGGCTTATGGCCAATCCATCCCTATCTCTTCCGCGTCTCTGTGGGTAAGACTACGGTCGTGCCGCAGGGCAAGGTTGGCGTAGTGATCGCCGCTGATGGTGCGAATCTCGATCCCGGCCGCCTGCTCGCGAAAGCGGTTGAAGGTCACCTCAGCTTTCAAAACGCGGAGCTCTTCGTGGGTACCGGCGGGCAGCGCGGTCCGCAAGTCGACATCCTCACGCCCGGCACCTATCGCATCCTGACGCAGTCTGCGCCGCTTGAAGGCGGCTCGGAAGTCAAACCCGGTTTGTTCACCATCAGGCTCTACGACGCGACGATGATCAGCGAAAACGAGATTGGCCTGGTCGAAGCCCTGGATGGCTCGCCGTTGAACCCCGGTGATTATGTCGCCGAATCAATTCCGGGCCACGACAACTTCCAGGACGGCCATGAGTTCATCGACAGTAAGGGCCAGCGCGGTCCGCAGAAAGATATTCTGCTGCCCGGCACTTACTACATCAATCCGCTGCTGTTCAAAGTAATTCCCGAATCCGCAAAAGAGATCAAGCCCGGCGAGGTCGCGGTGATCGTCTCGAATACAGGCAAGGATCCTTCTGATGATATTCGCCGGCAAATGGCCGCGAAGGTGCGAGAGCGCATGGAGCGCGAGGAAAAGGAACAGGCCGCGCAATCGGCGTCACACCTGGACGCCGCCGACGCGGCACAAATCAAGAGTGAGCTACTGAACGGCGATCCTGCCGATCGGCGGCTCGACGAGGGCGCGCACGAAGCCTATGTGGTACCTGAAGGCTATCGCGGCATACAGGAAACCGTGGTTGGCCCAGGCCGCTACTATGTCAACACGCTGGCCATCACGCCGATTGTTATCCCGACCACCAACCAAACGGTTGAATGGACGTCGGGCGAGGTAGTTAACACTTTCAATCCGTTTGAGGTGATCTCGAAAGACGGTTTCACAATGCAGTTGGAAGTGCGCGTGGTCTTTCGCGTGAAACCTGAAGATGCGCCTTTCATGGTGGCGAAGATTGGCGGCATCGAGCGTTTGATCCAAAACGTGATGCATCCGCTGATCGATTCCATCTTTCGCAACCAGGCGTCCGAATCGTCGGCGATGGCCTATTTGCAAAATCGGCACGAAGAACAGGAACGCGCCGAAGCTCGCGTGCGTGCACACCTGCTGAAGTATCACGTCGACGTGGTCAACGTGCTCATCTGCCACATTCATCTGCCGGAAGAATTGATGAAGACGCAGACAGAGAAGATTCTCGCCGAGCAGCGCCAGAACATGTACAACGCTCAGCGCGAAGCTGAAGACAAACGCATTCAACTGGAGCGGACAAAATCACAAGCCGACAACCAGAAAGACTTAATGGGTGCAACGGTGGGCGTTGAGATCGCCGGCAAACGTGCGGAACAGCGCAAGGCCGAGGGCGAAGGCGAAGCCCACTACATTCTGCAAACCGGTAAAGCTGAAGCCGAGAAGGTCCGCCTGATGGGTGAGGCGCAGGGCGTCGCCTATCGCGAACAGGTCAACGCGCTGGGCGCGCAGGGCGTGGCGCTGGTTGAAGTGCTGAAGGTCATCGGCGAGAAAGGCGTGCGCATCACGCCGGACATCATGGCTTCGGGCGGCGCGGGCGCAGGCGATGGTGGGGGCGGGATCGGCACCTTGCTGCTGCTCAATCTCTTTCGCAACCAGATGAGTCTGCCGACGGCGAACGGCGAGAAGGTAAAAGAAAGATAAGACTCAGGCGGGCCCAAAAATATTCGCCGCGGATCTACGCCGAAGAACGCGGATCAGCTTTCAATTCGTATATTTCTGATCCGCGTTTATCTGCGTAAATCTGCGGCTTGTTTTCTTTTTCGTTAACCCAAATACATCTGTGCGGCCATCTTCGTCAGCTTCCAAACGCGCGACCACTCAATCCGGCCGTTGCCATTTTCGCGGCCAGTTAGCTTGTCGAAGATCAGCTTGCTAAACACACGCCCTTCGCGTCGCAGCATAAACTCTTTCGCGTAAGGCTTCGCGGTTTCGAAGAAGCTGAACTCCGGATCGGTGACGATGCCGATGCCTTCGAGCGTCATCAGCGCACGCATGATGTAGGTGAAGTTTGCGGGCAGACGGAAAGGATATTCATAGATGACTTCAGCGAGATCGTAGGTCAACTCTTTAAACTTGACCTCACCCAACTTGAGGTTGAGGTAGACCTGGAAAAGTCTTTCCACCACCGGTCGCACCGTCTCCGGATCCACGCCGGGCTTGAGGAAGTTGAGGTTGATGATGTCCTGGCCCAGGCCGTGCACGTCGCGTGCAATCACATGAAAGAATGCGTCAATCATCTGTGACTGCAGGCGGGGAGTAATGCGTCCTACCATGCCGAAGTCGAAAAACGCGAGATGCCCGGAATCCATAACCAGCAAATTTCCGGGATGCGGGTCGGCATGGAAGAAACCGTCTTCCAATAACTGCTTTAGATAGGTTCGGACCAGCAGGCGGTTAACTTTAACGGCCGAGAGGCGGCGCGCGCGCAACCCTTCGACGTCTATGACCTTAGTGCCGCGGATGAATTCAAGCGTCAACACGCGACGGCTCGTGTGTGACCAGTAAATTTTGGGAACACGAATCACGCGCCAGGTGCGGAAGTTGTAGCGGAAACGGTCCGCGTTTCGCCCTTCCTTCACGTAGTCGATCTCTTCAAAGACGGTGGTGTGAAACTCGCGCAGCATGCCTTCCCAGTCGGCGTTCTCATTCGCCCGCGGGAAAAAGCGGTTGGTTAACTTTACGAGGCGATAAAGAATCGCGATGTCGAACAAGATGATCTGTTCCAGGTCCGGACGCTGAACTTTAACTGCGACTTCCTCGCCAGATGACAAGCGCGCGCGGTAAACCTGGCCCAGCGAAGCCGACGCGACCGGTTCACTGTCAATCTCTGCATAACACTCTTGCAAGCTTCGCCCAAGTTCGGCTTCGATGCGCGCAAACGCTTCCGCCGTGGGAAACGCCGGCACCTGATCCTGGAGCGTCGACAACTCTTTCACATAAGCAAGCGGCAACAGATCGGCCCTGGTGCCAAGCGCCTGGCCAATCTTAATAAACGTCGGGCCCAGGCCGATCAGACTCTTGCTTAACCAGGCTGCCTGTTTTTCCAAACGCGCCGCTTTTTTATCCGACCCTTCGCCGCCGCGAAAGACGATCAAGCGCACGAGCCGAATCAATTTGTCGAAAGCGATCAGCAGTAGGTGACGAGAGCGTGCGCGCACTCGTGCCCTCAAAGCGCCGGCTTTAGCTTCGTCACGAAGTCGCTCAGCCATGCGGCGATTGAAAGTTGCGCGAATATCGTAGGTGTCAAGAAAAAGATAGAGCGAAAACAATCCGAGTACGCGGGCCACTTGTGCGAGTCGCAGCCAGCCGCGCAGCCCACGGCCCTTGAGAATTGCAGTCACCATCTCGTCGGTCAGCGGCTCAGGGGCATGACTGTTCTTGATTGAAGGAGAACTGCCGCCATTGTGATTGCCCGCAGGCTTGAAGGCGGCCACCTTACCGTTGCCGTTACTCGAGACCACTGCTATTGGAACTAATGCTTGATCCTTGTTCATAAAAGCTTTCTAACTCGCCGCCAAACTAAACCAACGAAAGCATATGCTTCGTGCCGCTTCGTTCAAAATAACTCTGCGCGCGTTTCACGTCCTGCTCGATCTGCGACCGCAACTGTTCAATCGAAGCAAACTTCCGCTCGTCGCGCAAGCGATGGAGAAAACGAACGCGCACCACGTCCCCATAAAGATCCCCCGCCCAATCCATTACGAAAGTCTCGACCGAAGGTTCCGCATCGGCCGCAAAAGTCGGCCGCACGCCTACATTAGTAACGCTGCGGCGCCATTGGCCGTCGACCAGGGTTCCGGTGACATAGACACCGGTGCGGGGTATGACGCGGTTTCGCGGATGCAAGTTGGCTGTGGGAAAGCCAAGCGTGGCCCCGCGCGCAGCTCCTCGTTCCACGCGGCCTTCCACTCCATAGGGCCGAGCCAGGAGCCGCCGCGCCAGATTGACTCCGCCTGCCGCCAGCAGCCCACGGATTTTGCTCGAACTGACGCGCTGACTCCGAAATCGAACCTCCGGAACTTCATCCGCAAAAAAACCCAGCTCCTGGCTAACCCGCCTCAGCAGTTCGATGTTGCCCTCGCGATTGTGACCAAACGCGAAGCCGCAACCGAGGTAAACTTCTTTTGCGTGTAGCCGATCACGGACGATGTCGCGCAGAAAATCCTCGGCGCGAATATGAGAAAACGTTTCATCGAAACGAATGACGATCGTTTGCTCGATACCGAGCACGCCAAAACCTTCAACTTTTTGATCGAGAGTTTGCAGGAGCGGCGGCGCCGATTCAGGATGCAACACCGCGCGCGGATGCGGATCGAAAGTTATCACGGTTGGGATCGCGCCAGTCTCGCGCGCCCGTTCCACCACCGTGCGCACGATCAACTGGTGGCCCAGGTGTAGACCGTCAAACACGCCGAGCGTCAGGACCGTCGGTCGTTGGATTTCGGCGTTGTCAGTTCCGTGGAATAAGCGCATGCAGTTAAGAGTTCAACCTTTAGGTTGTCGGGCTGGAGAAGTAATCAAGCAAGCTAAAGCTTGGACTCTGAACTTCGGGCTCGGTCTCCATCGACTCATCACTCATCACTTACCGTCAGTCCATCGTAGGCCCACTCAACGCCCGAAGGCAGTCGCGCTGAATCACGCTCGTGCTTAACGTCGTGCGCGATGTGGGTCAGATAGGTTCGTTGCGGCTTTATCTTTTCGATGTATTCGAGCGCTTTATCCACCCAGAGGTGCGTGGGGTGTTCCTTAAACCGCAGACAGTCAAGCACCAGCACCTCGAGATCGCGCATCTGCTCCATTGTCGCCGGCGGAATCTCGCTGAGATCGGTTGCATAGGCAAAATCGTTTAAGCGATAAGCCATCACCGGAAGCCGTCCGTGGATTACCTCCAGCGGCGTGATCAGTAAATCTTTTCCCAAACAAAACGGCGCGCCGGGCACGACGGTGTGCGGAATCACCTGCGGCAGCCCGCCGCCAAAGTGTGAAGGCTCGAAGATGTATTTGAAGATGCGCCGAATATCGATCCAGGCGCGCGCGTTGGCATAGAGGCCCAGGGCGCCATAGCGAAAGTTCAATGGCCGAATGTCGTCGAGGCCGAAAATGTGGTCGGCGTGGCAATGCGTGATTAGAACCGCATCGAGCCGCTTCAAACCATAACGCAACGCCTGTTGGCGAAAGTCAGATGAGGTATCGACGAGTACTGTCTGTCCGGCGTGTTCGATAAGAATCGAAACTCGCAGGCGCTTATCGCGCGGATCGTCTGAGGTGCAGGTCTCGCATTCGCAGCCGATGGAAGGGACGCCCGTGGATGTTCCCGTGCCTAAAAACGTAAGCTTCATCTTAGTGAATCGTAAATCGTGAATCGTAAATAGTGAAGCTATCCACGGATACTAGAGCAAGGATCGCTAAGTCAGAACTATTCACGATTTACTATTTACGATTTACTAGCCGGACTTTGGACAGTCGTTATGCTCCGGTGATATCGCTGCCGCTGTAAGTGCGAGCTTTTGGCGCGGCGTTGGTGAGGGAAACAAATTGCATCCGCAGGTCAGCAAGCAATCCTTCGAGAAGCCGTTGTTCCGGCGGCAGCAAATTGCCGCTGGTTTTTTGTTGCAGCATTCCCAACACGTCTATCCAATGTTTGCCCAGCTCCAGATCTACCTCGCGCTTGCCAGTCGCCGGATGCTCCATCATGCCCAGCGAAGCGGCGGCGTTTGAAGCGATGGACATTACGAAACTGACGAAGCTTGCCGGATCTTCTGCGCCTGGCAACTCAACTTCCGCGCCCGCTTCAGCGCTTGGCGACGCAGGTTCTTCCAGTCTCCCCTGCTGGTCTGGTTGTTGCCGGCTCGCTTCAGCGGCGGCCTGAGGGCTGGCTGTTGCAGTTGCAGCCGGCGACTCACTCGCGGTGCTACTGGCTGCGAAACTAGCCTGGGGCGCCTCGGGTTTTGCTTCAGGCCTCTCGTCTTCCGGCACCTCGCGCGGTGTGCCGTCCGGGTTGAAGAGTCGCCGATCGGTTACTTTGTAACTAGTTTGTTCCTCGCTCATTTTTACTGCCCACTTTCTTCGCTGTTCGCTCCTGGTCTTAGCGAGACCGGAGTGAGGACAACCCACTTGTCAGCACTTTCATTAAATATTGTGATGTGTGCCGATGGTAGCACCCGCCCCGTACGCTCGCAAGACAGCCGTCTAGACAGTTTCGGGTTTCGAGTTTCGAGTTTCGCGTTTGAGTTTTGCGTTTGGCCTGTAGATGTCTGCGTTCTAAACTCAATAGCGTTCCTGGACTAAACTCGGAACCCGAAACTCGGAGCTCGAAACTTAAGCTATGCCTACCTTTGAAGACTTGATCAAACTGATGCAGAAGCTGCGCGCGCCTGACGGGTGTCCATGGGACCGCGAACAAACTTATGCGACGCTGGCGCCGATGCTTTTGGAAGAGGCGTACGAAGCTTTTGAAGCCGTCGAGGAAGCGCGCAAGGGACAGCCTAATGCATTGCGCGACGAACTTGGCGACCTGCTCTTCCAAATAATTTTCTACGCCCAGGTCGCGAAGGAACAGGGAGACTTCGCCATCGACGATGTGACCAGCGCCATTCACGCCAAGATGGTGCGTCGCCATCCGCACGTCTTCGGCGACACCAGCGCCAACGACACGGCCACCGTCTTGCGCAACTGGGAGGCGATGAAACAGGAAGAGCGCCGGACCTCCGGCGCAAGCGAACGCGAAGAGTCTTTGCTTGATGGCGTTTCGTCGAAGGCGCCGGCATTGATGGAAGCGCACCAGCTTTCAACCAAGGCCGCGCGGGTTGGCTTTGATTGGGAAAAACTCGAAGACATCTTCGCTAAGCTCGAGGAAGAAGTCGGCGAGCTGCGCGCCGCAATTCAAACGCACGCGTCGTCCAACGACGAAGCCGATCACACTCGCGTTCGCGAAGAGCTCGGCGACCTGCTGTTTGCGGTCACAAATATCGCGCGCCACTTGAAGGTCGAACCGGAAGCTGCCTTGAAGTTAACCAACCGAAAGTTTCGCCGTCGCTTTGGCTATATCGAGAGGAAGTTGCGCGAGCGCGAGCAAACGTTTGACGCTACCACGCTCGCTGAGCTGGAAGCGCTCTGGCAGGAAGCGAAAAAGCAGTGAAAAGTGAAAAGTGATCGGTGAAGAGGTGATGGGTAAATGGTCACTCATCCTTCTTCGCTCTTCACTTTTCACCCTTCACTTTTCACTGCACTCAGTCGTTTAGCTGGAGCGAACGAAGAATGTTCCGGAACGCAGCCTGGTAACTCGTCGATTCATTTTCCGGCGCCACCGCGATCATGTAGAACAACTCGCCGTTCCGCAGTTGAGTGGTTACTAGCGTCACAACTTCCGCCTGACCAGTCGCTTCGTTAACGTTCGACAAAGTAGTCGTCAAGCCAGTCCGTCCGGCAACCGTAGTGCGTTGATAGCCGCTGCGCTGCCGTAAACTTCCATTGCCGGCGCCCAGGCTGTTCAGAAGTTCGTTAGTCGCCTGTTGCAAGTTGCGGCTTTGGGTTTGCGCAATGCCAAGGTTGACGCCGTGGGTGTAGACAGACTGGTTTTGATAATTACCGTAAGCGCCTTCCGGAGAGAACCAAACGGAATTGTTGCCGCCCAGCTCGCGCCAATTACTCGGGACACTCACGCGCACCAGACCACCCAGCACTGAATAACTCTGATAACGCGTCGACGGATATTCAACGCGACCACGGGGTGGGTTGTTGGGATTGTTGCCGGTAGTCTCGCCCGTCGGATAGCGCTGACCGCTACGCGCAATTTCTGCCATTGAAGGCGCGGGGCCCATGCTGCGCAGACGCGCCTGGATGCGACTGAAGTCGCGAGTGTCGCGAATCGGATTCACTACGCGCAAATACTGAGCTTCCTGGTTGATGCGCTCGTAACGGTCGGCCGGACTCGGATGGTCGCTCAAAAATCCGCCACCGCCGCCGCCGCTCTGCCGTTCGATTGTCTTGAACATGTTTGCCAGATCATGCGGATCGTAGCCGGCATTGGCCATGATTCGGGCGCCCAAAATATCCGCTTCGGTTTCATACTCACGGCTGAATTTAAGAAAGTAGACGCCGACGCCCTGCCCGGCAATTTGTGCGGCCGCTCCCGCCGGGCCGCCAAGAATCTGCCCGCCGATACCCAGAATGCCCGCGAGCAAACCATACTTTTGCGCCTTGGTTGCTTGCGCCGTTCCATGTCGCAGGGCCACGTGGCTCAGCTCGTGGGCCATCACGCCCGCCATTTCGCCTTCGTTATGCGCCGCTTCGATCATGCCGCGGTTTACGTACATCGGACCACCGGGTAGCGCAAACGCATTAATGTCGCGCGCGTTCACAATCTTGAAATAATATTGGAACTCAGGATGTTGAAACTCCGGTGGAATAGAATTCACCAGCCGCTGGCCCACTCTCGAGAGATAGCTGGTCGCCTCGGAGTCGCGCAGAATCGGCAGTTGCTGTTCTACTTCGGCTGCTGCTTGCCGGCCAACTTTGACATCATCGGAAGGTTTGTATTTGTTGCTGTGTAACTTGATTTGCGTCTGCGAAAAGACCGAAACAGACATCGCAAAAACTGCGAATACTGTTAGCCAGGCCATCAGGCGCTGCATTCCGTTTGACTGGTTGCTGATCATTTTCTTCCTCCGTATCGACGCTTCCGCGAAACTTCTATTGCGTATCGCCGAGGCCCGCAATCCCTCGAATGAAAAAGCGGCGCACTCCTGAGGTTTGCCGCTCTATATCCTTCCTTCTGACTTCATCCTCCCCGCAACTAAATCTTCTCATCATACTCGCGCTGTTTGGGGAGAAGAGCCTTTGGCCTGCCTCGGGTTTGATGAGTCACTGGAAATGAGCGTTTGCCAGTTTTCTGTTGCCAAAATGTTGCAACCCGGAAACTCAAGCTGAACCAAAACGCAACATCGCTTGCGTCCTTTAGCACTGTTTCAGTTCGAAGATTTTGCAAGCTGGCTATTGGCAAGCCCTCCGCCGGTTGTTACTGCAAGGTTAGTGCCAGATAACATCTTAAGATTTCTTGGGTGGCTTGATGTGATCATTAAACCACTGCGTCGGCTCGGCAAGGGGCGCGATGTGGTGCGGCTCGCCCTTGAAGGCGCGGATCATTGAGACAATAAGAAAGACAGTTGCGGCCACCGAGAAGAGTGTGCCCCCCACAGAACTACCGGTGATTGCGCTAACCACGCCAAAGAGCGTTTTCACCACCAGAATCGCCACATACAAGGCTAGTCCCTGAGCTGCATGAAAACGGGTCCGCGGTTCGCTTTTGGGAACCAGAAACAATTCCAGTAGCGAAACAACGACCCCAATGAAGAAAGGAGCATAGGGCAATGCATTGGCCCACTTTTCCGGCAAGCCGATGCCCGCCACTGACCGCTCCGAAGGCTTTTTACTTACAGGCCGATATGGTGCAGGCGGCGGTTGATAAGGTGCAGGCTGAGAAAAAGGGGGCGGCACAAAAATGGAGGGATAAGGCGAATCGAGCGGCACGTTGTCGTAACGTCGGGTGGGAGCTTCCGAATAAATATTGCTGCGCGCATTCTCGTTTGGCGACAAACCGATCTCGCGCGTTGCTCCCCCCACCTCCTGTGTCTCCGGGGCATCGCTACGCTCGTCCCGAACTCTTTCCGCGTTCTTCACGAAATCCGGATCAAGTGGGTTAGTGTCGTATTTGCTCTTCTTGGTCTCCATCAGCACGTCCTACGATGCGCTCGCGCGAATGGTTCAATCTTACTCGCCCGCAATTGCATACTCAACCTCTTCCCAGCGCTCCTCTCGCTCAGAGATACGAAAAGCACGAATGACAGGCTGCGGGCCGGCCAGGCCAACAATGAAATAGACTGCCTGGGGATAATAGGCCAGCCGGACGTCCGTCTCAGATGGCGTGGGTTCGGCGGAACGCGGATGAGAATGATAGATCGCAAGCAGCTCCTCGCCCCGCTCGCGCATCTGCCGCTGAGCCGCGAAAAGATCCTCCGGCGCCGCTTCGTATGAAACCTCTGCGGCGGCGGCGGCGTTGCGCATCGGGTAAAGGCTGCTTGCGTGTCCGTCTTCGCCGCCGATCAAGCCGCAGCATTCGGCTGGATCAGCTTCGCGCGCACTTACGAAGATCTGATCGCGGTGTGAACTTTGGAGAGTGATCATTTATTGCGATAAATCGATCGGCAAGTTTGGGATTCCAATGCTCGACCGTTTACTGGGACCGCGGGCGGCTCGCCCGCAATGAGCGCGAAGCGCGAACAACGCGTTGCTAATCAGGATCTAGGCGACTAACCTCGCGTTGCGGGCGAGACGCCCGCGGTCCCAGTAAGAAAGTTGACTACTGCTTGTCCACGATCTTAAGGTGGAGCTCTTCCAACTGTTTCGGATCCACTTCGCCCGGCGCATCGATCATCAAGTCCGTCGCCGAAGCTGTTTTCGGAAAAGCCATCACGTCGCGAATATTTTCGGTCGGCACCAGGACCATCATCAGCCGTTCGATGCCGGGCGCGATGCCGCCGTGTGGCGGCGTGCCAAACTCCAACGCGTCAAGAAAGAATCCGAAGCGCGCGCGCGCTTCTTCAGTTGTCATGCCGAGTGCTTTGAATACCAGACGCTGCACGTCGCGCCGGTGAATACGAATCGAGCCGCTCGCCAACTCCACTCCATTAATCACCGGGTCATACGCCTTCGTGCGTAGCTGTCCCAGCAACTGAGTCTCACCACCCTCAACGGCCCGCTCAAGCAGCGGCAAGTCTTCATCAAGCGGCGAGGTAAACGGATGATGCATCGCGTAGTAACGGTCGTCGTCTTCGTGATACTCAAACATCGGAAACTCCGTTACCCAAAGCGGCGCGTAGACGTTTGCCGGTATCAACTTTTCGCGTCGCGCCACTTCATTGCGCAACGCGCCCAGGCTCGCCGCAACCGTCTTCACTTTTCCCGCAACGATCAAGACGGCGTCGCTTTTTTGCGCGGCCGCTACCGAAGCGAGACGCGCGACGCCCTCTTCGCCAAGCGCTTTCAGCAACGACGAAGTGGTTTCGTCGCCGAGTTTTATCCAGGCGAGTCCGCTCGCTCCGTAGCGCTTCACGAATTCCTGCAACTCGTCCAACGTTTTTCGCGAAAGGCCCGCGCCGCCGCGTACTACAATTCCCTTCACCTCTCCGCCGGCGGCGAGCGCCGATGCATAAGGCGCGAAATCAGTGTCTGCCAGCGCCGGCGAAAGGTCCTGCAACTCCATTCCCGCAATTCGCAGGTCAGGTTTATCCGAACCCCAGCGCCGCATCGCCTCCGCATAAGTGAAGCGCGGAAAGGGCAGCGGCAGTTCCACTCCGATTAGTTTGAAGACACGTGCAAACAGTCCTTCAGTCACTGAATAAATCTGATCGAGCGTGGCAAAACTCATCTCCACGTCGAGCTGTGTAAATTCCGGTTGGCGGTCGGCGCGCAAATCTTCGTCACGAAAACAGCGGGCAATCTGAAAATATTTATCGAAGCCCGCAATCATGCAGAGCTGTTTGAACAACTGCGGCGACTGCGGCAACGCAAAGAATTTTCCCGGCTGCACGCGAGACGGAACGATGTAATCGCGGGCGCCTTCCGGTGTGGATTTTATGAGAATCGGAGTTTCGATCTCCGTGAAACCCTGCTCGTCCATGTAACGCCGTATCTCGCGCAGCACGCGGTGGCGCAGGCGCAGGTTTGCCTGTAGCTGCGGCCGGCGCAGATCGAGATAGCGATACTTCAAACGCAAGTCTTCGCTGGCGAGCGAATCTGTGGTCGCTGTTTCCAGTTGAAACGGCAGCGTGCGCGCGTCATTGAGTATTAACAACTCGCGCGCGTGCACTTCCACTTCGCCGGTTTCGAGCTTCGGATTGCGCTGGCTTTCGTCGCGCAGCGTCACCTCGCCGGTTACGGCGATGACATACTCGCCACGCACTTCCTTCGCTTTCGCGTGCGCGTCGGGCGCGTCTTCAGAATTCAGCACGACCTGCGTTACGCCGTCGCGATCGCGCAAGTCAATAAAAGTGAGCTCACCGAAGTCGCGGCGACGCGCCACCCAACCCATCAACGTCACCGTCTTGCCCACGTCATCAGGACGCAAGGCGCCGCAGGAATGTGTTCTTTGTAAGTTTCCCAGGTTATCGAGCATGTTTTGAATATTAACCGCCAAGACAGTAAAGACTAAACCGCCAAGACGCCAAGATCGCCAAGGAAGTGGAAACAGCTCGCCTGATATTAAGAGTACAAAAACGACTACTCGCCGTGTTAACTCTCTTACTCACTTGGCGGTCTTGGCGTCTTGGCGGTTCTAATTTCTCTTTTGCGTTATCTCGATCAGGTTCCCACCAGGGTCGCGCACGAAAAAGCGGCGCGCAGCTTTATCCGGAATGACCTCTATGCCTGCATCAAGGAAATGAAACTTCGCGCTCGCGAGATCTTCAACCTCATAACAAACGTGGCGATCGCTCTTGCGGTTGTCGACACCGTCTGCAATCGACAGATGAAGCTGCACGCTTCCAATCTCATACCACGCGCCGATGTTTTGCCGTGGACCATCAGGTTTCGGAATCTGTCGCAGCCCAAGCACCTCGCCATAGAATTGCCTGGCAGCCTGTTCCAAAGCCGCCGGAACGGTGACATTGACGTGATTCACAACAAGGACCCGAAGTGTCATTGAATTATCTCCGACGCTGTTTACCCCCTCGCCGCAAGCGGAGAGGGGGAAAGGGGGAGAGGGCGAACTCGCAACCAAGCCCCACCCCTTAATCCCCTCCCCGCTTGCGGGGAGGGGAAAGATCGCGGGAATAAGCTTCGAGAATTATCATGCAGAGTTTATCACCGCGCGCCGTCTGCTTCGGATTTTTCGGCAAACTTCAAAGCCTCATCGAGCCGGCCCTCGCTATTGCTGGCGCCACCTTTGTCCTGCAAGTGTGCATTGAACTCAGCGGAGCGATTGCGCGGAATGCTCAGGGACTTCCACTCGCTCGAGCGAAAGTGTTTTGCCAGAAAAACGATCTGACCGATGTGATTGGCGTAGTGCATCAACTGGCGATTAATCGCCTGAATGACCGTGTGCTCTTCGCCGCGAATCAAAACTTTCCGCCCCAGATCGTCGGCGCTCAAAGGCTCAAGCGCATCGAAGACGCGCTGCCAACCCTTCTCCCAGTAAGCAAGCACATCTTCACGACTGGTTTTGGGTTCAATCACAAACTCCATATCACGATTGCGATCGGGCTTTTCGCCGTCAGTAGTCAGGAAGTCGGTCCAGCGCGAAAGCATGTTGCCGGCCAGGTGCTTCATGATCACGGCAATGCTGTTTGCCTCTTCATCGAGGGTGATGAAAAATTCGTCCTCGTTGAGCTGAGCCAGGGCTTTCTCTGTGAGCTTCTTGTAAGCGCGCAAGCTCGCAATGGAGTCTTCAAGATAGTGGGTTGCTAGTGATTCGTTCAAATTCTCTATCTCTCCTCTCGGTCAACATGCGTTCCGCTCAGCGAGCGACGCGTGGCTTCGCGACTCCTCTGGTTCTTCGGATGGCCTGCGTCAACTTCCGCCACTTGTTGATAATGGCAATCTTTTCCTCGAACGATAGTCTAGCCAAACGCTTCCGACGCTGCGCCTTCTGCCTAAGCAACTCCGTAACGTCAGGATATTTCTTCATTTCATTTTCTTGTTCAGTGTTTCCCACTTCTTGAGTAGCCCATGCTGCGCCAAAATACGTGCCAGCCGTTCCCGATCCACCGCGTTGTGCTCAATGAACTGCGCAATCCGGGCGTGATCTTTGAGCCTACCGGTTTGCAACATGATTGCTACGAGATGTTCCGCCTGCATGACGCGCGTCTTCGTGCGGTGAAAGGTAACTTCACTAGCCTGCTCCACCGCCTCTTCCAACAATGGATTGAATATCGGAAGAAACTGGACGGGCCAGCCTTCAATGTCAATTGCCTCTCCTTGCCCTTTGTAGCCCGAATCCGAAAGGTATTCGTAAAGCGGCGCTAAAATGTCCAGTCCAGCGCTTGGATCCTTCACATGAAAGAAAACATCCAGATCGTTTGTATTGATCGGCTCGATGTAGAAAATAGCCGCGACCGCCCCTCCGATAGCATATCGCTCGATCACGCCATCCTTTACCATTCTATTGAGGACTCTGAGTGTCTTCTCCATTTCCTACAAAGGTTCCCGCAAGGCCATGGCCAAGTCTTGACGCTTAACATTGCGCTGTTCGCCTGATCGTAAGTCCTTAAGAGCAACTTCGCCTCGGGCTCGTTCATCATTACCGACAACGACGACAAAAGGGATTCCTCGTGCCGAGGCATATTTAAATTGCTTTCCAATCTTGTCTGCTTCAGGATAAAGGTCAACCCGAAAACCCGCGTCGCGCAGCTCCTCAGCGAGCGTAATCGAATCCGCAACCGACTCTTCATTCCAGATGCTGACCATCACATCCGCGGGCGAACTCACAAGCTGCGGCGGAAACATCTCGCGTTCGGTCATCACTACAATGATACGTTCCAGTCCCAACGAAAAACCGCACGCCGGAACATCCTCGCCAAGAAACATGCCCACAAGATTATCGTAACGTCCGCCACCACCGAGGCTGCCCTGAAGATCTTTTACGTTAATCTCCATGATCGCGCCGGTGTAATACGACAGCCCGCGTGCCAGGCTCGGATCGATCTCGATTTTGGCGCCAATGCCTTCAGCCTCCGCAAACTTCATGATCGCGCGCAGCTCATCGACACCTCTCGCGCCCAGCTCGTTATCCCCGACAAACTCCACCAACCGTCCGAGAATTGCAGCGTTCAAAGCTTTGCGTTTTTGCGCAGGGTCTTCTCCAGCCGCCATGTCGGCCGCATGATCAAGCGAACTGAGGCCCACAAAGAATTCAAGCAAACTTTCACCGGCCGCGGCCTCGATGCCCCGCTCTCTAAATTCGTTTGCGACGCCCTCTCGACCAATCTTGTCAAACTTGTCCAGCGCCACCAACGCAGCATCGTGTTTCTCAAGCGGCACTCCGGCCGCCTGCAGCACGCCCGTCAACGCATGTCGGTGATTTATTCTGATCGAAAAATCGTCGAAACCAAGCTTCGTCAATACTTCACTGGCAGCGGCGCAAATCTCAGCTTCAACCAACATCGAGCGTGAACCAAGCACGTCCACGTCACACTGGTAAAACTCGCGAAAGCGGCCACGCGCCGGACGATCCGCGCGCCACACCGGTTGAATCTGATAGCGCTTGAAAAATTTTGGCAGCTCGTTTTGATATTGGGCCACGACGCGTGCCAGCGGTACCGTGAGATCGTAACGCAGCGCCAGATCGGCTTCGCCTGTTTTTTCGTGTTCCCCACGCTTGAGTATTTTGAAGATGAGTTGGTTCCCTTCCTCGCCATACTTGCCCATCAGCGTTTCGATGTTCTCGACCGCGGGCGTCTCGAGCGGCTCGAAGCCGTAGCGTTCATACACTTCCTTAATGACGCCGATGACATACTCGCGTCGCCGCACATCCGCAGGCAGGAAATCGCGCATGCCGCGCGCTGGCTGTGTTTTAGCTAAAGCCATCCGGATCAGTTACCCGAGATCAGTTACTGAGGGTCAGACTATGAAAACGAGATTGGTCATCATACCCTGAATTTTTTATCGCAGAAAGCGGCCGCTTTGCCAAGTAATGGGCTTGGTTTCAGTTTCTCTGTGCCATCTCCGTGTTCTCTGTGTCTCCGTGGTGAGCAATCTCGTTAATAAGATTCACCACGGAGGCACAGAGAACACAGAGGACGCACAGAGATGGTTTAAACTAGGCTTCCCAGTACATCTTGCATGCTACTGAGCTACTCGGTTAGTCTCCAAAGGCTCGCCACAAGTCGCTCCATAAGATTGCGAACCGGAGCGCAGGTTAACTCGCCGATGGATGTCGCGTCTCAAACCGGTATTTTGCACGAAGCCCCGGCGCCAAGATCAGCCGATCTGGCGCTGCGCCAGGTGTGTCTGACGTTCGCCTTCACCATCGGCGCAATTGTTCTGGTCTATTCGCTGTGGTCCGGCATCGGCTACAGAATGCTGATGCTGGGTATGGGCTGGCCACATGTGATTCTTGGCTTCGTCTTTTACTTTGGTGGCGTACTGCGCGGTGACCTTAGAGTGCGAGCTGCTTTCGGCATCCTGGTGCTGGCGACTCTGGCGATATGGACCACACATTACTTCTTTGACATCGCGGCGCTGATCTACATTTACTTTCTTTACCACGCATTCCGAGACGACATTCTGGTTTCTCTCTGGCGGCGCGCCAAAACCGGCCAGTTGTCGCAGGCGTTCAACGCGGCTGCCGTGGTCGCCGCATTGCTGCTGCTGGCGCTCCTGATTGCAATTCCGCATCAAGACGTTTTTCGCTCACTACGCGACGTGGAAACAACCGGCGCACAATTCTCAAAGGACAATTGCACGCTGTTTAGCTTCGATCCCGTGCCCGACTCGCGCGGCCGGGAGTTTTACTTCAACCTGCAAGCTCCGCACACCGCCGGCCTGCGCGCCTTCGTCGCCCAGGCGACTACCCAGCAGTCGCGCGCCGACGGCGAGTTGCGCGTCAACGATGAAAAGTGGGCCGGCGCCGCGGATCTCATCTTCCAACCCTATTACGCGGGCGACGAGAAAAATCCACCGGCGGTTGGGCCATCGACGTCGCAGGTTCCGGTGCTGCTCACGGGCGGTCATCGAGTGGGGCAAACCTTTTCCGCTGAGCGCAACAATCTGGCGGGAATCTGGTTGCCGATCAGTCCTCTCGAAGGCGGCGGCGAAACAACGCGGTTTGGTTTTCACCTCGCCGCTCCCTTGTTTACTTATCCGTTCACAATGGAAAACGTGCGCGTGGCCGCTATCGTTCTGCTCTCCGCGCTGGTGTTGTGGTGGCTGTTGAGGCTGCGGCGGCAGGGCAGCCAGCTCTGGGGTTACCTGCTGGTTATGATTGCCGTGTTTGTCGGGTTGCAGGCAATATTCAAAACTTCAAATCTCGCGGAACAAACCTTGCGATACTTCTCACAGTTCGTTCTCGTCTTCCACTACTTCCTCTGGTACGTGATCACGTTTGATAAATATCGCGGCAGACTTCCGCGTTCAGGTGAATCGCGCAGCACCGGTGCAGCGATCAGTCTTTACGATCAAATGCTTGCTCGTTTGCGTCGCGGTCCGCAGTTCGCGGCAGCCGTGGTCATTTTGAATGTCGCCTCAATGCTGGGAGTCGTTTGGTACTATCAATTGAATGCGCCACCCAAATTGCTCTACTTTTTTGACTACCGATTCTTCCTCTATTTTCTGGCGTTCCACGTTACTTTTAGTTTCAAGCCCGACTTCTTGCGGCGGCGCGCCTGAGGGCAACGTTTTAGATCATGCGCTTCGCTCGGCCAGGTAAAGCTGCGTGTATTCGACATAGTTCTGCCAGAACGCATTGAGTCCTATGACTTCTTCGTCGGTGAGCGGACGCTTCACGCGCGCCGGAATTCCCATAACCAAAGAGCGCGGCGGAATGATCGTGCCGGGCGAAATCAACGAGCCGGCCGCGACCAGCGATTGCGCTCCGACGCGCGCATCGTCAAGGACAATCGATCCGATGCCGATCAGCGCGCCGTGTTCGACGTAGCAACCGTGCAACGTGACGCTGTGGCCCACCGTCACTTCGTCTTCGAGAATGGTTGGATGTGAACCGGTGCGCGTGTGGACGACACAGTTGTCCTGAATATTCGTGCGATCGCCAACGCGTATGTAGTACATGTCGCCGCGCAGGACGGCGTTACACCAGATTGACGATTGCTCGCCGAGCTGTACGTCGCCGATGACCTGAGCGCTCATATCGACGTAGGCGCTGTCTGGAATTCGCGGATGAACTCCGCCAAATGGTCTGATCATATTTTGCGAGATAGTAGCATAGGGATACTTTCCGATTGACACGCTTTAGACCAGCGTGAGAGATTTCGACCAATGTTGCGCCAAAATTATTTGTTAAAGATTAGGCTTGCCGCTTTTATGTTAGCTACTGGTTTGCTGACGACTTCCTGCGCGGGTTCACTCTTCAAAGTGAAGCCCGTCGCCGAGCTGCCGCCACTCTCCGGAAATTTGAAAACAGCAAGCGCGGGCGGACTAACGGTAAGAGTGGCCCCGCTCATGACCGACGAGGAGAGCCAGGACCTCTTCGAAGCAAACCTGCCTTTGAGCGGAATCTTGCCGGTGCGATTGGAACTTGTCTTCGAAAGCGGCGTGCCGGTAGATATTAAGCGCGCGCGTTTTCGTTTGCGCGACGCTGAAGGGCGTGAATGGAAACTGGTAACGTCAAAGCAGGCCATCGCTCGCATCCTGAAAGCCAACGACGTTTATGCCTACAACCCGAATTCTCGCAAGCAATTTGAAAAAGAGTTTGCCGCCTACGCTATCGATCTGAAGCCGCCTCTGTCTGACTCGGATCGCCGTCGCCAGGGATTCATTTTCTTTGAAACGTCAAAAAGTGAACCGGTTGCGAGTCCGCGCGGTTTGATCTTAGTGATCGAGCGACTGCCGCAGCCGGTTGAGATTCACTTGGACTAGCCGGCACAGAAAAATTATTATCCGGTCGAACCGAAGCCACCGCTGCCTCGATCCGTGTCGCTGATTTCATCCGCCCAAACGGCCGTGGGCGTGATTATCTTCTCCAGTATCAACTGGCAAATTTTGCTCTGCGGCGGCAAGTGTATTGTTTCGTCGCTAGTGTTGTAGAGCAGGCAAAGAATCTCGCCGCGATAGTCGGCATCGATCACACCGGCGAGCGTATCGAGTCCTCTCTTGGTTGCCAGCCCTGAGCGCGGGGCGAGCCGGCCGTAGTAACCTTCAGGAATAGCAACCGCTAAACCAGTCCGCGCCAGGACGCGCTGGCCTGGTCCAATCGTTAGCTCTTCAAGCGCGCAGATGTCCAGACCAGCCGCCAATGAGCTGCCACGCGCCGGCAAAATTGCATTTCCGTCCAGCCGTTTGAAACTCAACACCCGCGGCTCTGAATTTTTATCATCGCGCTGGTTAGAATCCAACGACCGGGTGGGGTACATAAGGTTCCTCCAGTGCAGAGATTTCTTCAGGCGTGAGCTTGAGCGTGAGCGCGGCAATTGCATCGTCAAGGTGATGCGGCTTGGAGGCGCCGATGATCGGCGCGGTGACGAATGGCTTCTGCGCCATCCAGGCTAAAGCCACCTGCGCCCGCGGCACGCCGCGTTTCGTCGCGATCTCCCCAACACGCTCGACGATCTTCCGATCCGCATCTTCGGTTGCGACGTAGAGCGTCTTACCAAACTCGTCAGTCGCCATGCGCTTAGTCGTTTCACCCCAGGCGCGTGTTAGTCGCCCCCGCGCGAGTGGACTCCACGGCAGCACGCCGACGCCTTCCGCAGCGCACAGCGGCATCATCTCCCGCTCTTCCTCGCGGTAAAGCAGGTTGTAGTGGTTCTGCATTGAAGCGAACCGCGTCCAGCCGTTCATTCTGGCGACATACTGCGCTTTGGAAAACTGCCAGGCGTACATCGATGAAGCGCCAATGTAGCGCGCCTTGCCACTCTTGATCACATCGTGCAAGGCTTCGAGCGTCTCCTCAATTGGCGTGTGTTTGTCCCAACGATGAATTTGATATAGATCTACGTGGTCGATGCCGAGGCGTCGCAGGCTGGCGTCGATTTCGATCATGATGGACTTGCGAGAGAGGCCGCGCGCGTTTGGGCCCTCGCGCATCGGGTAAAATACTTTGGTGGCGATCACTACCTCTTCGCGCCGGGCGAAGTCGCGCAGCGCGCGGCCTACGATCTCTTCGCTGGTGCCGTCAGAGTAAGTGTTGGCAGTGTCGAAGAAATTGATGCCGAGCTCGAGCGCACGCTTGATGAAGGGGCGGCTTTTTGCTTCGTCGAGCGTCCAGGTGTGCGCGCCGCGCTCCGGCACACCATAAGTCATGCAACCGAGACAGACGCGCGAAACTTTCAAGCCGGTTTGTCCCAGCCGAACGTAGTCCATAACCACTATCGAGAATGCTTCTTCTTCTCTCGGTTCTCAGAGTTATTGAAACATGTCAGCTAATTTACAACAACTTACGGGAATCTTCTCAAGGTTCATGGGTTCCGATTCTCATAGTTTTGTGATCTTATCGCCCGACATTATCAGAGTTATTGCCGTGAGCATGGCACACGAGTCTCTTATGCGGATCGCAAGTGGGCACGTCCTTTGGAGGTTCAAAAAGCTTGGGCTCTGGGTTTTTTGGTCTTCCATCTGACGGACATGTTGGGATTCGGCATCGTCCTTTTTACCAAGGCGCAATACTGCGAACGAAGAGGAGGCAGGTTAGCAGGCGACCCGTGGTAATCAAAATGATCCGGGAGTAGGCACGATAACCTGTCCAATCCCTCTCCCTAGATATGGCTTGTGCCGGTCCGAACCACAAATAGATTCTTGTATGACGATCACTGATATGACTAATCGATCAGCAATCGGCACTATGATCGCGCGTTTCTCTAGCGTGGTATGGATGCACCGGTCCATTCGGCTCCAGCGCTCGCGACATGCTCCCCCTCCGCGATATCTCTTTTATATCTGCAACCGTTGTTGTAGAATCGCGTCGAAACTCGGCAGCTGACCGAAGTCCCAGGTATCTGGCACTCACTTGCTGATCCATTTCCGGAAAAACATCACGCAGCATTAGATGTTTGATGCGCATGCAAAACGGTCGGAATCTATACAATTTGACGCGTAGACGCAAAGAACTCAACCCAGGTAACTCTCATGTTCAATGTTTGGCAAGGTGAGGAAATTTCCTACCGTGAGCAGGCAGAAAAACTCTTTGACCTGAACCGAGGGCAATCTAATTCGTCAGGCCAACAGATCGTTCCCTTCCTCGGCGCGGGCGTCTCAGTTTCCGGTCGGCCCCCAACGCCTCCGTTCGAAGCAGCTAACAAACTTCCGGACGACACAACCATTGAGCAGTGCTGCGAACTGCTGGGCCTAACGTCGGACGACGCGAGATTACTATTGCGTATAGCGGTGTTTCTGGCGTGTCATTTACAAGAAGAGAAACCGTCGACCATCAATGACGACGAGCTACTCGACCACCTGCAGAACGAGAATTTTCCTCCGTCAGGCAGCGAACTCGCTCGCTTGTTCGCAAGTTTGTCGCCCTACACTTCCTTGGCCGAGATTGTCGAAAACCTGAGGTCGATCCTTCCACCGGGTCGTGTTCTGGCAACCCAGCGCGAACAAATCGAGATGCTCAAGCGGCTGGCGAAAATAACCAGAGTTGGGGATCCGGCGGACCGGCTCACCGCCATCACGAGCTACTACGAGAACAAGCACACGCGCGGCTCGCTGTGGACGAATTTGCGGCTGGTTATTTCCGACAAACGCAAAGTCACGCTGATGCACAAACTGCTGGCGGCCGCGGCGCGGCGGCATTTCAATCAGCCCGATGTATGGCAGGACTATTTGATCTTGACAACCAACTACGATTGCCTGATGGAAGAGGCATTAGACGAAGCGGAAGTGGATTATGTGGTATTGACCACGAGGAAGAAAGATCAAAAAGTTCTGGTACGTTTCTCACCCCGAATCAAGGACGCCGCAAACCTCGCTAGCGCGAATTCGGGCAAGTATTTCCCAAACAACCTCAGCCTTATGAAGCCGAAAAGCATGGTTGTGATTTACAAGATGCACGGTTGTCTAAACGCGGCTCTGACTGAAACGGATGACGGCGTCGTGATCTCTGATAACGATTATGTCGACTATATCTCACAGATGAATAGCGCGCACGGATCAATACCAGCCTACGTCAACACATTGATGCAGGACAAGCCTTTTCTTTTCCTTGGCTATAGCCTTAATGACTGGAACGTTCGAAGTGTTTTTGAAACCATGAGAAAGAAACGTGGCGAGGACTTTGACGATCAAGATTACTCTGTAATGTCGTACCTTGGGCCATTCGAAAAGTTGTTCTTTCAACGTAATGGTGTAACGATCTTAAAGACTGACCTTAATTCCTACGTTGCCGGGGTTCTTTCAGTGCTGGAAGGTTTGAAGAAGAACAAGAGCAAACCGGAGCACTGGAAAGCTCTAACCGATGACATTTTGTCTGTGGTATCCGGACAGGATCTGAATTAGGTATCGAACTCGTGAGAGAAAATCCATTCCTCGGCTTGAAGCCTTACGAACTGGAGGATCGCAAGAAGCTCTATGGCCGCGATAAGGATTTGATTCTGATGAAGGACCGAATCTTTTCGGCGCGCACGACGCTCCTTTTTGCCGGCTCCGGTGTTGGGAAAACTTCATTCCTCAACGCAAAAATTCGGCCCGAATTCGAAGCTCAATACTGTCTGATTTATCACAATCAGTGGTCCGGTACCGACGAACCGCTCGTTGCTCTCAAGGAGACGCTGACTCAACAACTACCCCCTGGTCTGCAGCCCCACCGCGAAACGTCCAACCACGCCGACCCGTTATTGAATTACTTGGGGGGATTCAAGAAGTCGGCCTCGACCGGTCAGCAAGCTACACGCTGCCTGCTGATCCTTGACCAGTTTGAAGAAATCTTTCAATACCACGCTTACGAACAATACTTCGCGCAGTTTGTCAAGGAACTCTCAGAGCTTATCAACAACGCCGACTGCAACGTGCGAGTGCTGTTTTCGATGCGTGAAGAGTTTTTGGGGGAACTCAGTATTTTTGATAATCATATTCCCGATCTCTTTAATAACTACTATCGTCTCAAGTGCCCGAACAAACTGGAAGCGCAGGAAATTATCAAACGCACTTGCGAAGTGGATAGCATCGCCGTTGACGAAGACAAACTTAGGAATCTAGTTGACGAAGGCAAACTGAAGAATCTAGTAGACGATCTGGCTCGAGTGGAAAAAGGCGAGACCGGAACCGTCGAGCGCGCCACATCAGAACCCAGACAATTCATCGAGCGAGATTTCATTGCCCCACCTTATTTGCAGATCGCCTGTCAACGGCTTTGGCATTCCCAATTTTCCGACAATACAGATACTCGACCATTTCTTTGGAATTACGAACCAGGCGACGCCCGGAAGATGCTGAACCTCTTTTGTCAGGAAAAGCTTTCGTCGCTGAACGATTCGGAGCAAAGGCTTCTCGTAGATGCCTTTGACTTTTTGGTCACAAAAAAAGGCGCGAAGATGGCGTACGAGCTTCCCAGCTTAGCCGAGCACATGGTCGTCAATGAGCAGGTTCTTAAGTCTGTATTGCTGAAACTGAGTAGCCCCGAATCGCGCATTCTTCGGCGCTCCAGCGGACCTGACGGGGTGCCGTGGTTTGAGTTGTACCACGACATGTACGCGCCAATCATCGACGAATGGAAGAGAAATTATCGCTTGCGCAAAAAGGCGGCGGTGCGGGCCATCGTCAAACGAGCCGCAGTTGCTGTCAGCGTGGTGATACTCGTAGTTATGGCTTATGTTGCGATCCATCACTGGTACATCGCGCCCCGGTGGTATCGTAGTTTGCTGAGTTCCGCCGATCTGCGGAACCCCGACAAGTATCCGGAAAACGAGAGCGCTTTCATAAAACTGAATAACACCTTCGGGTTTGGTTCAAACGCTAATAAGCTTTGGGCTGAAGCCTGGAGACGTCGCGCCCGCGACGCAGAGCGCGAGGAAAAAGATACAGAGGCGATGCTTTCGTGGCTCCAGGCCGCAACCTACAGTTCTTCCTCGCAACATTCTCAGGACCTGTGGCGGATAGAGAGTTATCTCAACAATATTCAATATCGAACACTACTGGCCACCTTCAGGACTGAGTCGCCGCTTCGAAACGCCTCCGGGTCGGCCGCTTCTGATTTCCGCGACTCAGACCTAAACGTGCCTGGTCCGGGTATGCCGCTGTTTAGTCCCGATGGCAAAACGCTATTAACCTTCACCGACGACCTGCGGGTCTTACGGTGGGACACCCAAACCGGCGAATTGGTGAAGCGATCACCTCCGATGCAAGCCCCACCTTACCCAACGCTTGAAGCGCCACGAGGAGGACAGCGCAATCAAAACAAGACCGAAAGCGATCTGACACAGCGACCGCAATTTCAAGGTACTAATGGGAATCTGTTGGCAGGCTTCACGGGCGGTGGCTTCTTTATTTGGACGATTGATAACGGTGCGATTTTTTGGTCTGAAACCGGTAGCAACCAGCGGAGGAATGCCTCGCCGCCATCGGATATTTCCTTTTCGCCGGATGGCCAGTATCTGGCAACAATTAGAGCAGGCAGGCTAGCGACGCTTTATAGTCTAGCTAGCGACCAGAAGAATCAGCCAAAGAAAATTCAGACCTTCGAGTCAGTGAACTTTCTAGTTTTCAGCCCTAACAGCAGAGTCGCGGTTCTTCAACTAAAAAACCGAAGAGTCCAACTCTGGGACTTAGAGAAAGGGAGAACAGTAGTACAACAAGACTTTCCCGAAGATTATCGGGTAATGTTCAGTCCCGACAGTCGCCGCATTCTACTCAACTCTGGAACATGGACTACACCATCGAAACTAATCGACGCTAGCACACTATCAACTGTTCGTACCCTCGAGTCTGTTGTGAATCAAGGGGGCACGGTGTCAGCTGATGGTGAAACATTCGTCTATTACGCCGCCTGCGAACTTTACAACCGCGGAGTCATTTTACGCCGCCGTGGGAATATACTTCTCCTTCAGTATGTGAAGGCTGACACGGGAGAGCGAGAAACTGTCGAACTCATTTGGGACAACGCGTCGAATGCTGTCTTTAATCCTAACAGAGAATCGATGCTAACTGTCAGCGATGACGGCAGCGCGCGTTTAAGGAGCCTCGCCCTTTCACCTCCCGTGGGGCGAACAATAACGACTTCGGAAAAGATCTTCAGGTTCGATCATAGCGACGACCACGGGACAATCGCGGTGCTAAGTAAGAAGGGTCAAATCAGCGTATGGAATGCCGAAACTGGACAACGGATTCGAGACCTTACACCTTCAGCTCTCATGCCAAGCGAAGGCCCATCCTGGCAGTATACGTTCGGTCTCAGTCCCGATGGTAAATATGTCGACTTGAGTTACCATGATAACGTATTGACGGTTTGGGAGATCGCCACTGGTCGCGAAATCCAACTGCTACACCCGAAGAACGTTACTATCAGCTCAGTAATTTTCAGTCGCGATTCACGAATTCTGGTCACAGAGGCATCGGATGGCGTCGTCAGGGTTTGGAGAGATTTTCAAGGCCCGGTTTCATGGAAGGGACAGGAAGACCAAAGGCGCAGTGATGCGACTATGAGTCCCGATGGAAAGTATTTGACCTTTCAAGTCTGTAGCGAGTCCCCCTGTCCACTCCATCTTCTTGACCTCACGAAGATGGAGAAAGTTTCGCTGCAGGACTACGATGGATCTCCTGTGAACTTTGGTGGCTTTAGTGGGGTAAATACAGCCATCGCCGCTAAAGACACCCAAGCGTTCGTTTGGAATCTCACGGACGGGAGGCTACTTCAGAGGTTGACTACTTCCACTCCGATAGTGGCAATAGCTCTGAATCGTGACGGGACGCTCGCAATAACGGCCTGCAATGATGGGACCGTTCAGTTGTGGTCAACGACAGACGGTCACAGGATCGGGTCTCCTCTACAATTCGCCAAGGGATTCAAAAGCCTGGAGTTCAGCCGCGACAACACGCGAGTTGTGGGAGTATCAGATCGATGGTTACATCTCTCTTCGATTACTTCTAATGGGCTTCAGTATGACGCATCGAGGTTAATCGAGCGCTTTAACAACCCGAGCGTTCTGAACGACAGCAGCACGCAATTTCGTAGATACGAATATTCCTTTCATAACACGATAACTATCGAAGACATTTTCATGGAATTTCCGCCGGGTGTTTCTGCGGCGACCCTGAGTCCTGGACAACTGCTACCACAATGGCAACAAAAGCTGGACGTTCGGTTTGACGAAAGAGGGCAAATCGTTTCGAGAAAAACACTCGCAAGCTACTCTGGAATCTGAATAGAATACGCTACACCCCTCACGGCCCGTTTACGAATGATTTGATTAAGAGCAAAGACTCGTTTCGTATTTCAAACGCAGAACAGAAGGGGCGTCCTCCCGGCTTAACTATGAGAAAAGACTTCATTCACGAAAAGCATCTCCTTTATGCATTCGGCTGCGTACGGTTGGTTACAATAAGGTCAATCAAGCGCTCGGCGCTTTTCCACTTCAAGGCGAGACGCGCGGAATGTAGTGCGTGTTCAGATACGATGTCTCTTGATTGCTCAACGGAAAGCGATCCGAGCTTCTTGCGAAGGTGGTCTCCCCACTTGCGAATTCTCGACCCCCTTGGCGTCCGTCGATTTCGGCGACCACACCAGGTCGATTCGTTGGAACCTTAGCAGCCTCGCCTCCTAGCCCATCAATTTCTTGGGATTCCCAGAATTTCCGATTCAGCCATCTCGATTAGTGAACGACAGCAACACTGCCGTGAGCAACGGACACCCATAGAGATACTTGCTCACAAAGTCAAGCCATCAGTTCGATGGGGACGGTTTCAACGTCTACGAAACTGTGGATTTTCATTAACTATGAAAAATAATTTCACTAACTATGGTGCGGATTGCAGTAACTATGAGAACCGACATCTTCACATCTTGGGCAGCGTCACGCCGCGTTGACCCTGATACTTGCCGCCGCGGTCTTTGTATGAGGTCTCGCAAGTTTCGTCCGACTCGAAAAATACAACCTGGGCGACGCCTTCGTTGGCATAAATCTTCGCGGGCAATGGGGTGGTGTTGGAAAACTCCAGCGTCACGTAGCCTTCCCACTCGGGCTCGAAGGGAGTGACGTTCACCAGAATTCCACATCTGGCGTAAGTGCTTTTGCCGAGACAGATGGTGAGCACGTTTCGGGGAATGCGGAAGTACTCGACGGTGCGCGCCAGCGCAAAGCTGTTTGGCGGAATGATTACTGAATCCGCCTTGACGTCAACAAAATTTTTCTCGTCGAATTCTTTAGGGTCGACTATCGTGCTGTTGATGTTTGTGAACAACTTAAACTCGTCAGCGCAGCGAATGTCATAGCCATAGCTGGAAGTTCCGTAGGACACGATTCGTCTGCCGTCCAATTCCTTAACCTGATCGGGTTCGAATGGCTCGATCATCCTGAACTCGGTCGCCATCCGGCGGATCCACTTGTCTGATTTTATGCTCATGGTGATGAGTCGAGAGAATACCGTGGCAAGTAAGCAAACAGCAAACAGCAGACAGCAAACAGCCGGCAGTAACTAAGAGGCTTTTACTATTCACAGTTCGCCATTCGAATCGCTGTATGCTGTTTGCTGTTTACTGTTTGCTTTCCTGCTTCTTGATGTAGATTGTGCCGTCGCCGACGGTGATCTGGAAAAAGGCGCCGCCAGCCCCGGCTCGCGCTTTCAAAACCTGCGGCGTTATCCCAGGCTTCTCGCGCGGAGCCAGGCCGCCATAGGAGTCGACGATCCGACCCGCACGCAAAATCTCGGCATTGATATCGCCGTTGAAACCCGGCGGAATTTCGAAAGTTACTTCTCCCACTGCGAGACGCACTTCCGCTCCAACGCCCCGCCAGCTCTTTACCGGAATAGTCAATCTTAACTTTCCCGCGGCTACCGTTGCGGACAGGTTGCCACCGGAGAGGTTTAGATCAGCTTCGCTTTCAGTCGCCGAGACGCGAATGTTGCCTTCAACGCCGCCAACCTTAATAGCTCCGCGACCGGCGTTGATCTCGAGGTCCGCAGCAAACGGCACGCGAATTCGATAATCGATTTTCCATGGCAACCCCAAAAGTGTTTTAGGAAACTTCTTCGCCACCACTCGCATGAAAGCTTTATCGTGAGTTCCCGTAGTCAACACGCGCAGATGATTCATGTCTTCATCGATCGCGAAAGTATTGACTGCGGCCAGTAGATCCAAATCTGCTTCGGTGTTCGCGCGTAGTTGAATCTCGGCGCTGATATCGACTTCATTACGCGACCAACCTTCAACTGTTACAGAACCGACCGGAGCGCCGATGACCGTCAGGGTGCTGCCGTATGCAAAACGTCGCAGCTCATTCCTGCTCGTTGTGCGCACCAGTTGCGGCGGCTGATTCAGTTCCGTTGTTTTCTTCTGCTGTGATACGACCGAGGACGGGAAAGAGAGCGAGGCGACGACGAGGACAAGTGCGCAAGCTGACAAAGAGTTCATTAGTTACCTGTGGCGAAAACCGTTATGCTCAAGATGGCGCCGCTGAATTTTCACGCCGAAGTTAATCTGGGAGACGATGGTATCATCCGAACGCAACCCTACAAACCAATGCGGACGCCTTAATCAAATCGATCAAGCGCGTCCGCATGGAATCATTCGTTGTCGTCAGTCTCTTAACGACGCATGAAGGTTATGCTGCCTTGGAAGTTTGTGACGATCACTTTGGAACGGCCGTCAACGACGTCTCCCACATACTTGCGCCCGTCGCCCAGGCTCCGGATATCTTTATTCCAAAACTGGCCCAACGCAACCTTCCTATTAAGGGCCATTGCCTCGACGTTAAAAGCTGAATCTGCCGGGATGCGTATAGTTATGTTGCCTTTTCCTGATTGAAACTGGTAACTGCCGCCTCGCAGGAATTCTCCGTCAAAGAAGATGTCGCCAATGGTGTTTTGCGCAAACACTTGAGTCGCGCTAATGCCGCTGAGTTCGATATCGCCTTCCGCGGAAACATGCGCCCTCACCATATCGCCGTGAATATTGGTGACCGTAATCTGCCCGCGCATTGTTTGTAGATCGACGGAAGAATTGACAGGCACCTGCAGGGTGAAATTTATGTTGCCGACGTCGCTGCGTCCACGATTGTCGGCGCGGACGTCAACAATCAGGGCGTCGCTGGTTTGCCGCGGCGAGATGTTGGCCTTAGAGGACTCGAGGACGGCAGTAAGCTTCACCTCGTCGCGGTTCCACGACTCGACGATGATCGTACCGGAAATATTTTTCAACTCGATACGAACATTTTTTCCTACCGGATATCGTTTCGATAAGCGCGCCTGGGCGGCGACATTGCTCAAGCTAAGCGCGCCAAAGAAGAAAAGAGACGCGAGCAATGCAGGCTTCGCATAAGGAGGGACGCGGGGAATTTCAAGTCGGGCGGACAACGTGCGCATTTTCATCAGTGTGGGGCTTTTCAACAAACCTTGAGTCCTCAGTCTTCAGTTCACAGAATCGACAAGTCAAACCGGAAAGGTTTTCTCGGATTAAAGCTCGGCAAACTCCTTCAAGAGCGACAGCTTCTCGTTAAGCGCCGTATTCAACATTTCTTCAGATACTTCATCATGGGGGTTTTGATTCAAGCTGTCCAACGATTCGTTCACCGCCTGATCAATCACCTTTAAATTGCGATCGAAAGTCTCTCTCATTTCCGGACTCCAGCGAGCCTTGTTGAATTCCACCCGCTGGTTCCAGTAAGAAATCATTTGCTGTTGCTGCGAGACACGGTCGCGCACGTTGCTAACTTGAAGGTTAGCTTCCGGCGCGGGAGTTTTAGACTTCGCGATTCCCGCGCTTTGCCAACGACGCAAACCGACCGCCGTCGAAAGCGAAACTACTAACACGATCGCCGCTGCTGACGCTGCCAGTTGTGGTAAAGAAAGTTCCCAACTGCGGCCAAACCAGTTAGACCAGGCTCGTGGCCGCGCCTGCGCAGGCGCTGTCACAGTCGGATTTGCGCCCACCTCAATCACATTACGAATGCGCCGCCACAATGCCTTCTCGTTGGGAGGGGCAGCATACTCGCCGCGATGCGCGCGACAAAAGCTCACAATCGCTTGCAGATCGTTCCGCACATCGACGCAGTCGAGACACTCTTCAAGGTGTGCATTGAGCGTTACCTGATCTTCGTGACTTAGGGCGCCATCAAGAAAATCGCTAATCAGATCCTGACACTTCTCGCAGTTCATTGTCTTTCCTAACCTCTAACCTGCCTTGCTTCGTTAATCGTGACGACCACGATGCGCGGGGCAATTTTGGTTTTCAAGCAATCAAGGGGAGACTGCGTTCAAAAAACTTTTTTCAGCCTGCTTGTTCTGTCCTTTTGGGTTTCAGGGGATGAAACCCGGCGCAGATTGGAAGCTAGTCCAACGCCTTCTGTTGCCTCAGCAGTCCGCGCAATTTCATTCGGGCCTTATGCAGTTGCGACTTGGAAGTCCCAACCGAGCAGCCCAGCATCCTGGCTATCTCTTCGTGTTCGTGTCCCTCGATATCGTGCAGGGTGAAGACCGTGCGGTAGCCGGGAGGCAGTTGACCAATAGCCTTGTCTAGCGCTATGCGATCCACGACCGGCATCGCATTGGGGTTTTCCGTGCCTTTGACTATCTGTATCGGCGTTTCGCCATCATCCGTCGTCTGCTCCATCTTGACGCCGCGTTTGCGAAAGTGCATCAAGACCTGGTTGACGGTCAATCGGTGCAACCAGGTGGTAAAGGCCGACTCACCACGAAAGCTTCCAATTTTTCTAAAGAGCTGAATGAAGACTTCCTGTGCCAGGTCTTCAGCCTCCGAGACATTGCTGGTCATTCTCAGGCAAAGCGAGTAAACCCGTCGATTATGCCGCTGATAAAGTTGCTCAAAAGCTCCCATGTCGCCTTGAGCCGCTTTTTGAGCCAGCGCATAGTCCGTTTCCTGCTGCGTCTCGGTTTCGGCTGCGGTCACGTGTTCGTTTCAGGGACAGGCCACGCGAAAGATTTTCATCTTCAACGCTGGTTCACCAGGATCGCCACGAGTCCGCGAATTTCAAAGAGTGGCAACCTTTTCCTCAGCATTTCCCAAGCAGGCTTGGCGAGGAGTTTGGTCGCCCTCAACGCGGGTGTGATGCGGCGCTTTGAGCGCGTCGTTGCCTTACCCGACCCAAAAGATATTGAATTTCCTCAGCCGCAGCAACACTTTCCTCCGGCACGAAGGCTCAGGTCCAATAAGTGCGATCAAGTGAACGATAGCCAACCGCTTCGGCGACGTGCGCGGAGCGGATTGCTTCGGAACCTTCCAAATCTGCAATTGTGCGGCTGACTTTCAGGATACGGTCATACGCGCGCGCTGACAAGCCGAGACGGGTCATCGCTCGTTCGAGCATTTGCTCGCTGTCGGAGTCGATACGGCAGTGGCGCCGAATCATACGCGGGGTCATTTCCGCGTTGGCAAAGATTCTTTCTTCCGCGAGACGTTCGCGTTGTTTGTCGCGCGCCGCAATCACTCGCGCGCGAATCGTTGCCGAGTCGTCAGTCTCAGGCGGCGCGTCACCAGTCAGGTCGCGAAACTTGACCGCCGGCACATCAATGTGGATATCGATTCGATCCAACAGCGGTCCCGAGATGCGACCGACGTAACGCTGAATTTGCAGAGGCGTGCAGCGACACTCGCGCGTCGGGTCGTTCCAGAATCCGCAGGGACAGGGATTCATCGCTGCCGCCAGCATAAATGAGGCGGGAAAAGTCAGCGACATCGAGGCGCGACTAATCGTAACTTTTTGATCCTCGAGCGGCTGACGCAACACTTCCAAAACGCTGCGATCAAACTCGGGCAATTCATCGAGAAACAAAACGCCCTGATGCGCCAGTGAAACTTCGCCGGGACGCGGCACCGCGCCGCCGCCTATCAAGCCGGCATCGCTGATCGTGTGATGTGGCGAACGAAACGGCCGCTCGGTAACCAGTCCGGCGCGTCCGGTCAGTCCGGCAACCGAGTGAATCTTGGTTAGCTCCAGCGCCGCCTCAAACTCCAACGGCGGCAAGATTGTCGGCAAGCGTTTCGCCAACATCGTCTTGCCTGAACCCGGTGGCCCGATGAGTAGTATGTTGTGCGAGCCGGCGCTGGCAACTTCCAGTGCTCGCTTCACGGATAGTTGGCCGCGAACTTCGCGGAAGTCGACGTTGTAGTGATCCGTTCGCAGGAGCAGTTCAGCCGGATCGATTGCCAGGGGCTTTGGCGGATCAGGAGAACGCAAGGCAGCCACCAGATCCACTGCGCTGCGCAGATCGGCAACTGGATAAACGTTGACTCCGGAAACGACTGCCGCCTCTTTTGCGTTCTCATCCGGCAGAATCACATGCTTGATCGACGCCTCGCGCGCAAGAATCGCGATCGGCAGCGCGCCTTTGATGGGACGCACGCGTCCGTCGAGTGACAACTCGCCGACGCAAAGAACGTGAATCAAACTGTCTGCTTCCGCCAGATCGCCGTTGGCGCCGAGGATGCCGAGCGCAATTGGCAAATCGAAGCTGGCGCCTTCCTTGCGCACATCGGCCGGCGCCAGGTTGATCGTGATTCTCTGAAAGGGAAAGAAGAATCCGCAGTTGGTGATCGCGGCGCGAATGCGTTCGCGCGACTCGCGCACCGCGGCATCAGGCAGGCCAACAATCGTTACCGATTGAGGCGACTCCGCCTCGCCGCGCACGGGCGTCAGATCAACTTCAATGTCTACGAGATCGGCGTCGATGCCATAAACAGCCGCCGAGAGAGTGCGAAAGAGCATGGGAGCCGCTTCCTCTGCGAAAACAGTGGAGATGGAAAAGCATTAAGGTAAGCGGCGGAGGGTGAAAACGAATCGAGCGCGCTTCGGGTACGACATCGAAAGCGCGCTCATTAGAACTTCGCGTTGTGGGTGACAACGCAGACGCGTTAGGATTTCAAGATTAGCAACTACCGGCGGTGCGACGGAGCAGCGGCAGCCGTCGGTGGTAGTTTTACTTCCTGGCCGGCACGAAGCTCGACTTCCGGAGTGACGCCATTCAAGCGGGCGACTTCATTCGGGTCGAGGTTTCGGGCGGCAGCGATTCTGGCGATGGTGTCGCCTTTACGCGCGCGAATCTTGGTTAAGCCAGGGCTGGCAGTTTCGGTCGCGCCGGGACGACGATAAAGTGTTAAGCGAACGTTGCTCTTCGGAACTACTACTTTGTTCGTAGACTTCAGATCGACACCGCTGTTCATTGCCTGAAGTTGGGCCAGGCTAACTCCGGTGCGATTAGCGACATTCTGGAGGTCTTCTCCCGGCACTACGGAAATGATGCGGGCTGAATCGCGGCGTTCTGCGGGAATCCGTTTCAGCAGGGCCAGGAACGATTTTCCTCGGCCGCCGGGAACGCGAACGTTGTAGGCCTCGCCCCGCGGAGTAACGTCTCGCCTAAGCTCCGGATTAAGACTGCGAATAAGATCAACGCTGGTGTCGGTTGCTTCAGCAACGAGCTGCAAACTTGTGGCGTTCGACACCTGGACCACGTCATAGCCCATTGGCGGGTCCGGACGAATTCCCTTGAATCCATATTTTTCCGGGTTCTTCGCAATCAGGATAGTCGCCAGAATATTCGGAACGTAGTTGCGCGTCTCCTGATAAATGTAGGGATAGATTGCCCAAAAACTTGGGGTGCCCGCTCGGGCTATGCCACGGTCAACGTTGCCGGCGCCCGTGTTGTAGGCAGCCATGGCCAATTCCCAGTCGCCGTTGTAACGCGCGGCCAGGCTCTTCAAATATTTAGCTGATGCGCGGGTCGCTTGTTCGAAACTATTGCGCTCATCAACCCAGGCCGTTTGACGAAGACCAAACTGACGACCAGTGCTGGGAACAAACTGCCAAAGTCCGGAAGCGGCCGCCCATGAAACAGCCTTGGGTTTCCAGGCGCTTTCGACCTGGCCCAACCAGGTGATGTCAATCGGCACGCCTTCTTCCTTGAATATCTGCCGCGCCATCCTCATGAACTGACCAGACCGGCGCAGTCCGGATTCCATCGTGCTGCGACCACGGCCCTGGTAATAGTTGATGTACTGTTGGATTAGCGGGTTGATCGTGAACGCAAAATTTACGTTCTGCTTCGCCTGTTCAAGCGCCAGCACGTCCGCGTCGGAAACATTTTGCTCTTCAGGAGTCAGCACCAGCTTACTGAGTTCGTCGAGCGGCGATGGCTCAAACTTCTGTTCGCGGAACCCGATCTGTGGCGGTTCGCTTTTCTGTGGGGTAGTTCCCGAAGTGCCGTTTTGAGCAACCAGCTCCGTCGCATTCGGCTGGACTGGAGCGCGGCCGAGCGGAACCTCTTCACGATAAATGCGCTCGACGAGTTCCAGATAGAAACCTTGCAGTCGCTGACTCGCCCTGACATCCAAGCCCGACTCCAGGATTGAATCCACGGCCTTGTCAAACTCGTCACGCGCCTGGTCGCGCTTGTTGTCTTCGAGATTTAGTTTGCCTTTTCGAAAGTGGTCTTCGGCGGCGGCAATGACCCTGGACACTTGCTCATCTGACTGCTGAACCGCAGTGGGAATGTCGCGAGCTGAGGAGCCGCCGGTCGGAATCTGTCCATAAACACTGACCGCCGGCGCGGCGAGCACCACAAATAGCGTTATTCGCGCTATTAAAGTCGGGTAGCTCGTGGTCATCAGTTGTTTTTTCCCTTCAAGGTTTCTAAATTCCAGACCGGTTCCACCAGGAGTCAGTTGCTAAGCGGTATCCAAATCTGTTGCGAGGCCTTGGTTTCTCGACATTTAGGTGAGTTGGATGACCCAAAATGCCTTCGGTTAAGCGAACCCAAAGTCACCCGGAGGTTATCACACGGTTTTCCGGAGTGTCAAACTCGTCTCATTCTAATTAGACGGCAATTTGGTGAACTTTTCCACCGGATTACCCGCCGTCCGCAGATAAAGATGCGCCTCCGTCAGACGGGGTTGCGCGCTATCTAGAACGACCATCAGACCTCAAGGTTCCATAAACGTCGACCATTACTTCGGGTTTCCCGCCAGGACTAATTCCGTACAGTTAGGTGGCGTTTTTGCGATCATTCTGTTGAGAAAGTGCCTTTAGTAAACCCTCGAATTGCCTAACGCCTCATAAAAATGAGTTTGGAACAGTCGTTGCTGAACGTTCCCTCGGATTGGTGTTTCCGAAGTAAGTCTTCCTGTTAGCCGAGGGTTTCGCACTAATTTCTGTCTGGTAATAAATCGGGGAAACGGATGTCTACAGCTTTAAGAAAAGAATCGGAGACAGCTTACCTGCAACCGCAAACGTCTCGACTGCCGGCGCTCCTCCCGACCGCCGACGGCGCCGCCCGACTTTTCTTCAATCGTGAGTTGAGCTTGCTGGAATTTCATCGACGCGTGTTGGCCGAGGCGCTCGACCAGACCAATCCGATACTGGAGCGACTGAAATTCCTTTCGATTTTTTCTTCCAACCTCGACGAGTTTTTCATGATTCGTGTTTCCGGACTCAAGGAAGAGCTGGAGGAGAACGTTACCGAGTTATCGCCTGACGGAATGACACCAGGCGAACAACTTCAGGAAATTAGAAAACGAATAATTCCCATGCTGGAAGAGCAGACGAGCTGCCTGCGCGAACAAATTCTTCCCGAGCTGGAAGCGGCAGGCATTCACGTCGTGGCCTACGACACGCTGTCGCCAGACGAGCAGAAGGCGCTGCGCAGTTATTTCATGGAGAAAGTCTTTCCGATCCTGACTCCGCTTGCGGTCGATCAGAGCCATCCGTTTCCCTACATTTCTCCGCTTAGCTTGAACCTTGGACTGATGGTCGAAGCTCCTGCCGGCCCGTCGCCGGCCGATCCTAAAAACAGGCATCAGCCGCGCTTTGTGCGAATCAAGGTTCCTTCGGTCGTGCCGCGTCTGGTGGCGGTGGGCGAGTTTGGGGCGAAATTCGTGCTGCTGGAAGAATTGATCGAAGCGAATCGCGATTCGCTTTTTCCCGGCATGATCGCAGGCAAGTGTTACCGCTTTCGCGTGACTCGCGACGCGGACATCGAAATTCGGGAGGACGAAGCCGAGGACCTTTTGCGTCTTATTCAACAGGAATTGCGCCAGCGTCGATTTGGCACGCCGGTGCGGATCGAAGTTTCGGCGGACATGCCGCAGGAAATGATTGCTTACCTGACGGAGTCCCTGCACCTTACGTTCGAAGATGTTTACAAAACCGGCGGACCGCTCAACCTGCAAGACTCAATGTTCCTGTACGAGTTGAACCGCCCCGATCTTAAGGACGAGCCGTTCTCTCCGATGTCGCCAAAATGGTCCGGCGAAAAATCAATCTTCGACGTTCTCAAAGAGCGGGATATCCTGTTGCATCACCCTTACGACTCCTACAAAAGCGTGACCGATTTCCTCGATCGTGCCGTTGATGACCCGGACGTCGTGGCTATCAAAATCTGCCTCTATCGAACCGGGCCCGAGTCTCCAATTCCTCCCGCGCTGATTCGCGCCACCGAGAAAGGTAAACAGGTAACCGCGCTGATTGAACTCAAAGCGAGGTTTGACGAAGAGCACAATATTGAATGGGCGCGCAAGCTGGATGAAGCGGGCGTTCACGTCGTTTACGGCATTCTGGGTTTGAAAACTCACGGCAAGCTCACGCTCGTAGTCCGGCGCGAAGGTGACTCGCTGAAGCGCTATATGCACATTGCTTCAGGCAATTACAATCCGACTACTTCCTGCACTTACACGGACGTCGGTCTGTTTACCGCAAATGATGAAATCGGCGCCGACGCGACGGAACTTTTCAACTACCTAACCGGCTGCTCGCGGCAAATGGAATATCGCAAGCTGCTGGTGGCGCCCGTTAACCTGCGCGAGAAAATTTACGCGCTCATTGATCGCGAAATTGATCATGCGCGCGCGGGCCGGCACGCCTACATTCTGGTAAAGATAAACCGGCTCGCCGACAAGGAGATGATCGAGAAGCTCTACGAAGCGTCGCAGGCGGGCGTGAAGATTGATCTGATTGTGCGCGGCATCTGCATGCTCCGGCCGGGTGTGCCCGGCTTGTCGGAAAACATTGCCGTACGAAATATCATCGGCCGATTTCTCGAGCACAGTCGAGTTTTCTACTTTGCGAACGACGGAGACGAAGATGTTTACATCGGCAGCGCCGACTTGATGTCCCGCAATCTGAAACACCGGATCGAGGTGGTGGTTCCGATTTCCGCTCCGGAATTGAAACATTATTTGAAGAACGTTTTGCTGACTGCCTATCTTCGCGACAATGTGAAGGCGCGAGTGCTACAACCTGATGGCTCGTACACGCCGGTGCCGCGTGAGAATGAGAAGCCATTTGCCAGCCAGGAGTTTTTCATTGGTCATGAGACCGCGGTTGCAAGCTGAGCGGAAACTCATTCGGCCTTAGGAGTTCTTATGCTCAAGCTTGATTCCCGAAAGAAACGAGAAGTGCTGACACTCGTAGTAGTGTTTGTGCTGGTTCTCGGAATAAGCGCGCTCGCCGTTTATCTGCTGGCGGGAAGAAGTAATCAGAACGAACCACCCAGACAAACAACTCCATCAGCAGTTAACGAGACAACTCCGGAGCGCCGTCCCGCCACGCTGGGGGCGGGACCGGGCGAGACATTTCTTGACCGTCTCTTCGGCGTGCCCCAAAGCGAGGCTCATAGGGTCAGCGGTGAGACTTGGGCCGAGGTGGTAGCGCAAATTACTCTCAGGCTCATGCTGGCAGCCCTGCTGGGCGCAGCGCTGGCTTTCCGGCCGCGCAAGCGTCTGCTGATCATGAAGCGAAATCCTTACGTGGCCCAGACGCAAATATTACTCGCTATCGTTGCCGCCGCGCTGATGATCATTGTCGGCGACAACGCCGCGCGCGCGTTTGGCATATTCGCCGCCGTCTCAGTGGTGCGCTTCCGCACAAACATTCGCGATCCGAAAGAGATTACCGTCTTACTGATATGCCTGGCCGTGGGACTAGCGGCCGGCTTCGGACGTTGGGACCTGGCATTGATTCTCACCCTCTTTGCTTTGTTGGTGCTTTGGATCCTTGAATACCGCGAGGTGCGCGAGGTTTCGCGAACAATGGATCTGAAGGTGATGACGCGAAACGCGGCAAACACCCAAACAATCCTGAGAGAAATTCTTAAGCGACATGGTTTTGATGCAGAGCTGCGCGGAATCGGACGAGACAGCGCCGACGAGGCGCCGGGAAGTTTAGTTTACTCAGTGGACATTAGCCCGATGGTTACTACTGACCAGCTCAGCGAAGAGATCCTCGCGCTCGATCCAACTAACGTCGCCAGCATCGAGTGGGAACAAAAGAAAAGCTTCTCGTATATGTATCAGTAGCTGGGGAAAAGAGTTTCCCTGAGGAAAGCTATTGGCCTGGTGATAGCGCATCTGCAGAATATCTTCACCGGTACTCCATTTTCATCATTTGAGAAGAAGAGTGATTTAGTCCTTTAGGATCACACCGATTTTGAGGGTGTCATATTAAGCGATTTAAGTGACAACCGATGCGTAGCAGATTCACTTTTGCACTCGATAGTTACCTGGCTTGAGCATGTAGAATCAAAATCGAGTCCGGCAGACTTGGTTCACCTTCCCAATCCTGGTAACGCACTTTTATGTGCGCGATTGCTGCCTCCCTTTGAGATAGTCTCCTAGTATTTCATTGGGCTATACAAATCCGATACGAACTCGATACGACCCTCGTGACTTGGTTGATAATTCAAGAAAATCGATATCGCGTGCTCCTCTCCACGCGTACTAAGATCAAGCGTTTCAAACTCGACTGCCGTACAAGGAGGGAGTAAGAGCCATTGGGTGCCTCCGCCGGTGAAGCTTCCCTCGCGCCCACGTGCAGGTGAAGTCGCTTTCCAATTTTGTTCTCCGCCTTTTCTGAATAATGTGTAGCCGACGGGCTCAATGCTGTTTAGCCCGGCAAGGTAATAGACACGTTGTTCGCCGTTGTTTGCTAGCCGAAATCTGACCAGGAGATCATTTCTAACCAGTTCAGTATAATCGCTTCCTGCAACGCCTTGCTTGTTGGGCTTATCTTCCGGCCGCGGCCGCTGTGACACAACACTTAACCGTACGCCAGAAAACTTGTTTTGGTCGTTCTGAGTCACGGAATGTCTGCGATTGTTCGGACTCTCTGCAGAAAAAGCCAGCGCAAATATGCCGAGCAAAAGGCTGAAGCAGCAGATGCCACTCATAGTTGGAACTCTCATATGTTCAATCCGGCCTCCTTGAGCCTGAGGTTACATGCTGCACGGCGTTGTTGTAAAAATCCCGGCTCTTAAATGCTTTTGGTCCGAACTTTTGAAGCACACGCAACTGCTCGGTATAGGCTGCATGTTCGGACCGCTGTTCGGCAGTCTGACCATCGCGGTGAGATCTCTCATGGACAGAAGCAGTCCCTCCATAGGTCATGTAGTCTTGGGCGTCAACCCCAGAAACCTCGCCCAGAGAGCCTTTGTAATCATTCGAGGCCGCATTTCACAAATATCTGAGCGCTGT
>Ga0137410_10000181_pt1 | contig 43988 bp, 66 predicted proteins | sample CZODoug1_16funga_FD_108878 | JGI IMG/M metagenome (GOLD analysis project Ga0137410, IMG submission 108878) | Vadose zone soil fungal communities from Angelo Coast Range Reserve, California, USA - CZODoug1_16fungal (Illumina Assembly) | ecosystem: Environmental > Terrestrial > Soil > Vadose zone... | reverse complement strand
CTCAGAAGCGAATCTTACGCGAAACGTCGCTCGTAATGTGTCGTAATGTGTCGTAATGTGTCGTAATGTGTCGTAACAGAAAAGAACGTCCGCCCGACCGCAACCTGTTGATTTTTCGAGACTTATCGCCGTTTCGGCCGACGATACCCCTCTCTGGCATAGCCTACCCCCCTCCCTTTTTGGGGCTCTCGGGTTTCCGTGCTGGGTTTCTGTTGTTCTTCTTATTAATATATATAAAAATATATAATAAGAAATACAAGAAACCAAACACTACCCACAGGGGAAGGGATAGGGGTTGACTTTCGGCAGAGAGTGTTGTATAATCCGTTTGTGGCGCAACCCCAAGTGGGACAACAACTTGCGGACGGATGCACGTTTTGACACTTTCCGACACGTTCCGACACAATCCGACACTTTCCGACACGCTCCGACACGTTTTGTCTACTTTAGTGGACACCATCAGTCAGTAAAGAGTAACATGAAGTTTTTCAATTCAAAGGAGAATCAAGAAAAAGCAAAGGCTAAAGATTGCCTCCGCAGGAGGCACAGAAGTAGGCTCAATCGAGATAAGGTCAATCGCGAACTAACATCGGACAAACAGAAGCTAGCATTTACATCAGCATACTCAGAAGTTCTCGCTTCTATTGCTCAGAAATCAAATAAGAACATCATCAAGTATTAGTAATGTGGCACTGTAAGGATTGCAATTTCGAAAATGATGACTTAACAATATATTGCAGAGTATGCAATGTGGAGTCTTCGTTAAGTCATTATCTTCGAGGTTTAGTAGCAATCAAACGTGGAATATTCATTGATTGGGGGTACATGACACCACAAGAAGAGTTATATGCTCAGTTCTATAACAGAGGTAAAATCTTTGTTAAGGACATGGATATAACTCAGTTAAGAGAGCACAGAGAAAATCTCTCTCAGATTGCATTTGAAGCAAAGGCGACTCTAGCCGCTGCCGATGATGAATTGCGTGAGAGAAAAGCTAAGTCAGGTAAGAAGGAGTGGGTTATTACTCCTTCAGGACCAGACGTAGTCACTTCAGATGCTATCAATGCCGTAAAAGTTCGTAAAGAACGAATGAGCAAGATGGATAAGATGAGAATGCAATTGCTCAATGCAGGCATTGACGAAGAGACTGTTAAGGAGATGATTAACAATCTTGAGCGTAAAGCAACAGAAGCAAACCTCAAGGTTGTTACGTTCAACACTCCAGTAACAGAGACAAAAGCAGTTCAGGTGGAAGTAAAGAAACCTGACGCGATAGCGTCACCATTCAATCCGGCAGCACTAACATTCAAAAGTAAGCTCTAGCGCAACGCATCGCATGAACAAACATCGCATGAACGTGAAACAGCAAACGGAGAGATAAGATGAAAATCAAGGTAGAACCTTTCTTGATGAGGAAAGGCAATCGAGTAGCGAAAGCAGCTATTGAATTTGAAGAGGGATTCCTTAGCGGCTTCCACATGGTTGGATTCACAATCTGTGATGATAAGGAAAAAGGTTTATTCGTGTTATTTCCTGCATCAATTGTGAAGAGAAATGATGAAAGCAAGCCGTTCTTTTTTCTTCGTCCGAGTGAAGAGTCACAGATTGGGCAGCTTGAATCTCTCATTCTAGATACTTATGAGAGTATGACAGCGTTCAATTCACCTCGCATCGCATCAACAGACTCGAAAGTTGAAGTAGCAAAGTAATCAAAGCATTCACAGAAGGAAACGATGGCACTAAGCTCGATAATTAAACAGACGTGCAAGGAATGCGGAAAACTCGCTGTTGAGAAGAGCCGTATTTCTTTTGGGACTAGCAAGCTAATCACATTAGAATGTGGTCATTTAGTAAGTGATATCATTATGTCTGGCGGCGAAGCCGACATAGCTCACATACTAAATGGTTGCACTTTAATGGATTATCAAGTAAAGGGAGTCAAATTTCTAGAGGAAGCTAATGCTAGGGCAATACTTGCTGATGAGCAAGGTCTAGGCAAGACAATTGAGATACTTGCACTAATCAAACTACATCAGGAAGAGTTGACACCAGCCGTAATCGTGGTGCCATCTAGCGTCAAGCTACAATGGCATCACGAAATTCTAAGTAAGTGTGGTGTTGAGGGATTCTTAACACAGGTCATTGATAGCGGTAAGGTATTTGCAGCACCGGGGTTTAACATCTACATCACAACCTATGACTTACTCAAGAACGAAGAGTGCTGGAAGTTCGTTAAGGGTCAAATTAAGTTCGTAGCACTCGATGAGTGTCAACGTATTAAGAATCACGATACCGGTAGGGCTAAAGCCGTTCAGAAGTTTGTAAAGGACATGCAAATTGAACGGGTTATTCCTATGTCTGGAACTCCAATTGAGAATAATGCTGGTGAAGCATTCACAATCTTTAATTTAGTCGCACCAAGAATGTTTCCACAGTATACAAGATTTATTGAGAATGAATGTGATAGCTATCAGAGTGGTTTTGGGTACAAAGTTGGTGGGTTAAAAGACCCAGCCGGTTTCCACGAGAAAGTAAAAGATTTCTTCATTCGCAGAAGACAGAAAGATGTTTTGAAAGATTTGCCTGATTTGCAGCGTAGGTTCTATCAGGTTGAGTTTGACAGGAAATTGAACAAGGCATATGCTGCTCTGATGGAAGAACTAGAAGAAGAATATTACAACGAAGATACGAGCGGATTTGAGAAGCAAGGTAACATGCTCGCAATCATGAACAAATTGCGGCAAATTACAGGTATTTCGAAAGTAACAGAGTGTGTTGACTTTGTTACTGAGTTTCTGTTAAGTTGTGACAGAAAGATTGTAGTCTTTGCACATCACCATGCAGCTGAAGACAAGTTAGAAATTGAATTGAATAGTTGGCTTATCGAAGGTGGATTTGCCAAATGTATGAGATTCAAAGCTGGTGATGATTTTCAAGTTAAAGGTGAAGCATTCAAGAATTCTGACTCAAGAGTAATGATTGCATCTACACAAGCTGGAGGTGTAGGAGGTAACCTACAATTTGTGAGTGATGCAGTGATGATGGAACGACAATGGAATCCTAGCAAGGAATCACAAGCTGAGAAAAGACATCATCGTTACGGGCAGAAGAACAATGTAATCATCACTTATATGATTGCAATTAATACTATTGATGAATATTTCACTGAGCTAGTTGAACAGAAGAGAGCCGTTGTTGACAGTTCACTAGATGGGACAGAAAGTAGCTGGGATGAAAAGAGTCTTATGACTGAGTTAGCTCAGGTACTTGTTACGAAAGGAAAAAAGTCATGGAAACTCTAATAATTAAACAGCTAAAAAGAAAAAAATGACAAACCTTAAAACAGTCAACGTCGGAATGAACAAGTATTGTGGACCAGCCGTATTGTCCATTCTTACGGGCAAATCAACAGATGAATGTGCAAGAGTAATCAGTAACATCAATGGAAAATACAACGTAACTGGTGTTCAACTTAATGATTTACTATTAGCCGCTTCGCGGCTAGGCTTTGATTGTATTCCAGCTACCAAAGCTAACACTCTATATGGAACACTTATTCGTCTAGTGAACGAAGATGGAATGTATATCATTACAGTTCCAAATCATTTCGTTACGATTGAAGTGGTAGACAAGAAGATTTACTTCTGTGACAATCATACGAAAGAACCAATTCCAGCGGCATCATCTGCAAGATTAGGTCAGCAAGTATTAGCAGCACAAAAGGTGATTAAGAGAGCTGAGTTACCACCTGAACCAAAACCCATTCCGGTTAAATATATTGAATATAGAGTTTATTTTAATGATGATAGGGAGCCTGAAGATAACGCTGAGATGATTAAAGATTTAATTTATGATTACGGTGCTAAAAACGTAACTTGGGAAATTAAAATGGGAGAATAGGATGTGCTTGCCAGATTTTATAGAATTCAAACAGATAGATGAATCAGAGGCGGTTACCGGATATAGAAATTGGAGAAATAGTATTAGAAATGATGAAACTTTATTTTCAGAAAATCAAGATTATAAATGGTCTAAATTTGAAGGGCCACACCTAGTTAAATCAGAAGATTCTGGCATATATTCTTATAACTACTACAGCTACAACAACAATTACAGCTACAATTACAGCTACAAATACAGCAACTACTACTACAACAACAACTACAGCAACTACTACAACATGCCTGGAATTATTAAACAGTGGGGTAAAGTAGCCATTCATATAGCAGGATATAGGTCTGAGTATGCAAAAATAGAAACATTATTTAATATAAAAGAGATTAGTGTGGTTGGTTCAAATGAATTTCTGGAATGGGTAGGTAAATTTAATATTAAAATCAGCAAACTTGCAGAAATTTATGAATGCAATGTAATTAGTTGGCAAGATTTCATAGATGTGAAGAGATAACATATGTGGAACATCAAGGTGCCGGTAACAAAGGAACACGTTGAGAACGCAACACGAAGAGATTCACATCACTGTATGATTGCAGATGCTGTACATGATAGACTAAAATGGGCAACGTACGTTCAAGCTGACACACAGTCTATCAGATTTAACAATAAAAAAGCTGGTAAGAGATACATCTTTCTAACTCCACCAGAAGCACAAAAAGCAATTGTTATGTTTGACCAAGGTGTCAAGGTAAAGCCGTTCTCATTCACGCTTGCGGCTGGTTACATGAGACAGAGAAAGATGCGAGCTTTAAGTAGTAAGAAAAAGGCTCATTTAAAGAGATACAATAAGAATCCACACAAACATACGCCTTCGCAGTTCAGAGAGTTTGGATTAAGGAGGATGGCTAGATAATGGATGCACAATTTATTCGTACGTTCGCTGACGACCTGGCAGAGTTGAGAAAGCAGTACCGTATTTATTCGAAAGCTGAAACTCTAATCAGTGATGTAGTCATTAGCTTACATCACATTGCAAGGATTGTGGAAAATGGAGAGGGCATCAGAGAGAGTATCAAAAATCCTCGAGTCAGAAACTTTCCGGGTGAGTGAAGATGTAAGAAATGATTTAGGATATGGTACTCTTCCATCTATTTGTCCTAGCTGTAAAGCACCACTTGATTTTGGTAGGATTGGTCAGGATGAATTGATTTGTCGTAAGCAGTGTGGTTGGAGATTTGAATGATAGGTAAAAAAGAAGAATTTGAGTTAGCTTGTAATGCGTTTCATTTAATGACTGACGCTGAGAAAGGTATAGTCTTGACATTGTTCAAGCATTCTAAAGAGTCAACTATTGAAGCATGGATTCAATCAATTTACAAAGTAGTTAAGTCAGCACAAGTTGAACCTAGAACAGCCGCAGGAAGTTTAAATTAATGGAAAATGAGTCAAAGATTTGTCAGTGGTGTAAGAATGAGATTAGGCCATTAGATAATCATGTCTCCAATACAGATATAGAATCATCTGAAAACAAACATCTTATTAGAGTAACCTGTCAATTAACTAGATATTATAAAATTGTTAAGATAGAGCTAACATGAACAATCAAATAATGGGAATTGTATTTCAGCATTGGCAAGCTAACACAATAGTAAATACTATTCAGTCTGTATACACTGGTGCTCACAAGTGGAAGCCAGAATATGGTATAAAATGGAATGGCAAGATTAACGAATCTAAAAAGGAAAGTATAAATGTCAAAAGTTAACATTGTAATGGACGCAAGTCAGTATGATTTATTCTTATTGTGCGCACAACGCTTCCACAATAGATATAATTTGAATCTATCGAAGCCAGCTAAAGCTAAGCAGTTGGATAGGGGAACAGTTGTTCACGTCGGATGTGAAGTGTACTATCAAGCTCTAAAAGATGGAATTCATTACAACGATGCAGTTCCAATGGCATTGTCAAAAATTCGAGAAGCTGGTGTCACTACATCTGAATTAGAGCCGGAAGAGATTGAAAGAATCCTTGATGTAATGGAAGAGAACTTTGATTACTGGAGAGTGGCTGACCAGAATTTTCATATCGTTGACGTAGAACAGCCGTTCATTTATCTTCTACACGAAGATGATGAAGTACGTATTCATATGGCTGGTAAGATTGACTTGATTGTCAGCGACAACAAGTACACCAATCTACCATATGACCACAAGTCATTTGATAGAAGTTTTGAAGTTCATAGGATGAGTAATCAGTTTAAGAATTATGCCAATGCGTTGAAAAGCGATTATTTGGTAGTTAATCGCATTGGCTTTCAGAAGACGCTCAAACCGCACGAGAAGTATCTAAGACCAATGCTTAGCTACGACAAAGCTGTTATTGATTTGTGGAAAGATAATGTAGTTAGAAATATTATGCATTATTTACAATGTATTGCTGAAGGTGCATGGCCGATGAATGAAACGTCATGTGATAAGTATAACAGACGTTGTGAATATTTTGATATTTGTGATTCTTCTGGTAAAGAAGCTAAACTTTATAAGATGAGCAGAGACTTTGTCGTTACTGAACCTTGGGATGTTAGTAAAGTGTTGCGTAAGGCTTCAGAGATATTGACAGCAACGCAACACTCCACAACGCAACAGGGAGCAAAGTAATAGGGAGCAAAGTGAGTTAAGTAAGATAAATGATTAAATTATATAACTACACAGGAGTTGGTTATTGTAAACCTAATAATAAAGTATCATATAACGGAATAATGCAAAAGGTATTAGTGTATGATCAGAATGGCCAAGGTATCATTGGTACTGGATGGATAGTTCATCGAAATGATGGTAAAGTATTTCGGCCAACTTTATTTGATATTATGGGAGTTAAACTACCAGAAGGTTGGTATAACATAGTAACAACTAATGAGGCTAAACTTGTTGTTATTCCTCGTTCTATTCAGTGAAAGTGAAAGATGACAGCGAAACACACTCATAAACTCAAAAGGCATAGATATTCTACAGGTAGCATGGTATATTTCTGCATACTACCTGACTGCCAATTTAAAATTGATTGTGCGCTAGCACTTGGCAAGAAATCCATTTGCAATCTTTGTAATAGTGAATTTATTATGACAGAATATACTGTTAAGCTAGCTAAACCACATTGTGAGAAGTGCAGCAAGATTAAGGTGAATGGCTCAGATGGTAAAAAGAGATACATTCGTCGTGATAGTCTTCCTGTTATGGCTTCCCTTGCTAGCGAAAATACTAATGATTTGCGTTCACGTCTTGACAACGCTATTACACCAGTTGCAGATGAAGATATTTAAGTGTAAGCATCATGAGACAATCAGGCATTGTCTTGATGGCAAAATATACTTAGAATGTTTAGATTGTGGTTGGAGAAGCGAAGGATGGCAAATCAATGACAAAGAGTGAATTGATAGCAAAGATTCAAGAAGTATATGATGAGATAAGTGATATAACTGATACCATTAATAATGCCCATAATCAATTAGAGAAGGCACACAGTCTTCTTGAAGAGATTCCAGATAATGTAGATAAAATTGAAAATGATGAGATAAAAAATGAAGGCTAGTGGTATTAACATAGCTGGCCCAACTAGTTTCTTATTCAAATCTCCTTGGGGATTTGGAAAGACCATAGCCGCTGCGTCATTCGCTTTAGGTGGACCAACATATCTAGCTTATTGGGATAAGAAGAAGCCAGTGGAGCTTATCACATTCTATCGTAAGATGGGTGAGAAAGGCAAGAAAGTATTAGATAATTTAGAAATTGATGTGTATGGAAAGACCAATGCCAACGCATACATTAATAAATGTTATGATTTTGAGTCTGATTGTAGATACACAGCATTCATTACAGATAGTGTAACCAACTTAACGGCTGGTGCAGTTAACTGGAGTCTCGGATTTAACGAGAAGGGTAAAAAGATTGCATCTAAGGCTGATAATCCTCAACAGCTAATTCCACAATTTGACGAGTATAAAACTGAAACCTCTATCGTATCTCAAGCTCTTGACATTTGTAGAGTGCTGCCATGTCATGTGATATGGACAGCACATCCATTACCAGGTATTAAGATTGAAGGTAGTGGAAGCAGCATGAAAGTATCCAAAGTTAATACTATAGTAACATACGGTTCCAAAGTAGCTGGCATCGTTCCGGGTCAGTTCACCGAAATTTACCATTTCACCAAAGAAACAAGCTACGCAACAGGAACATCTTCAATTAAGTATAAGGTTTCAACTGAAGCCATTGGAGATGAGTATGCCAAGACAAGTTTAGGCTTGCCAAAAGAGCTTGATTTCACAGATAAATTTTTCTATGAGGTGTGGCTTGAGGCTCTTGCACAAGTGCAGGCAGAGTATGATTCAAAAGAGAAAACAAATGAAATAGTTGAATTTGTCGTTCCCAACGTAAATCCATTTAAACAGCAACCACAAGTACAACCAACCGAACAATCAACCAAGATCTGGAACCCAGAAAAAGGAACGTACACATGAGAGCAGCACTTACCCCCGATGACCTGAAAAAGGGAGACCTAGCAGAAGTCGGCTGGCATCCAGCTGAAATTACTGACTACAAAGAAGAAGATGCTGATACAGATGGTAGCACAAATTGCATTTTCATCTTTAAGATTATTGATGGACCTAACAAGGGAATTTCTCCCCGTCGTCTATTAAATGAGAAGGCATTGGGATTTGGTAAGGCTTTGTTTGTAGTGGTTCTTGGACCACCAGACCCAGTAAAGGGATATACGGCTGACCAGCTCAATTCTGAGTCATTTAAGGCTCAAATTGGCAAGAAGCTCATGATTTATATCAAGAGGGGTAAGAGCAACAAGGGCAATGAATTCAATGATGTTGTTGATTTCAGGCCGCTGTCAGCGTAATTAATTATGTGGGTTGAAATAGTACCATTGTTTATGTCCTATTTCAACCCACGCCTTTGGAGAAAATTCATGGAATTTGACAATCCGGCATCTGAAAATGTATCAATGGCCTATAGTAACCCATCATACAGTGGAGCACAAGTTAGACCAGCCAATATGAAAGAAAGACTCGATATGGCTATCAAACAGGCAGAGGTTAAACTTGCCGATGTTAAGAGGGCCAAAGAAATATTTGAAAAGCATCCAGCTTTAGAAGAGCTTATTAATATTATGCAAAGGAATAATTTCTAATGATTTCAATGAATGATTTAGAAAACTGGTTTACGTATCACGCTCCTAGACCTGAACAGATTCAGCAGTATCAGGAAATTAGGGACGCTGCACGAGTATTAGCTGGTTCTATTCTAGATAATACGGTACCATCAGCAGACCAATCAGCCGCTATTCGTAAGGTTAGGGAGGCTGTTATGACTGCAAATGCATGCATCGCATGTGAGGGACGATAAACGGGTGAAATTTTCGATTGGTTGTTTAGCCTTGGTTTCTAGTTAGCTATGCTGGCTTCTACATCCGCAGATACTATAAAAAAGTTAGGATAGACCGACACAAGCCCCGTTGTGTTGGGCTGGAAATAGTCCTAGCAGCCAGTCTTTGGAGAATCTATGGAAGATTTCACATACGTCAAAGAGCAGATTGAAAGTAAAAGAGAATGGGCATTAGCATTTAAGTTATCTGAAGTTCATAATGATAATGCACCACTTGGTTGGACTAACTATATTGAACTGGCTACATGGTTATTTAGCCATTATAATATGGCTGATATAACAAAGCGGCCCATATTAGAGAATGTTAAATGTCCTGAATGTGATGGGGAGATGGCATCACGTAAAGGACCGCATGGTTCATTCTGGGGATGCAAACAGTATCCAAAGTGCAGAGGCACTAGGGACAATCAAGGTCGTAGTAAAGAAGAGATAGCAGCAGAGAGAGGACAAGATAAAGAAGAAGTTATTCAACAAGACGGATTCAGGTTTGAACGGCGGAGATGAGACAGCCACCAGTTAAGCAGAGCTGGATAGAGAGAGCTATTGATATTCACAAGTTCCACATACATCAACTAAAGGATGAGAACGATTGGACAATAGAAAAGACAGCTAAAGCTCTCAATCGCTCGATTGGTTCTGTATCTCAAGATTTATTGTTAGCTAGCTGGTTCAAAACTCACGAAAAGCAATTAAGGCGTTGCTCAAGTATGAGAGATGCTATTGCATGGGTGCGGCTGAAGAGAAAAGAAATGCAATTGGAGGACATAGAAATATGACTGTAGAAGAGGCTAAACTGATTATGAATCTATTTGATAGTATAGAAATTAAATTAAATGTTATAATGGACAATTTATTTAATAGGTTAAAAGTTGCTCACGTTATTGATATTACTGATGATAGAGTTCATATATCTAAACAGATTGTTAAGATGCACGAGACGCCTGATGGTGTGGTTATTCAAATTAAATAATGCCAAGCCATCAAGATAGAATCTCTAAGGCATATAGCGATTTATGCTCCCGTTGCCTTAGTAGGAAAAATAGAGAATGGGACAATGAAACACCATATCCATATCTGTGTGATGTATGTTCCTGGATAAATCATCTACATAATAAAGTTGTTAATTCATTACCTGAATCTATCATTAAGCGAATGACAGATGTAGAGAAAAAAGGATGCCTAGATACGTAGGAGGGATCGGTCCATTAGAGCCAGATTTAATGGCAGTGGGAGAGGCACCTGGTAAACATGAGCATGAGACAGGTGTACCATTCTCAGGTCCAGCCGGTGAAATATTTGATGATTGTTTAAGAAAAGCAAATATTCGACGAAGTGATGTATATATAACTAATGTATGCAAGTATCAACCACCTATGAATGACTTAACGAAGTTACATTTAATAGGTGTTGACATAAATAAGGAATCGGAGAATCTCTGGAATGATGAAATCAAACCGAGAAGACCCAAGTGTATCTTGGCTATTGGGGATACTGCTCTTAATCATATTACTGGATATTCTGGCATACTTAATTATCGCGGGAGTATTCTCCTGGCTAAAGATGGCGTTACAAAGGTAGTCCCAACTATACATCCAGCCGCTCTGTTTAACCGAGGTGACAAAGGTGGACTTGAATACACGTACATCAAGCTCATTGAATCAGATATTGCACGGGCTGTTGAAGAATCCAAAAGTAGGCAGTTATCTCTACCGAATAAAGAACTCGATATATGTCACAATTCGCTTGACCTCTACAGATTCTTCGACAAATACAAAAACTTCGACAAAGCGTCGGTTGATATCGAATCTATTAATTGCGTGCCAGTTTGTGTTGGCTTTGCTTTCAACAGGCACCACGCAATCTCTGTGCCTTTACTTAGGACTATTGGTAAGCATAAGCTCACTGATATGGGAGACTATGAACTTGACGAAATATGGAGATTGATTGACAGCCAGCTCAGACGGCTACGTATTATTGGGCAAAACTTCAAGTATGACGAGTTCAAACTTAATCTTATTGGTTTTCAATGCCCAAACTTGTACAGCGACACCCTCATTAAGACAAGAGTTATCTTCCCAGAATTACCACAAAAGAAGCTCCACGTTCAATCGTCTTTATGGACAAGAGAGCCTTATTACAAAGAGGAAGGCAAAGAGTTTAAGTTCGGCAAGCAGAAAGTTGAACAGTTATTCAAATATAATGCTAAGGATTGTGCCGTTACATATGAAATTGATGAGGTACAGGAACAAGACTTAATTGATTTAAGCGATGTTTATGGATTAAAGCTGTTGAACTATTATTATAAGTATATGATGAGGAAACATAAATTCTATTTGAAGATGGAGAACAACGGCTTCCTCATTGATTTGCCAAGAAAGAAAGAGCTATCTAAGAAGTATGGAGAGATGGCTAAGGCAGTTCATGACAAGATAACAGAACTCGTAGGGCATGAAGTAAATGTAGCTAGCTATCCTCAGATGTTTGAATTATTATATAAAGAAATGAAGTTTAAATTTATGAAACGCAATCCAACATCTGAAGACACAATTGTAGCACTACTGGGGAATCATGCTAAAACAAAAGAGAAAAAAGACATTCTTACGAACATCCTTGAAGAACGAAGAATACGTACTCAAAAGTCAAGGAACATCAGCTTCTCTCCAGATTATGATGGGAGGTGTAAAACATCTTTCAGCATATCAGCAACGGAGACTTGCAGAAGCTCTACTGGAATTCTCAAAAAGCCTGTCAGACCAAAGAAAATTGGATTGGCATTTCATACTATCGCTAAACATGGCAGACTTGCCAAAGATATACGAAGCATGTTTATCTGCGACCCAGGATACGTCATTATCGGAGCCGATAGCAGCCAAGCTGAAGCTAGGGTCGTGGCAGTATTAGCAGAAGATTGGGAATTATTAGAGGCGTTTGATAAGGTTGACATACATAGACGAACGGCAGGAATGATATTTGGATATACTAGAGAATTAGTCCTGACGACTGGTATTGTTCCCGTCGTTGACATAATGGAAAAGGATGGTCCTGAGAGGTTCTGTGGAAAAAAGACTAGGCACGCTGGGAATTACGACATGGGCAAAAATGAGTTTATGGTTAATTTCAATACTGATGCTCAGAAGTTCGATATACCTATGTCTATATCTGAATGGCGTTCTGGTCAGATGCTTGAACTTTTTCATGGCGCATCGCCAAGGATTAGAAATAAGTTCCATAAGGATATCATTGATTGTCTCCAGAGCACAAGAGCGATTGTGGACCCGTATGGCGGTCTTCGTATCTTCAATGGAAGAATGGACACTCAGCTCTATAAAGAAGGATATGCAAACATACCGCAAAGAACAGTAGCACATCTTGTGCAAGGTGCAGGATTAACTATTGAAGATGAATTGAATGGCGATGTAGAGCATATGTGGCTAAGTGAAGACCATGATAGCCTAAAGATGCAGGTTCCCGCTAACAACTGGGAACCGTATGCTAGGCTGATGAAGAAACATTTTGAAGTTCCAATTGATTTCTCTGGCTGTAGCTTGAAACGTGATTACATGTTAACTATTCCATGTTCAATTGAATTTAGTGACACTAATTATTCTGAGATGAGACCGATTAAAATATGAATATTAGGATTGTTTGTGGTAATTGTAGTCATGCATTCAAAAGCATTAAAGTGTATATGAAACATTCTGATAGGATGGCAGCTGAAAATATGCCAACTAAATTACTAAGTCAATATGAATGTACTAATTGCAAAAATAAAGTAATTATTGAAATTGATGAAATAGAATATGAATGATATAAGAATCGAAGTTGTAATTGTAATATGGGAAGCAGGCTTATTCAAGTCAAGAGACAGGATAGAAGCCAATTCATTTGAAGAATTAGATACACAATTAGATGTATCTTTAAAAGCGGCTGAAGATAGATTAACCAAGACATCATATCCATTTTTGGAGGACGATGATATTCCATTTTGAGATGAAAATATGAGTATAGTTAAAGTGATTATTCACGCCAAAAATAATTACAATATTGATATATCTGTAGATGGTAAATTCATAGTAACTATAGATGATGCCCCAAATGTTGATTCGGTATACTATGCATTAAAGATACTATTTGAGAAACTGGATGTTAATGTGGAGGTTGAACGAAGATGAGCGAGCCGGGTACTGATTGGTACATACATCGTATAAAAGTAATGCTTGGGGAAATTGATAAATTAGTATTTGAATCTACTATGATTAATTCAAAAAGAGAAATCATACCTCATAATACTAATGAAATAAAGATTAATCTTCACACAATCATTAAAAAACTAAAAGAAAATGACAGAGCCTAGCTTACAAGAGATTATTGACGTACAGAAAAATGATACTAGTAATGGTTATTGGCTCATTCTTGATTGCGGACATTGGTATAAATGGACTGGTAAACTATTACCTAAAATTGGTGATGAGTTTAGATGTCCGTGGAAACATGAGTGATAGATGATTTGCATCATAGCAGGCAATTACAATGAAGCAAAGAACTGGGCTTTTGGACAGCAGCTAGATACTAACGAATGGTTTTATCCAGGAGAACTAGAAGATTTATACGATAAGAATGGATTTCATGTATTGGTTGTTGGCTCAGCATATCAATTACCAATAAACTATTTCGAGAAACTATTTGCATTAGCGAAGCAAAGAGGGAGACAGAACAGAAATGATAAATGATGATGAATCTGACATGGCAATTGTAACAGCCATTGGCATAGCCGTAGTTACCATCAGAGATGCATTCAATTTGAGTTCTGATGAAGCTGAAGAATTAATAGATACTTTATATGACAAACTAGCTAGATTTGCTGATAGGAGAAAGAATGAACATAGAACTAAGTAAAGAAGAAGTTAACATTATCATCATTGGCATGACAGGTAGTCAATATCCACTCGATATGCAACGACGAGCATTTGACTTGGTTATGAAACTAAGAGATAAATTGCGTGAGACTTCTTGAAGCTAAATCGTGCGGCAACTTAACTGGATAGATTCATTAGTATCAGAGTGTTCACACGTCGAGACGCCCCAATCGTGGCTATGGTGGAGTTTCATCAGTTGCATTAGCGCAGCAGCCGGTAACAACTATAGTCTGAAGACGCTCAAAGGTGACTTGATATATAAGCCAAACTTATACATCATGTTGCTAGGAGAGTCTGGACTTGGTAAGGGATTTCCAATCAATCGAGCGGCTCAGTTAGTAACAAATGCAGGAGTTACAAGAGTCATTAAAGGAAGAAGCTCAATTCAAGCTATCGTCAAAGAAGGAGCTACTACAAAGACTGTAGAAGGTAAAAAACCAATTGATGATAGTAGAATGTATATTATTAATGGCGAATTATCATCAGCCATCATAGCTGACCCTGATGCCTTACAGATTCTCACGGACCTGTTCGATGGAAATTATAACTCGGAATGGGTCAATCTTCTTAAGGGTGATGGTGCTGAAAAGCTTAAGAAGCCTTATATTACAGCATTATTCGGTAGTTCACCAGCTCACTTTTATGATTCAATTCCCCAAGCGAATATCGAAGGGGGATACATTGGTAGGAATCTCATTGTTTACGAAGAAAAAAGGTCACAGAATGTGGACCTATTAAGTGATGATGGTGATGATAAAAGTGATGGGGATAAATTTGATAATTATATATCGCCAAAGTACGTACCACATCTTAGTAAAATATCATCTCTTAAAGGACAATTAACCCCATCAATAGAAGCAAGAGAACTATTCAATACATGGCGCCGTAAGTGGCGTAGTGGTCAAACACATGATAAAACTGGATTTTTGAATAGGGTTCCAGACCATGTATTGAAAGTAGCTATGTGTTTGACACTAGCTGATTTTGATTTTAACGGTGAGATAACTGAACTGTCGATGGAAGAATCAATTGAGAAAGTAACTAATCTTGTTTATTCAAGTAAGAGGACTGTTGATGGGAGAGGACCAGACCCAATGGCAGCTAGTACGAAAGCCGTTATTGACTATCTGTTAGCGGCTGATAGTCAAGAGATGTCGAGAAAACAACTATTATGGCGTGGATATGGGATATTCAATAGTTTTACATTAGACCAAATTATTGATAATCTCCTTGAGATGAATTGGGTTAAGCGCGAGAAAATCGGAATTGGAAGTAATATGGATTGGCTGGTTCATTTGGCAGGAGAGCCGTTAGATGGGTACAAGAAGTACATGGCTAAGAAGGCTAAGACTTAACCATGCACAAAGTAGCAGATGGAGCCATTGCTTTAAAATAGTCATAAGCATTATTACAGTCTTCTAAATTTACTTCATTGCGAACCCAGAGATAAGTTAACAATTCATACATAATGTAGAATCTTTTACCACGACTACAATCTTCAATGATATATGGAGGATTAGTGTCATCATCAGCTGGTTGGTCTGATGGACGATTATATGGTCTGGTACAGCGGCTTAAGATTTGCCAGGTATTATCGGAGTGAAGATTAAATGGGTCATATTCAGATAGTAATGTATCATAAGAATCAAGAGGACCATTTGTTAACCAATCCTTGCCAGATTCACCAACAGGAATTTTACCAGTAGAGTGTTCAATTCCAAGATACCCATTTGGCAAAATAGTCCTAAAATGATTACCAAAATCAATCACACGTTGCGGCTGTTGGTCAGGCACCTCATTAGGAATTCCCCAGCCATAGAATACAGCATCATATCCTGGTACAAACAAACAAAATTTAGTTAAGTCATGTCCCTGATAATCACTTAGGAATGACATAATTCTTTGTACATTATTCATTAGCCATTGAAATCCATATGTCCATCCTTGTGGGTCGTTGTATTCTCCCTGTTGAGGATTGTCATTGACAGACATTCCATCACCAGCTAAAGAGAATTTAACGAACATTCCTTGGCGAATAATTAAATCGAGCCGTCTAGCGACCTCTTCAAGATTATAAGCGAGGTCCATACCGCGTACAGGATAATTAAAATCTGGCTCTGAATACTGCCAAGAAATGTCCATTTCCACATGGGTAAATCCAAACTCCTTCATTTGCTGACAGTATGAGATAGTATCTTCATCATCTAATGCACCACATTCAGGTCCGAATGCTGGAATCCAACCATACTGTTTAGTGAGAATATTGATACCCTGAAACCCACAAAAGACATTACAAACTTCTTCTCTTGTGGGATAGCTAGGGAAAGTGTTACCACTCGCAGTCTTCAAACCAGGCAAAATTACTGCATTAGCATCTGTACCATTCTCCCCAACAAATATGTTCTGATTCTCTCCATCAATAGATAATATTTGTACATATGAGAGATATCCATTAGCAGTAACTTTAAGATAGCCGTTACCATCAGACCAACTCTGTGCAGAAAGTGAATATCCATCCTGATTAGTTAGCGGCATTGTTTCATGCTGAGAACCAATAGATAAATATGGTTCAGCATTTGGTAATGCTTGTCCAGATGGGTTAACGACGATAACGGCTTTAGCTGCCATCTTCATTCTCCTTTGTTAAATCGCCATACAATATAGAGTAAGAGGATACTGACTTGTACCGCTTACTGTTTCAATTCTAACATACGAATAGCAAAATTCCATTTCAAGAATAAGCGGGTCAGGATTTTTAAATTCTTTAACTTTACAGAAATTTTCCCCATTTAATGAACCATATATGAGCCAATCAAAATTAATAGGTTGAATATTAGAGTAATTATTATAATTATCATAAACCCATTGAATCATGAGCTTTTGACTCTCACTAGGCAATAGTACATCTACTGTATGGTCACTAGATGACATTTCTGTATGGTTAAATAACTTAGTAACTGAGTTGCCAGGAATTTGAAATAGCGGCCAGTATCTCTCAACAACACCAACTGGCTCAAATGTGCCCATTATAATTTCTTAACTGTAACAACTGTATCTGCAACTGCGCATTTAATAAATGCACCTGAGACTTCTGCTTGACCACTTGTAAGTGTCAATGCAACAGGAACTGTAAATGCTGCATCGCTAGACTGAGTAAACGTTCCGGTACCGCCAGCGAAAAATAGACATCTAGAAGCTGGTAAAGCATAAACAGTACCCACTACCATTGTTTGTGGATATCCGACTTGAAGCTGAGGTGTTGGCATTAGTCATCTCCCAGTGTAAGTTTGAGTGTTGGACAATCCAAGTGTTGTAGGTGCAGCCATGACAGCGGCTAGAACTGGGTCTGTCTGGGCCATATCATAAATATCTTTCATAGCAATTGGAAAAACCCTTTCAAATAGAGCTTTTTTAACCTCAAATGGTTTGCCATCAAATTCTCTATTATTCATCCAAGCCCATACAAACGATGGGAGTGGAGCAAGTCTATTAGTGAAGAATCGTTCTGCTACAGATGCTCTTGTTTGCTGACCAAATCTATTGCCAGTTAAATCGGTAACCTTACCAGATGTAGTAGACGCAGATGTTCCAGTTAGTAATTTCATAGCGGCTACTGGAAGTTGCTGATAGCCGCCAAAAAAATCAATTCTGGTATCACCAATCTTTATCTTTCTAAAGTCAGCACTGGTTGGGTCATTACTTACCTGAACACCAGGAACTAGCTTAGCCATCTCTCCAGCAGCCACTCCTGTACCAGCAATAGCAAACAAAGATTTTAATGCTTGTTTTCTGAGTATTGGGTCAGCTTTGTAGTATTCATACGGATTCAATACCCTATTCCAAGTTCTAATTTGGCCAGACATATTCCTTGGAGCAAAGAATAAATCGTTTAATGCATTAGCATTCTTCTCTAATTTATATTTACCAAAGTTTAGACTACCACGACCAGTAGCGTCATTTATAAAGTCTGCAAATGCTTTAGCTTGAACTAAGTTAGTCTCTGGATTTTGACCAGTAGCTTTAGCAGCATCCATAAATGCTACAAACTGATCAGACCTTAGCTTATTCAGAAATGCTGTATGAGCACGGCTTGAGCGTTCGACTAATCCGAGTTTGCCAATAGTTTTACCAACAGTAGTATTGAACATTTCCTCATGTGGAGCAATATCAAGTCCAACCTTATCAGCAAATGACTTACCATTCGAATCTGGTTTGAAATAGCCAGATGGATGATCTATAATAGACTGGTCAATCATATGAGCTGCGTCTTTAGAGCCCCATGCTTTAACCATATCATCTAGTGAATTCCACCATGACTTGTTAAGAATGAATGCCTTACCTTGTCTACCAGGTGCAGACAAATCCCATGATGTTAGAATAGCTTTGTTAGCACCTAGAATGTTTCTGATAATTCCATCTTTTGTTGCTGTTGGTATGCCTGGTGGCATAGATGGCTTAGTTTTTAATTGAGGTGGACTCATTGGCATCATTGGTTGACTTAGTTGTTGATTGCTACCAAATACACCACCGGGAGTTCCACCAGGAGGTATTTCATTTCCTCCATTTCCATCAGTTTGTGTTTCAGGAACAGTCTCAGAAGCAGGAACAGAACCAAATCCAGCCGCTTGTTTAGGAATGGTTGAAGTGCTTACGTCATTAGAAGTTGACGGTTCTTCAGTCGTTCCCTTATATCCAGGATATTCAGTTTTACGACCTTTAACTACTTTACCTACAATATTGCCACCATTGTCAGTTAATTTGACAAATCCTCTTGGTGTCTCAATAGCATAGGTTTCACCTTTAGATGGCTGGTAGTCAACGGCTTCGGGTCCAACTAGAACTCTCTTATTGCCAGCTCTATCAAATACAACATACTGTTCACTACGTTTCCTCATGCCTTGTTGGCGTGATAGAGCTTCAGCGCTAGCAGCTGTTTGACTAGAAGCATTAGGAGTTTTATCAAGTCCCTGTAATGAATCTACATTGAATGACTGTTGCATTTCAGGTGGTAAGCTGCTAATTAATTCATCAATTTTAGCTTCGTAATCAGTTACGTTCTTTCTTCTATTGAATGGTACAGGCTCTGTTCCACCAGTTTCTAATGATGATTCAGTTTGTGGTATGACTTCTGGTTGAACACCTTGTTCTGGTAATTTAGGTTGCTGTCGCTGTTGTTCTGTACTACCAGGCTGTCCAGTCTCACCAAAGTTAACTTCCCTTAAATGCTTATCTAACTGTTGACCTTCGATAAGTTCAGGATGAGAAATTTGACCACTAGTAGCCTTATTAAGTAATTCATTATATCTAGCTTTAGCAGCTGGAATTTCTTCAGGCTTCATTAGGGGTTCAGGACCAGATTTAACTACTTGGTCAGCCTTCATTCTAAGTTCGTTAATACGTTGTGCAGTTAGTTCTCCTAGATTTGGTTGTATTTCTGGTGATAGATTAGGCTTAACAGATGACCTCATGCCACCCATCATACCAGCCGCTCCGCCAGCCATTTCAGCAGCCCCGAATGCCTTTTCACCAAGAGTTGGTGCTGTAGCAGCTTGATATGCACCATGAGCAGCAACAGGTGCAGACATAGCTTCACCAGCTAATTTCAATCCTCTAGCAGCTGCTGGTGCAATATCTCCTAAAGCACTAGCACCTTTGAAGGCACCCATAGTAGCTAAGTTAAGTGGTGTTGAAAGACCACTAACAGCATTACCAGCACCTTCAAGTGTTCCAGCTCCTAATGATCTCCATGTACCTCCACCGATATATGGAACCCATGACGGAATTCTAGCTTGATTTTCCTTGTTAGCACCTGCTGGGTCATAATAGTCGGCAGCGGCTCTAGGGTCAAATATTTGTGTATCGTTAATCTTAAGTTTATTAAGTAATGGGTCATTAGCAGCATGATAAGCACTTGAAATAAAATTTGAACTGGCCGGCTTCAATATCTTACTAGTCGGAGTTGTAACAAACTTATTAACCGACTGGGATGGTAATCTAGTTGTAGTCTCAGCTAAATTAGTATCTGGTGGACCAGATGTAACTTTACGACTTATAGGCTTATCTGGCTCATCAGGTTCAAAGCCAGATGTATCGTAATCAGGTGTGAAACCAGGAGGATAAGCCATTATTTAACTACCGTAAATCCAGTTGGTAATGGTCCTTTACTATAGTCCCAAGTGCCAGTCTTTCCATCAGGAGCTTGGACTCTAACTTTACCAACAGGACCAGAACCTCCAGGAGAACTGCCGCGTTTTCCCAAATCAATAACATTTGAACCGCTTTCGATATAATTAACCATAGCATCATAAGTCTTTTGGTCTGGTCCAGAGAATCTACCTGGGGGCTGAATAGATACTTGTCCATTAGCATCGGTTTTCATATAGTTAGCCCAAGATGGATTCTCCCTAATACCTTGAGCAGCTTTATTCTGTACTGATACTTTCTTTTGAGATGGTAGTTGACTAGTAGAGCCAGCACTTCCAGGTACAATAGCTTTAGTAGCTCTAGCTTCCGCTCCCTTTGTACCAGCGAGAGATTCAGCTTGTGTTCCTCTTAAAGTTTGAATATCTTTATCTACTTCACCTTTAGCAGTGATTTGTCCAGTCTTTTGAGTTCCGATTAATGTTTGTTTAGTAAGGTCAGCTTCAGCTTTTGCATCAGCCTGTTCCTGTTTATATTTATTAGCAAGCGTTATCTTCTCAGAGTCAGTAAGGTCTTGTCGAGATTTTAGATGATCAAGTTTATCTTGATTAAGCTGAATTCTTTCTTCAGCCTGGTCAATCTTCTGCTGAGCCTGGTCAGATTTAACATCACCCTGGTCTAGTCTACGATTTCCTTGTTCAGTCTTCCTAGTTACTTCTCTGCCAGCAATATCAGTTCTAGCACCTTGATACTGGCTTTGCCGCATGTTAGCATTGCCATATCTCTCTAAATTAGCGGCTTGTTCAGCAGGTGCAATTCTATTTTTCCAATCAGTTATGGCCATATTATATGGATCATTTAGATATTTATCACCAGCTTGAGCACCTTGATCGAATCCAATAAAACCAGCTCCAATCCTGCGCAAAATTCCAGGCTTATATTTTTCTCTATCAGGATATTGATTCATTAAGACCCTAAGTGCTTCTGTATCTCTAGTCTGTGGAGTATATCCCCCACTATTCTGTGGAGGAGATATAACGTCATCATTAGCACTAGTATTACTAAGGCTATTAGGAACATCATCAGTAGGAGGATTTTGACCAAGAGAATAGCCTCCGCCAGTGGTGAAATAATTTTGTGGTTGATTAGGATTCTTATAATCTAAGCCCATTCCAGGCATATTACTATCATCGCCAAAAATATTTTTCATTCGGAAGTAGTCTGGTAGTGGCATTTAGATTCCTGCTGTAGCTAAGCCAGCGCCAACTTTAGCAATACCACCAATAGTTCTCATTGCACCACCACGACCAGCATTAGCCAAATCAAGCTGTTGTGTATTAATATTTCCAGCAGAACCCTGCTGTCCAATTTGCTGTTGACCTTGCTCTAATGCTTGCTGACCAAACATATTGGCTAGTCCAGGAGTAGCACCATAAGCGCTAGTCATTCCACCTAATCCAGCTAGTTTACCTTGCTGAACCATCGAAGCAATATTTGATTCTGCACCAGTAGTAGCATCTGACATGCCTTGACTTCGCTCTCTAGCCATTCTAGCAGTGGCAGTAGAAAATCCTGGAGAATAACCACCTTGTAAAGCTCTTTGTCTATTAAGTCCACTTTGAGCATTAGCATAAATAGCTCGTTGCGGAGACAAAGCACGAGCGCGAATCTGATTCAAATCATTAGGACTAAATCCACCAGTATCAGCAAAATCACTGTATCTACCAGCAATATTGCCATAATCAGAGACGGCTTGACCTGCTACGCCTCCGCTAGCTCCAGTTCCAGCTCTACCAAATCCACCAGAACCGGCAGGAGCCCCTTCTGGTGTCATCATTTTACCTTTTACATAATTAGCATCGGGTCCAAGTCCACCAGCATTGGTATCTGCTAGCATCTTTTGACGCCAGTAACCGGGGTCATTCTTTACTGATGGATTAACCCCAGGCTGTTGCTGCATATAAGCAATATATGCATCAACTGATTTTGGGTCTTTAGGATCATATGCTGGTTCTTCACCAGTAGCTTGCTGACCACCTTGATTCATTCCACCAGAAGGAGCTTGAGTGCTACTTAAAGTAGATTGCTGACCAGGAGTGCCATAAAAAATATCATTAGCCTGGTTAGTTCTTTGAGTTTGAGCAGCAGCGTTAGCCTGCTGTGTTTGATTTTGCTGATTGATTCCAGCTTGAACTCTCTGATCATCACCCTTTGACATGTTCTACCTACAGTCAATGACTAAGGCATTGCCTTTGCAATTCCTAAATCCAACCTTACGAAGTATACTGTTCCATATATCACCCTGGACAAAGGCATGTAACTGAGTGAAGTCGTGCTGGTTAGCCATATATGTAGATATATCTAAAGCCTGCAAGAGAATATCTCGCTTTTCTCTTGCTGTAATATCTTGGTCAGTAATCATGATTGATTCAGCTATAGTTCTAACTCCGGCAGCGCAAATAACCCTGTCATCCCCTTCTATAACAAATCTGCATAAAAATTTATTAAAGAAATCTGGGAATGCAAAATCGTTAATGAAATAATGACCATGAATACGTTTTATAGCTTCAATATCTTTAGGTTCTAATGGACGTATATTCATTAGAAGACGAATGCTCCACCAGAACCACCACCACCACTAGAGATGGTTTCATGTAATGAGATGACAATAAAAGTTTTATCAGTATTTTTAGTATTAGTCATAGTAGTGGTAACTCCAGATTGTAAGGCGCTAACAATTTTATATTGAATAATATTAACGTCAGTAGCATCTACAGTAGCTTGTGTCCAACCTGTATCAACAGTCCAAATTCCGTTAGTATCATTTATCATTGCATAACCAATTAATACTGAATTAGCTACAGCAGTTGAGAACGAAGGAGATGTAATAGTAAAAGAAGAAAGATTAGTTTTGCCTACCTGAACATCAATTGGACTAATGATAGCAAGACCTCTAAATTGAGCTATGGCACCAGAAGCATTACCTGTACTATTAGAATAGTTCATGGTAACGACATTTGAAGCATTACCTGTACAATTAGTACAATACCACACTTCGGTCGGAACATTACCAAGTTGATTAAAGGCTTGCCTATATACATTTCCAGCTGTATCTGTAACTGAAGTTATATAACTAGATGGAAGACCAGTTCGAGATCCTACAACAATTGTATCACCAGTTGTTACATTCAACGCAGAAAAAACATTGCTCGTAGTAGATGATGAATTAAAAAAAGAATTTGCATCTACAAATGTAATAGCCATTATGTCACTACAATCGTTAACTCAAGTGTAACACGAGTAATCGTAGATGCTGAATTGACATTGAATCCAAATACATCACCAGCCGCCACCGCTGTAGTCCAACCTGAAAGAATTACATCTTCTGAATGGTCTTGAGTTGATAGCGTTGGTTTTGCCGACGCAGTAATAGTATCTGCTACTGTCGGAGGATAATTAGCAAATGTATCTTTCCATACATCAATAACAGTAGAACCACTTTGGTCAGCTAGTAATCTAACTCCTGTAATAGTTCCAGCTACAGGAAATGATTTATATCCTTTTTGTCCTGTAGTAATAACTGAACCACCACCATCTACAGTTAACCCAATCTGTCTAGTTTTTTGTGCAGTAGTAATTGAGCCAGATGGTCCTGCTGGGCCAATTATTCCTGGGGTTGGTATTGGAGGTTCATAAATATATTCTTCTTGTTCAATAACAAATGGAGATGTTTGTCCTGGTGGTCCTTGATTGCCTGTTGGACCTCTATTACCTACAGGACCAATAGTACCGGGAAAACCATCAATACCATCTTGGCCATCAAGACCATCTATTCCAGGTATTCCTCTTCCACTAGCACCACCACCTCCACCACCAGAGCTATCAGCAAATGTTTGCCAATTAGTTCCATCAGACCTATCTGTGGTGGCTGTATCAGTTGAATAATACAGAGTTCCAGGTGCAACTGCCGTAGCTAATGGTCTAGCCGCAGCAGTTCCACGCTGTATTACATCTTGTAAACGGCTAGCCATTAACCTAGAACGATTTCATCACCAGAGATGGTAATATCAAGAATATTATTGGTTCCAGCTGAGAGAGTGAGAATTTCGGCTGCGTCCATGATTTCGTACATGAAAATATCACGTACTGAGTCAGTAACACCAGCCGCAGCAGCAGGAATAGAGTATGCAGACCACAATCTAGTAGCAGCAGCATCAGCACCAATTGAAAGTGTAAATGTTACTGCAGCACCGGATGGATTGGAAATATGAATTTGTCTAATAATAGTCTTGGTTAGAGCTGGTACTGTATACACAGTGGTTGGTCCAGTAGCAATTAATGCAGGACCAACAAGTCTCTTAGGTATGCGCGCCATTCTGTCTCCTTAGTAACTTTCCCAGATGGTCCCATTAGACCGTTCTAAAACTAAAGTATCTGTAGAAAAATATAATGTTCCTGGCAATACATCAGCTGCGTTTGGCCTATTAGCGGCTAGACCACGCCTATGAAGTGAAATATATTTACGAAAGTTTTGTGGCGGATTCAGTGGCATAGTTATCTCTACGGGAATGGAGCAATAATAGGAACTTCTACGGCTATTGCTTCACCATTAGCATAAATTATATCAGTCTGATCAACATCACCATCTGTTAATGGAGTCCAATAATGAGTTAGCGTTACAATTCTTTCGCCTGGAACAGAATCGTCAAATCCAATACCAAGAGTTCTAATTACTTTACGAGAATTTGGTAATGCAATAGTTTCATCATCTTGAGTTAAATAGGTAGCATTTTTAAATGAATCAGAAGCCGTTGCTAGACCATTGATATCATTAATAACTAGATTTCTAAATTTGGTAAGTCTCTGTAAAAGTAAATAAACTGTTTGATAAAAGGCATTGTCTTTAGTTTGTGAACGAGAATTATCTAGCGAAACAATTAAATCAGCAAATTGTGGTTTTTCAACCGGAGGTTTGAACGGCATTATTGAACCGATGGATAATCGATAAATACTTCCTTAGCATACAGTACAATCCTGTTAATATTGAATACTTCGTTAATCACAGAAGTTTTCAATTCAAGAGCGGCTCTATCAGTCTGAAAATTAGCTGTTCTTGTGAGATGTCTGGCACTAGCTGTCAACATTGGCAATGCTACCAATGAACTTGTTAGAACATTGTCCAATGAGTAAAACTTTGGTAGTAAGTTACCAACTCCTACAGCCCTTACTCTAATTGCCGCAAAATGAAGAATTGCTTCGTTAGCACTTAGTTGTGGATATGCTGTCTTAATCAGCGGGTCAGGAATCTTGACGTTAGAGATGGTATTGACATTATCATACAGTGAGTCATTAGTCTTATCAACTACAACTTTGTATAAACCAGATTGATTAACTCCATTAGCATTTGCACCAAGAAGCAGAGTGCTTGTATCAATAAGATCAATAGATGTAATTAAAATATTAAATGTCCATTTAGACCATCTAATATTCTGTGAATCATTTCCATTATTATAATCACCAACGAGAACTGTACCAGTTGGCAATACACAATATAATATTTGAGCAACTGAATCATTAACTAATTCTATCTTACGAAAGGTTGTTCTATCAAGTCCGAACCAGAAATTTTGAATTTTATATGATAGCTCTGGTCTAGTGTATGCGCCATTAAATAAGAATATGCCACTATAATCAGCGACAAGAAGATAGTCAACATTCACTCCTCCAGAGTCTAATACAGTACCAATTCCATGAACAGGAGCACCAATACTCTCATCTACGATGAATGGTTGCCATGTAGATGGAACATCCTGATTATCTGAATAACCAACTGTAGTAGTAGCTTTGTATAGATATAAAACATCTCTATATTCTTGACAATTCGTTAGCGGCTTACCATCAAGAGTAACAATCATTACTCCATCAACCTGATTAATTGCTTCTGGTTCACCAGGTTCTGAAGCGTAAGCGACTGAAATATCAGCAAATGTAGTTGTAAGAACTAATCTTCCATGATACGTGTTAAGCCCAACACCAGCCGGAATGTCTGCGAAGTTATCGATTAGATGGCTAGCATCATCGAGCAAATCGATATCGAAGAAATCAATGTGTTTAGTAGTAGTTGCATTAGTCATATCTGAATCAGGGACAAAAAAGAACTGAAATCCAGTTTGATCCCCATTATAATTATTAATTGTTTTAGTAGCTACAATATGTTTGACAGTTACAGTAGTTCCTGGAGCTACAGGAATATTAGTAATGTCAAATCCTAAATTATTGTCAATAGATGTTGCGCTAGCAAATACCTCTGGTCCAGGAGCCGTTAAATAGCCTGTGTCAGTTTCATATACTACTGCAAATAATTTAAATCCTAAATCACTAAATCCAGCACCACTTGCGTTGGCAATTAGTGGCGTGCCAGTAGGAGCATCACCTGCGGCCTTGCGAGCGGCTACTCCATCACCTTTATATACATAAAGAAATTCATTTTGAAGACCAACTTCTTGACCGCTAGCATTAGTGAAGAATGGAGTGATATAAGCTCTTCCAGCAATAGCTACAGTGTTAAAATCTGTCATTAAAGGTTTAACTAAAATATCATTAAAAACTACTGTCGAAGATAGTATATGATGAATGTGACCGCCAGTAGTCAATACAAGTAATGACTGTTGTGTTTGCATCTTATATGGATGAATTCTCAGAACATTATCAGGTGCAATACTTACAGGAGAATTGAATGGGTCAATTCCATCTCTAGTTTCGAATGCTGATTCTGTATAATTAATATTATTAACTTCAGTAAAGTGATCTTTCGGTACTGTCTCTTGATCACCTCTATTGAAGTAACCATTAAATTCTTCTATGGTGATAGGGTCATGGTCTCTCATTATGTGAAGCTACGACGTTTGTAGGCTGCCATGAATGGTCGCCTTCTCGTCTGAATGGATTGCTTACCTTTCACACCAATTCCTGTAACTCTATCCATAGCTAGTGTAGCAAATTGATTCAATTCATCTGCTCTTGTTTTGTTTTCACCAATAAATTGACTGCAGAGAGCAGCCGTTCTATAATACAGAAAACTCCTAGCATTGATAACTCCAATAAGACTGCTCGAATTGATTTCACTAGAGAAGATAGCTTTGATATAATCAATTCTAACATCTCGTATAGTGAGAGCACCAATGAATTTAATCTGCTGATTCTCGAAAATCCAATACTGAAGTGATTCTGTTGGAAGATTATCGAGTGCATGTGGTAGAAATTCCCTTTGAACCATAGGAACAAATGGGTCTTGACTACCACTAAGTCTTTCGTATAATCCTTGAATTTCAACCAAATCAGTTGGATAGTTAGGTGCTACTCCTGCACCTTGACCATCCACTGGATTGATTGATAAGACACCAACATTTACAACAATAGTAGCAGCAGTTTGATTCGTAATTGGAATGTTATTAAGTTCAAATGCTTCTTGTAACTCATCAAATGCCATATTAAGATATGGTAGCTGAGCTTGATAAGTATAGGTTGTTCTGGCTGTGTCATTCATTAAAGACGCAGACCTATCCATTACTTGTGCGGCTGTTAATGAAGTTGTCCCCATTTATTGTGCGAACGTCAAACCAAGTGTTTTAGCTTTAGCTGGGTCATCAATAGATTTGCAATTTGGGCAAATTGGATAAGCTGGATTCTTTAGAGCACCACAAGCCTTGCAACGAACAAGATCAACAATTTCAGCGTCCCTAAGCCATTCTTTCTGAATAAGATTCAATTCACGAGCAGCCATTCTCATATCATCACTGATAGAGAGTGGACTACCATTCGTTCTAGCCCATGAAGAATCAGCTGAATTGACTAGAAACTGAAACCAATTACGCTGTTTGCGATTGGCTTCTTGAAGTTCAGCTTGTTTCTCCATTTTAATTTTAATTACAGTCCATTCACCAGGAAGATAAAACAATCCAGGCATCTGTTCACCCATATCACATCCATAAATACCATTAGCCCAATCCTTAACGATTGAGTCCGCAACTTGAATAGATGACTGTGGAATTTCAAGTAACGGTTGATTCTCATCCAACTCTTTCCACCATGAACTAGGACCAACCACCAAAATACCAGGATGTTCGTATGTTCCATATGGAATCTGAAACACTCCAGGTTGGATAGTTGGCTTAGTTTCAGGTGGAATATGTTTTGGGTAAATGGAAACTACAGTACATTTATCCATCGGATTCACTGGCGCACGAATAGTTCTGCGCTTCAAATCAGACATTAGAGGAAACTGACCAACAACTCCCATTTCAATTCACCTTTTTCTCGTAGTTACGTGGAACAACAATAGCCTGGTCATGTGCCAAGGCATCACCTACAAGGGACTCATTACCAAACAATTCTTTTTGAATTGCATCAATTTCAGAAACTTTCTTATCAAACTGATCTTCTTTATTCAATCCGGCGTCAGGATCTTTATATTTGGCCATAGAACTCTTTCCGGTAGCAGCATATATTGTATCAACAACAAATTTAGCTGCTTGAAGATTAGGTGGCAAATATTTACCAGAACCAGTCTCAAATACATAAATAGGTTCATAAGATACTTTTGTTGCAGGAAGCTCTGGAATGTTAGATTCTGGAATAACAACCAGCCGTTCCAACACGAATTTTTGTTTAATCCATTGTCTATATTTAGGAACGTATCTAACTTCAGTTACAGTCCTGAGATATATTTCAGTGTTAGGAACAAAATCATCATACGTTCCCAACCTATGTTCAAATTGATCCTCTGACCATACAACACGCCAGATAGGATCACCTGTGATTGTATCTACGCCGTAATAGTCAACTAACGAAGCGTTAATTGACTCTACTGGTTCATTGATTTCCATTACATTCCACGATACTTATTAACCCAACCCCAATATGGATGGCTAGTACCAATATTTGATTCAAGTCCATTAGCCTCCGCTAGTGCATCTTGAATAGATAAAAGAAGTTTTGCTTTTTCTGTAGGCTCAGGTTCTACTACTGGTACTTCTGGTTCTACAGGTTTTTTTTCAGGTTCTGGTTCTACTACAGGTTCAACAGGAACAAGAGGATCAAACGGATTCACCAAATCTGTCATTTTCCACCCACCAAATTGTATCAACGAGGTTGATTTTGCTGAATTTTTCATCCACAGCTTTAACGACGCCAGGCCATACTTTTGAATCATAGTCATGACCTGCAATAATCCAAGGATTCATTGACATAGATTTTTCAATATCATGCTTTGCTGATTCATAATCATGAGCAGCGTCAATGAAAATAAAGTCAGGCTTGAAACCATTGGGAACAAAATCTTTGTAATTCATTCTATTGATAATTACCTTCTTAGTTTCGATATGTTCTTGTAAATTCTTTACAAAATCTACATAAGTAGCATCATTTGTTGTGTAGATTGGCTTACCATCTGCACCACAAACAACAGAATTCCATGTATCAATGCACATTACTTGTCCAGATGTATTATCTGCAAATGCCCTAGCTGACTTACCCTTATAAGAACCAACCTCGAGGATATATTTGTATGTCTTACCAGCTACCCCAAGAAAATCTAATTCTTTATCTGATAACCATCCATCGATACGCCTTGCAATATCAACGTCAGAAGATGGATATGTAATTGGAAACTGTAAATTACCTTTACCCCGATTATCATAATTAATCATCCAACTATCATTAACACGTCTAAAACCAACATGAATTGTCATCATGTGGTCAACAAGTACGCTGGTATCACAGTACATTTTGATGCCAGCATCCCCAAGTTTATTGAAGAATGCAATGTCATCACACCAGCCGTCAGCTTCTAACTCACCAAGAGTAACCCAAGGCTTTTTAAGTAGATTAAAAACGTGCATCTTAATCAATACACATCCAAAACCACAATTAGTAATTTCAATTAGACCGTCAATTTCACTCTTGAGATGAGTGTGTCTATTAAATCCGTTTTGAAATCTCTTGTCGAATATTACTGGATAATGTGGAAAATCCCTCATTGGATAGAGACCTGATACTACATCTTTATCATGAGCTAGCAACTTCTTAAGAATATCTGACGGAGGAATTACATCGTCATCAAGAAATAAGATGTGAGTGCATTCATTATCAATAGCTGCCTGAATCATCATATTTCTGCCTTTAGCCGGTGATTGGCCTCTAGCAAACATATGAAGAGTTCCTTCAGCCCTCTCTAATTGATTATAATAATCATAGAAAGTAGCATATCTAGATGTTTCACCAGTTGGAACAGCTACTAAAACTTTAGTCATGCCTACTCAATTCTGGCAATATAAAATTATATTATGCACTTGGGCACCATTTTTCTATTACAGTGTCATATATCAAAATAGTTGGTTGTTGGTCATGTGCAGAGCTTGGTATAACATTTCCTCCAGCCTCAAATGCAAGCCAGCCATCTACAATTAATATTAACATACCACAAAAACTCGGATTTGGAATATTAATAGTTTTAATAACAGCTGGATATTCACCAGAGACACGATGAACATCATGAGTAGGTGTAATAGTATTATCAATAACAGTTAAAGGACTTCCTAAACTTAATGAAACCATAACACTCCAGTGTGCGTGATGTGTATGCGCACCCCACTCCTTGTCTAGTTACCCATTCGAAAACTGAGCAGCATACCCATTAGTCAATGGATTGTATACAAGCAATACTGCTCTTCCAGAAATAGTAGTTGTTCCACCAGTCACGTTACCACCAGTAGTAAAACCAAGAGTGGTACCAGGAACAATAGCCAACATATGTGAACCAGTAACAGGCGGTACAATCGTTGATACCGATGTGTTACCAGTAAGAATTGTAAGAAATGTTACTGGAGAAATAGTAGCTGCAGCCACGAATGTTACAGGTTTAGGCTGCAGTGAATTTTGTACTGTAGAGATATCCTGGAAACTAAGGTCCGGCATTTAAATTCTCCTTTACGTGTCGTTGCAAACTGACCATTTAGCTTCTAACTTACTAAATACCAATACAGCCATTCTATTTATTGCAATAGTAAATGTGCCCTGACCGGAAACATTTCCAGTAGTAACAATAGTAATTGCAGCAGCTGTTTTGTTTTGCAAAAAGATTACCTGACTAAAACCAGCACCACCTGGTACGATTGTGGTCAGTACTGTGGTGCTAGTAGTGTCAGTAACCCTGACAACGTCAGATTTTGCAAAAATAGATGCAGCTGCTGCTACGTTAGTTTCTGATAACTTTGTTGTTAGACCTGGAATCATTCTTTTCCTCCTCCACCATAAAGATAGATTCCTAGTTAGCTAATTGTTAGTGTCCAAGTGCTACCACTCTTCGTAGCGGTAACAGTAGTAGCCGCTTGCACAGCAATGCCAGGCAATGGAACACTACCCTGAATCATGTTTAACATATTGTTGACTGTATCAACTTGAAAAGATGTTACGTTAGTAAATACAACTGCTGTAACGGTAAGTCCTGGTCCAGCAGTTCCTGTCACTGTTACTGTTGCTGCCATGTTAATACCCCGAAGGAACGGCTAGCGTGTCAATGAATGCACAGCCAGCAGGGTTATTGACGAATGTCTGAGTACCAATAACCATGTAGAAGATCTCTGCCGTAGCAACACCGCCAGATGCCCCACGAATTTCAAAGATATTCCTTCCATCAGTAGTATAGAATCCAAGTGGGAGAATTTCACCACGTCCCCACACTGAATCCGTTACGAAGTCAATACGTGTCTTATCCCAATTGAATGAACATTTGACTGGTGCGCCAGCCATCTGCATTCCATCGAAATAGACGTTAAGACTTTCATCAGTAGGCTTCTTGAAGATAGTGGACATGAGCTGCCCAATCTCTTCATAAGCTGCCTTCTGAGCAGGATGCATCCATGCATTTGGAGAGAAGTCGTTGTCAATACCAATCCTGTTACCAATCTTATTGATAGCAAGACGTGGCAGAGGCAATGTGAGAGCAGCCGAAGCTGCATTCACTCTGTTTGCACGAATCTCTGGTGTAGTGCTCCTGGAGAATCCAAGCCACGTACCAGTAGAAGCATTGCTATGATGGTATGGAATACCAAACAGAGCAGGCAATGCAGTTGGTGCAGTGATGCCGTTGGTAACAATCACATCAGTACCAATCACACCAGCAATCTGAGGAGTGATACTAATGGTTTTGTTCTCAACATCCCAATTCGTGATAAGACCGCTACCACGATTTGTTGAGAGGGCAGCGTTAAAGACTTGAACTGTCTGACCAAAGCGCATCAGACGAGCACCAAATCCATCAGTTGTTAGTGTAATAACATTGCTTCCACCGGCAGGTGTATCAGTGGTAACAGTACCAATAACACCATTTCCAGCCTGCATCATCTGAGAATCCAGCTGACGCCGGAGTTCATCTAATGCCGTAGCTGTAAGACGACGCACACCATTGACAATAGACTTTCTATCATCATCGGTTGCCCACTGAGCTAGCTTGGTATATTCAATATTCTCTGAGACGAACACGCATGAGAGAACAGCCTTATCGAAGGTTGGTCCACCACCACGTCCCAAATCTCCACCATCAGGATTGAAATACTGAAATGAGCCACCGGGACGCAGTTCAAGAGGAACTCGCATCTGACGGTTAGAAATCTTTTCAACATCCCTCTTCTGAATGTTTGAAAAGAACTTATCGTCTCTCTCAAAGAGAGTACGAATCTTCGGGATTACTCTTTCAAGCTCAAGTGCTGTGACTTGAGACTCAACAAGTGCCATGTTAGTATCCTCAATCTCGCATCAAGTAGTCTAGAGTGCTCGTTCCTTTTGGAATGGCTCTAGCTTGGTCCTTTACTGTCTTTCCACTTTGAGGGGAGGTGGATTGACTCCTTGCCTTGCCAACAGGTAGTGGACCTCTCTTATCTCTCTTATTAGTATCTTCATCATCATCTCGGACTCGCTTACCGAGTCCTTTAAGTGCTTCATTCCTATTCTTCTTGATAATAGATGGCAGTAGAGTCTTTGCCTTGGACAAGTAGGCTGATTTGATTCTGTCCATTGACTCTGTGCTAAAATCATCACTAAAAGCCTTCTCCCAGAGTTTATCCAAAACAATCCGAAATCTGGAATCGACTGCAATAGTAGATTCTAACTGCTCGTACGCTTCACGAGTAGCATTCTTCTTAACATAATTAGTCATTGACTCATTGGGGTCAATGTTTTTATCAATCGTAGCTTTTAGGATATTCTCTGTTTTAGTGGTAACACTATCCCTAGCCGTATCAAACTGACGCTGAACGAACTTCTGTTCTCTCTCTTCTACTTCGTTAACTTCTTTACTCTTTGCACTATCAGTAGAGAGTTTCTGAGGTGGCGTGAATTGTTTGCTGCCAAAGATGTACTGATTAACAACATCGGCGGCTGCAATCAAATCATCAATACCATTATCTTTCCCATCTTTAACCATCGTCATAATGGTATGCTTAATTACATTTCCAAGAGTATGATAATAAGCTGCTTCATTAACCTTGTACAATGTAGGGAGATAATTATCTATAACTTTATTGAATGAGTCTTTATCAGAGTTGAGAACGGCTGTCAGAATAGATTCTGTTGAACCGTTTAGAATTTCATTTTCATAAGTATCCAGCCTTTCTGATTTTTCAACTGCCATCTTTGCATCATCGATAGTTGGAAGAATCTCTGTATAAGCTCTTTCGCGATACATAGATGTTTCAAGAGCTGGAAACTCTTTGAAGATATTAGGATACTTTGCAAGAACTTCCTTACGACGAATAGGAACAGTCAGTTCTAACTTGTCTTCATCTGGTTCTTCAAGTTCCTCTTCAATTTCCTCTTCTAAGGTCTTTTCTTTTTCTTCCTTATCATCTTTATCTTCTTCTTTATCTTCTTCATTATTATCTTTAGCTGCTTTTTTCGCAGGCTTTTCCAATTCAAGAGTTTCTGATTCTGGCTCGTCTTCACCGAGCATGTCAATAACTTCATCACGTGATAATGCTTTATCTTCGATAGCACCAACGCCATTACTAGTATCTACAGGAGCAAAGAACGGTGTCAGATTAAGTTTGTGCAGCAACATTTGAATTTCCTGCTAGAGGCATATTACTGCCTGCTGGCTGTGGTGGAGATGGCATTCCAGGCTGTTGTGGGGGAGCCATGCTCATTTTAATTTCCTGCATGTGCATTTTCATATGCAGTAACACGTTCTTATAGCCAAGCGGGTTCTCAAGTTTAAGTAACCGTCCAGCATCAGATACTAGATAAGTACGACATGTCTCTGCTTCAATATCATGATTATCTAAGTCAGGATCAATTTCAACTGATGGTAATTCAATATCCAGGGGAGGCGGCATTCCTTGCATAGACGCCATTACCACTTGCTGTGGGTCAGCCGGTACCGTAATAGGTTCAGAATTAATTAGAAGTCTAATTTCTTCATACTGCTTTTGTCTATCATCTTCTCCAGGAACAGTAAAGTCATCAAGTCCAATAGCTTCAACAAGAGACTTAACGTTCTCTGGGTCTGCAAGAGCTTTCAGGATTTCTGGATTTTGAAGTTTTAGCAAATCCATATAAGTATCTTTACGTTGAGACCATGTAATTGGTAGATTCTCGTTGGCTTCTAGTTCAATACGACCAATTCTACCTTCGAGTTCTGCTTTACGAATGAATACATTGATAAAATTACCCTGTTCATTCTTTTCAACAGATTTCTCATCTTCTTGAACTTCTTTAATATACATTGGGATAACTTTAGCAAAGATTGTCTTCCACCAAAGAGTATATGTCTTCCAAGTATTCTGAAGTCTCTGCAGAGCTTGTGCTCTAGACATTGAATACTCAGATGCAGTTCTCGAGCCGCTAAGCTGCCCACCAAATAGGCTAGGCTGTGCTCCTGAAACTGATTGACCTAGCGTCTGAATCATATTGAAAAATGGCAACACTTCCTGACTCAGCGTAGCAGTTCTAGTCTCAAAAAATCCATCACTAACCGACTTACCAGTCTTAGGAATGGCAGGATATACCCCACCAGGCATTGTTTCAGCTTGGCGGTACTTCTCAAAATTCAAAACCCCAGGGTCAGCAAATGTCTGCTGAATACCATGTTCAATCGTTTGCAATACCAAACTAATCAAGTCACTTGTGATATCCTGTACACTAACTAGCAATGAGCCTGTAGGATAATAATGAATGTAATCAGATAGAGGATTCTTGATAATGGTCCAGCAATCATCAAGACTCTCATTTTCGTCTTCGGCCCATTCATCGTTAACTAGAACTAATTTAGCCCCATCAGGATATTCTTTCTTCAATAAAGCAATATCTTCTTCGTTAGCTAAAATATTAAAAGCAGAAGTGCGAAGCCAACAATTGCGAACAGTAACATTATTAGTAGGATACTCACCACGATATTGAGGTGAGAGTCTAGCCCATTGCTCATACGGGTCGTACATTCCTCCGCCAGCAGCACCAATCTTGCCAGTGCCAGTATACTTAGCTCTCAAATGTTCATATCTGTCAAGAGCATTAGAATAATGTGTTTCGTAACTAAAGATTAAATATGGAATATCTTCCTGTTTCATCGCATAATTTGGTACCTTTACGTACAAACCACCATATGCTTCCATGCAAATTCTAGACTTTGGAACATCTTTCTGTCCAACAAGTCTAGTAACAACTAGTGAACTCTTCTGCAAGTCTGGGTCTAACATTGTTGCGCACTGTGGGCAAACTACTTTATTTTGATTCAGAATGATATCATGAAGTTCTACATCGTCATCATCTGGCTGAAACTCATCAACTTCCTGCTTAGTAAATAAATCATCATCTAATTGCTGCTGACAGAATGGACAAATGTAAACTTCTGAAGTTTCATCTTTATATTCATTCTCTTTATAAGTTCCAAATTTATTATCTGCTTTAGGATATGAGTAGCAAGCAGTCATACCCTCAGTCATATTAATATACAATGCATGCAACCAGAGAATAGGTGCATCATTATGTCTATAAATTAATTCTGCAATTTTATCACCAGCTTTAGCTGTACTTAAATCTAAAGGATTATCTGCATCGTCAGGATAACATTTAATACCCGGAATCGTAATTGACAATGCAGCTATTAGAGATTCCAAATAGGCACGAAATACGTTGATTGGTTTATCATAAAACGCCTGGTCGTTATCGGCGTTGCTAATCTCTTCGTCCCAAATGCGCCAATCATGAGCAACTTCAGAGTACCATACTCTCTGAAATCCTTCCCAAAGGAGCTTGAGCCGCCGCCAATTCCTTAATTGACGCTCACGAGCGGCTCTATCCTCTTGGTCGAAATGATTTGCAACCTGCTTAAGCAAGTTACGAACCTTATCATTTCTTTGTTCTTTTGCTGTCATTTACTTCTTTGCAAATTGCTTACGTTTTGCAGCAGGAGTCTTCTTAATAAATTCTTCCGCTACTTCTGGTGATGGTCCTGGTCCCTTAGTCTTTTTCTTCTCAGGATTGTGAGCCATCATCTGCATAAATTTATATTGTTTTTCAGATTTAGCAGGCATTAGTCTTCACCTTTACTATTCATTAACTTCAAACCTTTAGAGCCTTTTGTGAACGGCTTAGCACTCTTAATATCTGGACCACCGCTCTTAGCATATCCAAGAGCTGCCTTAGTCTTCCTTTTCATAGTAGATGGGTCAAATACTTTCTTAAGCATTCCACCTGATGGACCAATCGCCATTTAGTTAAGCTCCTTATACGTCATCTACGCCAAGTTCTCTTTCCAGTGATTCAATACTTTGTGATTCTTTAATAGAAACTGATAAATCACCACCTGTTCCTCGTGGAATTGATGTAGCTAATTTATTTGATTGCTCTTGAGCCTCTCTCATAAGCTGTGCCTGTTTCCTATCTTCAGATTCAAGCATTTGCTTACGCACACTCCAAGGAATTGATTTAGGTTGTAATGCTTGAGGAGTTCCCTGTATTGCTGATGGGACACTTTGCTGTGGTCTGAGAATAGATTCCAATAATTGACGTTTCTCATAATTAGCAATTTCAAGCTGAAGTCTTAATGTTTCACAAGATGCACAGACAGAATCTTCTTGTCTCTCTTCTTGTCGTTCCTCTCTGCACTGTTGACAATGAGGCTCTAATATGTGATGAAGCCAGCTAAACATATTATCCTTTATCTATGATGAAACATGCGAATTGGTTTATATGATTCATCTGATTCAGCTGTTCTCATCTGTCTATAGAATGCAGTAAAATCATTATCACTGCTTAGCTTATGAACTAACTCTTCTTGCTTCTGAATCCTTTTGAATTCATCAGCCGCAATTTCAAAGTAATTCTCTGCTGCATCTACCAAGTAACGAAGTCCATCGATAGGGTCATCACCAGCGAATGCAGCAATATCCTCAATCTTCTTCTTGTCGTATGAACATGCTTTAATAGCATCAATGAGCAACTTGCAGGAACTAAAAATTTGTAACTTGGGTAGATTAGATTCTTCTGCTGGCTCAATAAATGACATCATGTATGACTTGTATTCATTCATTCCTCTATTACGAAGAAGCCACATTGAGTGCTCTTCACTATATGCTGCTTTCTCCTTAATCGAGATTGGCTTTGACCTCCATCTCATATACTCATGAATTAGTTGTTTGCCAGCGATTCTAGAGCCCGGACTATTATTAGTTAGCTCAATTGGGAAGTCTAGAGCATCACTAATCTGCTCCTGAATAGTATGTTCCTGACCATGCTCTTGGCCAGCAGATTTACAAAACTTAATCATTCTCGGATGGTCAATATCAATCAATTCCCTAACAATTGGTGCCCATTCCTCAATCTTAGTTTTAGTCCATGATTGTTCTCTGTAAATATACAATCTTTTATTAGGACTAATAGCTCCCCAACCTAACCAAGTCATAGCCGCAAATCCCCAATCACCAATGAGGATTCTAGGCCACCAAGCTGGAATTTCAAATTCATCTATTACATGTAATGCATTATCTGGTTCATCAGGATATCTTCTATCTCTGAACTCGTCAAATACCTGACCTGAATAAGCATTCCAGTCCCCATAGAGCTTAGCTCTCTTTTCAGCTTCTGGTAATGCTTCTAGTGATTGTCTGTAGGCCGGGTCGATGTGAGGATTGTCAGCTAACGTAGCGTGAATATAAATGCGTTTAACTCCACCACGTCCGACAATGATAGTGCCTGGCTTAGCCGGTGATACAAATCTTTTGTTTGTGAATGTATGTCCTACTCCACCGGGCATGCCAGCGGCTCGAATTATTGCCGGGAGTTCAGGGATACTAGTACGTACACGAGTAAACCCAACGTACAAATAAATGTACTCAAGAAAAGAAGTAAGCTCATCGGGAGTAAATAAGTTAATTTCCATAGAATCATATTTATGTACGTCATTTTCGTCCTCACACTGTGCAAGGAAAATCATTGCTCCCGCGTTTGACAATCCTCTTCCGCCAATTTGGTCTGGCGCAGGGAATGTCCATGCCATATCCGATTTATTTAATGTTGCACCAAACTTAGGATATAATTGTCTACTACGTGGAATCACTTCATTACGAAGTTCAGGGAATGTACGACGCATGAACACTTGCTTAAACCCAGGATGTTCATGCCATTTATGAACTAATGCGTAGATTAAGAGAACGTCTGTTTTGGCGGAACCGGCTCCTCCACCATACAATGCTTCTTTAATTGATAATGGCAGAGATAGAAATATCTCTTGTTTCCTAGTAGGTTTCCATTCTCCAGTTGTGAAAGCCACTTATGTTTATTGATGCGGTGCGATATTGTTCATGCGATGCGATATTACTGAATAATGATTACAATAACTTTTCCGGCCGTTGGCACTGATGGATTAGCACCAGTAACAAATGTACCAGAGGATGAGCCGTTAGCATTTGATGCAGTCAAGATAACAGTATGCACACCCACAGTATAATTAGCAACAGAAGCACTACAAGTGCTAACTCCGTTAACTGTGCTGCAGGTGACAGGGGTAAGAGTCGTAGGAGCTGCCGCATCAATTTTCAATGTGTAAGTAAATGTTTGTGCTGTAGCAGGAGATTCCTGCATATTCCATTGCACTGTAGCTGTAACCTGGCTATATCCTGGCACTGCAAATAGAAGAAACAAAATACTAAATAGAATCTTTTTCACTGAGCCATCCTTGCTGATGTTCTTCGTTCAGTTCGTTCTTCAATTAGTGTAGTTAATGTTTGGAAGTTAATTAACATTGCTTCCATCTTATCTGATATCTCATGCATATCATCTCTGATACCATCACGCCACTTCTCCAGAGCTTCTAATCTGGCAGCGTGATGTCCTAACTTAAATGTGACATTTAATACAAAAATTGCAAATGTAATGACTAGTGATAGAATACCTATGACCGCCGCAGTAGTCATTTCAGTTTTTGCATGTTCCTAATATACATATCAATATCTTCCAATCCTTGACCTTTGATAAGGATACCCCTCTTAATGGCCTCGGCTCTGTTAATTAATCTATATTTAACTTCTGTATCGTTTATAGTATCTATTATTTGTCTGCCAATTCCAGATGACCAATGTGATGGGATAACAATATCGTAATTAAATTCAACTGGGGCTATTGCAGTCAGAAATATAGTCTTCTCTTTAACCCAAAAAAGTTTTTCATAATCAATCACCGCTGCTAACGGCGTTGATAGAAGAAATGATAAAAAATCTCTGCATTTCATTATAAATTTTATGATTTAGTCAAAGGTGTTCTAATCTCACCAAATTTTGTAGGATTCTGTGCTGCTACGAATACCTCATCTCCTCCAGTATCAATGGTTGTTGCCCATTTACCTTCAGAGAATGCAGGCCAGAATGTAGTAGTTCCAATATGTCCAATAGGGCAATCTAAATCACAATAAATCTTAAACCCAGCCGCTCGTGCTCTATTACAGAAGTCTATATCTTCATTGCGTCTATCTTTAACAATCTCACCATTCCTCACGTAAGGCTTATCAAGACTTGCAAAGACTTTCGTCTTAACCAAAAGAAAACCAAATCCAGCCGCACTAACCTCCATCAAACCTGCGTTCTCTGGGGTTAGATAAATCCTAGACATGGTACCATTTATAAAATTGAAGATAACAGGTGGATGAGGATACTGCCTGTTTACATAGAGTCCTGAAACAATATCTTTATCATGTGATAGCAACCTGATGAGTGAATCAGTAGGCATAGCCATGTCATCGTCAATAAACAAAACATGGCTCGACTTAGCGGCTAGTGCATCATCAATAATCAAGTTACGATTATATGCAGCGGTATTAGAATGAAAGCTAGCACCACAAGTACCTTCTGGCTTCTCAAGCAGCGAGAGATAATCATAGAATGCTGCATGCCGAGCTTGTTCAGATGTAGGTACGCCAATATATACCTTCATCGAGTTCCTCTATCATTAGTAAACATTCCAAGTATCTTACGACGTGGAGATGGTGCAGGGAGGTTAATATCTGTTGCTCCACTAGCAGGGTCTGGAACACTTTGACCCTGCTGCATGCTCCTGTTTCTTTCTGCTTGAAACGCTTCCATCTCCCTAGGACGCTGGTAATAATCTTCATTACCAATACCAGGAATCATCGATTGCATGACTGAACCTAGCCGCTGTAAATAAGGTGTTTGTTGAACTTGTCTAGAATGAGTTAATTCATGTACCATCAAATTCTCCAATTCAGGAGGCGATAGCTTGTTCAATGCTTCTGGATTATAGCTAATGCTTCCAGTGAATGGATTGGTTGTCGCTTGTGAGTTTCCACCTAACAGACGACCAAATAAGCCACGTGGTTCTACAGAAGTGTCAGCCTGGTCCGGCTGTTCTCCCTTAACCTTCTTAATAGCCGCTAAGATATCAGGCATTACTCAACTTCGACTACGTTAAATACATTCTCGTCCATCATCTGTGGAGCATAAATAATAATTTGAGCTTGTGCTACAGGTGCATCTTTACGCTGTTCAGTGTTATTGATAACCTTACCCATATCAGCAGCTATTGCAGCAAGCTTTTCAGGTCTACTTACTTCTGGCAATTTAGCTTTAAGCTCATCTAATGCAGAGCTCATAAGACCTAGAGCTTTACCTTTGATGGAACCAATTGTAATCTTCTGTTCAATATCATCAATAACATCATCAGATGAAGGTGGCAAAGCTGGAATGGAAATGGTATGTGGATTTATTGCGCTCTTAAGCTTATTAAGAAGATTCATAGGAGATTCCATTCTCTTCTTTAATTCTTCTTCTTCAAGTAGCATACACATATCCCTTTACTTGCGAGGTAATACACTTCTCCTGTGGTTGTCATCATACACCCGGCGAAGCCGTTTGTCAAGAGGTAAACATCGCATAAACCCTAGGAAAACTCGGCGTAGCCGTTGAAGATTTCATTTTTTGAAAGCATCATAATTCATAGTACGTTGTATGGAACCACATATGGAACCAGCTTTTAATTGATGAATAATTAAATAATGATAACATACAAATGTGATTAAATAATATGATGACACAAATACGATTAATATCCGGAAATTTTGTGCACATATGGAACCTTACGTGCAGCTATGTATACCCCTGTGATATGAATTCTTAGTAAGAATTGTGCAGCTATGTGAAAGACTTGCACACTATGACACCGGCTGAGTCAGGATTGCACATGTGCAGTAGAGTGAACACAGCATACATCATGCCAGTGCAACCCTGTGTCATTCTGTAAAGGCAAGAGTCGTGCCAGTGCAGATTTATGCAGTTCAAACTATGTGCCACATACCATATATGTAATAGGCATAAGCCGTGCCAATTGAAATATTGTGCAATTACATGCAAATGTGTACAATGAGCCAAAACTGGCTAAAGTGTGCAGTCTGGTGACATAATGTACAATTTAGAATTGTAATTTACATCTTTGCTTGCTACTGCACACTACTATACATCATTTCTTATGTGAAATTTAGTGATAGAATGTGCAAACTTACGATTGACGTTAGTTGCATCACAATTTGGTAATATGCCACCCCAACATATAGGGTCTTCACAGATTGACACCACAACATATTGTGGTTTGGGCCTTGGCACGACCCATGTAGTAGTAGGGTATGGGACGACGGCGCAAGGTTCGATACGCTGAATTGCTCGCAAAGTTAGGTGGAAGTTCTCTGTAAGTCTAGTCCTACTGTCTATCGCGACAGGCAATAAAAGACTAGCATGAGGATACCTAGACTCTGGACTATTCGTGACGCGATATCATTCACTCTCTAGTATGTAGCTAGAGTAACGGAGACACGGAATGAACTGCCGTGCATCTAGACGATAGTCTGGTCCTGGGTTTTTTTTCGCTTCGCTTCGCGCTTGACACTTCGCACAAATCATGATATAATCGTTTCAGGGAAGACGGGCAATTTCGCCCCGTGCTGCGCACGATAGTCGCGGGAAAAGGAATGACAGGAATGGCTACACAGGCAACGTCACCACAGGAATTAGTCACAGTCCGAGACTACGAGAAGGAACGTGCTGCGATTCGTGCAAAACTTGCTGAATCAAAGGATGAGAAGGTTACTCGTGATTTGAATCAGCAGCTCCGTGAAGTCGATGCTGATGAAACGAATGCCAAGCGAACTGGTGTTGGTGTTCGTGTTCAGGTTGGTCAGACTCGTGGAAAGAATCCAATCGTAATTGATTGGGAAGCATTCGACCGCAGCAAGGTAGAAACTCTGCCAACGTCTATTCAGATGTTCATGGACATCACTACGGTAAAAGATGAGCCAACTCTCGTCTCTTACCTAATTGATGGATTCAACGATGCTGCTTACACGGCTGCATCTGACCCATTGGCCGAGTTCGTTGACCTTAGCTGGGCACCTGAAGCCCAGACTCAGTTCCGTCTCGTTGTAAGGAACTATTCCCGTGGTGCGAATGTCCCGCTTGAAGATGCTGTTGCACTCATCAAGCCCGGATTCAGCAAGCAATTCGATAAGAAGTAACGCTCACCTCACTTCGTTCAGCTCGACTAGCATCCAAAGCTAGGCCTGATAAATGGAATGCAAGACTTAGAACTGGTTTCCTTGACGCCTAATCAGCGTTGCTTGCCAGTCACTTCTCTTCCCACTTCATGCTTTCAATTATGTTTACATTAATTCTTTCATCAAAGGAATTTACATGATACTAGATATCTGTTTCACGAACAGGGAACCAGAACAAATTCAGAATGTCAGAACGGCAACAATCTATCCTCAGAACAGCGAACTGGCATCTGAATTGATGATTCTGCATTACTTTCAGAACAGCGAGGTAATGAAGTCTCTTCCACTCTCGAACATCGCCTCAATCCTAATTACAAACGGCTAGCTTTGCAAGTAATTCAAGCTACTCTTGCATCACGACTCAGAAGCGAATCTTACGCGAAACGTCGCTCGTAATGTGTCGTAATGTGTCGTAATGTGTCGTAATGTGTCGTAACAGAAAAGAACGTCCGCCCGACCGCAACCTGTTGATTTTTCGAGACT
>Ga0137410_10000179_pt1 | contig 44063 bp, 41 predicted proteins | sample CZODoug1_16funga_FD_108878 | JGI IMG/M metagenome (GOLD analysis project Ga0137410, IMG submission 108878) | Vadose zone soil fungal communities from Angelo Coast Range Reserve, California, USA - CZODoug1_16fungal (Illumina Assembly) | ecosystem: Environmental > Terrestrial > Soil > Vadose zone... | reverse complement strand
TACCTGCTGCGCCGACGATTGTTGCCACCGCAGTGGACGTGTCTCTCGTGATCGCACCGAGCGGCAGAGGGCTCGAGACAACCCAGGCGACCTGGCCAAAAAGCCGCCCAGCCGAACCGTCCCAATGATTTTCGCAGGTCCATTCATTTCATTTTGCTTCCGCACGATCACCTGTGCAGAGATTCCCTAGGAGGATAACCAAGATGCCGAATGACCGACGCCGGCCCGCCGCTATGTGGCGCGTTGCCGCGCTGATCGGGCTATCCCTCGCAGTCGGCGGCCCGCTGTCGCTCGCTGCGGATAAGGCACCGCTAACCTACGACCTGATCATCGAGCACGGCCGGGTCATCGATGGCACAGGTGCACCCTGGTTCGCCGCCGACGTCGGCATTCGTGCGGGGCACATCGCCGCGATCGGCCAGCTCGACAAGGCGACGGCGAAGCGGCGCATCGACGCCGCAGGGCGCGTCGTTGCGCCGGGTTTCATCGACATGCTCGGTCAGTCCGAACTCACCCTGCTCGTGAATCCACACGTGCCTTCCAAGATCTTTCAGGGAATCACGACGGAGATTACTGGCGAGGGCGAATCCGTCGCGCCCGTCGATGCCGCAATCGCCAAGGCAGAGGCGCCGACATTCCGCCACTATGAAATTACGCAGGACTGGAGCGACTTCACGGGCTATTTCGCGCGACTCGAGAAGCAGGGCATCGGCATCAATATCGGCACTTACGTCGGCGCGACGACGGTACGCGAGATGGTCCTCGGCTATGCCGACCGCGCGGCGAGTCCGGACGAGTTGAAGCGCATGCAGACCATCGTCGCGCAGGCGATGCGTCAGGGCGCGCTTGGGCTGTCGAGCGCCCTGGAATACGCTCCAGCGCCCTATGCGAGCACCGGGGAACTCATCGCGCTCGCGACTACGGCGGGGCAGTTCGGCGGAATTTATGCGACGCACATGCGCTCCGAGCAGGATGCGATCATGGCCGCGATCGACGAGACGATCCGCATCGGTCGTGAAGCACATGTCCCGGTCGAAATCTGGCATCTGAAGTCCGGTGGTGTCGCCAACTTCGGCCTCATGCCGGAGATCATCGCGCGCATCGAACGCGCTCGCGCCGCGGGCGTGGATATCGCGGCCGACACGTACGCCTACCCGGCTTGGTACAACGAATTCTCGGCGTTCATTCCGCCCTGGGCGCACGACGGCGGTGACGCAAAACTGATCGAGCGCCTCAAGGACCCCGCGGTGCGCACGCGCATCAAGGCGGAACTGGCCACCCCGGCGAGCGACTGGGACAACGAATGGCAATCGGTGCCGGGTCCGGAAGGGATCCTCATCGCGACCGTGCTCAATCCCAGGTTGATCGACCTGCAAGGCCGCAGCCTCGCCGAAATCGCGAAGGCACGCGGCACCGATCCCATGGATACGCTGTTCGACATTCTCGTCGAGGACGGGGCGAAAACCTACGTGGCGGTCTTCGCGATGAGCGAGCCCGACATTGCGCTCGCCGCCGTTCAGCCGTGGGTGTCGTTCTGTAACGATAGCGAAGGCACCTCCCCTGAGGGCCTCCTTGGCAAAGAGTTTCCGCATCCGCGCGCTTACGGAACTTTCCCGCGCGTGCTGCGCAAGTACGTGCGCGAGGAACGACGCATGCGCCTCGAAGAGGCCATTCGAAAATTCACGAGCCTGCCGGCTTCCCGTCTGCGTCTCGCTGATCGCGGTGTCCTCAAGGCAGGTCTATGGGCCGATATCGTCGTATTCGATCCCGATCAGATCACGGACAAGGCGACCTTCGGCGCGCCGAAGCAGCTCTCGGTTGGCATGCAATGGGTGCTCGTCAATGGAGTGCCGGTCATCGCCGACGGCGTTGCGACCAATGCGCTGCCCGGCCAGGTGCTGCGCGGGCAAGGCTACCAACGGCCGGAAACCCACTGATCGAAGGTCATCCAGGAGTTGACTATGAAGTACGTACGCTACGCCGCTGCCACGATCGTGGTTTTCATGTTGCACGCCAACGCGCCCGCCGGAAACGTCGACAGCGGGGCAGACAAATCGGTTCGTGAAAAAATTCTGGCGCTCGAGGAAGAACGCAACCAGGCAATTCTTCATGGCGATGCCATGGCCCTGGATCGGATGACTTCGGATGACTACACATTCATTACGCTGCGCGGAGAAATGCGCAGCAAGGCGGAAATTCTCAGAGACTTCCGCGCTGGAGCGATCAAGTACCAGTCCCGCGAGATTTCCGATTTGAACGTACGGGTATACGGCAATTCGGCGGTCGTGACTGGACGTGCGATCCAGAAAGGGATGGAGAACGGCAAGGACTACAGCGGTGACTATTGGTTTACCCGCGTCTATGTGAATCAACACGGCCGGTGGATGAGCGTTGCTCTGCAGACGACTCTGATTCAGCGGTGAACCCAAGGCGCGATCATTGACTCCACACGACGCAGTCGCCACGCTGTCCGGGAACGCTGGAGAACGGACGCATGCGGAACGGCAGGATGTTGATTGGGGCGATTGCCTTGGCAATCGCGTGTTCCGCGGACGCCGGTACAAAGGACGTCCAGTATGTCGAGGCTCCGAGTTGGGTCGTTCCGGCTCCAGCGCCCACTGAAGGTCCGACAGCTGACGGTGCACCGATCCGTGTCGTCTATTCCGATAACCAGATTCGTCTTGGACCAGACGGCTTCGAGGACTTTCAGTCCTACCGCTTGAAAATCCTGCGACCCGAGGGACTCGCGGCGGGAAACGTTGCCGTGTCCTGGAGCCCGGACGCCGGCGACGTGAAGGTTCATTACGTCCGCATCATCCGGGACAAGCAAGTGATCGATGTCCTGAAGGCAACCGAGTTCCAGGTTATCCAGCGCGAAGGCTCTCTTGAGAAGGCGATGCTGAACGGTGAATTGACCGCAGCGCTCCAGTCGCCAGGATTGCAGGTGGGGGATGACTTCGAGTTTGCGGCTACTGTCCGACGCAAGGATCCGACTCTTGGGGATCACTTGTTCGGGCTTGCCCAGCTGCCGACCAATGGCCTGCCGGGCGCGTTTCGTATCCGGATGGTTTGGCCGGAGGCAAGGAATCTGCACTGGCAGGCGTCAGCCGACGTGACTGGTGTCTCTGCGACCACTGCCAACGGCCGGGCTGAGCTCGTTTACGAGGTGCGTGATCCGCACTCCGCGGTGGTCGCAGACGGGGCGCCTGCTCGCGTCAGTGTTCGAAGGCTCATCGAGATTACGGATTTTGACAGTTGGGCCGACGTCTCCCGGCGCATCTGGCCACTGTTCGAGAAAGCCTCGGTGCTCGCGTCTGACTCGCCAATTCGGAAGGAGATCGCGCGCATATCCGCGACAAGCACTGATTCGACGAAGCGCGTGGAAGCGGCATTGCAGCTGGTCGAGGACCGAATTCGTTACGTCTACATAGGGCTCAACGGCGGCAATTTCTTGCCGGCCACGGCTGACGAAACCTGGGCCCGCCGGTTCGGCGACTGCAAGGCCAAGACCGCTTTGCTGCTCGCGATACTGAGGGAGCTCGGAATTCGCAGTGAAGCAATGCTTGTAGATTCCCGCGGCGGCGATGGCATCAATGAGCGCCTGCCAACGCCCGCCGTTTTTGACCACGTTGTCGTACGTGTCAAGTTGGAAAACGCAACCTACTGGCTCGATGGATCGCGGCTCGGCGACAAGTCCTTGACGCTGATTCCGCCTCCGCCGTTTCGCTGGGTTCTCCCCCTGCGCCCGGACGGAGGCGACCTCGAAGCCGTGCCCCTCAGCCCATCGAAATTGCCGGACTCGATCGTTGCCATGGACATCGATTCCAGTGCTGGATTCGCCGAGAAAGCGACAATCAAGATGCAACAGGTCTTGCGCGGCGATAGCGCGTTGGCGACTCGCGTGCAATTGATGGCCGTGTCTTCCGAGGACGCCGATCGGGCCGTGAGAGCCTTCTGGCGCATGGGCAACGCGTGGATTGATCCGGAAGCAGTCTCATGGAAATACGACGAGCAGCGCGGCACGCTGCTGCTTTCTCTGACTGGGAAAGGAAAGCTCGACTGGAAAGGCAATGATGGAGTCGGCCGAAGCCTGGACATTTTCGGGGCGGGATTCACGCCTCCCGCGGAATACCATCGACCGAAGGAGCAGGATCAGGCGGCGCCGTGGCTGATCGAGTATCCCGCGTATCGGTGCTGGGCAACGGCGATTCACTTGCCGACCTGGAACGCCAAATTGAAGTGGGACTACTCTTCGGAGCCCATGAATACTGGTATGGGCGGGGTCCGGTATTGGCGGATCTCAGACCTGCGTGACGATATCGTCCGAACAGTCATGAGCAAGCGATCTGAGGTTCCGGAGATCACCGCGGAACAAGCCGACGAGGTCAACAAGAGCATCCCGACCTTCAACAACAATATTTCGAGGGTCTATCAGATAGAATTGACTGAGAAGAGCTCGAGACACGATCGGGAGGCCGCGCCACCATTTCAGGGTGACACAGACTGGACCAGCCCAGATGCACCGTGCGGTCAAGCGGCTAAATGAGCCCTTGGCTAGCGAGGCTCGGTGCGAGCGCGCCAGACCGCTACAACCGGTGCCACCAAGCAGCAACGCGGCGGGCAAAGCGATGCAGCCCGCCGCAACCGTGCGCGGAATCCAGTTCGGTTCCCTGCGGTAATGCGACCGGGATGACATCCTCGGCGCATCCTTCGTCGGCGGCGAGGCCGCTCTCGTAGTTGATCCAGGTCTCCTCGAGCGAGTCCGGCATCGGCGGATTCCAGGAGCGGGTTGCAACCTGGGCCATCACCGATGACCACACGGGGAGGGCGCCCCTCGATCCCGTGAGGCCGGTCGGCGCATTGTCATCGTTGCCGACCCAGACGACGGCGAGATGGCTGCCGGAAAATCCGGCAAACCAGCTGTCACGGAAATTCGACGAGGTCCCGGACTTGCCTGCCGTGACGAGCTCCACGGGCAGCTTTGACGTCGCCGACAGGCCCGTGCCGTGGCTCATCACTTCGGTCATCATGCGGTCCAGTTGATAGACCGCGCCCGGATCGGCCACGAGATTCGCCGTGCGCGGAATCGCCTCCACTCGCCGACCGTCGCTCGTCGTCACGGCCCGCACGGCGCGCAGCGGTGTGTCGTAGCCCCCATTGGCAAACGAATTGTAGATCTGCGCCACTTCCATCGGCGCGAGGTCCACCGCCCCGAGCAAAAGAGCGGGCACTCTTGCCGGCTCGCGGTCGAGCCCGAGCGCAGTGAATTTCCGGGCCACGTTATCGAGCCCGACATCGAGGCCGAGTTGCACCGTGGCCAGATTGCGGGATTCGGCGAGTGCACGCACCAGCGGCATGGCGCCAAGCGCATGTTGATCGAAATTGGCCGGCTGCCAGTACTTGCCATTGGCGAGTTGCACCTGGACCGGTTCGTCGTAGATGAGGCTCGCGGCGTGATAGCGCCCGGTCTCGAGAGCGGCGAGATACACGATCGGTTTGACGAGCGAGCCGATCGACCGATGCGCATCGAGCGCGCGGTTGAGGTTCCCGGCCTGGGCCTGGCGGCCACCGACGACGGCAACGACCTCCGCGCTTTGCGGTGCCGTCACGACGATCGCACCCTCGAGCGCCTGCGGCTTCGACTTGTGCTGGCGGTCGAGGCGTTCGAGCTGCTCATCGAGCGTCCGCTCGGCGACGGCTTGCACGCGCGGATCGAGGCTCGTGAAGATCTGTAGTCCAGGCCGCTCCAGGTCTTCGGCGCGATAGTCCCGCGGCAGCGTGCGCCTCACGTAGTCGAGGTACGCCGGGTAGTAAGCGTCCCCGCTTCGAGCGACGACGCCGAGCGGCTGGGCCTTGGCTTCGCGGGCGTCCGTCTCCGTGACGATGGACAACTGCGCCAATTGGGTGAGCACGAAGTCGCGCCGCGCTTTCGCACGCGTCGCCTGAGTGCGCGGGTTGTAGTAGGAAGGTCCACGTACGATGCCTACCAGCAGGGCGATCTCGGGGAGCGTCAGTTCGTTCGCGGGCTTCGCGAAATAGAACCGGCTCGCCAGCCCGAAGCCGTGAATGGCGCGCGCGCCGTCCTGGCCGAGATAGACGTCGTTGATGTACGCGCTAAGGATGTCGTCCTTGCTGAAATGACTTTCGAGGAGGACCGCCATCAGGGCTTCCTGGGCCTTGCGGCCGAACGTCCGGCGCGCATCGAGGAAGTAGCTCTTCACGAGCTGTTGCGTGAGCGTGCTCCCGCCTTGCTCGATGCGGCCCGCGCGCAGGTTGGTCCAGGCGGCGCGCGCGATCGCCGACAGGTCGATGCCGGCATGGGAATCGAAGTCGCGATCCTCGATGGCCTTGAGTGTCGCGGGCAACAGCGCGGGCATCTCGCCCGGCGCCACGACGATGCGATCTTCGTCCTCATTCAGATAGAGATTGCCGATCAGCAGCGGGTCGAGCCGAATCTTGACCAGGTTCTCGTCGCGGGCGCCCGTGAGCCCGACGATCGATCGACCCCGCGTAACGATGCGCAGACGCTGGGCTTCGCGCACTTCGTCGTCGAAGCGCGCTTTGCGAAGCATGACCTCGAACACTTCACCGTGCCGTCGATACGTGCCGGACTCCGTCACCTGGCCGGCGCTGCGATAGCCCAGTCGGGTCAGTTCCTCTTCGACGGCGCCGGGCGAAAGCGCAGCGCCGCGGGAGAGCTCGAGCGGTTGGGCAAAGACCTGGGCGGGTACCGTCCAGCTCCGCGCTTCGAAGCGGCGCATCACGAATTGATCGAGCACCACCAGGTAACCGATCCCGGCGACCAGCAGGCCCAGGATCGCCCCAACGACGACGCGGGTGCGCAGGGAGCGCTGCGCGGGGATTGCTGGCGGTGGTGCTTCAGTCATGGCGAAATCTTAGCATCGGACACGGCGCATTCAGCGTCGTTTACTGAGCCCACGCAACTGCACAATTGACGCGAGGATGCGACGTAGGAGCACAATCGACAGCACGTATGGAGTTCAAGGCAATTGTGTCGCAGCAACTCGTTGTGCAGTCGGCGATCGCCGCGCTGGTGCTACTGCTCGTCGCCTGCGCCGGCGAACCCCATCGGCCATCACTTCCCGTGCGACGGACTGCCGTTGCTTCGCCGCAAGCCACTGCCGTTCTCGATCAGGTTGCGTCCCTCGCCCGGCGAATGATCGGCAGTCCTTATCGTTTTGGCGGACGCACGCCGGCGGGCTTCGACTGCAGCGGTCTCGTTTACTACGCTTACGAAAAGGCGGGTGTCACCGTGCCGCGCACGGCGGCCGAGCAACGGCGCGCGTCGCGTGCCCTGGATCGGGACGAGGCCGAGCCCGGCGACCTCGTCTTCTTCAAGAATGATGCGCACGACCCGCATGTCGGAATCTACCTGGGCGGGGAGTGGTTCGTACACGCGCCCTCCACGGGCAGGCCCGTATCGATCGAGAAGCTTCACGACGACTACTATCGGCGTCATCTCGTCACGCTGGCGCGCCTCGAAGCGGTGATGCGCTGAGGATCGACCGCCGCCACGCCGTGGTTGCGGGTTGACCTCGACATAGGACAATGTCGAGCCATGGATAGCACTGCCACGCCGCCGCGACGCCTGCGATCGTTTCGCACCGTTCGCGCCCGGCTGCTGTTCTGGATCATCGCCGTCACGATCCCGATCTATGCCGCCGCTCTTTATATGTCGTACGACGCGACCGCCCGGACGCTCGAAACCGGAGCGGAACGCGATGTCGATGAGTTAGCCGCCCGGTTGGCGACGCGAGTGGATGCCGTGATCCGCCCGATTGAAGGCGGCATTCGAACGGTTGCGTACCAGCTCGAGGAAGTCGATCCGCCTCCGGAGCAGTATGCCCAGCGTATTCGCGGCATTCTCCTGGCGTGGCCGGATGTCTATGGCTCGACCATCGCCGTCGAGGTCGGCAACGGCGCGAACGCGCGGCCCTTCGCTCCCTATTACTACCGTCACGGAGCCGATCTCGCCTTTTCCGATCTCGCGGTCGACAGCTATGGCTATCGTCAGCTCGCCTGGTACCGCCGTGCCGCGGACTCGGGACTGCCTGTCTGGTCCTTGCCCTATTTCGACACTGGCGGCGGCAACGCCTGGATGGTGACCTACTCGGTGCCGTTTTATCGCAAGCTCGCTGACGCTCGCCGCGCGATGGCCGGTGTCGTCACCGCGGACCTCGATCTCAACTGGGTAAAAACCACCTCGGCGAACGCGTCGCTCGGACCGATCGGCATGGGCTGGCTCTCGTCCCCGTCGGTCGGCGAGCCGTTCGTCGTGCCGATCGGAGCCACCGCGGAGCGCATCGGCAAGTTCGATGCGTCGATGAACCGGGACGCCATTCGAAAGATCGGCGAGGAAATGCTGGCGAAGAAGGTGACCTTCAGGCTCTTGCCGCGCGGGACCACGGCCAAGCGGGCGTATCTTGCCGCTCGTAATCTCGAGACACTGGGCTGGCAAGTGATGCTCGTCATTCCCAAAGCGGAGCTGCTCGCGGAAGCCCGCGAGTTGTTGACCCGCCAACTCCTGCTGGGAGCGATCGGCCTCATCCTGTTGATCGCGGCGACGTCGGCGGTGTCGGCCGGTATCGCTCGTCCGATCCGCGCGTTGGCGGCGGCGGTCGGCAAAGCTCGCGAGGATGAGCTGGATCTTGAGTTACCGGAAACGCCCCGGCGCGATGAAATCGGCGTGCTGACGGAGGCGCTGCGGCGGATGGGCAGCTCCCTCAGGGAACATATCCGGCTGCGGGCGCAGAGCCTCGCGGAGCAGGCGCGGCTCGAGCACGACCTCAAGATCGCAGCCAGCATCCAGCAGTCGATGCTGCCGATGCGCGCCGCCGCCGCTGACATGCCGGCGTCGATACAGATTGCGGCTGCATTGCTGCCGGCGAAGCAGGTGGGCGGCGATCTCTACGATTATTTTTTCATTCCGGATGGCGGCGTGGACGCCGGTGGCCGTCGCGACGGGAAAGTTTTCCTGGCGATCGGCGATGTGTCCGACAAGGGAATTCCGGCCGCGCTCTTCATGGCGCGGCTGTCCGCTTTGTTGAGGGTGATGGGAGCGGGAGGGGAACCGCCCGACCGGCTGCTCGCCGCAATCAATGCGCGCCTCAGCGAAGGCAATGACGCCTGCATGTTCGTGACCATCGGCTGCGCGCTGCTCGACGTCGCCACGGGGCGCATTCGCTATGCGAGCGCGGGACATGAGCCGCCCTTGGTGCGCGACGCCAAGGGAGCCGTGAGATCCCTGGCTGCGGAGAACGGCCCCGCGATCGGCATCGAAGCGGTCGCCGACTATCAGCTTTGGGAAGGATCGATGGCGCCCGGGGATGCGCTCGTGTTGTTCACGGACGGCGTCACCGAAGCGGAAGCGCAGGACGGTTCGTTGTTCGGACTCGACCGGTTGATCGAATTGCTGCGAGAAGCTCCCGATGGGCATCCGGCCGCGCTCGTGAAGCAGGTCGTGGATACGATCGGCGCCCATGCGTCGGGCTTTCATGCCACGGACGATTTGACCGTACTGGCGGTCCGTTGGAATCCTCACGGTGTCGACCTTGGGACCGATGTCACGCACTGGCACATTCAACCGGAAGCTTCGGATGCGGGTGTCCGGCAAACGCAGCAGTGGCTGCATGGCGTGCTGGCCGCGCGCGAGGTCGTGCCCGACCGCATCGCGGATGCCGAGTTGATCGCCGAAGAGCTGCTGACCAACATCGTCAAGGCGGCCCGTATCGAATCGCGCCGCGTGGGACTATCGGTCGATTGCGTCCTCATGCCGGCGGAGATTGTGTTGACGGTCCGCGACGACGGGCCGGGCTTCGATCCGCTCGCTCACCCGAGCCCGAACCTGGATGCGGATATCGCCGATCGGCCGATCGGCGGACTCGGTATCCCTCTCGTCAAGCAGATCGCCAGCGATTTGAGCTACGCTCGCGTCGACGGCTGGAACGTCCTGGAAATTCGTCTGGGCCGGAGCCCCGATTCAAACTGAGGTCCGCAACATGACGCTGAAGATCGTGACCGAAGGCTCGAACCCGACGACCATCAAGCTCGACGGGCGGCTCGATACCCACACGGCGCCCGATCTCGACAAGGCGCTCGATGGCGTTCTCGCGAGGCCGGGCCTCTCGCGCCTGGTGTTTGACTTGAGTCGTCTCGAATATCTCAGCAGCGCCGGCATCCGCTGTTTCGTTCGCGCACGCAAGGCGATCGAGCCGAAGGGCGGCAAGGTTGCCATCGTCAATCCACAACCCGGCGTACGGAAGGTGCTCGAGATCGTGAAGGCGATCCCGGGCGGCATCTTCGCGAGCATCGAGGAACTCGATGCCTATCTGGATGAGATGCAGCGCAAGGTGCGCGATCCGGATTGACGGGCAGCGACACACGGAGCTCCCGTGAGCGAACGCAAAGCCGGGCGGAGCCACGCAGCGCAGAATGCGCGCTCCGCCCGGCGTCTCCTGGTTCTTGCAGGTTGGATCGCGGGGATCGCCATCCTGTTGCACGGTTTCGGCGCCCTCTCGGCGAGTGAGCCGCCGGATACGCCAGCCAGTGCCGCGCCGGCGAGCGGCAATGCGTCCATGCTTGGCACGATGACGGTTGAAGAGCGAAAAAAGCTCGAGCGGCAGGTCAACCGTTACGTCTCGACAGTCGTCGTTCGCTACATCAACGATTCTCTCGTGCGCTGGGATGTGCCGATCTGCCCGCTGGTCGCCGGTCTGCCGCACAAGCGCGGCGAGTTCATCCTGTGGCGTATCACGCAGATTGCGGCGGCCGTGGGTGCGCCCATGGCCGGTGAGCACTGCAAGGTCAACTTCTTCGTCGTCGTGACGCCGCAGCCCGACGAGCTTTTGAAGCTATGGTTGCGCCGCGACCCGCACATGTACGACACCACCATGGGAATGCCCCACATCAAGAGCTTCATGCGAAGCCCGCGTCCCATCCGCTGCTGGTACAACACCGAGTTCCGTTCCAGCGACGGCCGTGCGCTCGCTTCGGATGCCTTCGCGGCGGGGGTTCCCGGTATGGGCATGCAGATGATGCCGGTGCAGGCGCCCACGAGCACCTCTTCAAGTGCTTCGCGTCTCGGCTTTACGGCTGTACAGACGCTGTCCTCGGTCATCATTGTCGTCGATATGAAGCGTGCGCAAGAGCTGACCCTGGGCCAGCTTTCGGACTACATCGCGTTGGTCGGGCTTGCGGAAATTCATCTCGACGGTGATGTCGGGAGCGCGCCGACGATATTGCGATTGTTTCAGACCTCCACTAGCCGACCGGAAGGCTTGAGCGAGTGGGACCAGGCCTTTCTGCATGCGCTCTACAACACCAGTCAATCGAGCGTCATGCAGGCATCTTCAATCAAGCAAAGCATGGTGAAGCGGATCGTATTGCAGTAGACGTTGACGGGGCCCACGCTAGTACCGGACCACCAACTCACCGTGCGAAATATTCAAGGCACCGAAAAGTGAGACTCGGTTCAACACGGCCGGCGGAAGCGGCAGGCTATATTTTTCACGTCGTACCGCGAGCCATGCCCATGACACACGGAATGGTCTTTCGTCTTGTTCTCCTGGTCTTGGTCTGCTCGAGCGCCTTCAGTTCGGGGGCGCACGAGGCCGCAGCGAAAAACGTTCCGATCGACGCACGCTGCCAGCAAGTCGTGGACAGCCCACCGTGGCGCTTCCGCGGCCGCACGCTCGTCGAGACTCCTGATATTACGGCTCCCGAGCTGCGCCGAGCCAACGCGCTGCTGAGCAGCCGATGCCGCACGGAGTCGGAGAGACTCCTCGCGTCCTATCGGCAAGCCCGTCCCGATGACTTTCATGCGGACTTTCTCGAGGCGCGCCTGATGTGGACGGGGGGCGATGATGGCGGCACGGAAGAGCTGCTCAACGCGACGTTGCACGCGCCGACGGACCTCTGGGTATTCATGGACCTCCTCATGCTCGAGGCGATCGAGTCTCCGTCGGCCGCACTGCGCGACGAATTGCTCGAAATCAACCGCAATCCCGCGTTTCCTCCCAGTGCGCGCGAAATGGCCTCCCAGGCTGGCCGGCGCCTTCCCAATCTTTCGCGTGAGCAATACGAGGCGTACTTCTGGGCCGATCTCGACTATGAGTCGGCGACGCCGATGGCGTGCAAGATCCACAACCTCGCGTTCAACCTCGTCGTCGTCGACGGCCGCTACCCGGATGCACGCAAGCTCCTCGAGTCGCCGAAGGCGCTCGCCGCCAATTGTTCGGGCGTCGAGGGCAATCGCATCCTGCTGGCTGAGACCTATCTCTTCGAGGCGGCGCGCATCAGCGCGGGCCCGAGCCCGTCGAACGCGGCGCTGGTATCGAAGGCGGATGAGGTGCTCCGCGGCGATTGGACTGGACTGTCGATGTTCATCATGGGTCGTCCGCAATACGCTGCGATCGCGCCGTTCGTATCGAGCCAGATGGCTCCCTCGGACGTGGATGCCTCTGGTCGCACGCAGCTCTGCAATGCCGTCATGACCGCAAGCGTTCAAGCGGTTCAGACGCAACTCGATCTCGGCGCCGATCCCAACGGCCGCTGCGAACACAGCTCGCTGCTGGGGTATATCGTGCGCGGCGCGAGCACCCAGCCGACGCGTGCCGACTGGCAGCGGCAGATCGTGCGCATGCTGCGAGCGGCGGGTGCGCAGGTGACGCCGCAGGACGTTGCATCGTGCCGTAACCCCGACAACGGACCCGCGTGCCGTAATTCGCTGCTCCCGCTGCTGGAGCCATAGCAAAATCGATTCAAGCAGCCTGCGCGCAGCTCGCGTCGGGATAGATCGACAGCAGTTTTCGCAGAACGCCATTGGTCCAGCCGAATCCATCCTGCAGCGGATACTCACCGCCGCCGGCGGCGCCGGAACCCGAGACATCGTATTTTTCCACGAGCTTGCCGGACGTCCGGTAGGCTTCCAGGTTTTCGCGAATCCAGCGGCACGCGATGACTCGCGCGAGCTGTGGATCGCCGTGGCGGCGCAGACCGTCGATCCCGATCCATTGCAGCGGCGCCCAGCCATTGGGCGCGTCCCACTGCTGCCCGGTGCGCACGGTCGTCGTCGCGAGTCCATCCGGCTGCAAGAGCCGGGAGCGCGCAAACTTGGCGACGCGGGCTGCCTCGGCAGGCGAGGCCACATCGAAATAGAGCGGGTACAGCGTCGCCGCCGTCAATTGGGGCGAGAGCTCCTGCCGGCGCCAATCGTAGTCCCCGAACGCTCCCGCGCCGTCACTCCACAGGTACCGTCGAATCGAAGTCCGTCGCGCGCGGGCCTTCTCATCGAGCTTCCGGGACACCGGTTCATTGCCGGCCGCCCGATACGCTGCAGCGAGTGTGCGTTCGAGCTCATACAACAGGCAGTTCAGGTCGACGGGCACCAGGTCCACCGTGTGAATCGTGGCGAGCGTGCGGCCATCCGCGAACCAGCGCGAGCTGAAGTCCCAGCCGCTCTCCGCGGCGGCCCGCAGATTGCGATACACGTCGGCGGCGGGGCGGCCTGAGTCGCGCGCCGTCGCCACGTCTTCGCGATAAGCTTCCTCGCGCGGTGTGTCGCGATCGTCCCAGTAGCGGTTGAGAACAGAGCCGTCCTTCAGTCGTACCACGCGTCGATGCGCCTCGCCGCGCGCGGTCTGCGCGACGCCGTCCATCCAGAAGGCATACTCGCGCTCGAGCGGCTCGAGGTATTGCTTGAGGACGGATGCGCCGTCGCGTCGGGCCGCGAGCCGGACCATGGCCGCGAAGAAAGGTGGCTGCGAGCGGCTGAGGTAGTAGCTGCGATTGCCGTTCGGAATGTGGCCGAAGCGCTCGATGAGCGATGCGAAGTTTTGCAGCATGTCGAGCGTCAGGTCATGCCGGCTGCTCTCTTCCAGCCCCAGCATCGTGAAATAGGAATCCCAGTAATAGATCTCGCGGAAGCGCCCACCCGGTACGACGTATGCGGCTGGTAGCGCCAGGAGCGAGGAGTACGGCTGCGATTCGGCGGGCGGTCGCGTCAGCGCGCGCCACAGGCTGTCGATGTGGTCGGCGACCTGCGCCGGTACGCCATGCGTATTTGAAGGTTTCGGGGCCACGGCCGGCAGCTCGAAGTTCGCTTGGACGAACGCCAGCAATTGGAATCCCGGCTCGGCGCGCCGGTTCTTGTAATCCGCAAGGATCTTGTCCGGCGCCCGCTTGGGCACGGCATCGGCGAAGAACTTGCTGTCGTCGAAGACTCGCTCGACCTGCACCGCGACGAACAGCTCGCCGAAGAGCTCAACCGGGGTTTGCGGCGCAGGTTCGCCGAGCGCGCCCGCGCTCCAAAGCAGCAGAAGTACGACGACAGCGCGCGACCTCAGTTGGCGTACTTGCTGTAGCACGTGGAGATCGCATTGTTCATCCATCCCTGAATGCCGCCGACGTAGGGCTTGGCGCGGAAGTCGGCGACGAACCTGGCGACCGCGCAGCTCGTCGTGCGGGTCACGCTCGGAGCGGACGAGCCTTTCTGGGCAATCACGTTGGCGAGAGATTTGTTCACCTGCTCGGTTGCGTACTTCGAGAGCCGCGTGTCATCCAGGCATTCCGTGCAAGGGAGCTTCTCGTTGTAGAAGAGATTCCCGAGCGGATCGAACCCCGCCATGTCTTCCCGGCCCGGTACCGGAGTGCGGTAGTCGCCGGCATTCGCAATGCGCGCGTGCAGGACCGCTCTGGAGAAGCAGTCGCAGTCGAAGAGGGCGGAGATCATCGGGGTCTGCGCACAGTAAGCCTTCGAGCCCGGCACCTCTTTGATCGCCCACGTGCGGAAGGGCTCCGGGAGCTGATTCACGGCCGGATCCATGCCGGCCGGCAGCGGGGTCGGAGGCGCAAGCGGTGTTCCGCCCCACGCCCAGCCGGTCTCGACGATCTTCCACTTGCCGGCGACGCGCAGGTCCTTCATCCGCTGTTGGACGTCGGCCTGCGCCTCGGCGAGCGTGCCGTGAGCGCCGAAGCACGCGAGCGTATTCTCGGTGTGGTACCCGTACTTCTGCTCCAGGAAAGTCTTGAAGCCCGCCGCCATGGCCTCCGGCCGCTCGTCGGTCGTGTCGAACGCACTGCTGAAGTACATCGTGGGCGGGCGCTGTTCCGATGAGCAGTAATAGTAGTGGTGCTTCTTCGGCGGCTCGGCGGTCGCGCTCGCCGGCGGCGCGCTCGGACGCGGCGGCGGCGTCTGGTTCATTCGGCGGCCGGCCATGATCTCGACGCCAGCGGGTTCATGCTCACCGGGCGGCGGCGTTTGCGTCGGCGCCCACTCCACCTCAAAGAAGGGGTTCATCATCATTTTCCAACCCGTCTTCTCGCCGTTCAGCCGGGCCTGCTGCGCGGCTGGGTCCGCGGAAATCACCTCGCAGTCGGGCGAGATGTTGAGCTCCCCGAGCGCAAATTTCGCGTGCAAGTACTCGCTCCACCAGAACAGGATCCAGGCGAGCGACTCGTCGCTCTTGAACACCACGCGGTCCTGGTAGTACGTCAGATGCGCGCGGTTCGTGGGAAGCAGGACGGACGCGGTGCAGTGGTAGGGCTTGCCCTCATCGCTGGGCGCTGCTGTCGCCGCAGGCGCTAGCGCGCTGGTTGCTGCCAGGCCGCAGAGCCAGAACGTGGCCACCGCACCGAATCGAGTTGTCATGGGAATCCCCCGGCAGCCGTGACGCGGGTGATTGTAGAACGATTCATTTAGAGCCGCGTTATCGGCCAGGGGTGAGGCCGCCTCTCAATCAAGGCGGCTTGCCCTTGAGAAGCGCGACAATCGCCATCGCGTGCCCGTGGCCCAGCTGAAAATCCTGCTTGAGCCAGGCCACGACGACACCGACCTTGATGTCGGTCCGCAGTTTGCCGTTGCTCAGGTACCCCTTCTTCATCGCCAGCTTCCTGAAGTCGGCGGGGCTTTTGCCGGTCTTGGCTTCGATGTTGTCGAGATACGCTTGAAAGGTCACAGGAGTAGCCCTCGCAGTCTCGCGTCACGCAGATAAAGCCCCGCCCAGACGAAAAGGCCCACATAGACACCGAACAGCACGTGGGAGAAGAGCGGGCTCCCCATCCGCACGTGCGTGGCAATGGCGCCGCCGAGAAACCCCGTCAGCAGGATTGCACCGAGTACCGCCGTGCGGGGGAGGGCATAGAGAACCGTGCAGACCAGCAATATCGTGCCCAGCGCACGTGCCATGTCGGCGCCACCGAAGCCGAGCTGCGCGCCGGCTTCGAGAACGACAGGCAGGGCCAATAGCTTCATGGTCGCATCCATCAAGAGGAAGAGGATCGCCAACCCGGAAAGGGCCCAGCCGATTCGAGACCGCAACTTCGTTTCCATCAATGGAGTCTCCTGGCAAGTCGCCGTGTTCAGGTCCGGCGAGAATCTAGCCGAGTGGAAATCCTTCAGTCTTGTACAAAAACGACAGCTGGGTGTCGCCGCGGACTACGTCCGTGGGAGCGAGCCCGATCCATCGTTGCAATGAACGCGTGAGATGTGCGTGATCATAGAAGCCGCACCGCCAGACGACGTCGGCGATCGGCACGCCTTCCTTGAGCAAACCCACCGCATGGCGCGCGCGTTCAATTTGGCGCAACTGGGTGAAGGTCATTCCCGTTACCTGGCGGAAGCGTCGTTGCGCCGAGCGCGTGGAGACAGCGGTCGGCTCGCCCCGCAGCGCCGCGGTCACCTCTGGATCGCGAGCGACGAGTCCCTTGCTCACCAGTCGTGAAACGAAAGTTTCAGCATTCTCGACGGTGGGGAATTCCCATTGCTTGCCGTCGAGCAGGAAGGTTCGCTTCGAGAGTTGCGGCAGATTGACGCCAGGATTGTCCATCAACCCATGTACAGGCAACTGCGGCATGAACGTGCCGGCCTTGAATCGAATGCCGAGCCACTCGCCATCGGCCGGACAAAGCCATTCGCTGGGTCTGGTTTCCGGCCCCCGCAGCGTGACGATGGAGCGGCCTTGAAGACGGGTGATGACCAACTCCCAGTGAATGCACGCAACCGACAGGAACACGCCAGGGCGCCCGCTATGGCTGCTCCAAATCCTTTCGATGTAGGGCGAGTCGGAAGGCCGGTCGTTGTCGAAGCTGATGAGCATGGACGTCGTGTAGACTTCTTGATGAGCTCTAAAATACTACGGTCGCCGATGACTTGCCGCCTCATCCTGCTGCTGGCACTCGCAACCCTTTCCGGAATTGCCGCAGCAGGGCCTCCTTATGTATCCGATGATCCCGAGCCGACCGACTTCGGACACTACGAAATCTATCTCTTCGCCAACGGCACCGACACGCGCGACGGCTCGAGCGGGTCGTACGGCATCGACTTCAATTACGGTGCGACGCCGGACTTGCAGCTGACGGCGGTATTTCCCGTCGAGTACGAAAATCCGGGCGGCGCAAGTTCATTCTCCGGGCTCGGCAATATCGAGCTCGCCGCCAAGTACCGGTTTCTGCATCAGGCCGACGCCGGTTGGGATGTTGCTTTCTTTCCCCGTCTCTTTCTGCCGAGCGCTTCCCCGCACGCAGGCGAGAAGCACGTCTCGCTGCTGCTGCCGCTGTGGCTTGGAAGGGACTGGGGCAGCTGGTCGACATTCGGTGGCGGTGGTTGCGTGATTGGCCGCAGCGGCGATTCACAGAACTATTGCCTGGCCGGCTGGGCGCTGACGCGCGCGGTCGCTCGGAACCTGAAGCTGGGCGCGGAAATCGTCCATCAGACGCCGGATACCCGCGGGGGCCACGCCTCGACCGCCATCGGCGCCGGCCTGCTCTGCGACCTTAACGATAACTTTCATCTGTTGGCTTATGCTGGCCCGGGTCTGCAAAACGCCGCCGAGACCGGCCGGTATTCCTGGTACGCGTCGATCCTCTGGACCTTCTGACGAGTTTGCGAGGAACCACCATGTCGAACCATCGTTTGCCGCTTCGCGCACTGGGCGTTGTTCTCTGCATCACCGGGCTCCTCGCCAGCGCCGAGGCCAAGCCGCTGTACACGGTCACCAAGATCGTTCCGATTGGTGCGCCCGACCGCTGGGATCTCTTGACCTTCGATACCGGTTCACACCGCGTCTACATTGCGCATGGCGACCGCGTGACCGTCGTTGATGGGAAAAGCGGCGAGCTCGTTGGCAGCGTCGAAGGCTATTCCGGCGGCACCCACGGCGTCGTGATCGTTCCCGATCTCGGTCGTGGTTATACGGACGACGGGCGTGCGGGCACGGCGGGCTCGTTCGACGTCAAGACGCTGAAGCCGCTCCACTCCATCCAGGCGGAAGCGGACGCCGATGCGTTGATCTTCGATCCGGTGAGCGGGCACGTCTTCGTGGTCGATTCCGATCCGGGCAAGATCACCGTCATCGACCCGAAGACGGATACGGCCATTGCAACGATTGACGGCGGCGGGAAGCTCGAAATCGGCGCCGCCGACGGCGCAGGCAAGGTCTACGTCAACGGTGAAGCAAAGCAGGAGATCCTGCGCATCGACACGCGCTCCAATCAGGTCGATGCGCGCTGGCCCATTCCTGCCTGCGCCAGCCCGCACGGCATCGCCATCGACACCAAGTCCCACCGCGTGTTCTCGAGCTGCGAGAACAATGTCATGGTCGTTGTGGATGCCGACAGCGGCAAGCCGATCGCCTCGCTCCCGATCGGTTCGCGTACGGATGGCGCGGCCTTCGATTCGCGTCGGCGGCGCGCCTTCAGCTCCAATGGCGATGGAACGTTGACGGTCATCGGCGAGAAGGGAGCGAATTCCTTCGTGGTTCTCGGCAACGTCCCGACGATGCTGGGCGCGCGCACCATGACCGTCGATCCCAAGTCAGGCCGGCTCTATCTCGTCGCGGCCGATATCAAGATCAATGAGGCCGCCGACCCCAAGGACTACCGGCATCGATATTCCGTCACGCCGGGCTCGGCCAAGCTCCTCGTCCTCGATCCAAACTAGATCCTTGTCCTTGCGAAGGAACTCCGATGAAAAACACCAGCGTTGTGCTCGGACTGTATTTCGTTGTGCTCCTGGCGCTCGCCGCCCATCGAAGTGTCGCCGGCGAAGCGACCGGGAACTATCACGGGCTCTGGCTCTGCCAGAACGTGCCGATCGAGAAGACGGCGTACTTCGCCGCGATATTCGAGGCCACCGCGGACCGCGGCCTGGTCGTCCAGTCCTTCAAGCAGGTGCTCGCCGCCAAGTATGGCTATCACGGAGAGGTCAATTGCGGCGTGGGCACGGGTACAGGCGCGGCGGACCTCGCCAAGGCCAAGGAAGACCGGGCACGCTACGTCAAGCAACTGCACGGGATGCAGATCAAGGTTCATGAGACGGGCTGGACGTATGCGGGTGCTTCAGCCACTGCTCCCGCGCCGGCAACTTCGAACGCGCCGGTCGCGTCAGTCGCGCCCGTTGCCACGGCGGCGACGGCGCCGCAAGGCCCGACCAAGCTCTGGGTCTGCCGCGGAAACACGAATGCCCCGAGCCGGGACATGTACATCACCAAGCCGTTTCCCGTGACCGACGGCCTTGCGAACTGGCGAAATACGCAAGCAGCGCTCGGCAGCTACATGCAGGCGCACTACAAGCCCACGGCGATGAACTGCGACAACTACGCGACGCAAGCGGAGGCGGACGCGCGTGTCGAGTGGCTGGTCAACTGGGCGCACACCTACAAGTTCGATCCCGTTTCCGTGAGTTTCACGTACCCGTGACGGTTCATTGCGCGAGCTGATAGACGCGAACGTAGTCGATCTCCATCCGCACGGGAAAGATCGCGTCGTCGACGCCCTTGATGCCACCCCAGTCACCGCCGACGGCGATATTGAGGAGCAGGGATTCGGGCGCATCGTACGGCCACTGGTCGTGGCCGGCGTTCGCTTCGCGCGCGAATTCAAAGTAACGCTGGTCGTCGTAGCCGATCACGATCTTGTCGTGCATCCAGGTGAGCTGGTAGCGATGAAACTCGGTGCACGCGTCGGCAATCGTCACCTGTGATCCGCGTTGTGTGTGGATGACATGGTTGTAGGCCTTGGTGTGAATCGTCCCGTGCACCACGCCCGGGTCGAAGCCGACATGCTCCATGATGTCGATCTCACCGACATCGGGCCAGCGGAACTTCCGCATGTCGCCGAGCAGCCAGATCGCCGGCCAGCTGCCGACTCCACACGGAATCTTCGCGCGGATTTCGAAAAAGCCGTAGGTCCAGGACGCGTGGCCGCGCGTGACGAGCCGGGCCGAGGTGTATTGCTGACCGCCATAATCATCGAACGCGCGGGGGGCCTCTTTGCGCGCTTCGATGATCAGGACGCCGTTCTCGATCCGGGAGTTCTCGCGGCGTGCCGCGGAATAGTATTGCAGCTCATGGTTCACCCAGCCCTTGCGGTTGAGCTCCGTATCGTAAGACCAGCGTTTCCGATCGGGCAGTCCGTCCTCGTCGAACTCGTCGGCCCAGACGAGGCGATAGCCGGCGGGTGGTGCGCCAGTGGCTGCGGCCGCAGGTTCATCGCCGGCGGCGATGGCCGCCGTGGCTGCGATTAGCGCAACCCACCCGAACAAAGCGCGTCCCGACATGCCGACCTCCCGAGCCGCAACGCTGCCGTCGTCAACGTTCACATTCTAGTGCGGGTGCCCGGCAGTAACGACTGGCGTAGCATGTTCAGGCAGGAACGACGACGGCAGCCCGTAACGCAAGGAGACGAACAATGGCCGACATCCCGAAGTGGCGCGTGGCAGGGGATTGGTTCGACGTCTGCAGTTGCGATATCCCGTGCCCGTGTGAATTTGCGCAACCGCCGACGGGGAATCAATGCTTCGGTGTGCTGGCATACCACATTCGCGAAGGGCACTTCGGTGACGTGCCGCTGGCCGGACTGAATCAACTGCTGGTCGGCGGCTTCAAGGGTGATCTCTGGAGCGGGAAGTCCACCCAGTCCAGGATGGGATTCTTCATGGACGTGCGCGCGAACGAGCTGCAGCAGCAAGCGCTGCAGGCGATCTTCAGCGGCCAGGCCGGCGGTATCCCGGCTCATTTGCTCGCCATCTGGGGCATGCCGGAGCCGCTTGGCATGGAGCTCGTCCCCATCCACTTCGAGGTCGCAAGCGATCTGTCATCCTGGCGAGCAGAGGTGCCGGGCAAGATAACGGCACACGCGGAGGCATTGACGGGTCCCATGACGCCACCTGGCAAGCGCGTGCAGACGCTCAATCCCCCGGGCTCGGAAGTCGGGCCGGGACAAACGGCAACCTGGGGCAAGACCAGGACCGGCACCGTCAACGCCATGGGGATGAATTGGCAGGGGAATGGAAAGTCCAGCAAGCACATTCCCTTTGAGTGGTCGGGCCCGGCGCCGGCGTAGAGGCGCAGCCATCGACAGCAGGGCGCGCGTCAGTCTTCTCGCGTCTGTTTCTGGCTCGTCGGCAACAGCGCAACCTTTGGTGTCCTGCTGACGGAGAAACTGCGCGGATCGAGAAACATCACCGAGCAGCCGGTGCATTCATAGAACTTGGTCTCGTACGGACCGCGCGTTGTCTTCACGACGATGCGCCGATAGTTGTAGGCATTGCAGATCGGGCACGTGAACATGTGACAAGCGTGCAACATCTCGATCGCACGCGTCCATCCAGTACTCGTCCGATCGAAATACTGTATATAAAGTACTGATATCGCTCCCCGTGTGAAACTTTTAGGCCCCGGCAGCGGTACAAACCAAACCTGCTCTCGCGTACTCTATAGGCCGCGCGAAGAGTCACTCGTCGCTATGGAATGTCCGGATGAACCCCCGTTTACTCCTTCTTATGGTGCTCGCGGCCGTGCTGGCCGGCTGCGGCAAGGGCCCGGGCGCCGACCCGGCCGCAGCCGCGGCCAAAAGCCCCTTGTTGCTGTCGCCCGAAGACCTTCACACGGTGCGCAGCAACGCACTGTCCACGGGGCCTTCGATCACCGGTTCCGTGCAGCCTGAGCGGCGTGCTGACCTGCGTGCCGAAGTACCGGCCGTCGTACTGCAGGTGCTCAAGGAGAACGGTGAGCCGGTCAAGCGCGGCGACTTGATCCTGCGGCTGGACGACACGGCGATCCGGGAGAACCTCAACTCCGCGCAAGCCTCGACGAGCTCCGCCGGCCGGGCCTACGAGCAGGCCGAACGGCAATTCCAGCGCCTCACGCAGTTGCGGGCGAGCAACCTGGTGTCGACCCAGGATCTGGAGGACTCGGAGGTTCGCCGCAACAATGCGCAGAGCGACCTCGAGGCCGCCAAGAGCCGCGTGGCAGTCGCGCGGCAGCAATTGCAGCGCACGGAAGTACGCGCACCGTTCGATGGCATCGTCGGCGACCGGCAGGTTTCCGCTGGCGATACGGTGCAGATCGGCATGGAACTCGTGAAGGTCATCGACCCGACCAGCATGCGCTTCGAGGGCCTGGTCTCGGCCGACAGCATCGGCGATATCCGGGCCGGACAGACGGTCCGCTTTCGCGTGCACGGCTACGCACAACAGGAATTCACCGGCCACATCACACGGTTGAATCCGGCCGCGAACGTCACCACGCGGCAGATCGAAGTGATCGTGGCGTTCAGCGGCGTGGAACAGGAACCGAGGCTGGCGGGCCTGTATGCGGAAGGGCGGGTCGAGACCGGCAGTACCGCGGCGCTCACGCTTCCCGCGACCGCGCTCGTCCAGGAGAACACCGGCAGCTTTGCCTGGCGTCTGCAAGGCGACGTGCTGCACAAGGTGGCGCTCGACGTGGGTGCGCGCGATGCGCGCACCGGCGACTACGTGCTGAAGGGCGGCGTGGCGGAGGGCGATCGGCTGCTGCGCTATCCGAACACGACGCTCCATGACGGGCAGAAAGTGCAGCTCAAAGCGGCCGCCGATGCCGCGACCGGCGAGCAGCCCGGGAAGCCGCAGTCGCCGCCCGCGAAGACGGCGAGCTAGCCATGTTCCTGTCCGATTTCAGCATCAAGCGGCCGGTGATCACGGTCGTCATCGTCATCATGCTGATGTGCCTGGGGCTCCTCGCGCTCAAGAAGCTGCGGGTGAACCAGATTCCCGACGTCGAGCCGCCCGTCATCGTGGTCAATATTCCGTATCCCGGCGCCTCTCCCGAGACCGTGGAGCGCGAGATCATCGATCGCATCGAGAAGTCGCTGCAGAGCATTTCGCAGGTTCACGAGATCAAGTCCAAGGCGAAAGAAGGCAACGCCGAGATCGTCATCATCTTCGACTTCAAGAAGAACATCATCGAAGCGCTGGACGAGATCAGAAATTCGATTGCCTCGGTTCGCTACAAGCTGCCGATCGAGATGCGCGAACCGGTCCTGCAACGCGTAGATCCTTCTGCGCAGCCGATCATGTATCTCGCGCTGTCGTCGACCAAGCAATCGCAGGCGGAGATCTCGCGACTTGCCGAGGATGTGATCGCCGACAAGTTCCGCGCCATCGACGGCGTGGCGACCGTGACCGTGAACGGCGCGCTGCACCGCGAGCTCTCCGTGCTGCTGCGCGCGCAGAAGCTGCGCGAGTACAACACGTCGGTCGGCGAGGTCGTCAATGCGCTTCGCCTCCAGAATACGACCGCGCCGGTCGGCCACGTGACCGGTCCCCTGGAGGAGCAGAGCCTGAGGCTCATCGGACGTCTCGAGTCGCCGGCCGACTTCGAGAAGATCGTGATCAAGCGCCGCGGATCGCAGATCGTGAGCCTGGGCGACCTCGCCGTCGTGCGCGACGGCTTCGCGGAAGTCCGCGACGCGAGCATCCGCAACGGCCATCCGAACGTCAGCATCGACGTCACCCGTTCGCAGGAAGCGAGCACGGTTACCGTTGCGGCCAGGATTCGCGTTCTCACGGAGGAGCTCGGCAAGACGCTGCCCGAGGGCACGAAGCTCGAAGTGACGTTCGACGGCGGCCAGGACGCGCAGTCGAGCCTTACCAACGTCATCGAGGCGCTGATGTTCGGCGCGATGCTGACGATCCTGGTGGTCTATGCGTTCCTGAACTCCTGGCGTTCGACGCTCATCACGGCGCTGAGTCTTCCGACCTCGGTGATCGCGGCCTTCATCGCGGTGTGGGCCTGCGGGTTCACGCTCAACTTCATGACGCTGCTTGGCCTGTCGCTCGCCATCGGCGTGCTGATCGACGATGCCATCGTCGTGCGCGAAAACATCGTGCGTCACATGGAAAGCGGCCTGGATCGAAGGACAGCGGCCAGCGCCGGCACGCGGGAGATCGGCCTCGCCGTGACGGCGACCACGTTCTCGATCATCGCGGTTTTCATTCCGGTCGCCTTCATGGGCGGGATTGCGGGGGAATGGTTTCGACCGTTCGCGCTGACGGTGGCGGCCTCGGTGCTCGTGAGCCTCTATATCTCCTTCACGGTGGACCCGATGCTGTCGGCCTACTGGGGCGATCCGGTCGGCTATGCCGAGCGGACGGTGACGGGCCTGAGCCAGTGGCTCGCGAGGTTCAACCGCTGGTTCGATCATCAGTCGGACCGGTATGGCCGGTTGATCGCCTGGGCTCTGCATCATCGCAAATGGATGTGGGTGATCGCCGTCGTCAGTCTCTTCGGCGCGGTTGCCCTGCAGAAGTTCTTTGGTGGAACGAGCTTCCTGCCGATTTCCGACTACGGAACGGTGGTCATCGACGTGCGCTCGCCGGCGAGCGCGAGCCTCGAGTACACGCAGCTGAAAGTGGAAAAGGCCGCGGAACTCGCGCGGACGCTGCCGGAAACCAGGAGCACGGACAGCAACGTCCGCGACGGCGGCGGCAGCGTGTGGATCGACCTCGGCAAGAAGAGCGACCGCGAGAAATCGGCCGTTGAATACGCCCAGGATCTGCGTGTTTTGCTGAAACGGCTGGTCGGTGCCGAGTACACGGTCCTCGACGACGTCAATAACGGCGCCCAGAAGCCGGTGCAGATTCAATTTTCGGGTCCGGACTCGCGGCGCTTGCTGCAGATCACGGGCGAATTCATGAAAAAGCTGGCGCAGGTGCCCGGTGCCGTCGACGTGGGCCTCTCGGACCGGGAACCGAAGGACGAACTGCAGATCACGCTGAACCGCGGGCTCGCGAGCTCGCTCGGCATTTCCGTTGGCGATGCGGCTCAGGCGCTGCGCGTCGCCTTCGCGGGCGTCGAGGTCGGTGACTGGGTCGATCCCACCGGCGAATCGCGGGACGTCGCGGTGCGCCTGCATCCGGACGACCGTGTCGATGCGGCCAACATCGAGCAGCTCCCGATCGCCGTCGAGGGCAGCGACATGATGGTGCCGCTCGACCAGATCGCGACCATCACGATGGGCAAGGGACCGGCCGAGATCCAGCACGCGAACGGCAAGCGCATGGTCGCGGTCTCCTGCAACGCACAGGGCCGGGCATCAGGCGAGATTCTGAGCGACGCGCTCGAGATCGCGCACCAGATGGAATTTCCCCCGGGCTATGGCCTGGAACTGGGCGGCGCCTCGCGGGATCAGGAGGAGATCTTCTCGGAGATGGGCATCGCGCTCGTCCTGGGCATTGCGCTCATGTACCTCGTGCTCGTAATCCAGTTCGGTTCGTTCACCGTGCCCGTCGCCGTCATGCTCTCGCTGCCTTTGAGTCTCATCGGCGTCGTGCTGGCGCTGCTCCTCAGCGGGGGCACGCTCAATCTCATGAGCTTCATCGGCATCATCATGTTGATGGGCCTCGTCGCGAAGAACGCCATCCTGCTCCTCGATCGCACGCGCAAGGAAGAAGCCAAAGGTATCGATCGCGAGGACGCGCTGATGCACGCGGGGCGTGCGCGGTTGCGCCCCATCCTGATGACGACCTTCGCCCTGATCGCGGGCATGACGCCGGTGGCGATTGGCCTCGGCGAAGGTGGCGAATTCTATCGCCCGATGGCGCTCGCCATCATCGGCGGCACGATCACTTCAACGCTGCTGACGTTGCTGGTGGTCCCTACGTTCTACGACAGCATCGAAATCGCGCGCGATCGCGCGATCGCGAAGTTCCACGTGCGCGAGGCTCACGGCAATTCGTTCGTCGCGTTCGTGACGACCTTGCTCGAAGCGCTGCTGACGCTGGTGTTCCTGCGGCTGGTGTACCGCTCGCTGAGGAAGCTGGGTCACGCCATCTTCCGGCGCGGCAGGACGCAGGCAGTCGACGCCCCTTAGCGGTCGGCGAGCAATCTGTCGTCTTGGCCGCTCACCGCTTCTGGTACGGGTGGAAGACGTAATCCTTTGCCTTCACCGCCACGTGGCACGTGTGTCCGCAATTGGGCGTGCCGGCCTTATTGGGCGCGAACGTGTCGGTCTTCGGGTCATGGTCGAACTGGGCGTATGCCCATCCACCGGTGTCGGAGAATTTCTTGCGGTCCTTTTCCATGAAGAAGAGGTCTGCCAGCGTGTCCGGCACATCGACCACAAACGGGGCTTCCGTGCTCTTCTTCGGTTTCCACTGGACCTTTGCGATCCTGGAACCTTCGGGGAACGGCTTGCCGTTGCCCGGAATGCCCGACTTGAAAGCGGCGATGATCGTGGGATTGCCGAGGATCACTTTCATCCGTTCGTCGGACTTGGCGCTGGAGATCAGCTGCCAGTCTTCGTAGCCCTTGAAGTCCGAGAATGCGAGCCCGTTCGGCACCTGCAACGTGTACTTGTCCTGCGCGGACATGGCCACGAGGATGCGCCCATCCAGCCGTGAAAAGCCATGGCACCGCGGTGCTGCTCTGCCCTGACGCTGCCAGTTTGCATCTTCACCGACGAGCGCTATAGTCCGCTTCAACAAGCAGGTCTGGCTTGTGACACGGATTCCGCAACTCGAACGACAAGGCGGAGCGTGCAGGGAAGGGGCATAGGGATGTTCGGGAGAACCCATGAGAAGCGACTTACTTGCGGCGAGCCTCGCGCTCGTCCTGCTGGTCGGCACGGCTTTGCTCGCTGCCAGGAGCAACCTGCTCCGCGATAGCAGCACTGCCAGGCGCGGCCCATTCAGTTTCGCCCGCGTGCAGCTGCTTTGGTGGACGCTCATCGTCGCGCTCTGCCTGCTGCAGCACTACGGCGAGACCTACGAACTGGTGGCGCTGAACCAGACGTGCCTCGCGCTCCTCGGTATCGGCGTCGGCACCAAGATGATCGCCCAGGTCATCGATACGCGTCAGCGACAGACGGCCGAGCTGTCCGGCACCGCAGTGATCCAGGACAAGGAGAGCGAGGGATTCCTGACCGACATCCTCTCCGACGAGAATGGCCTTAGCGTGCATCGCCTGCAGGCGCTGGTATTCAACGTGCTCTATGGAGTCACGTTCGTTTCGCATTTCGTAAATACCGGCGGGTTCGCGGACTACGACACCGTGCAGTACGCGGTGCTCGGCTTGAGCAGCGCCGGCTACCTCGGTCTCAAGGCACTCGAAAACAATCCCAAGAACCAGCTCTCAACGGGAGCTTCCCGCGCAGGCGGTGACGAACTGCTCGATGGCGATGTGGCGGCGGGCGGCCCCGCCGCCTCCGGTTGAGGACGCCGCCATGACAGAAATGCTTCAGGTCACGGCCACCACGCTCAACCTGCGCCGTTCGCCGGTCATCAACCCCGCGAACATCATCGGCACGCTTGGCCAGGGCGAGGTCGTGCAAAAGACCGGGCAGCCGACGACGGATTGGTTCGAGGTTCGCTGTTCGCGGTCGAGCGGGTTTGCGGCGGCGCGCTTCCTGTCTCCGGTGCAGGCGCCGACGCCGCCTCAGCAGCCAGCGACCGGCACTCCGGCGTTCGTGCCGCGGCCGGTGCACTTTGCGCCGAGCGCATCCGCCCAGCTGGGCTCCATCGAACAGCGCCATTGCCCACTTGGCGGATTCGATGTCCGTTCGCGTCAGGCAGGGCAGAGCGACGCCACTCGATGCGCGACACTGGGATCCATTGTCGATCTGCTCGACGTGGAACACAGCGCGCGTTATCAGCCGACGGTCACCACGTTCTGCAACATCTACGCGTACGACTTCTGCTATCTCGCGGGCGTGTACCTGCCGCGCGTGTGGTGGATGGCGAAGGCCCTGCTCGATCTCAGGGCGGGCGCGGATCCCGGAGTTGCGTACGGCAAGACGGTGCGCGAGCTGACGGCGAACGCCCTCTACGACTGGCTCTCGGAGTGGGGCGATGACTACGGCTGGCAACGCTGCGCGGATGTGGACGAGCTGCAGGGTGCGGCGAATCGCGGCAGTGTGGGTGTTGTCTGCGCGCAGCGCCGGGACTTGTCTCGCTCCGGCCACATCGTCGTTGTCGTGCCGGAAATCGCGGGCCACGCCGCGGACCGGGTGGGGCAGGGCGTTGTGCGGCCTTTGCAGAGCCAGGCGGGCGCGCGCAACAAGCGATATTTCTGCAATCAGTGGTGGGTCGATCTCGCGGCGCAGTTTCGCGCGACGGGGTTTTGGGCGCACGCGTAGACGCCGACTCATTGGCACAAGGAGGGTGGACAAATGGCTGGGTCAAAGAAGAACGCCAATACCGGAAAGACGAGCTGCGAGCGGTTCATCGAAGAGAACCCGGAAATTCTCGGTGGCTTCACGGTCACGATCGTAGGCGACGAAGACATCAAGCTTCGCGTCAAGGCCTGCCGGGGCACGCTGCGCATCCTCACCTTTTTCGAACGCGACAAATCGACGGGCGGTGCGCGCACGCCGATCGCGGATACACCGGGCGTCACCGATCAATGGGTCGACATCTCGCTGCATGCGCTCAACAGCGTCCAGCCTGGACAGAACTACGTTCTCACCTGGGTCATCGATTCGCCGGTGGACGATTGGCAGCTCGTCTCCGAATTCTCGCTGAATGGAACGGTGCATTACCGCCACCTGAAGCGAAACCGCCTGGGAGTGATCAACGCCGAGGTGCTGTTCGTCAAGGTGCGCCCATGAGGCGACAGGGCATTCTCCTGCTCGCGGCGGCACTCCTTGGCAACGAGGCGATTGCGGCGGACGAAACCTGCGGCCTGGATCCGGGCGACCTCGCTGGCTACGCCATCAATTTCAGGGCTCATGCATTGGGCGTGGCCGATCTGCCATTGCAATCGCCTGCGAGTTCGCAGGTTGGAGCAACCGCCAACACCACGGCGGATGACCCGGTGCCGGATGCGTCGTTTCCCGCGATCATCGCCATGAATCTCGGCATTCCGACTTCGAGCACGGATGGCGGCGCGATGACGTTCGACCTTACGCCATTTGCGTTGGTCGCCGCCAGGAATTCTGACGTGATTGGTAATCAGTCGGAGTACGCCCGGTACGATTCCCTGCGGCGAATCGGCGCCGCTGTGACGCTCGGCGGAAAAGGCGAAGCATTTGATCGTGACGGGGACGGCACGGTCGACGATGCGCTGACGAGCACGAGTCTCGGTGACATTGTTTCGTTCGAGCTGCGCTACCGATTTGCCGGCTCGCGGGATCGCCGGGATTCCGTCAATGAGAAAAGGTATTTCCGGGCGATGGGCAAGCTCTTCGATCCAGCCGCGGCAGCCTTCACGGATGTCACGACCGCCATGACTTCCGATGCGCTGAAGCTGCCGCCGCAGGCCGACGGTCTCTACTGCATGTCGGACGCGGAGCAGCTGGCAGATTCTCATGCGGCAGCCATCGATCCGGCGGTCATGACGACCCAGCTATACCTCGACGCCCGCACGCGCGTCCTGGAGGAAATCGATAGCGCGCCGATCTGGACGGCGGTCGTCGGGGCCACGAACCAGAAGGATGAGTTCGGGCCCGACCGCTGGTGGCTCGGCGTACGCGGAGCCGGGGGCCTCGGTCCCGACCAGGGATGGAGCGTCAGTCTCGACTATGGAGAAACGGATTCGCTGGCGGGCGGGGAGAGTGCGCGACGCATCAAGGCGGGCCTCGAATGGGCGAGCCTCATCGGCAAGAAGTGGGTGAGCCCGAAGCAAGGCGGCATTCGCGCATCGCTGAGCGGGGCCTGGGAGAAGTGGACGAATGTGCCGGGAGCTGCGAACGACGACGTCGCCAGCCTCAACCTCAAGCTGGTCTATCCGCTGAGCGACACGATATCCGTCCCCTTGTCGATCACCTGGGCCAACAAGAAGGACCTGCTGCGGGATGAGAGCGAGATCCGCGGTTACATCGGGTTCACGTTCGACTTCGATGGGGCGATCCGGAAGGCGCTTTTGGGAGAGCCCTAGCGCAGCCGTCGCATCAAGCAATTGACGGAACAGGGGAGCAAAGGATCATGCCGCAAACAAAGTTTGGCGCCTTCAATCAAGGCAATACTCCGAAGATCGCCGTCTTCAACAAGGCCGTCACGCCGCTCGGTGTCAATCTCGACAAGCTCATCGCGGCGATGCAGATCTACATCGACAAGTTCATCGTGCCCGTCTGGGCGACACCCGCAAAGCTCGTCAAGTCGAAGAACTTCATCGCAGGGGCATGGGCAATCGTGTTCCTCGATGATGCCGACGACCCGGACGCCCTTGCGTATCACGAGCTCACGCCGGACGGTTTGCCGATCTCGAAGGTCTTCGTTCGCACGACGATCGATAACGGCGACCTGGTGAGTGTCTCTACCTCGCACGAGCTGGTGGAAATGCTGGTTGATCCCGCGATCAATCTCATGACGACGGGGCCGGACGAGAAGACCGTCTACGCCTACGAGAGCGCGGATCCCGTCGAGGCCCTCACCTTCAATGTGAACGGCATTCCGATGAGCGACTTCGTCTATCCGTCCTATTTCGAGGAATTTCGCAAGACGGGCTCCGTGAAGTTCGACCAGCTCGGCAAGGTCAAGCGGCCCTTCCAGATCCTGGCGGACGGCTACCAGATCATCTTCAAGGGCGGCAAGTGGTCGCAGGTCTATGGCTCACTGCGCAAGAAGCACGCGTTCGCCAGGGAAAAGCGGCTGGGCCATCGGAGCGAGGAGCGCAAGCTCGGGAAGCTGAAGCGTGCGGAGCCCGCAAAGATCCGCAGAGGGCAAGCCAGGAAGACGCGGGCGATGCAGGCTCCGCAATCGCAGGTGTCGCGTGGCAAGGCACGGGTCCTTGCAGGCGTTGCCGGCCGCAAGCGTCGACGCCGTTGACGGGACTCAGCCCGCGAACTTCGCCAGCTCGCTGTTGAAGCGCTCCGGGTCCTCGAGGAAAGGTGCGTGACCGACGCCGTCGAACCAGGACGCCTTCGCAGACTTGCAGTGATCGAGTATGTACTCGGCCATCGCCGGCAACAGCACGGTGTCTGCGCGGCCGTGTGTAACGAGCACGGGCACCGTGAGCTTCTCGAGCACATCCGTGTAGTCGAGCTCGCGCTGCAGGAGAAAGCCCCGAACCTGGGGCGACACCATCAGGTTGAATGCCCGCGTGGCGTCGAGCGTTCCCTTGGGGAGCGGCTTGGCGACGAAGACGCGCAGGAAGCGATCGATGGCCGCGCGGTTGATCGCCGGGTCCGGATTGCACGCGTCCGGCGCATTCTCGAGAAAGCCGGGACCAATCAGGGTTCCAAAGGCCTTCGGGCCGAGAATCACGGCGCCCGAGACGAAGTTGATGCCTGAGATCTGACCCTCACCGTACTTCCGGACGTAGTCCGAAATCATGAAGCCGCCGTAGGACCAGCCGGCGAGAATCGGTTTCCTGAGCTTGAGTGCGCGGATGATCGCGGCTATGTCATCGGCCCAAAGCTCGCCATCGGTGTAAGCCTCGGCCTTCGCGGGCGCCTCGGACTCGCCATGGCCCCGCAGGTCGAATGCAACCAGCCGAAAGCCCTTGAGTCGCGGGCTTTCATACTGCATTTCCCATGCGCGCAGGTTCTGGGACCAGCCATGCATGAGGAGAATGGGACGGCCACTCTCGCTGCCTGACTCGCGAACTCGCAGCTTGACGCCGCCGCCACCTTCGACCGTGTGCACTCTCATCGCGACTCCCTCCGGCTGGCGCGAAAGCGATCAGGGTTCGCGATTCTACTCCCACGATTTTGAGAAACGTTCACGCGGCGCAGCGCAGGACATTAGAATTGTTTCAAACCCGGCCGGGCCAGGAAACGCTCGAATCGCGCCGCATTTCACGCGGCGCACGCGTTTTCTTTGCGCCGATCATCTTTCACTTCGCGGTCGTCGTCGTCGTCAGCGCGGTAGTTGCGGGTTGAGCTGTGACACGATTGCGGGCAAGCGGGCCTCCGGCCATTGACCCGGCGTGCCGAAGTCCCAATACTGCGGCCCGATGAGCGTTTGGGACCGGATAAAAGAACATAAAGTCGTCCAGTGGACGGTCGCCTACGCCGCAGCGGCATATACGCTCCTGCATGCCATGGAGATGGTGAGCGACGCGCTCGGCTGGCCGCACGTCATCATCCGCGTTCTGACCCTTCTCCTTATTCTAGGGGCGCCGCTCGCCGCGACGCTCGCGTGGTACCACGGTCACCGTGCCCAGCACCGGGTGAGCGGGCCCGAGCTCACGATCATCACCGTGCTCCTGATCATCGCGGGCACCGTCCTCTGGCACTACGGCCGGGATTCCGGGGAACACGCAACTGCCATCGAAGTCGCGGCGCAGCCGCACGTCCAGCCGGCGCCGGCCGCTGCGGCCACGAGAGCGCCCGAGAAATCGATTGCGGTCCTGCCGTTCACCGACATGAGCGAAAAGAAGGACCAGCAGTATTTCGCCGACGGCATTGCCGAGGAGTTGCTCGATCTTCTCGCGAAGACGCAGGGCTTGCAGGTGACGGCGCGCACCTCGTCGTTTTATTTCAAGGACCGCCAGGCAACCATCGCCGATATCGCGAAGACCCTGAACGTTTCCAACATCCTCCAGGGGAGCGTCCGCAAGTCGGGCTCGACGGTCCGGGTGTCGACCCAGCTGATTCGCGCCTCCGACGGCGTGAACCTGTGGTCGCAGTCGTACGACCGGGACGCGAAGGACGTCTTCAAAGTCCAGGATGAAATCGCGACCCAGGTGGTCTCGAACCTCAGACTCACGCTCTTCGAGCCGGCTTCGAGCGCATCGCGCACCGCCAACGCGGAAGCCTACAACCTCTATCTGCAGGGCAACTATTTCAGGGACCGGGACACCGAGGCGAGTCTGCAAAAGGCGCTCGATCTTTTCCAGCAGGCGCGCGACCTCGATCCGAACTACGCGCCCGCCTGGGCGGGCATCGCTTCGACGACCATGCGGCAGCTCGCCAATGGTTACATTGGCATCGCGGAGGGAGCGGAACTCGTCCGGGCGGCCGCGAACAAGGCAATCGAGCTCGACCCGACGAACGGCCAGGCCTATGCCTCGCTCGGCACGATTCAGATGTCGTTCGACTACAACTGGATGGGAGCAAAGGCGACGCTCGCCAAGGGACGCGAGGGCGAACCCAACAACTCCATCCTGTTGACGACCTCGGCGATCCTGGCACGCGCGCTGGGCCGCAATGATGAAGCCGACGCGTATTTCAAGCGGGCGCTCGAGCACGATCCGGTCAACTTGCTCGCGCGGCGGTACTACGGAAGAACATTGTTCCAGGCTGGCCGGCTCGATGAGGCGGAAAGGCAGCTGCGCCAGGTGCTCACCATGAATGACGCGCAGCCCGGCGTGCATTACGAAATCGGCCGCATCCTGCTGGTGCGGGGCGAAGCCGACGCGGCCGTCAAGGAGTTCGAGGCGGAGAAGTCACCGGCGTGGAAGGAGTTTGGCCTGCCGCTCGGATATTTCGCGCAACATCGTGCGCCGGAGACCAATGCGGCGGTCGCTGCACTCCTGCGTGAAACGACGGGGTCGGAATTTCAGGTGGCCGAGACCTACGCGTACATGGGCAATCCCGACAAGGCGTTCGAGTGGCTCGATGCGGCCATTGTCGGGCGGGACCCCGGGCTCGCGTGGCTGAGCGACGATCCGCTTCTGAAGGGGCTTGTCGGCGATCCGCGCTACCCGGCGCTGCTTCGCAAGTTGCGCATGCCGCAGTAATCGCGCGAGTTTCCGGGCAGGGTCCCGGCAGCACAAGCTGCTTGGACAGCCGGCTGGCGGGAAATCAATCGGCAACCGGCTCTACCCGACGCACTCCGAACCTGAAGTATCCGCCCTCTCGCATCGGCGACGGATACGGATACGAGTGCTAGGCTGCATCCCGGAAATCCGCAGGTGCAGTCGATGCAGGGGTCGGAGCGAGAGCGCGAAGCAGGCGTACGCGCGGAGCACGCGTTGCCGCTGCGCGTGTGGCGGAGTCTCGAGCTGGCCTTCCTGCGCTGGATCTTGTGGCGACGCTGGGTTGTCGCGCGCGCCGCGCCTTTCGGGCTCAAGGTGCGGGGCCGGCCGGAAGACCGCATCGAGCGCCACATCTTTCGATTTGGCTGCCATGACCGCGCGCTGACGCGCTTCGTGTTGACGCACCTGCGCCTGGATCAAGGCGACGTCGCCATCGACATCGGCGCCAATCTCGGCTGGTTCACGTTGCTGCTCGCCCGCCTGGCGCGGCCGGACGCGGATGTGATCGCCTGCGAGCCGGACCCGGAGAATTTCGACCTGCTGCGGCAGAATCTCAAGATGAACGACGCGGAATGGGTCATTGCGCTGCGGGTTGCGCTCGGCGAAGCCGCCGGCTCGATCCAGCTGCACCGGTACAAGAGCAGCAACAGCGGCCGGCACTCGGTGTTGCAACTCGGCGCGTCGTCGGACCCGGGCATCACCGTGCCGCTCACGACGATCGAGGCGCTGTGGGCGCGCCATGACTTCGGCAATCGGCGGCTGCGCTTCCTCAAGATCGACGTCGAAGGCTACGAGGCGTTTGTCCTGCGCGGCGCTGGACCGCAGCTGCTGCGACGCTGCGAGATCCTGAGCCTCGAGTACTCGGTCGATGCGATGCGGACCGCCGGTATCGACCCCGCCACCGTCATCGATCAACTGGCGGCCTGCGGCATGACGCTGCTCATCTGGAGTGAATGCACGCTGCGCCCGATCACCGCCGCCGGGCTGCAGCGGATCTCCCGGCAATGCGACCTGATCTGCGCCATGCCCTCCATGGCAGACGGATTGGCGGGCCACTACGGCTAGGCCCGGTTCGTCTCAGGCGAACAGCTCCTGCCAATCCTGCGCGACGCGGCTGATACGAAACCGCGGGTCGGCACTGACGAGCGGTCGAGCACCGCCACGCCAGGCGCGCAGCGTTTCCACGTAGTCGTCGAAGATCGAAAGACGCCGTGCCACTCCAGCCAGCGAGAGCTTGGTGCGCCATCCGAGCGGTGCCGTGAAGCGCTCGAAACGGCGCTGGCCGCCATGAACCGGCAACACCGGATTGCGTGGATGAAGCACCTCGCGCGCGGCGCCGCAGTCGTGGGCGATGACGGGCGTGCCGACCGCGTTGGCTTCCGCAAACACGAGCCCGAAAGTTTCCAGCAGCACGAAGTTCGGCATGAAGACGGCGAGGGCGGAGCGGGCTTCGGCAAACGCGCGCGCGGGCGGCAGGATGCCCAGCCACTCGACATCCGGCAGCGCAATCGGCTGCAGCGCTCGATAGCCGGGATTGGCGACGCACAGGCGCATTCCCGGAAAGGCCCGGCGTACCGCCTGAAAGGCGGCCAGGCTGTAGCCCAGGCCCTTGTTGGGAGAAGACAGGAAGATGAGCTTCTGCGGGTCCACCGAGCTGCCATCCCGATCGAGCGCATCGTCGATCGGATTGAAAATGGTCCGAAGTTCCACGGCGGAGCTGCGCGCGAGATTCCGTAGAACCGCTTCGACGCGCTGCTGCAGGAAATCGGAAACGCAAATCACCGCGCCGCCGGCCGTTGCAAGCGCGGCATCGGCGCCGGCCAGCCACCGCGCGCGCGTCGAGCCGGGAGCCATGAGATCGTGCAGCCACAGGTGGATGCGCGCATTCGGGAACAGCCGGCGCAGCGACTCGATTGCCCGTGGATCACGCAGGAGGACGACGTGTTCCACCGCAGGCATGGCATCTGGCGGTCGATAGCGGCCCTCTGCCGTGCGCCGATTGTGCTGCATCAGAATGGCATCGAGCGCTTCCACGACGCGCACCGCGGAGGCTTCGGATCCGCCGAGTCCACGTTGCGTGAGGGTGGCTGCGCTGTAAGGCTGCGGGCAAACGGGATCGAAGAAAACAAGCCGCGTCCTGCGGCCCTGTGCGACCCAGGCCCCGGTGGAATTCAGTTTTCGCCCCTGACCGCGTGCGGCGCTTCGTCGGGAGGCTTGGGTGCCGCCGACGGGTCGAGGAATTGCTGCCCTTCGCAGAGGCCGGCGAGCCACAGGCGCAGGTACTTCTCCTGCACGTAGCGCGCCTCGACGAAGTGAAAGGCGAGGCCGCGCCAGCCGTCGAGGAATCCACCCTTGATGACCATGCCGCGAAAGAAGCGCCACAGCGGATTCAGGAACACCGCGGCGAGTCCCTTGTAGCGTCCGGCGCGCTGCAGTTCGTCGGCCATGAGCGCGGCGTAACGGTGCATGCGCCCCAGATGGTCATCCAGGTCACGGTACGAATAGTGTTCGAGGTGACCGGACAACGCGCCCGCGACACCGATCACACGGACGCTTTCGTGAACCTCATAGCCGGCCCAGCCGCCGAGCCGCCGGTTGAAGAGGCGAATCGTCCGATCGGGATAGCAGTTGCCGTGGCGGAGAAAGCGGCCGCTGTACTCGGTCAGTCGCGGAATCGTCCAGCCGGAAAATCCGGGACAGCCGGCCGCGCGCAATGCCTCGATCTCCGCGCGCAGCTCGGGTGTCACCCGTTCGTCCGCGTCGACGCTCAATACGTAGTCGTAATGGGCGTGGTCGGTGGCGAATTGCTTCTGCGACCGATAGCCCGGCCAGCGGTGCGTCAGGACCCGCGCCCCATGGTCGGTCGCGAGCTTCACCGTCGCGTCGGTCGAGCCGGCATCGACGACCAGCACCTCGTCGCAGAAGGCGAGCGAGCGGATGCAGTCGACGATGCGGTCCGCCTCGTTGTACGTAATGATGCATGCCGATAGTCGGGTGGCAGCTGACTTCGTCGTCATTCGGCGACTCTCATTGGAGGGCGAGGGGGCGTGGCCTTGACCGTTAGACATGGACACGCCACGCCACCAATCGCTCAATCGGGTTCACCGGTATTCGCCGTTTGTAATCCCTTCTTCACACTGGCGCCCGGCGGCATCGACCGCCGGCTTCGGCTCACCGGCCACCGCATCAGTTCTGCCTGACGTGATAGTTCATGATCGCGTCGACAAGCTCCGGCTTGCCGGCGAGATCGAACTCGGGAGCGGCGAAGGTCTTCGGTGCCGCGGTACACCACTTGGTGCGTTCCGCGAGAGGCGCTTGCTTCATGGTTCGAAGAATGCCTTCGTTCTGCTCTTGCGCCTGCCGCGCTAGCTGGCGCAGCTCGTCCGTGGTCATCCTGTCCTTGAGGACGAGAATTTTCCTGGCACGCAGCTGGGCGTGCCGCTGCATCCATCGGTCGCGCGCCTCGCGCACCGGCCCCGCCGACTCCGGGACCTCGTCCCGGCAGAAGCGATACGCCGTCTCGACGATGACCTCCTTGACGTAGACCTGCATCGCGGCCTTTGCCGGGTCAACCCGGAGGCTGGCGTCCTTGGCGCGCAGGTCTTTCGAGACATCCTCCGAGTCGGAAGCCGGTGGCGTGTCCGAGTAGGTGACCTTGCCGTCGGGACCGACCGATTTATAGACGGGACCGGCGGAGCAGGGCGCCAACAGAGCCAATAGAAGAAGAGTGACCGTGAGCCGTGCAGTAAGCGGTGGTGCTGCACTCATGAAATCAACGTTCGCAAATTCGTCATCTCCCGGTTGCCTGATGTGAATCTTATAGTCCGATGCACGTCGTCGCCAGGATCATCGGTCAGCGCGAGGATGAAATCGGGCATTTTTTGTTACGATCGCAGGCGACGAAGGGTCGACTGGTCAGTAACCGGAGCCTGTCATGCCGACGCAAACATTGAGCGCCGCGGAGCGTATCGAGATCGAAAGAGCCTGTGAGCGCCTCGTCCATGTCTACGGGCGCGCCTTGGATCTGGGCGACCTGAGCGGCGCAGCCGATTGCTTCGCCGTGAATGGATCGATGGCGAGGCCGATGGCGCCGGACCAGGTGATCGAGGGTCGGGAGACGATCCGCGCGGCCCTCCTGACGCGGCCCAAGACTCTGCTGACGAAACACCTCGCGACCAACGTGATGATCGACGTTGAAGGCCGCGATGCGGCGAGCGGACTCTCCTGTCTCACGATGATCTCGACCACACCGCTGGCGGATGCGAAACCGCCGTTCGTCTCCAAGGGGCCGATTTATTTCGGCGAGTTCAAGGATCGCTACGTGCGCGAGAACGGCGAGTGGAAATTCCTGGAGAGACGCGGTTCGATCCAGATGAAACTCGAGGTGCCGGCATGACGAGACGGGTCGTGACGGGTCATGACGCCGGCGGGAAGTCGATCGTTCTCAGCGATGGGCCGCCGCCGCAAAACCACCCCATGCGGGGCGCGGGCATTGGCGCCGAGTTCTTCGAGATCTGGAACAGTCCGAGGACGGTTCCGCAGCTCACGTCGGTCGAGGCGCACGAGCCGAACCACCGTGAGTTCACGACCATGCCGACCGCGGGCCACCTGCTGCGCATTCTCGAGGTCTATCCGCTCAAGGACGGCGGCAAGCGAACGGTGATGCACCGGACCAAGACACTCGACTATGTCGTGGTGATCGAGGGGGAGCTCGCCCTGATTCTCGAGGACAGCGAAGTCATCCTGAAGCCGGGCGACGTGGTCGTCCAGCGCGGGACCAACCATGCCTGGGAGAACCGGGGATCGACCACCGCGCGCGCGGCGTTCTTCCACATCGATGCGCAATTCAGCGAGGAGCTGCTCGCGAAGCTGCCGAAGACCCTCGAACTCATGCGCTGAGACGCTAGTGCCAGACTTCGGTCAACAGCCGGGCAAAATTCGCCCCAAGAATCTTCTCGATCCGGCCCGAGGCTCGCGCATCCGCCGGGAACTTCTCGGACAGCGGGGCGTCGTCGGGCGCACCCGGCGATGGATATCAGGATCGCTTCACGACGAGTCAGCATGGCGCTCTTCGGCTCCTGCGCATGGTCACAATGCGCGCTGCAAGATGGCATTGAACGCGGCGGTGTCGTCCGCATTGTCGAACACGATCGAAGGGCCATTCTGACGCATGGATTTCGTCCGGTCGCCGGCAAATTTGATGGCATCCTCCTGCGCGGCAATCATCGACTTGCGGCTTTCAACAATGGCCTTGAGCTGCGGAGTGGCTTCGTCTTGCGCGCGACGGGCGCCGCGAAGCATTTCATCGGTGCTGGTCGCGGGCATGCCGAGCTGGCGGATATCCGCCTCATTCTGAGCGCTCAGTGCGAGCGCCTGGCCGTACCACCAATCCATCGTTTCCCGCTGGCTTTGCAGCTTGGCGAGGCTCGCCAAGCGACGCGCATCGTCGGCAAGACTCTCGTACGTGAACGCGTCGGGATCGCTGGTGGCTGCCAGCCTGCGCATGAAATCGCGCTGCAATCGCACGGTCGTGAGGCCCTCCCGACGGGTCAGTTCCTGAAGCCGTTCCCCAAGCGGGCGGCTTGTGTCGGACAACTCGGGTGCCCCGGGCGGTGCCCGCTCGACGAACGCCTGGAAGTCGGGCGACGGCGCTTGCGTCGTCCCCGAGCCCAGCCGGGCATTTTCCTCACGCACGAGTTTGCGCAAGCGATCGATCTTCGGCCGTGCCGCGGCGATTTCCTGCTCGATGGAGGCGGATTGAGCTCCGCCGAAAGACGACCAGGCTGCCAGCCCCAGGCAAATCAACGCGGCGCTCCAAAGCGCCAGCGTTCGTGTCATGGGTGCTTCACGGCGAAAAATCAGAGCCGCGACGACGACGACCGCGATCATCGCCAGCAGGAAACGGCTGCCGTCATAGCCAACGGTGACGGGGCTTGCTCCCTGTGAATGCAGGACCAGGAAGGGCGCCACGATGGACGCCGCAATCACAAGCCAGGCCAGGGCCCGGCTGATTCGAAAGGCGTTCGAGGCCTGTTCCATGTTCTTGTTCGACCGTCCGCGGTCGTCCCGGTCCGCTCGCCACATCATATAGCGGCTGCGGGCGGAATTTCCTCCCGTGCCCCGCGATTGGTTTTCCCCATCGCCAGTGTCTACCGGAGATGGAAAATACTTCAGCGGCAAGCAAAGTACCGGCCGTCACGCTCGGCTTCTGGATCGTCAAGGTGCTGGCAACGACGCTCGGTGAGACCGGCGGCGACACGGTTTCGATGACGATGAACCTTGGTTATCTCACCGGGACCGCGATCTTCGCCTCGCTCCTCATCGTCCTGGTCGTATTGCAAATCAGGGCGAAAGCGTTTCACGCCGCCCTCTACTGGAGCACGATCGTTGCGTCCACGACCGCCGGCACCACGTTGGCGGATTACTGCGATCGATCGCTCGGTGTCGGTTATACGGGCGGTTCGCTGATACTGGCCGCCTGCGTCGTCGCGACGCTCGGGTTGTGGCAGTGGTCCGAAGGCTCTGTCTCGGTCAATACCGTCAACACGCCGCGGGTCGAGGCCTTTTATTGGGCGACCATCACGTTCTCGCAGACGCTCGGCACGGCACTGGGCGACTGGGCCGCCGACACGAGCGGGCTGGGATACGACGGCGCGGCGCTGGTGTTCGGCGCGGCCCTGGGTGTCGTGGCCATCGCTTATTACCGGACGAGGATCTCGCACGTCATCCTGTTCTGGCTTGCGTTCATCCTGACCCGACCGCTCGGCGCGACAGTCGGGGATTATCTCGACAAGCCTCACGATCACGGCGGGCTCGCGCTCAGCCGTCCGCTGGCGTCCGCCGTGATCGGCGTCGTGATCGTCGCCTGCCTCCTGCTGTTCCCGCAGAAGGCGGCGGTTGGCTCCCCGCACCCGCGCAGCTGACTACTGGCAGACCGAAGCCGCTGGACTCGAGCAGTACACGACGTTCCGCCAGCTGAAGACGCTCTTCCTGCGCGGATCGATCGTAAGGCGCAACCATTGGCCCGGATCGTTGGTTGAGCCCTGCACGACGATAACTCACGCTGAGGTCCGCGAGCTTTGCGATGAACGGCGTGTACTTGATTCGAGCCGCCAGGAATGGTGACCGCCACGAAGACGACCCTCGATTCCGTCCACATCACACTCTCGACGAACTGGGAATCGGCCGGGAATGCTCGGTCGTCATCGTTCGCCTGGCTATGAACCGTCATCTCGTGCCGGCCGAGAGTCCTGCCGGGCTTTGCGAAGAAAAGACTCCGCACGCTCGCAAGCTCCTTGAGCGGCGCGCCGCTGCTGAATTGCTTGCTCTTGTGGCAGTCGGCCCATTCATTGTCTTCGGGCGAATAGACCGCCGGCATGCGGAACTGCTGGAATTCATGGAATACGGATTCGTTCCAGCTGAGGTTCGAGGTCGCGATCGGCGGGAGTATGTGCGCGCTGGTGCAGGGCATGCTGCCGGAGTGCAGATCGCCGACGTGCACGACGACGTCGACGTCCGGGTCACCGCGGTTTTCGGCTTGATCGGCGCGGGACGCAGCGCATGTGAGCGTGGCTGCCAGTGCGGCAGCCGCAACGAATGACGGCCGAGTTGCATTTCGATGACGCCCGGATGAATCTGCCGTCACAGCGTGTTAGCGTTCGGGCATCGACCGGGGAGACGCTCATGAGAACGAATGGTCTGACACGCCGCCATGCGCTGCTCGGGGCAGCCGCTCTCCTCGCGCCGATCCCGCGACTGGTCCTCGCGGCGGCGCCGGGCACGGCCGCCGACAAGTCCGGCGTGATCAAGCTTGACGGCAACGAAAATCCCTATGGCCCGTCTCCGGCCGCCCGCCAGGCGATCCTCGCGAGCACCGGCGAAGCGCCGCGCTACGCCGACGCGCAGCTCGACACGCTGACGAAGCAGCTCGCGGCCCGCGAGGGCGTCGCGGCCTCGCAGATCGTGCTTGGCACCGGCTCGGGCGAGCTGCTCAAGATGTCGGGCATTCTCGCGCTGACGGCCGGCCCGGCTGGCGAACTCATCGCATCGCGGCCGACGTATGAGGAGTTGCCCCATTTCGCCGAAAAACTCGGCCTGAATCTGGTGTGGGTCGCGCCCACCGCGGATCATCGTCACGACTTGCCGGCGATGCGCGGCGCGGTCTCGGGTTCGACGCGCCTCGTCTACGTCTGCAATCCGAATAACCCAACCGGAACCGCCGTCAAACTCGACGCGCTCGAGGCGTTCATCCGGTCGGTCCCGGCGGATTGCCTCGTGGTCGTCGACGAGGCCTACATGGATCTCGCCGATCAGGCGGGTGTGGGCACGGCCGCGGGGCTCGTGACGAGCGTCCCCAACCTGATCGTGCTGAGGACGTTCTCGAAGATTCACGGACTGGCCGGCCTTCGCGTGGGCTACGCGATTGCGCCCGAGGCGCTCGCGAAGCGACTCGCGGCGATCTCGCTCACCTGGCCCAACACGACGGGAATCGACGCGGCGACGGCGAGCTTCAACGACCACGCATTCCTCAAGACGACCAAGGCCGCGCTCATCGGCGACCGCACGCGCGTACACGCAACGCTCGATCGCATGGGGCTGAAGCACACCGAAGCCCAGGGCAATTTCGTGTTCTTCGATACCGGCGGACCCTTGAAGCGCTTCCAGGACCGCATGCTCGCCGAGGGCATCAAGGTCGGCCGCCACTTCGACGGCTACGACACGTGGGCGCGCGTCACGATTGGCCTCCACCACGAGGTGGATCGGTTCCTCGCCGCGCTGCCGCGGGCCGTCGCTGCGTGAGCGTGCCGAGCGTCAGTGCGGCTTGATCTCGATCGGCTTGCTGAGAGAAATCGTCAGCTGCGAGTCGACCGGTAACACGACCTCGGTCCCCGTGTTCTTGGCGATGGCGGCGCCGATAGCGCCTCCCAGCAAGCCGCCGACGATCTTGCCGCCGCTGCCGCTCTTGATCTGATGCCCGATGATGGCGCCGACCGCCGTGCCGCCGACGATCTTCGCCGTATCACGCCCGGTGTCGCTCTTGCCGGATTCGACGAGCTCGCCGTCGATGGCGATCTCCTGCCCGCTCTCGAGCACCAGCGTGTCGAAGCGCAGGCCGATCGTCGGCGTGCCGCCGATCTTCTTGCTGCCCGAAATCACGTCCGTCACCGCGCCCGTGACATGCGAACCGGCGGGCGCCGCGAGGCGTCCGTTGACCATCACATCCGAGACGAGGCGCGCGCTGAATGTGTCTCCGGCCTTGGCAGTCTTCGAGGAAAGCTCGGACAGCAACGCCACGGTGAGCTGCGTGCCGGCTGGCACGACGACGGGACTCGGCTTCGGTGGCGCGGGTTTCGCAGGCGCGCTTGCCGCAACAACCGGCTTCTTCACGGGCGCCGCCGGCTTCTTCACGGGAGCGGGAGCCGGCGCAGCGGCGGCTTTCTCCTCTTCCGCCTTTTGCGCAGCCAATGCGGCCTCGCGGTCGGCGACGTCCTTCTCACGCTGCGCGAGTTCCTGTTCCTTGGCAGCGAGCGCGGCATCCTGGCCGGCGTCAGCAGGCGCCGCGTTCGCGGCACTCTGCGGGGCCGGCGCGTCGGCCTGTTTGCCGCAAGCGTCGAGGGCAAGGACGCCCGCAACGGCGAGAATTACAAAAACGGTTTGTCGGTACATGGCGACGCTCCTGAGGGGGGCTTGAAGTGCAGAATACGCTATCGAAGACCGATCAGCGTGCGAGATCGATCAGCGCCAGATCCGAGTTCTCCTGTGTGCGATCGAACACGATTTCGCTGCCATCGGTGGAGACGTCGAAGTCCCCGATGACAAAGTTGCCGGCAAGATCGCTCAGCTGTCGCTCCGAGCCCGTCTGCAGATCGATGAGCCAGAAATTCTTGTGGTCGATATCGCCGCGCAATATCACCAACGCGTGTGCGTCCCGCAGGAATGCGACACGCCTGGCGCCGCGGGTCAGGATGAGGCTCGGCAGGGGATAGGTTCTGCCGTCAGCCGCCGCCGCACGCAATGGAAACGTCGTGCCGACGTCCGGCCCCGAATAAACCAGGAACCGTCCATCCGGCGACCACACGGGATCGATCGAATACTCCGATAGCAGCAGGACCGGCCGCTCGCCGGTCATCTCCGCCACCACCGCCGCCTCCC
>Ga0137410_10000177_pt1 | contig 44388 bp, 36 predicted proteins | sample CZODoug1_16funga_FD_108878 | JGI IMG/M metagenome (GOLD analysis project Ga0137410, IMG submission 108878) | Vadose zone soil fungal communities from Angelo Coast Range Reserve, California, USA - CZODoug1_16fungal (Illumina Assembly) | ecosystem: Environmental > Terrestrial > Soil > Vadose zone... | reverse complement strand
GCCACGTTGACCTCGGCCAGCCACACCCAAGTTGGCGTGGTGATGGGAACGCCGGCCTACATGTCGCCGGAACAGGCTTCCGGCCGCCCGCTCGACCATCGCACGGATATTTTCTCGATGGGCGTCGTACTGCACGAGATGGCTACGGGGCGGCGACCCTTCGAAGGGAATTCCCCCGCTGAGTTGGTCTCCGCGATTCTTCGGGATACGCCGCCGCCGGTCACCGACCTGCGTCCCGAGCTCCCGAGCGATCTGGCCCGCATCATCCGGCGCTGTTTGGAGAAGGATCCGCGCCAGCGTGTGCAGACGGCACGCGATGTAAGCAACGAGTTTCGCGATCTGGCGCGGCACTCGTCACGGACAGTGGCTCCGGCAACGACTTCGGTTGTGCCTGTCGTGTCCAAAACCGATTCAGGCGCTTCCCGCGCTGACGAAGGCTTCTGGGTAGCGGTGCTGCCCTTCAAGTACAGCGGGAGCAACGCCGAGCTGGCAGCACTCGCGGAAGGACTCACCGAGGATATCGTCACCGGCTTGTCGCGTTTTTCCTATCTGCGCGTGATTGCGCGGACTGCGAAATATTCCAGCGAATCAGGGGACGTCCGGGCAATCGGCAAGGAACTCGGCGCGAGTTACGTGATGGAAGGAAGTCTGCGCCAGGCCGGAACCAGAATGCGCCTCGCAGTGCAGCTCATCGACACCACATCCGGCGCCCACTTGTGGGCCGATACTTTTGATCGTGCTTTTGCTTCAGAAGGGATTTTTGAGCTCCAGGACAACCTCGTCCCTCGTATCGTCTCGACGGTTGCCGAAACGCACGGCGTTCTCCCATACAGTATGAGTCAGACGCTCCGCGATCGAAACCCTGACGAGTTGACCCCCTACGAAGCGTTGCTTCGGGGCTTTGCCTACTTTAAACACGTCAACGCGGCCGACCACGCGGGCGCGAGGGCGGCGCTCGAAAAGGCGGTGCAGCAGGCGCCTGGCAATGCGGACTGCTGGGCGATGTTGTCTATGCTGTACCGGGAAGAGAACAATCATGGTTTCAATGTCCGGCCCGATCCTATAGGACGCGCCCTAGCTGCGGCCCGGCGCGCCGTTGACATGGCGCCATCTAATCACTTGGCCCATCACGCGCTGGCGTCGGTGCTGTTCTTCCGGCGGGAAACGCAGGCTTTTCGCAGCGCGGCGCAACGGGCTATCGAACTCAATCCCATGGACGGCTTCACCATTGGGTACATCGGTTTTCTCATTTCTTATTCCGGAGACTGGGAACGTGGCTGTGCGCTGATGGAACAGGCCAGGAACCTCAACCCAAATCATCCTGGATGGTACTGGTTTCCCCCGTTTTTCAATGCCTACCGCAAGGGCGACTATCATGCCGCGCTAGGGTTTGCGCTGAAAGTTAACATGCCCGGTTTCTGGCGCAACGAACTCGCCCTCGCCGCGACCTACGGACAACTCGGCGAGCTCGAGCTTGCGCACAACGCGGCGCGGGAACTTTTGATTGCGCGCCCGGATTTCTCCGCGGTGGCATGGGAAGAATGCAGAAAATGGTGGGATCCAGATTTGGTCGGTCAAATTGTCGACGGTCTGCGCAAGGCGGGACTGGAGATTTCGGGCGGAACGGGAACGCCCTGAGACGTTGGATGGTCCAGGCTGCCGCGAATTCAGGAGCACTTCAACGAACGCGTTCAGCCGCAGCGCCGTGTCGGAGAATACTGAGGGCGAAGCGCTATTCTCCCACGCCCTTCAAGAATCGATAGTAAAAATCCACTCCCCGATAAAACCCTTCCACCGACTCCCGTTCATCCTTCCCGTGTGCCCGGATGTCATCCCGGTCGTAAGCCACACCGGACACGCAGTATGTCGGGATGCCGGCGGCGTTGGTGTAGACGCCGTCGGAGGCGCCGGTGCTCATGCTAGGGACAACGGGAATCCCCGGCCACATGGCGGCGACAACTTTTTCGAGCGGATCGAAAACTTCTTTTCGCGGCGGAGGCGGCACGTAGCTGTGGCGGTCGGAGCCGCGATCCAGCAGTTGGTTGTTGTTCTCGCGGAATTGCACTTTTACTTTCGGATCGGCGGCGATTCTTTCGAGCGTCGCCCGCGTTTCTTCCAGCGAGTGTCCGGGCAGGATGCGGCAATTTACATTGGCCTGCGCGCTTTGCGGCAGGGCGTTGTTGGCGTGGCCGCCGTTGAGGCGCGTGGCCACGCAGGTGGTGTGCATGAGTGAGTTGTCCATGGGATCTTTGGACAGGCGCGCTACCGCGGCGGGGTCGGGCGGATTCTTCAGCGCAGCCTTGATATCGGAGGCGCGTTCTCCTGTGGTAACTTTCGCCATGTTCTCGTAGTAGGCGCGAGTGATGTTGTTCAACTCGTACGGGAACTGATACTGGGCGATCTTGGTTAACGACGCGGCCAGTTCGTAGATCGCATTCTCGGGACGCGGCAGGGAACTGTGGCCGCCGGGATTGGTCGCGGTCAGAACGAAATCGCCATAGAGTTTTTCGGTCGCGTTTACGTCCATGAAAATATGCTTGCCGTGCTCCATCAGCACCCCGCCGCCATCGTGGTTGAGGACGAACTCGGCATCAATCAACTCGCGATGATTCTTGAGCAGCCAATCCACGCCGTTCGAAGTCCCGCCCTCTTCGTCCGCGGTCATCGCCAGGATGATGTCGCGGCTCGGCACATAGCCTTCCTTCTTCATGCGGATTAGAGTGGCCGACATGATGGCGTCGCCGTCTTTCATGTCGGTGGTGCCGCGCCCGTAGAAGTAACCTTCCTGCTCAACGAACTTGAAGGGATCGGTCGTCCAGTCCTCGCGCTTCGCTTCGACGACGTCGAGATGGCCGATCAGCAGGACAGGTTTGTGCTTGCCCGATCCGTGCAGGCGCACGACAACATTCTTCTTGCGATCGTTCGGACCGAGCACCTGGATGTCGGCGTCGGGGAATCCGGCGTCGCGGAAGCGTTGGGCCATCGCTTCGGATGCGGCGGTTACGCTGCCGACCGAATCGGTGGTGTTGATTTCGACCAACTGTTTGAAAATGTCGTGAGCCAGCTGGCGAGTGGCAGCATCATCCATTTGTGCAGACGCTGAGAGGGCGAAGAAAAACAGGAAGCCGAAAATAGAAAACAGTCTGGACCGATTCAACGGGGTCTCCTTGGGTAGAGCGAAGTCGAAGAAAACACTAGCAGATCACGGGCGCAAAGCACAAAGGCCGGGCAGGTGCTGTCGTCGAACGAAAATTAATCGCGTGTATTTACATAATTTTGACGTTGTGATTGCTTTTTCTTCTTGACGGGAGAAATGAAGTCATGGCATCTTAAGTTATCTTCTCCAGAAAGGAACGCGCCTAATGGCAATTCAAGGCACAACCCATAACGTGCTGCAGATGCCAGAACGACCGTATAAAGATCGTCTCTGCGTCGGGGCGTCGTTCGACTTCGTCAGTTAGTAAGTCAGCAACTCTCCTAAAGCACTCAACCATAACTTTGCTGGGTGGCGCAGGCCGCGGTTCCTTCGACTAGGAATCGACCAGACCGCTGCCGAATGTTCCCCCAGCCTCGAAACTAGCAGGCGTCAAGGCCATACTTCGCCTAAAAAGCGCTCTGCTGCCGTTGTCCCAAGCACATTGTGCGAGGGATTTTTCACAGGGTCGGTGGCGAAGGTCACGGATACATCGTGCAGGCGTTCTTCGGAACGCCGGGGTTCAAATCCCCCTCGTGCAGCAACACATCCGTGTCCGCATGTACCCCGACCAGAATTTTGAAAGTAGTAAGTGAATTGACAGGCCTCAGATCTAACACCTGAGACCTGATTGTTTCGCCGGTGGTGATAGAGAAGAGTTACTTCCACCCATGACGAGCAGGGAGGGAACCCTGCCGAGGTACAGAAGCCAGGGACAGGGGCGTAGCCCCGACGTAAAAAGTACCTGGGGACGGCGGCCTCGACTCTTTTCGCAAATTCCCCGGCGGAAGTACTGAGAACTGGGAACCGAAATGATTTGTTGGCCGGTGGTGAAGACAAGGGTTACTTCGCCTGAACGTAGGAGGTCGCAGGTTTGAGTCCTGTCACGGGCAATACGCCCGTGTAGCTCAGTGGCAGAGCGCCTATACCTTTGTCGCTGCTCCCCGGCTGATTGACCTCAACCAATAACTCCGGCCCAAGGCCGGTTAGAAAAGCGATTTATGCAGACTATCGTGATGAAGAAGACGGCGTTGCGGGACGAAAGGTCGCTCTGCCATGCCTGCTACTGGGCGCACATCCAGAAAGGATTTCGCGAGAGCGAAGAGGCGGTTTACTGCTGCTTCAGCCGGTTTCGCGCCGTCCCATTCAAGGTTGCGGACTGCACGGACTTCAGCAATAAGAATGTGCCGACGCGTGAGCAGATGGAGAACATCGCCCTGATTATCCCGACAAAGCCTGCACGCAAGGCGGGCGGGTTTGCCCGATCCGGTTTCGTGAGCGAGCAGGCGGAAGAGGAAGAATTGATTTCGACGGCGGAATAGATATGAACGAATTATTCAAAAGCATCTTGAGCTGCCGCGACCACTTCAAATCCGGTCAGCGCGATTTGGCGGAATCTTTCGTTGAACCGGCGGAGAGTGAAAATCCAATGCGGCGGTTCGTTGCGGGAGGCGGCTCCATCAATTCTCGAATGGCTTCGATGAGTTCCTGGATATTGCCGTCGTGGCTTTCGACCCGCTGCTCGAGTTCGGCCAGTTTGGACATTATTTGCTGGTTTGCGGCTAAGGCTTCGCGCATGCGAACAAAGGCGCGAACGACGAATATGCTCATGTCGTCCGCACGCTCGGAGTTCAATACTGACGCGGCCATAATGGCGCCGTGCTCGGTGAAGGCGTTTGGCAGATATCGCCGTCCACCGTGGCTGGAACTTGAGGTCACAATTTGTGATCTCAAGTTGGCCGCTTCTTCGGCGGAGAGGCGTATGACGAAGTCGTCGGGGAAGCGCCGGTAATTACGCTTAACCTGCTGATTCAAATGCCTTACTTCGACACCGTAAAGTTCAGCCAGGTCGGTGTCGAGGATCACGCGCTGACCTCGAATCAGCAGGATTTTGGAATCGACGCGTTTGCCGAGTACTGCGATGTGCTTGCTCATAGCTTTTGAGGTCGCAATTTGCTACCTCAAAGATGGCCGCCCAGCAGGGTAAGTATATCGCCGTTGACCGAGAGTTGAAGAATTGTTGGGGCAAAGTCTTGCAGGTAGTTACAAGCAATGGAATTGGGAAAGGAGGCACTTCATGTCAGACACGCAATACAACTTCATCAAGCCCAAGACCGGCGTTCCCGTTAAGGCGTGGACCAAGGGCGGGAACATGGGGCACTGAATATTTGCAAAGTTCCCTGGAACAATTCGAATCTTTGCTTCATGCAAGGGGAATGAACCTCGGAACTTACGATTCGATCAAGTATCGATTTAACGAAATAAGGTATTCACTGGGGGAATTGCTCAAATTCTTCAGGTCCAAAGGATCCGATATTTCGAATCGCGAGACGGCTTCTGTTTTTGCGGATGCACTACGCGGGCATTTCTCTGACTTGATGGATATCGCCAAGGAGATCGATCAGGACTATGAGTCAGCTCCGTCTAAATGAGAAGAAGGAAAATTTATGACACCACGCCAACAACAATTTTCGCCGGTGGCGAAGACAACGGTTACTTCTTAATCCGACGGTCGCGGGTTCGAATCCCGCCACGGTGTAAGCCGTGTAGCTCAGCCTGGTAGAGCATCGGAACAATACCGTCGTCGCTTATTTCCCCGGCGATATTTCAAACGCTAGCAGCCAGAAGCTAGCAGCTAGGAGCTAAATATGGCACGTCTCAACTTACTCAACCTCGGTTATCAGCCGCGCACTCATGAAGGTGCACCGGTTCGTCACCTGACGCCGGAGCATCAGCTCCGCCGGTCAGTGCTTGCCTGCCTGCTCTGGGAGTCGCAGTTTTACGAGGACGGCATCGAGATCGCCGGCCGCATCGCGGAGCTGGTCCCAAAGGTCCAGGCCGAGAAGGTGGCGGCGCTGGCGGTTGAAGCGCGGGAGCAGATGAAACTCCGTCACGCGCCGTTGCTCATCGTCCGCGAGATGGCGCGTCATGCTACGCATCGGCGTCTCGTTGCTGAGACGCTGGAGCGCGTCATCCAGCGTGCCGACGAACTTGCTGAGTTTGTCGCCATCTACTGGAAGGATGGGCGTGTGCCGCTCTCCGCGCAGGTGAAGAAGGGGCTGGCGGCGGCGTTCCCGAAGTTTGATGAGTATCAGCTTGCCAAGTACGACCGTGGCGGGCCGATCAAGCTGCGGGACGTGCTCTTTCTCTCGCACGCCAAGCCGCGTGATGCGGCGCAGGCGGGCGTCTGGAAGAAGCTCGTCTGGGGACGCCTCGCCACGCCCGACACCTGGGAGGTGGCGCTGTCGGAGTCCGGCAAGGAAGGCGGCGCCGACAAGCGCGAAGCTTGGGAGCGTTTGCTCCGCGAGCAGAAGTTGGGCGCGCTCGCCTTGCTCCGCAACCTCCACAACATGCGCGAGGCTGGAGTGGACGAGGCGCTCGTGACCGAAGCGCTAGGCGCGATGAATGCGTCGCGCGTGCTCCCGTTCCACTTCCTCGCGGCGGCTCGTCATGCGCCGCATTGGGAAGAGGCACTGGAGCGGGCGATGCTGAAGTCGGTGGCCTCGCAGGCGAAGCTCCCCGGCCGGACGATTGTTCTGGTGGACGTTTCGGGCTCCATGACCGCGCCGCTTTCGAAGCGGTCGGAAATGCAGCGTACGGACGCCGCCTACGGTCTCGCGGTGCTGGTGCGCGAGATCGCCGAGAAGGCTTCGGTGTATTCCTTCTCGGATCGCGTGGTCGAAGTCCCGGCGCGCCGTGGCTTCGCTCTGCGCGACGCGATCGACGCTTCGCAGAAGCACAACGGCACACTGCTCGGAAACGCCGTGGAGTGGCTGAACAAGAACGAACGCTACGACCGCCTGATTGTCATTACCGACGAGCAGGCGCACGACACGGTCCCCGCGCCGAAGGGCAAAGGATACGTGATCAACGTGGCGTCGTTCAAGAACGGCATTGGCTACGGCAAGTGGACGCACATTGATGGCTGGTCGGAAGCGGTCATCGAGTACATGCGCGCGCTGGAGTCGCCCGCCAACGGCTGGGTGAACTAGCTCGGCCAAAACCTCAACGTAGAGACGCGGCTTGCCGCGTCTCTTTTTTTCAAACCAAGAGGCACGCAAATGTCCCATCCCGAACCGATTCCTCTCTATCGTGACGGCCGCCACTACGATGCACTCATTCGAAATCTGGGGCTCGCCGACCTTCCTTTCTACCTGGAAGAAGCGAAGCGTACGCGCGGCCCAGTATTGGAACTCGCATGCGGCACGGGGCGACTCACCATCCCGATCGCACAATGTGGAGTTGAAATCGTCGGACTCGACCAGTCTGCTTCGATGCTGGCGTACGCCCGCACCAAGGCCAGCGATGCAGCCGTCGGCGGCAATATTGCATGGGTCGAGACCGACTGCCGCAAGTTTGAACTGGGTCGCAAATTCGCGTTGATCTTCATGCCGTTCAATTCCATGCAGCACCTGCATGACCATGCGTCGCTCACAGCGCTGTTTGGCAACGTGAGGAACCATCTGGAAGATGGAGGCCGGTTTGTTTTCGACGTTTTCAATCCAATCATCGCCATTCTGAACCGCGATCTCAACCAGCGGTATATGGAGCGGCAATACGAGGATCCCGACAGACGCGGCACGATCACGCTCGAACAAACAGCTGTGTACGATGACGCCGCGCAGATCAACCGCATCACGTGGTACTTCAGCCGTCCCGAGGAGAAGGATTTCCGCGTGGAGCAACTCCACCTGCGATGCTTCTTTCCGCAAGAACTGGATTTGCTGGTGCACGCTAACGGATTTGCGATCGAAGAGAAGTTCAGCAACTTCGAGCGCCAGCCGTTTGCCGGCGGCGGTATGAAGCAGGTGATGGTTTGCAGGAAACGAACGTAGAGACGCCGCTTGCCGCGTATCCTTTCACTTCACTCCAGAAAAAAGACGGATGCCGGGCACCCGTCTCCACGTTAAAAAGCGTTCGCAAAAAAATCGGCCCGCCAGAAACCAACTCCCCATCTGGCGCCGTTTTTCTGTGTCCGCTCGAGTTATTTCTTCTCGCCGGCGCTCTGCCTAGTGGTGCTCTTCAGCTTGACTGTGTCATGCCCCTGAGCGGATGGCGGCTTGGGTTGCGGTTGCCGAGTGGCAGGCGGTGCAGCCTGACTCGCTTGCGGCGTAGCGTGGGGACTGCTTACTGGATTGACCATTCTAGTGTGGGGTTCCTCGCCCCTCAGGGTCTATCGGCATCGCTTGCCCAGTACTGTAGGACGTTGCAGAATTGTTTTCTGGAGCCGTTGGTAACCCGACATTTTGGTTACTCAACCAGATTGTGTGGGGCGGACACTCTTGTCCGCCGTTTTTGGTCGCTCGCTCCGAAAGTCCGCGCACAAGAGTGTCCACCCCACATGAGCAGCTATCGAGTACGCAGAATTCCGAGCACTTTTTGCTTGAAGTCGGTAACGCGCGAAGACTCCTGTTCCAAAGATAACCGCACTGCCAGACCCTGAAGGAAATAAGTGTGGTTCTGATAGCGGGCGAGCGTCTCCAGCGTAATGGGATTAGCCCACACTTGCTTGTCTTCATCCTGCAACCGCGTCAGCCAGCCCTCAAAAGACGCTGCGTCATAGTCTAATCGTCGAATGACGGCGAGCACGGCCGCGGCCATTCGATCCTGCTCTCCTTGAGTGTAGACCTGGGGCGCAGTGGAAAGCCGAGTAGCAATTGCTGCCAGGATGCTGTTCTCCTCCTCCTTCGTGAGCATCGGACTACGGGCAAGGGCTTGCAGAAGATCAGCGGTGTGGGCGTTCGCGTGAATCCATCCGAGTGTTCCGTCGTATCCGCGCAGGTCGCGCTCGGACTGAAGGTATGTGACGGCGTCGGTGAGCAATTGGTGGTAACGCGTCTCGCCGAGGAATGGTTGCTTCGCTTCGCGCTCGGCAAGTAACGACAGGCACAGGGCGGAGAACGAGCGCTTCAATGTTGAATTCGTTCCCGACTCGCCGATACCGATCTTCAAATTGGCGCGCCACTCATCGGCCAGCGCCTGCAGGTCTGGCGTTTGCAGAATATTCGGACGGTAAATCCAGTGCTCCAGGATCGAGTAAGCGAGGTCGTCGCGCAGTTCGGGATCGGGAGAGCCCAGCAACTGGCTAATTTCGTGGGCCAGTGTCGCTGCGGACTGATTGGTCGGCACAGCGTAGTGATCGTGCGCAATCGCCCGCCAGAAATCTCGGTCATGCTGGGTGGCCTGTGCAGTTAGCAGCGCTGGGAACAGCGAAAAAAACAACGCCGCGCGGGCTGTCCTACTGAAGCGCATAGAGACTCCCGTCCATGCTGCCGAAATAGACCACACCCTTATCTACAGCAGGCGACGACAGGATAGCGCCGATAGAGATGAATCGATAGGTGTCAATGTACATGTCTTCGAAATCGCCGAACACGGGCGAGAAGGCTTCCTGATTCAAACTGCCGTCCGGGTTCAGAATCTTCATCGGGTCCTTTTTTGACGCCTCCACTTGAAATTCCCAGGCCAGCTTGCCGGTTTTTGTGTCGACCGCGTACAGCTTTCCGTTGTGATCGCCGACATACGCGAGGTCGCCCGCCAGTGCCGAGGACGAAAACACATAGGCCTTGGCAGCAAAGTTCCAACGGAGACGGCCGTTTTTCGCGTCGAGCGCCATAAAACGCGAGCTGTCAGAAGTTCCGACGTAGACGACGCCGTCACGCACCGCGGGCGTTCCATTCACCCACGAATGATTGGTCGAATAGTCCCATTTCTTGCGTCCGCTAGCGGCGTCGAGGGCGTAGACGTGGCCGTCGCGGCATCCGACGTAGACAACTCCATCCGCCACTGCCGGCGACGATTGAAAGCCAACCTGATTGTGAACGGTGTTGTCTTCACCCGCCTTGAATGACCACTTCTCTTCACCGGTCTCAGCGTTAAGCGCGTACAAGTAGCTGTCCCAGCTTCCGATGTAGACGGTGTTGTTAAACACAGCTGGCGAGGCATGCACAACGTCTTTGGTCTGGACTTTCCACAACTCGATTCCGGTGTCTGCGGTGACTGCATACACATTGCCATCGCCGCTGCCGAAATACACTTTGCCGTTCACCACGGCAGGCGAGGAAGTCCAGATGTCCCAGGCGTCGGGAATGGTTTGGGCGGGAGAGGGATAGCCGTGCAGGTTCTTCGCTTCGAATTTGCGCTCGAACTCGGTGGCGAATACCCACTTCGGTTTGCCGGTTGTGGCGTCAATTGCGGCCAGGGAGCCAGCCGACGAAACAAAATACACGGTCCCACCGCTTACGGCGGGAGAAGATGCAATTGGCATGCGCGATTTGAAGTTCCATTTCTCTTTACCGGTTTCCTGATCAATCGCAAACAGATGCCCGTCCAGACTGCTGATGTAGACGACTCCATCGGCGATTGCCGGCGATGCGACGATTGCCCCGCCCGTCTTGAAGGTCCACTTCACGCCTTTCAGTTGAGTCGGACCCGCCGATTCGTACACGCCTGTACGCGCCACATTGCCGTGGAAGGTCGTCTGCCCCAGCGCGCTCGTAATGCACAGCAAAAGCCCCAAGCTCAGGACTCGCCTCATCCGTGTTCTCCCTGTGTGAAACGCAGTTCTTGAGTGACTGCTATCCACACATCTGACGGCGTGGGGAGAAAATGGTTATCAGGGCGGCACCGATCGCGAGTGGCTACTGCTTCGCAGTTCGCAATTCCGCAACCGCGCGATACGCTTGATCGATGGCACTATCGGTGTAGGCCGAGGCTCCTGCGTCGGAATTCGCGATCGCGATTTGGCCGAACGGTTTGCGCCCCACTACCCACGGTTTCTCTTGCTCCGTCCAGTCCGCGTCGAACAGCGTGTTCGGGGTATAAGCGTAGCCGTGTGCCCAACGGTTCACGGTCAGGCCCTCAATGTCGCGTGCCGGATCGAAGCCGGCGCTTCCCAGTATCCGCCCAAGCTGGTCGCGCACGTTTCGCTCGAAGGTTGCGAACGGTGTGCGCAGCAGTTCGGCGCGGCCAGCCCGATATTGATCCCGGATCGGCAAGCCCGGCTTGCACGGCGTGCGAAGCATGAAGAGAACCATTGGATCTTCCGGCTTGCTCGGAAACGCGTACTCTCCCAGGCTCACCGGGAAATCGAGCGCAGTGTACACGTGATAGCTGCCTGGCGCTTCGATGTGACGCACACCCAGCTTCTCGAACGATGTCCAATTGCGAATCGCCACGTGCGTGTATACGAGCGGCGCCTTCACCAGATAAGCCAACGCTTTCTTCTGTTTTTCCGGCAGCTCCGGACACAAATATGGAATCATGACGTTGTAACAAGCCAGCACGCATTGCTTCGCGCGTACCGTCTGTAGTCTCTTGCCGCGGACATAGGCGACCTCAACTTCTCTCTGGGCTCCCGTTCCCGAGTGCTTCACATTCATCACCGTGCTGTTAAGACGGATTCGCACTAGAGAGCCGTCCCGATCCAGACGGCTGTAGCCGGCGCGCGCTGTGACCACGTCTTCCGTAGTGTGCCCCGGTATCGAGCCCGGAATCAGGGTCCGCACCAGCAACCGGGCGATCGAAGCGTTGCCGTCGGGAAAATGAAAGATATACGGTTCTTCTTTCGCTCCATCCCCTAGGTCCATTCCCTGGAATCCGGCGTAGGTGATGCCGCCGTAGTCATCGCCCACGGCATAGCAGTCGATCGCCGGTACGGCATCGATGCCTACTGCCCACTCATCCTGCGTATAACTCTGAAAGAACTTCAACGCCTCTGGATGAAGCTTGCATATCTTCGTCAGGAAATCGGCATAGCTGACCTTCGACAGCTTCGCGATCTTTTGCTCGCGCGACAGTCCTGGCAGATAGTCAACTTTCTCCGTGTACACCCGCGCGATGTCGCGCCTGATTTCATCGTTGAGTGGCGTTTTCGACAGCCACTCCGCCCAAGGTGTCGTTCCCAGGCCAGCCACCAGCCGATCCTCGCCGAACGTTTCCTTGTCGAAGAAGAAACCCGTCCCCATCTTTCGCGAGGCATACAGCTTCCGGTCGTAGGCCTTGTAAAACTTCTGGGTATCGATTCCCAACTCAACCAGCAGCTGTTTCGCTTCCGCGCTGTAATTTCCCGGAGTGTCAATCGACTGCGTACCGCCGTAACTGAGCAGCATGCGGCCGCCGGCGTGGAACTCGTTGCGCTTGGCGTGACCGCCGAAGTCGTCGTGATTGTCGAGCACGAGGATACGCGCTTTGTCGCCCGCGTTCTTGCGGTAGAAATAAGCAGCCGCGAGCCCGCTGATTCCGCCGCCCACGACCACCAGGTCGTAGGTCTCGCGCGTCTGCTCCGACGGCCCGTCGGCATCCCATGCTTCTCCGTCGCGCAGGCGGTGGGCATAAGTGAAGGTGCCGTCGTGGTTGCCGCGCATCCCTGTCAACGCGGGAGGATAGTAGTCCGCTGCTTTTTCAGGAGGCGAGCTGGGGAGATTGTCCGCGCCCCCTGCGAACTCCGACGGTGCCAGCGCCGCCAGCAGACGCTCACTTGCGAGCACGCCGCCGATCCCTACAGCCGCCCCATTCAGGAAGTCTCGCCGCGAAATTGGGCATCCCATGCCGAGTTCACGATCGTGCTTTTCATCCGCCATGTCGAACGCCTCGCGCTCGCGGGGGCGATTATAGCAGCGGGTTCCGTGGACTCGCCCATCGCGCCGGAATCAAGTCACGGTGCAAATTCTTGCACCCTCCGCGCAGAACTTGCACGCCAGCTGCTCCCTTGGTGGCCGGTGTCCTGTTTCTCGACAGCGGTTTGGGCTATGGAAGGCGAGTTGCACGTGGAGAGGACAACTCACTCTGTCTTCACGCATCCAACGCACGACTTTACCTCTTGGAGGAATTTTTACATGTGGCAACAACGGAACACTCCCCAGCCTGTTTCTCGCCGCCGACTCGGGTTCGGCACTGCGAGCACATCCATTTTTATTCTGGTCTTGATGCTCGTCGGCCTGGTGGCCGTCGAACCCGGATGGGCGGCGGGACCAACCAGTCCTGATGCGCCCGCCGTTCACCTGCAATTGGTGGTCTCCGGGCTGAATGCCCCGGTTGATTTCCAGAGCTCACATGATGGAACCGGACGCTTTTTCGTTGTTGAGCAGGGTGGCACGATTCGTATTGTTAAAGGCAAGAAGGTGCTGGCGGCGCCTTTTCTGGACATTTCCTCAATCATTGTGAGCGGCGGCGAAACGGGACTGTTGGGTCTGGCGTTCCATCCGCAGTACAAGACCAACGGACGTTTCTTCGTGAATTACACGCGCAGCGTCAACGGGCAACTGCAAACCGCGATTGCCGAATACCATGTCTCTCCCACGAATCCGAATCTTGCCGACCCGAACAGTGGCAAGGTTCTTCTGAGCTTCGATCAGCCCTTTAGCAACCACAAAGGCGGCCAGCTGGCCTTCGGGCCGGACGGCTTCCTCTACATCGGCACGGGCGATGGTGGCTCGGGCGGCGACCCCTTCGGCAATGGCCAGAAACTCTCGACACTGCTTGCCAAGATGCTGCGAATCGACATCAACTCGGGTTCTCCTTATGGCATACCGGCTGACAACCCTTTTGTCGGCGTCAATGGCGCCAAGGGCGAGATCTGGGCTTACGGTTTTCGCAATCCCTGGCGATTCGCCTTTGACGACAAATTGAGCAAGCGGTTGTTCGTCGGAGATGTGGGACAGGACAACTGGGAAGAAGTGGACATTGTCACCAAGGGCGGGAACTTTGGGTGGAACATCATGGAGGGGAACCACTGTTATCCTCCAGGCTCGAACTGCAATCAAACCGGACTGATTCCGCCCATCGCAGAGTACTCACACTCCGAAGGCATCGCGGTCATCGGCGGATATGTTTATCGGGGGTCGGCCATTCCCGCACTCAAAGGACTATACGTCTTTGGCGACTTCGGCAGCGGTCAGTTGTGGACCCTTCAGGAGACACAGCCGGGCATCTGGCAACGAGCGCCGCTGCTTTCGACTGGCATTAACATCAGCGCCTTCGGGCGCGCCGGCAATCACGAACTCTACGTGCTGGAATATGGCGGCAATCTGTACAAGCTAGTGGCGGGCTGAGACGCCGAGTCAGTGGTCACACGGGTGCTCCGTCGGGAGTCTTGGTCGTAGCGGGTCCGGCAGTGACGTCCTGCACGAAATCGCGGCGACGCTCGACGCCTTCACGGTTGGTAAGGACGCGAACGCGGCGGGCGGGGATGTTGCTGGGATCGAGACGAAGAATGCGACCGCGTTCCACCTGGATATGAAAGCGGAACCAATCGGTGCGGAACATGCGTCCGGAAGCAAAGAAAGTCATGGATGCTGCGATCTGGCCTTCGAAGTCGGCTCCAGTGCAAGTGATCAGGCGCTTGCCCACGTCCTGGGTCCAGGTCATCCCGCCGACCAGAGGTTCGTTCAGCACACAACGCTCAAAGGGCACCAGAAAAGTGATCTTGCGGATCTGTAAGAGCTGAAGCAGGACTGAGAGCTTGGCTAGGTTAGTAACCACAATCCGGGCTTCACTGCTGGAGATGCGCTCAATCTTGAGATGAAGCTCGGGCGACCACTCGCGCTCGAATTCCTCGCGGGCCAGGGCCAGCCCTTTGTCGGTGGCAGCGACGTAGCGCAGAGTGGCGCGCGCCAGGATCACGCTGAAATAGCAGGTGACGACAGTCGCGAGCACCGGGATGTACGCCAACAATTCGTTGAACGGGATATGGTAAAGGCTGTCCATCATATTCATAGAGCAGTCGATTCCTCGTCTCCGGCGCGCTGAGGTTTGGGATTGGATGTGGTACGCGTTGAAGAGGAGTGTAGCGAGGAAAGGGGAGATGCTCCAGATACGGTTGGTGCAGAGTGTGGGATCGGGCGAGGGCAGAGCCTTTCGTAATAGTGACACGCGGAGCAGTTGCCCGCCGCCAGATGCGAGTTGTCAGCAGTTAGAGCTGAGAGTGCCAGCTGGTTACTGCGGTTAGCCGCTGGATGTTACTTCTCCAAAGCCTTGACAGCCTTTTTTGCGGCCGTGTGCTGGTTCCTCAGGAGGCGTGCCACGTCGCCGAGAGGGATTTCAGCGGGCGGTTTGGCGCCAGCTTCCCAGAGCGGACGTTCGCCGCGGGCGGAGCTGTTGCTGTCGGAAGTGATCAGAAGGCTCATCTCGGATTGGATCGAGTGCTGAGAAGCATGCTGTTCATGACTGGGCATCTGAATCGGTTGCGGCTCGTTGCTGATGGCAGCACCGACGGATTGACCGAAGGCGGCAGTGGCACAGAGAAACAGCAATGCGAATAGGGTCGTTTTCATGGCGATCTCCAAGGTTCTGGGACCCCCTGGGTTGTGGGTCCTCAACCTGCCCGGCTTAGACCAGTGCAGGCATCTGGCTTCAATACAGCAAGCCCGATACCAAAGGCGAAGCGTCAAGCGGTGTATTCATGCGGGTTACTTCGGTGATTGGCGTAATTGTTTGCACAATTGTGGAAGCGGGTGCAGTGCAATTCCTGACCAAGCGGTCGCGGAAGGCCAGCGAACAGTGCACAAAATCCGGTAGGGAGCGTATCATCCACCCGCCAGACGATTCTAAAATTCTGAGCCAAGGAGATCTTATGAAGAAGAGACTGGGGCCTTTTCTATTCGTGTTGCTGATGGGATTGATGTATGGGGCGTGGGGGCAGGAACACTACGCCGAAGGTCCGGTGTGGCGTGTGCAGTTGATTCGCGTAAAGCCGGGGAAACTGGATGCCTACCTGACCAGCTTGCGGAAATCCACTAAGCCGATTCTGGACGAAGAAAAGAAACAGGGCGTAATCATGGACTACAAAGTATTCTTGAAGGAGACGAAGTCGAATCCCGAAGACTGGGATATTGCGGTGGCATTGCAGTTCAAGAACCACGCCGCACTCGACGGGCTGGCCGCCAAAGGTGAAGAAGTTCGCGACAAGATCGTCGGCAAACAGGCCATGCAGGATGTCACCGACAAGCGCAGCGAAATTCGTGAAATTGTGAGTTCGGATCTGATGCAGGAAGTGTGGTTGAAATAGAGCTGGTCACAGGTCAGAGGTGTCAGGTAGTGCTTTTGGGGCCTGACACCGATGACCGGTTGTGTGAGAAAATAACGTCTCGCAAACGCACTCGACATGTCCACCACACCCGCCCAAGTTCCCCCTCCAGTTCCTCGCAGAAAGTGGCGCTGGAAGCCGATTCTGCTTCGTCTGGCGCTGGTTCTGTTTGTCGTGTGGCTGGGATTTGTGGCCTTCATGTGGCACATCATGCGTCAGCCGCCCGAGAAGTTTGGCGCGGTCATGATGCACATGCCGATTCCGGCGGTGTTCCTGGCGGCGCCGTTTGAAACGATGTGGTTGCGGGCGCGGGCGGGTGAATTGCGTCCCGGCGACGTCGCGCCCGAATTCGATCTTCAGACGCTGGACAAGACCTCGCGGGTCGCGTTGTCTTCTCTGAATGCCCGTGGGCCTGTTGCACTGGTCTTCGGGAGCTATACCTGACCGCCCTTCCGGCGGGAGGTTCCCGCCCTCAACAAACTCTACGAACAGTATGGGAACCAGGTGAGTTTCCTGGCGGTGTATATTCTCGAAGCTCATCCGAGCGATGTTTGGCAGATGCAGAGCAACCTGAAAGACAATGTTGTATTTGCGTCTCCGAAGAATGAAGAAGAGCGGGCGTTTGTCGCTGGGGCTTGCGTGCGCAAACTGGGAATCAAGTTTCCCGCCGTGCTCGATGGTTTCGAAAACACGACTGAGAAGGCATACACGGGATGGCCGGATCGTTTGTATCTGATCGATCGCAACGGGAAGGTGGCGTATAAAAGCCCTCCCGGACCGTTCGGGTTCAAGCCGGACGACTTGAAGGCGGCATTGGAGAGAGTCGTTCCTGGCAAGGTTGTCACAGAATTGCAGAAGTCAGAAGTCGGATTGCAGAAGTGAAATCCTGGGATCGCGACAGGACGAAACGGTCACGCCGCGACGTTAGAACAAGAGCGCCACGGGAACGGAACGGGCGCGGAAAAGATCGGAATCCAATGAAAAACCTTTTAGCAATGCGGGTCTTGATGTGCGCCATGGTGGCGTTTTCGCTGGCTGGGTGGGCGCAATCAGCGCCGGGGTACAAGGTCGGGAAGACGTGGAAGTTGGGTGGCGATGGGGGATGGGATTATCTCACCGTGGATTCCGACGGACGGCGGTTGTTCATCGCGCGGGCAACGCGGGTTATGGTTGTGGATGAGGATTCGGGCAAGCTTTTGGCGGAGATTCCGGACACGCCCGGTGTTCATGGAGTCGCTCTAGTGCCGGAATTTGGGCGCGGGTTCATCAGCGACGGAGGCGAGGACATGGTTATGATCTTCGACCTGAAATCGCTGAAGCCACTGAGCAAAGTAAAAGTTGGAACGCGGCCGGACGCGATCGTCTACGACCCATTTACGAAGCGTGTCTTCACGTTCAATGCGACCAGCCACGATACCACCGCCATCGACGCTGCCAAAGGCGAAGTAGTCGGCAAGATCGAACTGGGCGGCAAGCCGGAGTTCTCGGCAAGCGACGGGAAGGGGACGATGTTCGTCAACGTCGAGGACACGTCGGAGTTGGTAGCGTTCGATCCACAGAAACTGGTGGTGAAGTCGCGCTGGAAGATGGCGGGATGCGAAGAGCCCACGGGGCTGGCAATCGATCGTAAAAACCGGCGGCTGTTTGCCGGATGCGGGGGCGGCAAGAAAATGGCAATCGTGGACGCCGACAGCGGCAAAGTGATTGCGATGCCGGACATCGGAGAGGGCTGCGACGCGACCGCGTTCGATGCGGATCAGAAATTGGCATTTGCATCGGCGGGCGATGGCACCATAACTGTGATTCGCGAAGACTCACCCGACAAGTTCAGCGTGGCCGAGACAGTCAAGACTCAGGACCACGCGCGCACGATGGCGTTGGACTCGAAGACGCATGAATTGTTCACAGTAACGGCGAAGGTGCTGCCGGGCAGAAAAGTTGAGCCGGATTCGTTTGTGGTGCTGGTGGTGGTGAAATAACGCGGCGTTGCGAACAGGAGAGCGATTGTCAAGCCAGAATGGAGTCGTCCAGCTTCTTTCGCGACCAGTTCTCCGCTGCCTGGACGAATGCCATCACCAACGGATGCGGTTTCTTGGCGGTTGACGAGAGTTGCGGCTGGAATAGAGTCGCGATGTAGAACTGGTGGGAGGGTGATTCGATGGCGCGGCATTCTTCGGCAGCCCCGCGGGCTACGATTGGGAAACCCGCCTCCATCGCAGTCCATTCAAATTCTGGATTCACTTCGAAGTTGCAGAAATACTCTTCCTCGATCACTTCTTCGCCGTAGTAACCCGCCAGGTAGGAACCGGGACGCAGCCGAATCTTCGGTACCACTCCAGAAAGCTTGGGCGCTCCATCGCCGCGTTTTGGAACGGCGCATGCCACTGGATAAATGATGATGTTCTTCGCGTTCGGGTCCTCTTCGGCGGTAGTGGCGTCTTTCATGCCGAGCACGTTGCGGGCGCACTCGATCAGCGTGTATTGAAAGCCTCCGCAGGTGGCGAGAAAGGGCCAGTCGTGCACGCGCGCGAACTGGATGCCTTTAAGAATGCCGTCGAAGCTCTTATAAGGACTGCCGGGCGCAGCCCACAGTCCGTCGTAGGATTCGAGGACTTTCGGAGCGTCGGGCGCAAGAAGCGAAGGCGTCGGGAGCCACACGGATTCCAGTTCTACGCCTAGCTTCTTTGCAGAATGCTGGAGCGCTTCGTTGGTGGCGTGATGCGACCGAAATTCGGTATTGAAGTCGCCAAGAATTCCGATTCGGACAGGGTCAGGCACGGGGATATTTTAGCAGGCAGGGGTTAGCGGTTAGCACTTAGCGATTAGCATTTGGTTACCCCGCTCCGGCTTTCGAGGACTCCGCCAGACTCATTGCGTCCTACTTTGAGGGCGACGGTTGCGGTTGCTGCGCTTCTGCGGCAGCGGTGATGGCGCCGTCGTCGGCGATGGTAATCGTGCGGGGACTGAATTTACGCGGACAGCGGGTCACGGGCTGGTTAGTCGCCCATTCCTTAGCGTTCCATTCGAGATGAAGCGAGTACGGACATTCCGGATCGACGCCATTTTCAGTGTCCGGAGGCTCGAAGCCGCCAGTTTCGCTGGTCTCGCGGGTGGAATGGGGAGCCTCGACATCAATGAAGGCGCGAAAGTTGCGGCCTTTCTGGATCGTGATTTTGGCTGCCGAGGTTTCGCTTCGGTAACTGGCGCAGCCGGCGTAGGAGAAGACGTTACTGGCTAGTTTTGGTCATACTGAAGAGCGGTCTGCCGTCGGCCTGCTGATCGTCGATGGCCAGCCAGTAAACGGCCCGGCTGGTGTCTTCGCGCGCCGTGACTTGATAGATGTGAGTAGGGGGAGCGGAGAATAAATTCTTCACACCAAAGCTGAGATCCCCACCGAGTTTGATCTCGCTTGCCGGACTTGGCAGGGCTTGCTGCTCCGCAACGGTGGTTTGGAATTTCAATTCCGCATCGCGAGCCACATCCTGGGGGTCATCCTCAAACAAAGATCGCGCCACGAGGTATCCCAACTGTGGAGCATGGTCCTTGCCGAGGATCACATAAAAGAACTGAGCGCCAAACGGGGCATAGCCGCCATAGGCACCGAGAACGTGCACAACATTGTGTTGCGTGACCGGAAGGCGCATGATGTCGGATGTTCTGCCCAATCCCGGCAGGTCAACCTGACGATTGCGCCAGGCCGGGTCGGCCTCCGCTAACTCAGCAAATTTCTGGAGAGTCGCAGGATTGCCCGCCGGCACTGAGAAGGGAATGTCCTTGCCGCCGATGAGTGCGAACCACGTCTTTGTCTGGCGCTTGCTGGCGTCGTGCCAGGTCGTGCCCGTGCAGCGAAAGTCGTCATTGGCGGAGATCCAGTCGCATTCGTAGTTGGTCTTATCCTGTTGCTGAGCGTCATACACTCCGCAAGCTCCAAAGGCCGTGACGGAGTTACAACTGAGGTCGGCAACGATTTTCGGTTGCGGCGCGCGCAGGTCGAGCAGGATATGAGCTTCGATGCTATCCGCCCAGTTGGCCAGCTGCTGGCTGCCCCATTGCACGTCGAAAATTGGGATGGTGCGGTCCCCAGTTGCGGGCAGAATGACGGCTGGAGACGAAGGGTGTTCCTCATCGACGTTCGGTAACTGTGCCGACAAGAAGCTTTCGGTGAGGGCTTCTCGCTCACCTTCAACCACCTTCCACCAAAGAGCCTTTCCCGAGGACGTGCGCTTTACGTAGATCGTGATCGGAGAATAGCCCGGAGATCCCTGCGGGTCTTTCGGTCTGTCCTGATGCACGTAAAAGTCGACTCTGCTGACCTTGTATCGAGACGAGTCGATCTTGCTGTAAAGCGTGTGGAAGACTCCGGCACCAGCTTCCGCCTGCTGGATTTCGTACGCATCCGTGACGGGCACGAGTTGCATTTTCGAAGGATGATTCAAATCGGCGCTAAACGTACTTTCGGCCTGCGTGCTGGAGCAGCCGAAGGCATGAGGAGGCTCGGGGGTATCTTGCGCCCGGACTAAGGTAGAGGGCAATAGCAATAACAGACCGAGGGCGAGAATGCGGGCGATCCGAAGTCTCTTCATGCCTTCCTCTAGTGCAGCCCTGGCACCATTTACCGCAGCAACGGGAATCAGGAACTTAGCCTGTCGTGGGTGTCGTTTGATTCCTCTCGATGCGTCTACGATAAGACACGGCGTATCTCGTCGGATACGAAGCTGGATTGGCATGCATAACGAAGGTCATGAAGTGCTCGATCCCGTGTTTACAAGAGATCAAACTGCTGGAGCAGAACGTAGATTCCGAGCAAAGTGAGCGCGCCGCCACACCAGATCATGGCGGCGGATTTCCAGGCCAGAGAGCGGACCAGGTTGCGCTGGCTGCGCCAGGAGATAAGGAAGGCGGGATTGTTTTCGCCCTTCATCAGGACCACCGGCGGAGTGAGGTCGAAGGCGGATTCGTTCTGGGGTTTGGGGGCGGAACTTTCTGCGTTGACCGAGATTTCCCGGACTCGGGCACTCTCCGCGAGCCCCACTTCCCGGTAGGGAACGCCAGCGGCTTCCCAGGCGTCCGGGCGGGCGATTCCGGCCTTGGATAAGGCGGCAGCAATTTTCGACTGCTGGGTCATGTCCCGTGTGCTCGAAGCCGTAGCTGCTTGGGAGAGTCGGACCACCTCCTGCGGCGGCGTGTTAGGCGACCCTTGCAAGCTTCTGTTTGTCCGGCTGGACTTCCAGTCTGCGGCGGAAGGCGGTTGCACGTCGATGCCGGGATTCTCGGTGAACGTACCGACGATGAACAGCGGATTCTGCGGCTGGATGGTCCATTCCTCAATCCGAAAGTGGTCGCCATCGGGTGTGATGCCATAGCGGGCAAGGAAAGTAGTGGCTCTCTCGGGCACTCGTGAGAGCCATGTTTGGTCGTATTTCTGACAAAAATCGCGATGAAGGTCCAGGTCGGCGCCGTTAGGGTCGACCAGCAGTTTCCCCGTGCTGTCGTCGAGAAAGAACGGTAAGTACAGAGTCTCTTCGGCAATCTTCTTCCATTCCTGACTCTTACTGTCTTCGCGCTGCCGCCAGACGGTGGCTCGGTAGAGATAGCAGGGATTGCCCGTGATGGGGGCGGGGACCGTATACGGCCCGGACGCAAATCCGCTGACTTCGACGAGGCCGAGGGATGCGCTGCGGATCTTCGATGTAGGTGTGTTGAGGAGCAGCCGCTTACGAGCCAGGAGTCGGAATCCGCGAATGAACAGGTATAGGCCGCCGGCAAAACCGACCGTGGCCAACAGGGTCAGTTGGTTGATTGCGAACAGGGGGTCGGCAACAAAGAGAATCACGGTTCTTCCTGATGGCTCGCGGGCCTTTCATGAGGATATGAAAGAGAATGGCCCAGCACACGGAGAAAGGTCCGCAAAAGACTTACCGAGGTAACTGATTACGAAGTGCAAGGGTCCGAGGCTGTCCAGATGGTCCACTCACTGCCACTGAATACCTTCGAAGATCTTGCGAAGGCGCCGTCCTTTTGCAGGGTTGATCATCTCCACGAATCCGACTCGGCCTTCGAGATGTGACCGAAAGTTGGGGTGAGCCTCGCGATTTTGACTATCTGGACCTAAGCGCACGCAGTTCGTGAGGATAGCCTTAAGTTGGTCGAGGTCCCTGCGGGCCACATTTAGGCGCTGATTGACGACGAGTCCTGTCAAGCGTTGCCGCACTCCTAGACGCATGACGCGCGTTTTCCGGTGGTGCACACGCAACCCTTCCTCCAGGAGAATTGCGGCGACGTGTGTTGAGAAGCGTTCGACTCGCCTCTCGAAGGTTGCGTCGCCAGAAAACGCGAGATCGTCGGCGTAGCGCGTGTACGCGGCTCCGGCCGAGCGGGCGAGGCCAGCCAAGCGGCAGTCAACCCGGTACACACAGAGATTGGCGAGCGCTGGCGAGGTAGGCGCGCCCTGCGGGAGGTGAGGCCGAGAGTAGACCATCCGCAATTCTTGCCGCTGATGAGGATCGGCAGTGATCCAGGACGTTCTCCATACGATGCGCGGAGTAGCGTTCGTGCAGATTCCGCCAAGAAGATCGGCTACCGCCTCGGGATAACCCAAGGTGCGAAAGAAGGTCTGAATTCGGGACGCAGAAAAGGAGGGGAAGAAATCCTGAAGGTCCATGCGCAAGACCACGCGCTTAGCTACATGAGGAGTAACGAAGGTCTTGATCGATCGTCCCTTGACGAAACCGTGCACCGCGGGATGAACCGGGATCTTGTCCAGAATCTGAGACAGAATTTGTCGCTGGATCTGTTTGAGGCGCGGCTTGGGCTCTTCGATTATCCGAATCCCGCCCGATTGTTTAACTTGGACGTGGTAGCGATAGTGGCTCAGCTTCGGTTGATACTTCCTATATTCCAGGCCTTTGAGGTCGGCGAACCAGAGTAACTCGCCGATTTCAAGCGCGAGCCATTCGGCTAAAGCTCCGGGCGACTCGATCGGCGGCAGACCCCATTCCCCAGTCGCCGCGACGGGCCGCATTTGTTGCGGCTCAAGCAGCGACTGCACGGGTGCGATTTCGGCAGAATACTTTGACCGGGCTCGTCGAAGACCCTTATCGCGATGAAGAAAGTCGATCACGTCCCGCTGTCTGGGGCGGGTCCGACCGGCAAACGTTTTGACATATCGCTGCGCCAGGGGGCGAAGCCACCGCCACCGTCTGCCGAGCGTGCGGCTACAGCGCAGAACAATTTGTTCGACGGCCGGATCGCCGGCGAGGAAGGACTTCGCGAGCACTTTCAGAAGGCTTGCATCCTGCATGCGGGACGAGGGGGCAGAACGCTCCAACGCGTCTCACCCTGCGTGAGCTTTTCTGCGTTGGAGCGCAGTGGCGCTCACGCGACGGATTGCCAGTTCTTCACGTTGCCCTGGGGTAACCCCAGAGAGGCCGAACCGAGCCCGTAAGCCCGATTAGGACCAAGCTTGGAGAATCCTGCCCGCCGATAATAGTAGCAGTGTTGTTCGTGAGGGCTTAAGAGGCCGCTGGACAAGTCGACCGTGCGGGTGTCAGACGCTAACGCGGCGTTCCTTTAAGATTTCTTCCACCGCCGCGATGGCCAAGTCGACCTCTTCGTCCGTATTGTAAAAGTGCGGCGAGAAGCGAACGCCCGCTTTAGGACGCCAATCCACCAAGATCTCGCGGGCGAGCAAATCGCAGCAGACTTGCTGCGAGTCAGGCATATCGATCGAGACGGTGCCGCCGCGCTTTTCAGGGTTGCGCGGAGTGTTGATGCGCCATCCGTGTTGGTCGGCGAGTTGGATCAGGCGCGCGGTTTGACGTTGGGACTTCTCGCGGATATTGTCGACTCCCGCTTCGCGGATGATATTCAGTCCCGGGCGGCAAGCTTCGAGCGCGGGAATGTGCGTCGTGCCGTTCATAAAGCGAAACGGCGGTTCAGTGTAGCGGATTGGTCCGGTTTCAAACGCCATGGACTCCTGATGCGCGAACCACCCGGTAAGTTTGGGTTCGAGTTTCTTGCCGAGGTCGGGACGCACGTAGAGATAGGCGACGCCGGGTCCGCCACAAAGCCACTTCAGCACACCTCCGCACGCGAAGTCGACGTTGAGTGCAGAGACGTCCACCGGCACGGTGCCGAGCGACTGAAAAATGTCGAGCACGACATGAGCTCCGACCTGGTGTGCTTTCTCGATGATTGCCTGCGCGTCGTTGATGTATGCGCTGCGAAAGATAACGTGTGAGATTGGGACGAGGAGAGTCTGTTCGTCGATCGCGTCCAGCAGGCGATCAGTCGGAACATGGATGCCGTCGTCGGTCTTGACCATGTGAACTTGCGCGCCGTATTGTCGCTGCGCTTCCCAGAAATACATGACAGAGGGGAAGTTCAGATCGCTGTAAACGACCTTATTTCGCTTGCCGGAAAAATCAAAGCAAGACGCGACCACGGCCTGGCAGGTCGTCACGTTCTGATGCGTAGAGACAGAGTTTTCAGGCGCGTTCATCAGGGCGCCGAGCTCGTTGCCGACTTCCAGAGCCAGCATCCACCAGCGTTCCTCCCAGGCTCGGACGCCGCGGGTGGCCCAGGTGTCGGCGTAGGCGTGGAGGGCATCATAGACTCCGCGGGGCATGGCGCCGAGCGAATTGGAGATCATGTAGTTCGTGCGGGAAAGGATGGGGAATTCGGAACGGTAGCGCAGGAGGGCGTCGGACATGGATTTTATTGTAATGCGCCGGCGGGCGCCTCAACTCACAGACCAAGAAGCCGTTTTGTTGAATCACGTGGGAGGGCACGGCTTCAGCCGTGCTGTAAACGCCGCTTAATGGCTTGGTTTTAGCCTCCGAGGGCACTCTAATCCCCTCGATAGCGACCACGGTCGGCCCACGGCCCTCAGGGCTGAAGCCCTCAATCCACCAAGGACCTACCGCAGCGGTAAACCGCTGCGCCACCCAAAATCCTCTTCCCCGAAAAATCTTAACTACTTCTGCGCGGACGCAGCAGGAAATAGAGCACGGTCAGTCCGATCAGGAACGACACGCCGCTGATCAAGTTGACGCGGGAGTCGTACCAGGTCTTACCAATGGCGGCCAGGACGACTGTCAAGCCAATCACTGAGCCCCAGCCCTTCAGCGGAGAGGGTGCTGGGATCGCTGCGGCTTGCTCGGCAGTGATGCGGCGGCGGAATGAAATGTGGGCGGCGAGGGAGACGATCCAGGAAAGCATCATGCCGAAGAATGCGCCACGCAAAATGTAGACGAAGGCATTCGACGCGGCCCAGTGTTCCAGCGCGAGCGCCACGATGATTCCGTAGGAAGAAACTAGCAAAGCGAGAGTCGGAGCGCCTTTAGAGCTGAGGCGTCCCAGGACAGACGGCGCCCATCCCGTGCGCGCGAGCGAGAAGAGCATGCGACTGGAGATATAGAGCGCTGCATTCGCGCCGGAAAGAGCGGCGGTCAGCACCACAAAATTCATAATATGAGCGGCACCTGGAAGTCGTGCAGATCGAAAAACGGTCACGAAAGGACTCTCGGTGACTCCCGCATGGTTCCACGGCATGATGCCAACCAGGATCACGATCGCACCCAGATATAAAAAAGTCAGCGTGAGAAACGTCATGCGGACGGCGCGGGCCACTTCAGCGGCGGAAGTGGATTCGCCCGAAGTGACAGCTACGAACTCGACTCCTCCAAAGGTATAAATCGCAAATGTGATCGCGAGCAACGGAGCGGCAACGCCGAGCGGGAAGAATCCTCCGTGAGCGGTGTACTGCGGCTGGGCGCGGCCGGTGAGGAGTAACGTCGCACCCAACAGGATGAAAGCGGCGATCACCGCCACCTTAATCATCGCGAACCAGAATTCGAAGCGTCCGAATGCATGGACGCTGAGCAGGTTCGTCGAGAGCAGGACGGCGGAAAAAATCACGACCCAGTAAATCGCCGGGACGTTCGGAAACCAGAGCTGCATGTAAGTCGCGGACGCGACCATCTCGGCGCCAATCGAAACCGCGATGGCGAGCCAGTATCCGGCGCGGGAAATGAAGCCGGCGTAGTCATTGAGATAGAGATCGCCGTAAACGCCGAACGATCCCGCAGCGGGATGAGTGCTGGCGAGCTCCCCGAGCGCGAGAGCGACAATCCAGCTGATGAACGCGGCCAGAACGAAGCTGAGGATGACAGCTGGCCCAGCCAGTTCGATGGCCGCGGCAGTTCCAAGCAGGAGACCGGTTCCGATCGAGCCGCCGACGGCGACCATGGTCATCTGTCCGGCACTGAGTTGGTGGCGAAGACCGGTTTCGGACTGCGGACTCGGCGAGGACATGGGAATGGTTGGTTGTACCAGAAGTTGCGGAAAAGTTCCTACGAAAACTGAGTCCTACAGCGGCGTCGCGAGCCGTCGCGTAACTGCGTTAGGAACGGACGGAAGATTCGGCGGTCACCCCGTCCTGGTCGCCCTTAGGTTGGGAACGCGGGGAGCGGTGAGGGTCGGACAGTTCCGGGCAGGCGACTATGACCCGGTCGCGGCCTTCGTGTTTTGCCCGATAAAGTGCTTCGTCGGCGAATTTGAGCAACAGATCAATCTTGCCGGTAGTTTCCTGGAACCCAGCGACTCCGATTGAGACTGTAACGACCTCGGGGAGTTCGCCCGGCCGCTCAACATAGAGTTCCCGGAGTCGGGTGCGAACCTCCTCGGCGCGAAGTGCGGCCTGGGGCAGAGCACACTCCGGGAGAATCACGACAAATTCCTCGCCTCCGTAACGGCATGCCAGGTCTTCGGCTCGGATGCTGGACATGAGAGTCTCAGCCACTAGGCGGAGCGCATCGTCCCCCGCAGCGTGCCCGAAGGTGTCGTTATACCTCTTGAAATGGTCGATATCGAGCATCATCACGGAGAGCGGACGCTCGCGACGGCGGGCACGGTGGAGTTCGCGTTCCAGAGCTTCCTGCATGTACCGGCGATTGTAAAGGCCAGTTAGAGGATCGCGGATGGCCTGCGTTTGCAGAGCCGCGCGCAGATCGAGGTTCGAAATGGTGAGAGCAATATGTTCCGCGAGCGCGGAGGCCAACTGTCGAACGCGAGCACGCTCATTGGAGTGAGAGAGTAGTGGAGCGGCGGAGAACCTATCTTTATCCTGGAAAAACAGCACTCCGATAGCCTCGTCGCGGGCGATCAGAGGGATGGAAATAGAACCAGGCTCGGGAGAATGTTCTTTTCGGGAAGCCAACTCGTCGCCGGGTTCCGATTGAGTGGAACTGTGGTCCCGAACTCCCCACTCCGCAACCACCTCAGCTCGAGTTCGGGCAACATTGAGAATGGAGAGTGTGCCGGAGGCTCCGGGCAAGAGGCGCTCCAATCGTTCAGGAATCACGCTGAAGGCTTCTTCACGAGAGGCGCAGGCTTGCAGGAGGGTGCCGAGTTCGTTGATCTGAGTGATTTCAGCAGTTTGACGGCGGGCATAGTCAAGCAGGCCGGCGATTTTCTCGTGGGAAACAGCCAACTGGCTTTGCGCTGCCCTGCGATGCGAGATCTCCTGGTATTGATGGAACTGGGTGAGAGCCAACCGCAAAGTAAGAGCGAGAAGCGATGCGGCGATCGCCACGTTCGTGAGTACTCCCCCGTATGCTTGCCTCCACCGATCCGTGAGCAAAGCAAGGCCGGACAGCATCGCCACCAGGACGAGGTTGGTACCAAGGAAGCTGAGGAAATTGGCGCGCTCCGGCTGGAACTGAGGCTCGGGGGCGGGGGTCCAGGTGAGGGCGAGGAGTGTCTCGGCGATGACTGGAACGGCCCAGCCCAGATCGAACCAGGCGGTGGATGAATGGTAATGCACGTCGATCCAGTCCCCGCTGAAGGTTGCGATGGCACAGACCATCAGGAACAACGTCAACCGGAGCAATAGGTTCCTAGTGGCGGGAATGCGGGCAAATTGCAGGCGCACAAACCCGGCGACCAGAAGAAGCAAGCTTTGCAGGTCGCTCACATTGATGCTGCGGAGGGTCGCAGCGGCGGGCAACATCCCCCGTACCGGAAGAAAGAAAAACGTGGAGTAGATGAGGCTCACGACAATCGCGACTTGAAACAGATCGAGCATGACCTCGGACTTCACACGCCCGGTCTGATGCGCCTCAGGGAGGAAAAGCATCATCAGGATCGGGGCGCCGTAGAGACAATAGAGCAGGGCTCGGTTGGAATCCGACAAAATCGTTGCGTGGAAGATAGTGTCGTAGGCCTGGATGGCTGTGGGAACAAGCAGGACGAACGCCACAACGCAAAACAGAAACCAGAACAGAGCGGTAAGACCCTGTGCGCGACGGAATGCGGCCCAGGCACACACCAGAGCGAGAAGGTTATCCACCACGAGAATGGACTCGGAAAGCCCCATGCTTGCCCGCTCGGTTCCAAGCAGGAAGAAGCCCAGCGCCTGAACAGCCAGGAGGGCGGCGAAGACGAAACTAATCATCCAAACTGGGCGGAGACGTGCAAACTCGCGCATGCGGGAGCCGAGCCGCCGATTGGGATTAAGCGCAGCCTCGGTTAGATGTGAAGACACACTCCGCCTCACAAGTAGAGATCGGCATAAATGGTGGAAAAGATTAAGATTCCAGTCCCTCTTCGAGTTGTTTCTGCGCCGCGAAAGCCTCATTTTCTGTCGGTCCTGATCGGCGGAAACAGGGGGCAACGGGTCGCATGACTTTCGTAATCGTCGAGTGGTGGTACCGCGTTGCTGGCGTGGAAGGTCAAACCTAGAATCAAAAAGGGTCTCTCCGCCCCACACTGCCCATGTCGGAAAACCCCAATCGTGCCGAGATCGCCCGCCGCGTCGAGAAGGCGGAGAAGCTCTTGCAAAAGGGCAAGACGGCAGAAGCATTGTCGGAATATCTGCTGGTCCTGCAAGACGATCGGCAAAACGACAATGTCCGGCAAATGGCCGCCGACCTCTGCCTTTCCCTTAACAAAGGAGCGCAGGCGGTGACCCTGCTGGGGGAACTCTTTGATCGCCAGGTCGCTGCTATGGAAGCGACGCGTGCGAGCCTGACTTACAAGAAATTGGCGCGCTACACCAATCCCACTTGGGAACAGAAAGTGCGCTTCGGGCAACTGCTGGAGCAATCCAACAAGAAGCTTGCAGTGGGAACATTTGAGAATGCTCTGGAAGACCTGAGCAAACAAGGACGCAAAGAAGAATCGCTGCTGGTGCTGCGGCGAATCGTGGACTTGGAGCCGACGCAGCAGAATCACCTGCGCGTGGCGGAAGCGTCGGCGGATCTGGGAGAGCACGTGTTGGCCGCGCAGTTTTTCCTGAAGCTGGCCGATATCGCCGCCGGGGCCGGTGGAAATGGTGCGCAATGGTTCGAGCGCGCTTACTCGGAGAATCCCACTGACCCGAAAATTGCGATCGCATATGGCAAGAGTCTGCTGGCACAGGGTGAGGCGGGCGCTGCGATTTTTATCTTCGAGCCGCTGGTACATTCCGGAAATTCCTCATTGGATTTGCGCGATCTCTACGCCCAGGCGCTCCTGGCTGCCGGGCGTTGCCTGGATTGCGAGCCGCTGATCTGGCAGATGTTCGAACAGAATCCGGCGCGCATACATCAGGTGGTCAACCTGATTGGAAAAATGTTGGACTCCGAACTGGATGTGGAGGCCGTGGCACTGGCCAACAAGCTCGAAGTTTTCCAGCGCCGGCGCGGCGAGAGACGATCGTTTATTACCACGATCCAGGAAGTGGTAGCCTCGCATCGGCCTTCCACCGACATGCTGGAATTTTTGGCGCAGCTCTTCAACGCTTCCAATCGGGAATCCGATTACGCGCAGGCGTTGCTGAAACTCTTCGATCTCTACTGCGCGAAGCACGATTATCAAAGGGCCGGGGAATGTCTGGACCGGGCCGCGGAAGTGGATCCTTACGAACCCGGACACCAAAAACGTCTGGAGGCGCTGCGCGGCAAGATCGACGACCAGCGCTTCAATGTGATTGCGTCTCGATTCCAGGCGGTGAAGAAAGCGGAACAAGCGGCGGTCAAGGTGGAGGAGCCAACCCTTGGTGCCGCCGCGCTGCAAGATCTCATGCTCCAGGCCGAGATCCTGGTGCAGTACGGAATGCGGTCCAAGGCTGTCGAGCGGCTCCAGAGAATCAAGGAGCTGTTTCCGGGCGAAGAAGAGCGCAATCAGGAACTACAACGACTGTATATCGCGGCCGGAATGGAACCGCAGTACGCGCCCGGCGGTTCGACGGCACCGACGCCGGCCATGAGTCCACAGGCGACAACGGCAGCGCCAGCAGCGGGGACCTCACTGACGCATGAAGCGGGAGAAGTGAGCAGTCTGACCAAAGTGGCGGAGATCACCCGCAAGCTCTATCACCAGGGCAACGCGGAAGGCGTTCTGAAGACCGCAGTGAGCGAAATCGGCGGATACTGGCGGGCGGCGCGATGCATTGCCGCCACCCGTAAGCCCGGCTTGTCGCCATCGAGTGTTCAGGAGTATCACGTCGACGGCCTGATCCCAGGCAGTTCCGCAGCCCTGGTCAGCCTGGTCGAAACCTTGCAGGATTTGGCCGTCGCCCGCGGCACGGTGACGATCGCGGATGCGGGCACCGCTCCGGAATTGCTCGGCGTTCGCACAGCGATTGAGGAATTGCAGATACAGTCGTTGCTGGCGTTGCCGCTGGTGGAAGGCAACGATCATCTCGGAGTGCTCATTCTGGCGCAGAACACGGCGCGGGCGTGGCAGTCCGGCGAGATTGTGGTCATCAAGACTTTGAGCGATCAGGTGATGATTGCGCTCAATAACGCCGGTCTGCGGCGGCTGGTGAAAAATCTTTCGGTGACCGACGAGAAATCCGGCTTGCTCAAACGCGCGTCGTATCTGGATCTTCTGCAAGCCGAAACGCGCCGTGGGTTACAGCAGGGAACTGCGGTATCGGTGCTGCTAATGCAGTTTGGACGGCGTAGCGCCCTCATAAAAGAACATGGGGAGCAGGCGCTGGAGACCGTCATGGACCAAATCGGGCAGCTGTTCTCCGCGAACATCCGCACCAACGATCTGGCGTTCCGCTACGAAGCGACGACGGTCGCGCTGGTCCTGGGCGACACGGGAGAAAAGGAAGCGCTGCTGGCGGTAGAGAAATTGCGTCGTCTGTTGGGGGAAGTTAAATACCCTGGCAAGAATCAAGGTGTGGAATTCAGCGCAGGATTGGCGCAGGCGGTCATGCGACAGCATTTCGATACGGCGGACATTGTGACGGAAGTCGTGAACCGCGCCGACCAGGCGCTGGAGCAAGCAGCGGCGCAGGGCCTCGGCAAAGTCGTCAGCATGGCGCCGCAGTTTGCGGCTTCGGCGGCGGTTGCGTAGTGTTGTGTGGCGCGGACACTCCTGTCCGCGAAAAGCGTGCGGCGTAAACAACGTTGGCGGACCGGAATATCTCTCCCCGCGAGAGCTAAACCAACAATAGCCAGAGCAAAGCCACCCCAACCCCAACACCAAAAAGCAGCGGACAAGAGTGTCCGCTCCAGAGGGGGCTGTTAAACTCACAGTCGACCATGTTGAAACCTGGAGACATTGCTATCGTCAGTGGGGCGCGTACGCCCTTTGGGCGCTATTGCGGAAAGATCAAAGACTACTCGGCGCAGGAACTGGGAGCGGTCGCGGCGAAGGCGGCGATCGAACAGTCGGGAGTGAATCCGAACGACTTCGACCACGTGGTGTTCGGCAACGCGCAGCAGACTTCCGGCGACGCCATCTACGGCGCGCGTCACGTCGGCCTGCGAGCGGGATTGCCGATCGAAACTCCCGCGCTGACCGTGAACCGGTTGTGTGGGTCCGGGATGCAGGCGATTGTCAATGCGGCGCAGATGATCCAGACGGACGAGGCCAAAGTAGTGCTGGCCGGCGGGATGGAGGCGATGTCGCAGGCGCCGTTTACGATTCGCGGCCGTGATGGGTTTACACTCGCGCCCGGCGGCAAGCTGGAAGACTCTCTGATGGTCGCGCTGCTCGACAGTTATTGCGGCTCGTACATGGCGAATACCGCTGAGTTGTATGGCGAGCAGCAAGGTATCACGCGGCAGGCGCAGGACGAATTCTCGCTGCGCTCCCAGCAGATGGCCGACGCGGCGTATAAAGGCGGGCGTCTGCAAGAGGAGTTGACGCCGGTGCCGCTCCGCAATTCGAAGGGCGAAGCCACGGGCGAGATGCTGACCGAGGACGATCACCGCCGTCCGCAGACGACGATGGAAGGTTTGGCAAAACTTCGTCCAGCATTTGGGAAGAATGGGACCGTGACGGCGGGGAACGCCAGCGGCATCGTCGATGGCGCGGCAGCAGTAGTAGTGATGTCGCTGGAGATGGCCCAAAAGAGAAATATCAATCCGCTGGGGCGGATCGTAAATTGGGGCATCGCGGGCGTCGAACCCAAACTGATGGGCCGTGGCCCAGTTCCGGCAACGAAAATAGCGTTGCAGCGCGCGGGACTGACCTTGGATTACATCGATCTGATTGAAGTGAACGAAGCATTCGCAGCGCAGTATCTGTCTGTCGAGAAAGAATTGTGCCTGGATCGCGAGAAGGTCAACGTCAACGGCGGAGCGATTGCGTTGGGACATCCGCTAGGGGCTACCGGAACTCGACTGGTGATTACTCTCTTGTATGAACTGCGGCGGCGGAAGAAGAAGTATGGAGTCGCGACTGCTTGCATTGGCGGCGGGCAGGGGATTGCTATGGTGGTGGAGAGCTTTCAGTGATGATCAATGATATGAAATGATGATGTGGTTCAATAACAATCGGATTTCTCATTGGTTGACCAGCGCTGTGTTCGGTTGGACCACCTGTCTGTTGCTTGTATACATCCCCATCTTTCACTGGGGTCTTGGATTTCCAATCGCCAAGCTAGCCGTTTCTGGGGGCATTTTTTGTGTTGGACAATTGGCAGTCACGCCGTGGTTGTTCTCCGCGCGGCCTACATCCGAGAATCCGGCAGGCAACTTTGCGAAGCGCGCTGTCGCGGTGATTGTTTGGTTCTCATTGAGTGCTCTTTTATTCTTTTATTACATCAGCCGCGATTGGCCAAACGACTCGCATGGTAGGGAGTTCCGGGCGATCCTGTTCGGAACAACGATTGTGTTTGGCATTGTCGGTCTCATAATAGTTGGTCTGATTGCGCGTAATCGCGGGAGATCGTGAGTTTATGGATATCAAGAAGGTCGGCGTTATAGGTTGTGGCCTGATGGGTTCCGGCATAGCGCAAGTCTGCGCGACGGCCGGATTCGACGTCACGGTGCTCGAAGTCGAACAGAAATATCTCGACAAGGGCTTCGCCGGAATTGAGAAGTCGCTGGCGAAGTTTTCCGAGCGGCCGGTGGAGAAGGGCGGGATCACTCCGCAGCAGAAGGACGAGATGCGGGCGCGTCTGAAGGGCACGATGAAACGCGAAGACCTGGCCGATTGCGACATCGTCATCGAAGCCATCATTGAGAACGTTGAAGAAAAGAAGAAGATGTACGCGTCGCTCGACGGCATCGTGAAAAAAGACGCGATCTTCGCCTCGAACACTTCTTCGATCTCCGTGACGGAGCTTTTGACGGCGGTGAAGCGTCCGGAAAGATTTATCGGGCTGCACTTTTTCAATCCAGTGCCGCTGATGAAACTGGTCGAGGTGGTGAAGACGATTGCCACGGCGCCGGATGTTTACGACGCGGCTTACGAATTTGCGAAGAAACTGGGCAAGGTCCCGGTGCGCACGTCCGACAAAACGGGATTCATCGTGAACCGGCTGCTGGTGCCGTATCTGCTGGATGCGATCCGAGCGTATGAAGAAGGCGCGGGGTCGATCGAGGACATCGATAACGCGATGAAGCTCGGCTGCGGGTATCCGATGGGGCCGTTTACACTGCTGGATTTCGTCGGGCTCGATACTACTTACTACATCACGCACGTGATGTATGACGAGTTTAAGGAGCGGCGGTTTGCGTCACCTCCGTTGCTGAAGCGGCTGGTGATGGCAGGCTGGTACGGGCGAAAAACGGGTCGCGGGTTCTATGATTACGCGAATCCGGAGAAGCCGGTGGCGGGGAAGTTCTAGCTTCGGGATTTTCAGAATTCGTTTCGACAGTCGGGCTGGATGGGGAATAACGGCTGTCAAGGTGACAAATGCGAACCAGTAGCACACTTCGAGAACTTGCGATCTGCGGCGCTTGCTGGCTAGTGCTGTTGTCTCGAATGCACGCGCAGGCGAAAGACGATACCTCCCATGATCATATGCGCGCCAGTTGTGTCGAGGTGCCTGCGGGGCAACCGCGGCCTGAATTTGGCTGCTTCAAGATCGCTGTCGCCAAGGCTCTTCAACTTAGTCAGCCAACGGTGTACTGGCACCTGCGGACGTTTCCGACACGAGCTGCGGCGGAAGCTGTCAAGAGCCCAACGGGAATAGTGGTCGAAGAGGATGGGCAGGTCTGGTTGTCAGAGTTTGGAGCGAAGAACGAAGCTCCGGCAGCTGGCAAAGAGGTAGCGGTAATTGGGCCACTGGAACTGTTGCCCGCCAAGACGTACGAAGTTGAGATGATTTACGCGGTTTTGCGACCGGGCGACCGTTCCAAAGTTCACATTCACGACGGTCCGGAGGCTTGGTACATCTTCGCTGGGGAGCAGTGTCTGGAGACCATTAATGGAGTGTCCCGGGCGAGGGCCGGGCAATCGATGACGGCGCCCCCGCGCGTGGCGATGGAGTTGAGCATCACGGGAACGGTTGTTCGGCGGTCGCTCGGGCTGGTAATTCACGATCCTGCCGAGCAATTCAGCAAGCCGTCGGACTGGACTCCGACGGGAAAATGTGGCGGCTAGAAGAGCATTTTATCGTGTCAAAGATTAGGGAACTCGGCATGAAGCGTCCTGCGTTGGCATTGTTCGTGAATGCGTGGCAGTTATTGCTGGGCTTACTGCTGGCGAGCCTTACGGTCTACATCCTCGCACTGACTCGCTCCCGCGAAACACTGGCTGATCCCGATGCGGCTGATACCGTGCATGGATTGTTGATCGGCGCGGCGGTACTGGGCGTCCCAGCACTGATCACACTGGTCGCGGCCTGGGGTCTTTGGAAGCGGCGATTCTGGGGATGGGTGCTGTCGCTCGCGACCGATGTTGGGACGCTGGCTGTTCTGGTTTACAGCATGATCGACGATCGTGAGTGGGAAGGCGATGAGATTGCTTTGTCTGCAGGTTTCGTGGTGCCGGTTGTTTTGTTGCTGCTGCCTGCGGTGAGGAAGTTTTATTGGAACTCCGGCGCCCACTCAAATCTGTCGTCCTGAGAGATTGTAACTTTTTTTAGAACTGTCATTCTTCGCTTCGCTCAGGATGACAGATTTGTTTCAGAGCGAGTATATCTGTGGAAGAAATGCTCTTATGACCTACGAAAACATTCTGCTCGAGAAGAAAAACTCCATCGCCTACGTCACCGTCAACCGTCCCAAGGTGCTCAACGCACTAAACATGGTGACCATGGAAGAGCTGCGCTCGGCGTTTCACGACATCAAGAGTGACGCGTCGACGCGCGTGGTGATCTTCACCGGCGCGGGTGAGAAAGCGTTCATTGCCGGTGCGGACATCGGCGAGTTGGCCAAGCACGATGCGGTGTCCGGCAAGGAATACACGCATCGTGGACAGTCGGTTTTGAATCTGATCGAGAACCTGGGCAAGCCGGTGATCGCCTGCATCAATGGATTCGCGCTCGGCGGCGGATGCGAAATCGCCATGGCTTGCACGATGCGGCTGGCGTCCGAGAACGCGAAGCTCGGACAGCCCGAAGTGAAGCTGGGGATTATTCCCGGATATGGTGGTTCGCAGCGCTTGCCGCGCCTGGTGGGCAAGGGTCTCGCCATGCAGATGGTACTGGCGGGAGAGACGATCACGGCGCAGGAAGCCTATCGCATCGGGCTCGTGAATGAAGTGACAGCACCAGCGGAATTGGTTCCACGTGCGGAGGCGATTGCCGCAAAGATTATCGCGAACGCGCCGCTGGCCGTGCAGTATGCAATGGAGGCCGTCAACAAAGGCATGGAGATGACTTTGGCCGAAGGGCTTTATCTGGAAGCTGTGCTTTTCAGCGTCGCTTGCGCGACCGAAGACAAGAAGGAAGGGACCACGGCGTTTCTGGAGAAGCGTCCAGCGCAGTTTCAGGGAAAGTAAGTCAGAGTCTTAACCACAGGGGTCATAGAGGACACAGGGAGAATCACGACGGTCACGCGGAAAAGCAAACAAGAACCCGTTCGGATTGAGATCCCTCCTGAACCATCGGTGCGTGCGCTCGAAGGAAGTTTGAGCGCGGCTGGTCGGCGGTTTGCAATTGTTGTCTCTCGCTTCAACTCTTTCATCACGGAGCGGCTCTTCCAGAGTGCGTATGACGGGCTAGTACGGTCCGGCGCGAAGAAGAAAGACATTTACCTGGTGCGGGTTCCCGGCGCATTCGAGGTCCCTTCCGCAGCGCGTTTTTTGGCCGAGACGGGCGAGTACGATGCCATCATCTGTATCGGCTGCTTGCTGCGTGGCGACACAGCGCATTACGACGTGATCGTGAACGAGGTCACCCGCGGGATTGGACAATCGGCGCAGGAGACAGGTGTGCCGCACGCGTTTGGCGTCCTGACGTGCGACACTCTGGAGCAGGCCATCGATCGCGCCGGATTGAAGATGGGCAACAAGGGATTCGAAGCGGCGCTGGCGGCGGTGGAGATGGCGAACCTGAAGCGAGCCGTCAGCAAGGCAGCCGTCAGCCATCAGCCATCAGCTGTCAGGAAGGCACGTGTCAGGACTCAGGTTTCAGGGGGCAAGAAAGACAAAAGCAGGATTGCGAGGAAATCTCGCCACTGATTCATCATTCCTATCGAAATCCAGAGTGTCTTGTAGACTGTTGTCAGCCTGTGCTTGTCTAAGCTTTTCCTGACGGCTGAGAGCTGAAGGCTCACAATGGGTACCCGACGAAAATCCCGCGAACTTGCACTCCAGATGCTGTTTCAGGCCGACATGGGGAAACAGGAGCCGGAGGCTGTCCGGAAATCGTTCTGGGGCGAGCGTACGAATGTGGATGAAGACGTCCGAGGTTTTGCCGAAGACCTGTTCCGTGTGGCCAGCGACCGCTCGATCGAAATTGACGGTTTGATCGAGAAGCATACCCAGCACTGGCGCATGGATCGCATGGCAGCCGTGGACCGCAATATTCTTCGCGAAGCAGTCGCGGAATTTCTGGGCTATCCGCAGACTCCGAAAGCGGTGGTGATCAACGAAGCGCTGGAGATCGCTCGCAAGTTTTCGACACCCGAGTCGGTGCAGTTCATCAATGGCGTGCTGGATAGTATCGGGAAGGATTTGGGCGAGAGTGCTGCGGCTGCCCCCTAAGCCGCGTTTAGCCGTTCGAGTCCGTTGTCGGATCAAGACCGCAGCCATTCATTCGAATCGGCTGGTGGTCCTTCTTGTTTAAAGGCTACTGCGGGCGGACCGCGATCAGGTCAGGAAGACAGGATGTACCGGGCAGGTTGTTGCACATGTTGTCGTTGGTATTGACGTTGGTGTAGACGGCTTGTTGAAGGTCTCCCCCCAATTGCGTGTTCACAATGTGAACTGAGCCGCACGTATTCGGGTTGACGTGGTCGGCATCGCAGGCGGCGACAAAGACCTGAGTTCCGTCCAAGGTCGCGGAGGCAGCTAGAGGCGAGGCGTTGTTCGTGAGCGGGATGGCGGTGGTGGTATGCGAGTTCACGTCGAAGACCAGCACGGCCGGAATGTTTTGCGCGACTAGAATGACTTGCGATCCATCTCCGGTCACCTGCATGAACAGCGGCGTGAAGTCGCCCTGGCCCAGGTTGAACAATGAAGGGTTGGTGGTGAAGCCGTTGAATCCGTTGGCGGGATCGACGTGAAAAAACGGAGGATTACAGGTGAGTTGCTGGTGGTCTTCGAGCGTGTCGCGCGAAAATTGCGCCGTTAGAAACTGGATATTCGGCGGCGCCAGCGCGATCAGGTTTTGGGTAACCACGGAATGTTCTCGAGACTTTCCATCCTGACTGTTGAAGAAGATGTGGTCCTCGCGAACGTCGGGCAAGGGCACCACCCGAAATGGATTCGACGCCAGAGCCGGTGAAGAGGCGCCTATGTCCTGGAGGTTGCAGGTCGCAAATCCAGAAACGTCGTTGGTTGGAACTCCTGTCAGGTATGAGAAGCTGCCGTCGGCAGCAAAGGCCACGGCAGAGGCGAAGCCCCCGCTGGCCACCGAAGTCAGCGCATCCACGGTGGAATAGACGTATAGCTGGCCGGCATCGGTGAGGACGAAAATCTTCATCTGATCGGGCGAGAAAGCGGCGGCCATGGCGCCGTTGATCAGCAGATCCACCGGGGGACTGCTGGGCTGGGCGGCGTTGAAAATATAGACCTGGTTGGGATCGGTGTTGGTGTCAGAGACGACCACGCGGTTCCCATCCGCCGAAATCGCGAGCACGACCCCGCAGATGGCGACGTTACAGGGCGTGGTGGCCTGGGAAACCGTGTTTACGGTTACGGATTGGCCGCCCACATCGGCAAACATCAAACCCTTTTTGCTGCCGAGATAGACGCGTGTTCCAGCCGGAGTAAACAGAAATGAATTAGGGGTGTAAGGAACGCCCACGGCGGCGCCGACTGGATTGGCTCCAGCGGTCACCGGAAACATGACGCTGGTGCAGTTGAAATTGTCCCCGCAATCCTTGGTTGCGACCCAGGCAGTTCCGGTGGGAGGCTTCGTTTGCGTTACGTTCGCGATGATCACGCCGAAGGCAGATTGTCCGTTCGTTATAGTCCCTCCCGTCGAGTACAGCGGAAGTCCAGGTAGAACTCCTATATTGCAGGTGGGCGGAGTGCAGGAGGCGGAAATGTCGACCGTCCCCGCGGTCTGGCGGGCGGTAACCACGCCAGATGTGCTGACGGTCGCGATCTCCGGGTCAGACGTACTAAAAGTAATTGGCGGTTTAGTCAGGGCCACGTCGAGCGTATCCAGGACGGTGGCGACGATGGTTTTGGTGCCGCCGGCATTGAGCGTGGTCGAGTTGTCCGAACCGCCCTGCACCTGGAGCATGATCGATTTCACCAGGCAGGTGGTGTAGTTCAGCGGGCTGCTGACTGTCCCGGAGACGCTGGCAAAGAGCTGTGTGATACCGGGTGTTTTGGCAGTGACCTGAACCTGGTTGTTGGGAAGGTCGCTAGCGGTGTCGACCGTAAGAACGTTGCCGGTCGTGGAGGACCAGGTGATGGGTCCGACGGAATTGGTGATGTCTGCTTTATTGGCGCCATAGGCAATTGCCTGGTAATCGAAGGTCTCTCCCTGGGAAAAGCAGGTACACGGAGGGTTTAAACACTGATGTGTTCCAACTTCACTCACCAGCATGCTCTGAATGTGTTGATGAACGTAAATGGTGGTAGGCGCGCTGCTGACGCCTTCCGCCTCGGCGGTTACGTTGGCGATTCCTTCCACTCCCGGCGTGCAAATGACCGGATTGCTGAGCGAGTCCCATTTGCCCGCGCAGGCTACGCCAGAATTGGAAATGGTCAGCGCAGCGTTATTGTCGGAAACGAAATGGATGGTCGTGAAGACCGTTCCTCCGGCGGAATTGTGAGCGGTGGCGCTGAAATTCTGTGTCCTGCCAAATTCGAGCGAGATCGTGCTGCTGGGGCTTAGGGTAACGCTTTGGACACCGCCACCTGTAGGATTGGGAGTGCTTTTGCCAACACAGCCGGAGAGAACGATCAGCGCGGCGATGGCTGATATAAGAAGAAGGCGGGGACAGCGACGATCCATGAATCCTCCTCGCGTCCGTTTCCCAGACGCGAGCGCAGTGCGTGGCGGAAAGCAGTCAGTGTAGAAGGTCATCGTCAGTTTGAGCAAGGGCAGGAAAGCGAGGTCAGAGGTCAAAGGTGAGAGGTCGGAGGTTTCAGGGTGTCCTCGCAAGGCCGACCTTCTAAGTATTCTGTTGACGGCAGTTCCGGTGCCGCAGTCAAACTGCCTCTGACCTCTGACCTTGATTGACCTGCCTTTCTCTGAGATGCAGCGCAGAGTGGTTGACGATGTGCAAGTCGCTTGCTATTATCTAAAGGTTCCGCGAGTTACATCTGGCTTGCCTGTATACGGTGGTCTGAACGGCTAGGCATTTTTACGCCGCTCTCAGGCTCCGGGAAAATCCTGGCTGAGCTCTGAAGAAATACGGCTTCGGTCTTATAGCATGAAGACTTGAAGACGCCCTCGCTGAAACGTCCTGCGAAAACCTTGGTGCCCAGGCTGGCGAGTAGAGCCTGGGAGACACGCGAGGCTATGCAGGAGAAGCAGACGAAACGGAGCGCCTCCGAACCGGAATCTGAGGTGAGGCGTGGCGTCACCGTCGTCGGCGACAGTCTGAAACGGGAAACCGAATTTATTTCTCACCGGCTTGGTGTGCGGGAGAGTATGGCTGGGCGTTCAAGCCTGTGCCAGACCGGAGGCGAGGGAAGTCTCGTCTCATAAAGAAGCAGTGTGGTAGAGACGCGGCTTGCCCGTGTCTGGGAGTGGTGAGAGTGCCGACATTTAATCAACTGGTAAAGCAAGGCCGCGAGCGGACGAAATACAAAACCGCGAGTCCGGCATTGCAGTCGTGTCCGCAGAAGCGCGGAGTCTGTACCCGTGTGTATACCCAGACTCCCAAGAAGCCGAACTCGGCGCTGCGCAAAGTCGCGCGCGTCCGGCTGACGAATGGGATCGAAGTGACGACGTACATTCCAGGCGTTGGCCACAATCTCCAGGAGCACTCGATCGTGCTAATCCGCGGCGGCCGCGTGAAAGATCTGCCGGGTGTGCGTTATCACGTAGTGCGCGGAACGCTGGACGCAACCGGCGTCGCCAACCGCCAGCAGGGACGCTCGAAATACGGAGCGAAGAGACAGAAGAAAACGAAGTAGAGATGCGGCTTGTCGCGTCTACGGCTCGAGCGGGAAGCTCGGAGCCAGGAGCTAAGAAGCTGAAATGCCTCGTAAAGGACACACACCGAAGCGGACGGTAGAAGCGGATCCGGTCTATGGATCGGATCTGGTGACGAAGTTCATCAACTCGATGATGTGGCAGGGCAAGAAGTCGACTGCCGAAGGCATCTTCTATAAGGCGCTGACGAAGCTCCAGGAAAAGGGTGGCGACGAAGCCTTGAAGCTATTCAAGAAGGCAGTCGAGAACGCCAAGCCCCTGCTTGAAGTAAAGACCCGGCGCGTTGGCGGCGCGAACTACCAGGTGCCGATCGAAGTTGGTCCGGACCGAAGGACGTCGCTGGCGATTCGATGGATCGTGACGTACTCGCGCGGCCGCGGCGAAAAAGGAATGATCGACAAGTTGACGAACGAATTGCTCGATGCCGCCAACGGCAAAGGAGCGGCGATCAAAAAGAAAGAAGACGTTCACCGCATGGCGGAGGCCAACAAGGCGTTCGCGCATTACCGGTGGTAATCAAGCTGTTAGCTCTTGGCTCTTAGCTTAACCAGAGCCGATCAGCTAATGGCTAAGAGCTAAAAGCTAGTTTTTCAGAGCCCCAGAAAGAGTAGAGAAAGACAGTGGCCAGAACAGTCCCATTAGAGCGTTGCAGGAATATCGGCATCATGGCGCATATCGATGCCGGGAAGACCACGACTACGGAGCGCATCCTGTTTTATACGGGACGCACGCACCGCATCGGCGAGGTCCACGAAGGAACTGCGACCATGGACTGGATGGAGCAAGAGCAGGAGCGTGGCATCACCATTACTTCCGCCGCCACCACCTGCACCTGGCGTGACATCCGCATCAATATTATTGACACGCCCGGCCACGTGGACTTCACCGCCGAGGTGGAACGATCCCTGCGCGTGCTCGACGGCGCAGTTGCGGTATTTGACGCCGTGCACGGTGTACAGCCGCAGTCGGAAAAAGTCTGGCGGCAAGCCGATAAATACGGTGTCCCGCGAATTTGTTTCATTAACAAGATTGACAAGATGGGTGCCGATTTCGAGCACGCCGTCGATACTCTCCGCAAGCGCCTCAATGCCAAGCCCGTCGCGATCCAAATCCCCATCGGACAAGAAGATAAATTTAAAGGCGTCGTCGATCTGGTCGAGATGAAAGCCATTATCTGGCACGACGAGACGATTGGCTCGGAGTATGCGACCGAAGAAATCCCGGCGGACCTCAAGAAAAAAGCGGAGGCTTTTCACACTCAGTTGGTCGAGACAGTCGCCGAGAACGACGATGCCATTCTGCACAAGTTTCTCGAAGGCGAGACGATTTCGGCGGACGAACTGAAAGCTTCGCTGCGCAAGTCGACCATCGACCTGAAGTTGTTCCCGGTCGTGGTCGGCACGGCGTTCAAGAACAAAGGTGTTCAGCCACTGCTCGATGCGGTCGTCGACTATCTGCCCTCCCCCCTTGATACTCCCGAAACGCATGGAACCAATCCTGAAAATGGCCAGCCTATCACTCGCAATGCGGACGACAAGCAGCCCTTTGCGGCGCTGGCGTTCAAGATCATGGCTGACCCTTACGTCGGTCAGTTGACGTTTATCCGCGTCTACTCCGGACAACTCAAGTCGGGCGAGTCGGTGATGAATGCCCGCACCCAGAAGCATGAGCGCATTGGACGTCTGCTGAAGATGCACGCCAACAAGCGCGAAGACATTCAGGAAATTCTGGCGGGCGACATCTGTGCAGCTGTTGGTTTGAAGAACGTTGGAACGGGCGACACGATTTGTAACGAGCAGCATCCGATCCTGCTCGAGTCGATCGAGTTTGCGGTGCCAGTTATTTCAGTTGCAGTCGAGCCGAAGACCAAGGCCGATCAGGAAAAGATGGGTATGGCGCTAGGCAAACTGGCGCAGGAAGATCCTACCTTCAAGGTTCACACCGATCCCGACAGCGGACAAACCATCATCAGCGGCATGGGCGAGTTGCATCTCGAAATCATTGTCGACCGCATGATGCGGGAGTACAAAGTCGAAGCCAACGTCGGCAAGCCGCAGGTTGCATATCGCGAAACCATTCGCAAGCATGCTGAGGCGGAAGGCAAGTACATCCGGCAGACTGGCGGACGCGGCCAGTACGGACACGCCAAGATTCGTCTCGATCCGAACGAGCCCGGCAAAGGCTACGAGTTCGTCAACGACATCATCGGCGGCTCGGTGCCCAAGGAATACATCAAGCCGATCGATCAGGGTATGCAGGAAGCCATGGAAGGCGGCGTTCTCGCCGGCTATCCGATGGTCGACATCAAGGCGACGCTCTACGACGGCAGCTATCACGACGTCGATTCGAACGAAATGGCATTCAAGATTGCCGGTTCGATGGCGTTCAAGGAAGCCGCTCGCAAGGCCAGCCCGGTGATCCTCGAGCCTGTGATGGCGGTGGAAGTCGTCACGCCGGAAGATTATGCCGGGACGATCATGGGCGACCTGAGTTCACGCCGCGGACGAATCGAGGGCATGGAGCATCGTGCTGGATCGCAGGTCATCAAGGCGATCGTGCCGTTGGCGGAAATGTTCGGGTACGCGACGCACATGCGCTCGTCGACGCAAGGGCGCGCCGAGTACTCGATGCATTTTGCGAGATACGAAGAAGCTCCGAGGTCAGTGGCGGAGGAGATTATCGCCAAGACTCAGGGGAAGACGCCGGCGCGGTGACTCCGCGCGCTGCGGTTCATCGTCGACCGCAAGATTTGGGCGATGGACGGCCGGCAGGCGGATTTAGAAGTGGTCTTTGGGCCGGCAGGAATCTGGAGCGAGTTGCTCGGGCAGGTTGTGGGATATGCGGGGACGGAAATATGGTGTGAGTCCCCTGCGGAACGGCAGTACCGGGTTCTTGATACGTGGTGGTCGCATCACGAGTTCGAGATCTTCCGGAGGCGGTTCGGAACTGAAGTTGAGCGATTCCAGTCGTTGCTGGTGAGTGAAGGAATTGCGAGCAGGTTTGAAGTCGTCGGTACCTACTACGACGAGCGTAGTGACGGAGACGATCTGGTCGCGACGTAGAGCTTGAGGAGCTAAGAGAAATGGCGAAAGAAAAATTTGAGCGGAATAAGCCGCACTGCAACGTGGGGACGATCGGTCATATCGACCACGGCAAGACGACGTTGACGGCGGCCATCACCAAGGTATTGCAGAAGCACAACCCGAAGATCGTGTT
>Ga0137410_10000176_pt1 | contig 44535 bp, 39 predicted proteins | sample CZODoug1_16funga_FD_108878 | JGI IMG/M metagenome (GOLD analysis project Ga0137410, IMG submission 108878) | Vadose zone soil fungal communities from Angelo Coast Range Reserve, California, USA - CZODoug1_16fungal (Illumina Assembly) | ecosystem: Environmental > Terrestrial > Soil > Vadose zone... | reverse complement strand
TTTGCCCTTTCCCCGATTATTGACTAGTCGCGCCGAGCTTGCCGTCTGTCTCGACGAAAGTCGCGCCGGTCGCCGCGGCGGTCGCGACGATCCACGCGCAGGTCGCGGCGGTCCCCGCGAATTTCATGCGCGTCGGCGCGAATCTCCTGGCGATCGGCGCGCAACTCCTGCCGCGAGGCGCCTTCGCGTTTGTCCTCGCGATACTCGCGCACGTCGCCGCGACGATCTCTGACATCGCCACGGATGTCGCGCCGATCAGAGCGGATGTCTCTCCGGTCCGCTCGAATCTCGCGACGATCGGCACGCAACTCCCTTCGCTCTCCCCGATCAATATGTCCCCGGTTCGATTGCGCATTAGTGGTAGTTCCGGAGAAGGCAAACGTCGTCGCCGCCAACAGCAAACCGCTTAGTAACAGTGTTCTCCTCATTTTGTTTTCCTCCATTAATGAATTTTCTGGCCTCGACTTCGTAGCCAGACAGTTTGAGTTCACCGAAAGCATGGAGGAGAGACAACACTTCTCCACCAGACGCAACTATGCGCCCCCTGTGGAATTGTTAGTTTGACTCGCTTCGGAAAACCCCTTGCTGAAACTTAGACGCGGGGCCAGTCAAAGAGGTCGGAATTTTTGCGGGCGAATGGTTGGCGATGCATCAATACTTCGGCACGCTGGGATCGACGTCATTCGACCAGGCCGTGATGCCGCCGGTGAGATTCAGAAGGTTGCCGGTAAAGCCTGAACGCTTGAGCGCTTCGATGGCTTTCGCGCTGCGGCCGCCCATCTTGCAGTGCACGACGGTTTCGCGCGCGGGATCGATCTCCGACATTCGGTCCAGGACCTGGGCCAGCGGAATATGAATCGAGTTTGGAATCTTCGCCACCGCAACTTCGTTTGCCTCGCGTACGTCTACAATTTGAATGTCCTCGCCATTGTCCAGGCGCTGTTTGAGTTCGGTCGCAGAAATTTGGGGCAGCTGTGGCATTGGTGCTTGATTCATAAGTCCTCCAGAAGATTTAATAAAGATCGATCAGGTGAGCTATTCTACTGCAAATGACTTTCAAGCGAAGGGCTTGTTTATGAAATTCGAGTTTTATCACTCCGGCCTTGATGACGTTCCCAAACTTTCTGTTGACGGCACCGTTGCCAACAGCGTGCACCTCTCCCACTGGGAAGGAAACGAAACGCCCGCGCAACTCAAGGCTGACACGTCTACTGAGATTGCTCTGAACCTCGTTGCTGCTCCGAACAAAAACGAGCTGACGCGCGGCATTGAGTTGGTCACCAACAATCATTTCGATACTGACGGCGTGCTCTCCGTCTGGACCGTGCTTACCGGTGAGCGGGCGCTGGAGTTGCGCGAGAAGCTGATTCCCGCTGCCGAGGCGGGCGACTTTTCCGAGTTCACCAACGAGTCGGCGGTGCGCGCAAGCATTGCGATCCAGGGCTCTGATCAACCCAGTCCGAGCGATGAATCCGGTTCGCCGCTGGCCAATCAGCTCGCCGGCGAAAACGTCGACGACGATGCGCGCTCTTACGATTTGGTATTGCCTGAAGTGGAACGGCTGCTGACTAGGACCGATCACTATGAGCCGCTGTGGCGCGACGCCTGGGAGAAAATTGCCACGGCAATGGAGAGCTTCGAGCGCGGTGAGAGTAGCGTCGAAGAGTTCGGCGAAGCTGGTCTTTCGCTGATCACACTCGCGCCCGACGTGTTCAGTCCCAGCGGTTTCAATCCCACGCGACATGCGGCGCCCTACACCGCAATCTCGCGTTACGCCGATGGTCAACTCTTTTTGATCGCTACTCCGCTGAAAAACGGCTGGGCTTATCGAATTGACTATCCTTACTACTCCTGGGCAGAAACGATTGTTCGGCCACGCATACGTCGGCAGGATTTTTCGCAACTGCTCGCCGAGCTTGACCAACTTGAGCCTGAGGGCGAAGGCGTGTGGAAGTTGGACAACAGCGAGATGACTTCGGCGATCAAGTTTGTCAGTCGTGAAGGAACACTGGCTGCTTCAATGCTGAAGCCGGACGAAGTCGCAAAAGCTGTTCGCTCGCGTTTATTGACGCAGCATCAGGGTGTAGCCAGTGCCTAACTTGCGGCAGCTTCGCAATAACAATCGGCCGCGGATGAACGCAGATAAACGCGAATTCAAACGGTAAGACGGTCAAGACTTTCAGTTGATGATAGTTTCCCAGGCTTGTTCCTAATGTTACTCCCTGTTTGGATCCGTGTTACCCGCGTTCATCCGCGGCGGTCTCCATCTTTCCATGCATGACGTCATAATCATTGGCGCTGGACCAGCCGGTCTCGCCGCCGCTTTTTGGTGCGACGAGCTGGGCCTCGACACGCTGGTGCTCGAGCAAAACGAACACGTCGGCGGACAACTACTTTCAATCTACGGTCCGGTAAACGACTATCCGGGAGTGCCGGCAAATAACGGCCGCGAATTTCTCGAACGTTTTTCAGAGTCTGTTAATAAAGCCGACTTTGATCTGTGGACCAACGTTGAAATCGAAAGCGTTGACCTGAAAGCAAAACGCGTGGCCCTGCGCAGCGGCGAGGAGTTGCATTCGATCTCATTGATCATTGCCACGGGCGTGAGGCGCAGGCAGCTTGGGATTCCGGGTGAAGCAGAGTTTTTGGGGCGCGGCATCATTGAATCGGCGACTAGAGATCGCAACGAATTCGCCGGCATGGATGTTTGCGTGATTGGCGGTGGTGAGGCGGCCGCCGAAAATGCTCTGCTGTTAGCGGAAGTTTGCCCGACGGTCACGCTGGTGCACCGGAGCAAGACGTTGAAGGCGCGGCCGGATTTTGTTCAGCAGTTGCAGGGTCAGCACTGCATAACGATTTTCCCGGAGTCGGCAGTTACCAGGATTCTCGGCAGCGATAAAGTTGAAGCGGTCGAAATACTGCGTAAGGATGCACTGCAACCTTTTCAGATGGCGGTGCGTGGTGTGGTGATTCGCATCGGCGTTGAACCAAACAACGAACTCTTCCGCGAACAGTTAACGCTGGACGACGCCGGCTACGCAATCGTGACGAGTCAACACGAAGCCAGCGTGGCAAACGTATTCGCAATCGGCGACGTTTCGAGTCCGCTGGCGCCGACAATCAGCGGAGCCAGCGGCGCCGGCGCCACGGCAGCAAAGGTGATCGCCGCGCGCTTGAACAAGCGCACATGAAAACCTGGCAATTGATGGAAACAACCACGCATCAGCAGCCGCCCTACACCGACGCGCACATCGCAGCTTATCCGGTGGAATACATCGCGGGGATCGACTTGTATAATGCCGGCGAGTTTCATGCGGCGCATGACGTCTGGGAAGAGCGTTGGATGGGTGAAGTCGGCGCGCAGGAAAAACTTTTCCTTCAGGCAATGATTCAGTCGGCGGTAGCTTTTCATCATCTGGAAATCGGCCGGCCGGGGGCGGCGCGCCAGATGTACCAACGGGCGAAGGAAAAGTTTGCGCGTTTGGGGACAAAGATTTTCATGTCGCTTGATCTCGAAGAATATCAGCGGCAACTCGATACCGCACTCTCGTGGTTGTTAACCGTACCTGATCCTCGTGAACTGCCGCAGCCAGACTTTCGAGTTCCGAAGATTTTGCTGTTGCCGGAGATAACTGATTACGATTAGAAGTCCGACAAACTCTAGGGAACTCTGCACAAGTTGCTCAAGAGTTTGCATTGAGCCCGCGAAGCGCGGGTTTAGAGGTAAGCCCATTAACTTGTTCAAACCGCGTAGGAGAATTTTTGGAAGTCATCAATAGCATCAGAATGTTACTGCTCGCCGCATGGCTCGGCATCGCGATTTACTTTAGCGCCGTAGTCGCGCCGACTGCCTTCACCGTCTTGCGATCGTTTGATCTGCCCAACGCCAACGAGATTGCAGGCACGATCGTTGCGCGCACGTTATCGGTCGTTAACATCAGCGGCTTCATTCTGAGTCTGTTATTGCTGATTACCGCTGCTGTTTCGAAGAAAAGTTACGCGCCCATGTCCGTCCTTTTTCAGTCCGGGTTGCTGACGATCGTCGCCGTGGCCACGGGAGCCGGTGAATGGTTAATTGCCGCCAGGATGCGCGGCCTGCGCGCGGCGATGCATGGACAAATTGATCAGGTGCCGCTTAGCGATCCAAACCGCCTCGCGTTTGCAACGTTGCACGGCTATTCTGTCGCTGCCCTGAGTGTTGCTATGATTGCGGCAGTCCTGGTCATTGTGCTTATGATTTTAGCGCGCGAAAAAGCAAGTACAGTAAAATGAAACTCCTCACAATCAAACTACGCCTCTCAATCGCATTAATCCTGCTCTTGCTGTCGGCTCACGCCCCGCAGGCAGTCGCCCAGCAGCCGCTCCCTTCCGGAAGTCGCGCCGCTCCGGCTGTAGTTCAGTCAGAACCAGGTAAACGACAAGAGGCGTTTCAGATTGTTTGGCAAACGGTTAATGATCTTTTCTACGACCCCAAGTTTGGTGGTGTTAACTGGGCCAACGTGCGCGAACGTTACGAACCTCGGGTCGCCATGGTCGGCAGCGATCGCGAGTTTCACATGTTGTTGCAGCAGATGCTGAACGAGCTTCACCAATCACACTTCATGGTGATCCCCAGAGAAGCCATTCCCAAAATCCGCGTGACGAAGGACAGAGACGATGCAGACGACAGCGAGGCGGAGGAACTGGATGCTGACGAAGCGCTCAACAAAATCAATTACAAACTTACGGATCGGCTGCTGACGGGAATAGGAATCGATCTTCGTGTGCTCGAGGGTTCGGCGGTGGTAACGCGAGTAGAGCCGGGTTCCACCGCGGCACGAGCCGGCCTGCGTCCCGGTTTTGTTATCAAGAAAGTCGGCGATCATTCGCTGGATTCCGTCATTGCTGAAATCGAAAAGCATCCACTCTGGGGTTCGATAATTCGTCCCGAGCTTCCGGTCTTTCTGGTCGCCGGTTTCATCAATGGTGAGCGGACATCTCCGGTGCGCCTTGGTTATCTCGATGCGCGAAACCATCTGCGGACCATCAACATCAGACGCGAGCGACTCAAAGGTGAAATGTCGCCGGCCATTGGTAACTTGCCGCCGATGTACACCGAGTTTGAGGCGAAGCGACTGCGAGGCGGCCTCGGCTACATTCGCTTCAACGCTTTCGTTCCGTCGTTGATGGACAAACTTTGCGGCGCGCTGCGCACGATGAAGAACGCGCCCGGGATTATTTTGGATCTGCGCGGCAATCAGGGCGGACTGATGGGAATGGTGGGCGGCCTGGGCGGCTTGTTGGAAGCAAATGCAACTTCCATTGGCGCGATGGAAACGCGCAACGGGCGTGTGCCGCTGTTTGTGTTTCCCCAGTTGGCTCCCTACTCTGGTCCACTGGTTATTTTGCTCGATGGTTCAACTCAATCGGCGGGAGAAATGTTTGCAAGCGGACTTCAGGAAGCCGGTCGCGCAATCCTGGTCGGCGAAAAGAGCGCCGGCAACACGTTGCCGTCAGCCATCAAGAAACTGCCCACGGGCGCCATTTTTCAGTTTGGTTTTGCTAACTACGAAACTCCGTCAGGCAAACATCTGGAAGGGCAAGGCATAACTCCTGACTTAACTGTAAAACTGAGCCGCAAAAGTCTACTCCGCGGCGGCGACCCGCAACTCAGCGCCGCAATTCGACGGCTGCGCGCGGAAATTCGCGCGCGCGCGAAACCACAAGAACTGATTGCTATCATTGACGACAGCTCGACTACTTCTCCGCCACCCCCGATTGCGTCGCCCAAATCCGGCGCGCCTCCGAGCGTGCGTCTTACAACAAATTCACCTCCGCCTCCGCCCGTTGTAGTTCGAGAGCTTGCTGCGCCGTCGCCGCTGCCAGGACAGCCGACAGTCACGGGAGTGGAACGGAGGGGAATAACGACGATAGGAATACCGGCGCCACCAATCGTCCCCGGTATGCCCTCAGTGGATTCAATTCTCGAAAAATATCTCGAGGCAAGTGGTGGCCGCAGCGCGTTTGAAAAACTGACCAGCCGCGTCTCTACAGGCACGGTCGAAATTACAGCGCTGGACATAACCGGGACCGCTGAGATTGACGAGCAGTCTCCGGATAGGTCGAGCATGATCGTCGACGCGCCGGGCTTGGGGCTAATGCAAAGGACCTTTGACGGTAAGCGTGCGTGGTTGCAAGACCCGCTTCAGGGCTTTATAAGATTTACCGGGCTGGGACTCGAGATAGCCAAAGAGGCGGCTATCTTCAACAAGCAAACGAAACTAAAGCAACTTTATCCTTCCGCCGTAGTGCTGGGACAAGAAAAAGTTGGAAGTAAGCAAGCTTACGTGGTGCGGATGGGTTTTGAAAAATGGTACTTCGACGCGGAGAGCGGGCTGTTATTGCGCAAGGGTAGCACTTACTATGACGACTACCGCGAAGTGGATGGCGTCAAGTTGCCCTTCAAGATTCGCGAAGAAGTTTTCAGCGGGGTTGGTTTAATTTATCAGCTTAACGAAATCAAACATAACGTTAAGATCGATGAGACAAAATTTACCGAGTACCCAAGTTGCTTTACGAAACCGTAATAGCGGCCGCGGATTTACGCGGATGAACGCGGATCCAGCAAACAATATATAAGTGAGGGCCGGTTTCAGATTCGTGTCATCCGCGTTAATCCGCGGCTAATCAGGAGCACTACAGCAAGTTGGAAATCATTGAGAACATTGCGGAGTGGCGTAAACGTTACGCCGATTGGCTGAAGGACCACGGCACGGTTGCCGGCGACGACCTGGGCACTGCGTACCCGTTTGTGAAGAACAAGCGCGCGCCTTTTTCGCCGGCGCGCCGCGCTTTGCCGATGCTTAACCTGGCGCTCATTTCCTCCGCCGGCGCATACATCGACGACACCGCTCCTTTCGACACGACCGCAATGGCCGGGGATCTCAGCTTTCGCGAGATTCCCTCGCAGATAGAACCGGAAGACCTGCGCTTCGCGGCGCGCGGTTACGATCCCACTGCTGTCCGCAGCGACAGCAATTCGCAACTGCCACTCGCTCGTCTGTTTGAGTTTGAGAGTAATGGCATCATCGGCCAACTCAACCAGGTCTTTTGGAGTTTTTGCGGCTTCATTCCCGATGCGGCCGCGCTGGCTGAAGAAATGGTTCCGCGCCTGGTTGAACGCGTGAAGCGCTACGAAGTGCAAGCCGCCTTGTTGATTCCTGCTTCGCGTCTGTGCCATCAATCGGTCTCATTAATCGCCCGCGCTATCGAACAGGAGGGGATTCCCACCATGACGCTGGCAGTGAATAAGGAAGTGGTGCAGAGCGTGCGGCCACCTCGCGCGGCGTTCTATGAAGGAAAGTTCGGAAGCGTTGCCGGACTGCCAAACTGGCCAGAGCATCAACGACGAGTGCTCGATGAGGCGTTGCGTCTAATCGAGCCTATGGACCAGCCGGGCATACACGAGCTTAGCGTAGCGTTAGAAAGCCAGGTGGAAGAAGCGCGCGGTGAGCGGTAACAAAATTAGCTGTCCTTAAGCTCAACTGTCTAACTGGGACCGCGGGCGACTCGCCCGCCCGCCTGAGCGCCGTCAGGCGCTTCCTTCGACAAAACAACCCATGACCAAAACTAAACGGATCCTGCTAGTCCTCGGCGCCTTAATAGCGATCATTCTTCTGTATCTGCTCTTCTGGCCCGTGCCGATTTCACCGCAAGCCTGGACTCCGCCGCCGGCTCCGCCCTTAACCGGGCAGTATCAACAAAACTTGCGACTCGCCGGAGTCGAGCGCCTTTCATTAGGCACCAACGCCACGCGCCCGGGCACTGGCTTCGCGCCGGAAGACGTCGCGCTCGATGCGTCGGGTCGCATCTATGCCGGAGTCGACGACGGCCGCATCATGCGCCTGCATGCGGACGGCAGCAGCCCGGAAGTTTTCTCCAACACACACGGACGCCCGCTGGGGTTGGCCTTCGCTCCCGACGGCAACCTGATCGTCGCCGACGCGATCAAGGGATTGTTGTCCGTAGCTCCGGATGGTTCGGTAACTGTTTTGACTACGAGCGCGGACGGCGTGCCTTTTGGTTGTACGAACGATCTTGATGTCGCCGCCGATGGCACGATTTACTTCACCGACGCTTCCTACAAATTTCCGTTAGCAAACTTCACCCTAGACTTGCTCGAACATGGACCAAACGGGCGGTTCCTTGCTTACGATCCGAAAACAAAAACAACGCGCACGTTGTTGCGTGACCTTTGCTTTGCCAACGGCGTCGCCGTCAGTCCGGATCAGTCGTTTGTGCTTGTAGTTGAGACCGGCTCTTATCGCGTGCACCGCGTTTGGTTAAAAGATCCAAAGTCGGGACAGAGTTCGATCTCAAATCTGAGATCTGACATCTTCATTGATAACCTGCCGGGCTTCCCTGACGGCATCTCATCAAATGGGAAAGACAAATTCTGGCTGGCGCTGGTTACGCCACGCGACGAGACGCTCGACAAATTGCTACCTCATCCTTTCCTGAGAAAGATCGTTGCGCGTTTGCCAAAGTTTCTTCAGCCGGCGCCGAAGCGCTATAGCTTCGTGCTGGCCCTGGACGCAAACGGCCGCGTGATTGAAAACCTACAGGACGGTTCACCAGACTGCTACGCCGAAATCGCCAACGCCGTCGAACACAACGGCGCGCTTTACTTCGGCAGCATCGGCGAAAGCACCGTCGGCCGCTACCGTCTCAGTTCGCCGTAGCGGGTCTGATTGGTCTTCAATCCTCTGGTTACGCCCAAGTAAACTCAAATCAATGCCAGAGTTCTTGCATGAAATGAAACGTCCGCGTTTACAGAGGTCTCTTGACAAGCAAATCTAACGAGCGCACGTTCAAGACGCGTAAGAATCTCAACTGTTAACAGAAGTCCTGCTCCCACAAAGCCTCATTTCTGTTGGCTATCAGCAAGAGTCTCACTCTAAACGAGTCCCACTCCTGCTAAACTCCAAGACAAGTGACTGAGGTACCACATGAAGATCGAAGCGTGGCCTATGAAGAGGTATGCCGCTATTGTCATTTCTCTTCTCTCGGTTGTAGGCCTAGTCACCGGCGTTGTTGCGGGAATGAGGAGGGCTCAGGGAATGGAGGTACGATTAAACAAACGCGATCTACCAAGGCATGGCATTCATATCATTACTTCGGCGGATCCACTTTTCGAAGTTACCGCTGCGAACTATTTCAAAGATAAATCCAACAAGTCATTCGAAAGCCTCAAGCCTTTCTCTGTATTCATTAAGAATTCCGGGAATAAGTCAGTGGTCGCATATGCATTGATGTGGCAAATCGTAAAGCCGGACGGACGGATTCTCACAAATACAAACTCCTATTCCGAACCAGGAGTCTTGATGGGCGATCTAATACCCACCGACCCAAGGTTCAAGCACACACAGACACTGGAACCAGACGCTGTCAAGTGTTTGTCTTGGTCTGGCCCCATTAATGCAGAGACGCAGGATCGATTAGGTGGTGGAGGTGTGTCCCAATCAAAACAAGGTCAAACTTTTCAAGAGACTGATTCGGACATGACTCGTTCCGAGCTTAGTACTGAATTGTCAGAGGCCACCGACATGACTGTTTCAATTGACGGGGTATTCTTCGATGACGGTACGTTCATTGGCCCAAATGTCACCGGTTTCTTTGAACGGATCCAAGCGATAGTTAATGCCAAAGTTGATTTGCTTCATGATGTTGCGCTCGCAAGCGAGCGAGGCGAAGTTGATCGGGCTCTTGAATCCATCAGCGAGAAGAGTTTGGCGGAGGACGTGACGATAACGACAACGTCTACGCCGGATGATTATTACAAATATTATGGAAAACTCTTTGCAATTGAAATTAGCGGGATGAAGGCCGCCTATGGAAAAGAAAGACTTGTCGCCCACCTGGTAAATTCACATAACCGAGCGCGACCGTTGCTGAGGAAATGACGCCTTGTGTTACAGCGGAACTGGTATAGATTTACTGTGACCACGAAACTAATTGCCTCAAAAAGGAGTTCAGAAATGAACATACAATTCACTTCTGTAAGGGTTTGGATTTTGGCAATCATTATTCCACTTAGTTTGCTCGGCTTGGCCAAGTTTGTTTCAAGCGTGGCTCAAAGCTCTTCTCAAGACAACAAGGAGCCCGTTGTTTGGAAGGTAAAGAAAACGGGACCTAAGCGCATGGGCGTCAAAGCTAAAGAGCCGGACTCACTCGAATCGGACAGGATAATAGAAGATCAGATTCCTCCGGGTGTACCCCTAGATATCGAGATTAAGAATCTCAAAACACATTCGTTACTACGCGATATAGAAATCAAGGTAACGAACACTGCCAACAAACCAATTTACTTCCTTGGATTGAGTATTGTTCTTCCAGATACTCTTTCAGAGGCAGGCTATCCGATTAGCTTCCCATTACGATATGGAAGGCCAGAATTGATCAAGTTTGAGAATCCACTGGAGCCAAGTGATGTGCCGTTACTACCCGGGGAGAGTTTCATATTCAAGATTCCGGGGCAGAATCTAATGGGGTTTGAAAGCCTCGTCGCTAAGCGGAAAATTATTCAATCCGAATTAAAAAGGGTCTACTTGATGTTTCGTCACCTGAATTTCGGCGATAAGACCGGGTTTTCAGGTGACGGTTTACCGGTCCCTTACATAGTAGACACACTACTCCTTACTGCCCGAAGGCAGTTGGTCCAACGTGAAACTGAGTGACCGTTAGCGAACGACTAGACTAATGATCGTGAGAACCACAGTAACCACCGCGCTTGATTGCGTTCCGCTGGGCGCAGGCGCAGGCGCGCCGACCGTAGGCATGTCTCCGGCTAATGCAGAGACGGAGAGAACACACGTCAGAGCCAATGTCATTAGGAATCTTTTCATTGATGATTCTCCTTTGAGACTAATTCCATGCAAAGCTTTTTACATGGAATTAAATAGCACAACAACGCAAGATTCCTTGCAAGCTAGAGGTAGTCAACCTAATATCCCGCTTGCAGTAACTCGATCTCTCACTTCTCGAAGGTTTTTATTTTTCATGCGGACTGCCTCGCGTAAATCAAAACCGGATTTGTCCCACCTACCCGCTACCGGGCGAGCAGGGTACAGGTGCGAGCGAGCGTTAGAGCTAAAGGACAGAGGCGAGTACGATGCGGCGCAAGAGATTATGTACCCGCTCTGGAAAAGTGTAGGCGAACGCCCGAACACAACCGGCCTTAATCCTACCGTTGTTGCTGAGGTTCTATTCTGTGTTGGCGTATTGACGGGCTGGATCGGAAGTCGAAACGAGATCAAGGAAGCGAACGATGCAGCGAAAGACTTATTGACTGAGAGTATTCGGCTTTATGAATCACTAGGAGACTTGAGGAAGGTTGCGGAGGTCCGGTCTGAGTTGGCGTTGTGTTATTGGCGCGCGGGCGCATTGGATGAAGCCCGCGTGATGATCAATGAGTCGCTAGAAAAACTGACTGCTCCTGGTATCGCGCGGGCGAGCGCGTTGATCAATTTATCAGTCATTGAATGGTCAGCCGCGCGATACAAGAAGGCTCTAAAAATCCTCAACGACAATGCGCCTCTATTTGAGAGAACCAGCAACACAACCAAAGGGACTTACCACAATCAGCGAGCGATGATCCTGCGAAAGCTGGTGACGCCGGAGAATAGAGTCGATCAACTCCGCAAGGTCATTGCTGAGTACGAAGAAGCCGAGGCATATTTCAAACTCGCTCGCAATACTGTCAACCGCGCTCACATCAAAAACAACATTGGCAACGTGCTTCGCGATCTGCATCGCTACTCGGAAGCGCATGAATATCTCGAACAGGCTAGACGCCTGACAGTGATCGTCAAAGACAAGGTAAGAACCGCACAGGTTGACGAAACACGCGCACAGGTCTTTATCGCGCAACACAGATATGCCGAGGCCGAAAGCGCAGCCGGAAACGCGGCCAGAAGTTTTGCAAAGGCCGGACGCCAATGTTTCTTGACCGACGCGCTTATTGTTCAGGGCATCGCCTTAGCCCGACTCAATCAAACTGAGCGGGCGCGCTTCACATTTCAAAAAGCAATCGAAGTAGCGCATCAAGCCGGAGCACTTAATAGGGCCGGACTCGCCGCGCTGACCATGCTTGAAGAAATAGACCAGCTACCACCTGAGACTTTATTTGCGGCCTATGAGAAGGCCGGAGAGTGGCTGGCAGACTCGCAGAGCCAAGACGCAAAGCAGAGGCTTGAAGCAGTCGGAAGGAAATTGGCGTTAGAGTTACGCGGTGAGTGGAAAAGCGAAAATCCGATTGAAGTTCTTTACAACAAGAGCCTTCATTTGCCAGACGAAGTCTTGAGCTATGAGCGAGAGTTAATTAGCAACGCGCTCACCAAAGTAAACGGAAGCGTCACGTATGCCGCGAAGTTGCTAGGAGTTAGTCACCAGCGACTCGCATACATTCTGGAAACACGACACAGAGACTTGCTCAAAGAACGGACTCCGGTTCGCCGCCGTGGTCGCAAGGATCAATGAGGCCGTTTTTGAAATAGCCATCTTAGGGTAATCGCGAAAAGACCAAACACGCCTCCGGTCGTTCCAGCAAGAACCCCCGAAGAACCGTAGGTTAGGCTGATTACATGCAAACCACATAGGACTGCAAGACTGAAAACCGCGACAAGCCAAATGATGATTAGTCGGAACAAACGACATAGGAAGATTATTCGCCATTGTTCAAGTGAGGTGTTTTTCTTTAACTTAGGTCGGCGAGACATATGGTTCTAATCCTTCAAGCAAATTTGCCCTTTAAGGGCATAAATGAATTTAGGCATAGCGGCAGGAGGTTATTTTGCGTTGCCGTTGTGGGCACTCCACAAGATCTCTCGCAGTTGTCAAAACAGAAACAGCCCGCTGGTCGTTCAGACCAACGGGCTGCTCAGAGCCGCTTATCGTACTTGGATAAATTTGTGTGGCCCGCTCCGGGGCGCTGCGGCCCGAGACTATAGATGATGCTACGGCGCAGGCGCAACTATTTTTTTGCGAGAGCCACCAGCGAAATGACCGTGACGGATGAACGGAGAGATTATTATGGTAGCCATGATCTTCGCCCTTAGAAGCTAGTTTCGGAGTTTAAGCACTTTTTGTGCAACTACCATGTCCCACGATGCCCCGTTAATCACTTTTTGTGCAACTCGGGCTTTTTGTGCAAAGCCGAATCGTTGAATCGTTGGAATCGTTGGGCTTTGCCTAAATAGTCCCGTTTGCCCAAATAGTCGCCTGTGGAAAAGTAGCTTGCCCAAAAAGTCAGCGGCTTGCCCAAAAAGTGAATTGAGGATTTTTATCGGGTAAGGCGTCCCGCAATGATGTCCTTACATCTGGTGCACATTCTCCGATTGCCGGGGTTTCCTGACTGCTTCGCAACTGCAGCGTGGAAAACAATATTGAAAGAGGTAAGGCAGACATGATAAACCGGTGAGTACACCACAAAATGTAGGGCCCTCCAAGGTGTCATCAATATATAGTGGGCAACTTGTAGCGAAAAAACAACATCACCTATTGACAAATTGACAAAAATTTGCTTCCCAGGTACTAGTTTTAGTGGTAAGCTTCGGCGCGGTTGCCCAAGTCTACCAACCTTTTTTAGAGAACATCTATGTTGATTGTATCCATTTGATGAACGCCACTTGTCCGTTTATTTTCGACGCAGAAAAGGCGCTTGAAGTCATCCTCTACATTGCCAAGCGCGCCGGAATCCCCGACATCATCCACGTCTGCAAAATACTTTACTTCGCTGACAGGAATCACTTGGAGGAGTTCGGCAGATTCATCTGTGGCGATACGTATTACGCCCTAGCCAATGGTCCAGTGCCAACCGGCACGTACAATTTGATCAGGGATGTACAGGATGTTACCCGCCAATCGCTCCATTCTGATCATGCGAGAAAGAACTTCGCTTTAAGCGGCTGGAATATACGACCATTTCGAGATGCGGAGAACGATATATTCAGTCAATCCGATTTGGCATGTCTTGACAAGGCTATTGACGAGTATGGAGATCTTGATGTCCATATTCTTATTGACATTAGCCATGACGAAGCGTACAAGGCTGCGGACCTAAACGGCGAGATTTCAGTGGAGGCGATTGCTAAAACATTGCGAGACGGGGACGCACTGTTAGAGCTTTTGCGAGACATGGAACCCGAGATCGCTTAGATGAATCTGGGCAATGCTTTCTCACGCGAAGCCAAGATTGAGACCTTCCAACGCAGTTTTCACGCAGGTCGCATTCTCCACTTGTTTTGTGGGTTTACCCGACCCTCACCCAAGGAGAAGTTCGTTGTAGTCGGCTGCGCCGCTCCGCGTCCGCTAGTTATTGTTGTCAACTCTGAAATCAGAGAATTCGTCAAGAGAAGGCCACGGCTGCTAGTTTGCCAGGTCATGCTCAGTAAGAACGATTATAGTTGCCTTCATCATGATTCCTACTTGGATTGCAGCAGGGCCATTGACTATTTCACTCAGGCAATTGTGGAAAACCAAGTAGTTCGCGATATGGCTCGAATTAAAATGTGTCTCACCAAAGCCGACACTGCGAATGTCATTAAAGCAATAGAAGCTGCCGAAACGATTCCACTCCGAGATAAGCTCTGGATGCTCGATGAATTAAAGCGCACTCTTAATTAAACTCGAACATACCTTAGACTCTTTCCGTCCGATTACACCCGCTTCCATTGCCCGGAGTACAGCGGATCGAGAGAACGAATTAAGATTTGATTTAATCCGCGGTTTCAAGCGATTCCTCAGTCCAAAACTTCGCTTCGATTTTCAGTTCAAACATGCTTTGAATGACGCAGCAAAGGTTATGGCAGAGCACCTTACAGAGAGCCTCATTCACCTGTGCGGTCTTAGTCCGGCTCCGCAGCGAGTCGCCAAACTTCGCCTTGATCATTGAAAAGGTGGATTCGACATTGCTGCGTTTGTGGTATTGCTGCAAGAACCATTGTTGGTTGTAGCTGTAGTAATGAAACATCCGACGCCAGAGGGTACTCTTACGTTCCCAGTGCGCTTTTCTGTCCTGTCCGCGCTTTCCTGAGAGACCCCAGCCGGATGCGCTATTCGACTTGAACGGGATATACGGCATCGCTGCATGGTCTACTACGGTTTGAAGGTTCGCCGCTGATAGGTATGCTTTGTCGGCTGAGACTTCTTGCATCACGAAATTTTTGGCGGTCGCGTCTACTAGCTGTTTGAAATACGGACTGTCGCCAGCGTAGCGGTCGCTTATTTCGACGGCGGTTACTACATTCGTTTTCACACCGCAAATCAAATGCACCTTGACCCAATCCCGCGCCTCTAGCAGTTTCGGATCGTGATGCTTTGCCTGTACCCATTGAACAAAGCGCGAAGCCGAAAAGCCGGATGAGTCAACCGCGAAGTCACTCTCGACAGCCGTAAGCGGCAGGCTGCTTTCCTCGATTAGCATTTGAAGGTAGGGCGTCAAAGCCTCGTCCTCAAAATAGTTGAAAATGGAGTTGTAGCAGGGCAGCTTTGCGATGTAGCCCTTCCCGTGAGCGTCCCGAAGATCGCTCATAAAGCGGCGCGCCGAAACGGTTGAATAGACTTTGAACGCCGCGCTGAAAATCATATCTTCCAGAGACAGGCGCGGGCGTCCCATTTTCTGCGACGGTCCGCCAATCCCCTCGCATAACTGATGTAAGAGTGACTGAAACTGATCTTTCTCGTTTACTTGTGCGGCGTTGTAGGCGGGCCAGTCTTGGCTGTAGGTTTTCTTGACCGTAACGGTCTCGGTTACGGTCTGAGTCTCGCCGTCATCTGTGTATTCACGCTGAATCGTGAACTCGACCGCAAAAATGTGTTTGCATTTCCTCTGCCCCAACTCATGGTCTGGACAGGTGCAATGGGGGTTAGAAACATCCGGCTTGACGATGTACTTACCGCCGTGGTTAGTGCCACCACCTGACTGAGAAGGAACGAACCATCTATCTCCGTCTCGTTGGAGTTTCGCTTTTGCCGCGATCTCAAGCCCGCGTTGCTCTCTACCGTCATCCATTGCGTTCACCTTGCCTTTCATCAGGCGACTGGCTCACAATGGCTTTACCTGGAGACCGGATGTGAGCAATCGCGTTTGGTTTTCAAAAGGGCCTTAGCGGTTACAGCCGTTAGGGGCCTTTGCATTACCAGGATATATTACTTTAACTCATATATCCTGTCAAGTGATATTTTACTTGACCGAATATATTCTTTAAGGTAGTATGCCCTTGATGCCACGGATTAAGAAGCCAGTCTGGCACTGGGTCTGCACTCGTTGTGATAATGTCTGGCTTCCACGTGATGGGAGCGCGGTGCCGCCCAAGCAATGCCCCAACTGCAAGAGTCCCTATTGGGATAAGCCCCGCCAAAAGAAAGGCGGAGTTAGGGCCGCGAAGGTTAAGGCCGCGAAGGCCACGGCTTGATTCTGGTGGTGGTCTTGCTAGAATGAAAACGAAACCACGCACCGCGCAAGCGATGTTGATTGTGTGCACCACGATCCGGTTTCAACCGGAGCCTGGGTTGGCGACCACCAACCCGGCTCCATCTAAGCCTCCCCAGGCAACCTTGGGCTATGTCAGACTCTCTGATATATTTCTCATATTCGCTATCTTAACCATTGAAAAGTTTGGTACCCCCGGCAGGACTCGAACCTGCGACCGTTCCCTACGAGTGGACCGCTCTTCCAGTCTGAGCTACGGGGGCCAAACGAAGGCGGATTACTCCGCCATCGCGAGGGGGAGTGTTCATAGCACTCTCCCTCTAAAATTTTAGAGAGAAGTCAGCCGGATTTTGTGTCGATTTGGCCTACGGTTTGCAGGGTCGGCAAGGCTTTGAAAATTACTCGAAAGGATCGATGTAATTTCTGTTGACAGGTTGAGTAGCTGGTGTCAGACTGCTCGCGCTGCCTCTGCGGTGGTGGTTCCTTGTCGCTATCAACGAACCGAAGGCCAGTCGATCTCGTCAATCGGCTGGCTTTCACTTTTAGATACAAAGATCGATTAGTAGTAGTCGCGAACGACTCCGCATACTCTACATTGCGGAGCAGCCTACACCCGTCGCAATCTTAAAGCAACATCTTTTTGGAATTATTTTTCGGCGCTGGGAAAGTGTTTTATGCAGGAAACTGCATGAAAGCAACGAGGGCATCAATGCAAAATTATTTGCATTGAAAAGAAGCGAGGGTAACGGTATTGTCCTCACCCAGCGAAACCGTTACCCTCTAGGGAGCGCAAATTGTTAGCAAGGCCCGCCCTAGAGCGTTGCTAACTGGGAGTCGCGCTCACCTGTACCAAATTCAGAAAAGATCGTGATGTTGACTAAAGCGCGAGGATCAACTGGTTAATGAGATTCGCCCGGACGGAACGGGCGTTCCGGGCATCCTCTTACGCGGCGCGCAGTCTAGTACGAGTCCGTACTAAAGGCAAGGATAAAACATCAGGAGTCAAATCCTGATGGTAAGCCGACGCCGACCATATCCCCGCAAACTTGCGGAAAAGCTAACGCGACTCCGAAACGAGTTGGGGCTTTCACAGTCGGAGATCGCCGCGCGGCTGGGCGTAGATAACCGGGCGAGTATTTCAGGTTATGAGCGAGGGGAACGCGAACCGCCATTGCCTGTCTTGTTGGCTTACGCGAGGCTCGCGGGTGTAAGTGTGGAGTCCTTGATTGACGACAAGATGCGCCTGTCGAAGTAATTCCGTTGGTTCTGCCCAAAAAGTCCTGACTCTGCCCAAAAAGTCGGTCTGAAAAATCTCTCTGCCCACTATGTCCCACCATGACCCGCCTTTTTAGGCAAAGCTGAATCGTTGGTTACCTTCTACACATCTGTATACCTGCTTACCAATCCGCTCCTTCAATTTCTGCTAGCAAAAACCCTTGTATGAGATTTTGCTAAAGTTTGTTGGATACGCGGTATCCAAATCCAGTGTTGCCCACCAGCTCGCGTTGTTTCCCGTAACTCTCATTATTTCCTCGTTTAAGTCTCCGACAGGGCTAATTTCCGGAGTGGCACAGGCATTGATATAGACCCAAGCGAACAACCGAGAATTAACGACGGCCAAAAACCCCCCAAGGTTTGTTAAAGCATCAAGGCCAGGAAGACTTACGAGGAAGGCAAACACAGTCTCAGTCCCCAGGATGGTACGATCATGGTTAACCTACTTTCAGCAGCCACCGCGACCCCCAAACACGCATTTCAGACGACGGAGCTCGCCAACGCACTCTTGCATAAGCTCTCACCCGAACTCATCAACACGCTTAACTCCTTAGGCGTGGATCAAAGATATTCTGTGATGGATAACTACCCTGACTTCCTGTCGGGTAAGCCGATGAATGCGACCAGCTCCACTACTGAGCTTGGCATCGATGCTACCAAGCGCTGCATCGAGGAATGGCAGGGAGACCCTTCGCGAATTGGTTTACTGATTGCCGCTACTAATACTCCGGATCAAATGCTTCCTTGTTTGGCTTCTGAAATAATGGGAAGGACCCACGGCCTTTTATCGCGATCGATTCGTACTGTCAGCATGCAGGCTCAAGGTTGTTCGGTTTTGTTAAAGTCCATTGAGGTGGCTCAATGGTATCTCGCCGCTAATCCGGGGCAGCTGGCCATGGTCTTGATGGCCGAAGCTCACACTCCCTACGTCGCACCGCTCTTGCGCGACGAGTATCACGGATTTCGAGAAATCCTTAGATTGAGGAAGGAGCAAAAAGTAAATGAAGCCCAGTTTGAACAGAAAAGGTTGGATACCACCTTCGTCATTCAATCCATGCTCTTCGGTGATGGCGCAGTAGCTCTCCTGATCGGCAACGAAGAAGGAAAACCCAGCTTCGGACCGATCTCGCACTTAACCAACGAAGAGACGGACGACGTCAACCTTCTGACCATGAATAGCAACAGCTCGCATGAGTTTCTGAGAGGCCGACCGCAGTACTTCATGCGACCGAGCGTACCCACTCGCGGCGCACACTATGCGGTAACCACGGTGCGAAACGTCTTGCAACACCCTGATTCGCCGGTCTCGAACCTGGGCCAGGTGGACGATTGCCTGATCCACACCGGCAGCAAGAAGATCCTCGACGGCGTTTGCTCGCACCCCCATCGGGAAAAAGATACAACCAGGGTGCAGGGCTCGTATGAAGTCTTAAAGAATTACGGAAATCTTTCGAGCGCCTCAACCGGATTCATGCTTGCCGAGAAAAACGACTGGAAAGGACCGGCTATGGTGGTTGGCTTTGGGGTGGGATTTACGGCCAGCGCCGGAATCATGAATTACGAGAACTGATCGTGCGCGGCAGCTACGCTCGCGACGTTTATCATCAGGCGCCCGCATTTTCCAGCAGCGGTTCACTCGCTAAGATACTCGTGATGGTTTGGCTTATCTGCGAAAAGTCGAACGGCTTGCCGATGATGCCGTTAACCAGGCTGTCCTCGCCGGCCGGAGGCGCGGTGCCGGTACCGTAACCGGTAACCAGCACGACGCTCATCGCGGGCCACTGCTTGCGAATCTCCCGCGTAGTTTCCCAACCATCCATCTCCGGCATCGCCAAATCAGTAAACACCAGATCGCAAGCGTTTCCGGCCAGAGTTAGCAACGCGTCTTGTCCACTTTCGGCAAGCAACACGCGATGGCCCATCACTTCGAGCATCTCGGCCAACGTCTCTCTCACGGCCGGCTCGTCATCCACCACCAGGATCGAAAGCGACGGCACTTCCACTTCTGCAACTGGCACGTCACTCACTTCCAGCTCAATCGTGGCAGCCGGAAGATCGAGCGTGAACACCGTGCCACCGCCCAATTCCGAGGCAACGCTGATCGATCCTTCGTGTCTCTCGATGATGCTATAGCTTACGGAGAGTCCGAGGCCGGTGCCTTGCGCTCCTTTGGTCGTGAAGAACGGATCGAAAATTCTTTGCCTGACGTCTTCAGGCATTCCGGTTCCGGTATCAGCAAAACGTAAACGCAGCCGGCCACCCTCGCGCGCGCAGCCAATCGAAAGTTTACCGCCCGTCGGCATTGCATCGACCGCATTCACGATTAGATTGACGAACACTTCGCGCAGCTCCGAAGCGCTGCCAAGCGTATGCTGTCCGCTTTCGGCTTCGAGCGCCACCTGATATTCGAGACCGCGCAGGCGGGCTTCGTTTTGCCAGCGCGTCCGCGTAATCTCGATGGCATCGTTTAGCAAGCTGGGGACGTCGACCATTTCAAATTCCTTCGCCGGCGATTTGCGCGCAAAGGTCTGGATGCGACGAACGGTAGCCGCGGCGTCTTCCGCGGCAGTCTGAATAATCTCAACGTTTCGCACCAGAGCCTCGTCCTGCGTTTGGCGGCGGAGCAATTGCGCGCGTCCCAGGATCGCAGCGAGGGAGTTGTTAAAGTCGTGGGCCACGCCGGAAGCCAGTTGGCCCAGGGCGCGCAACTTGTCGGCCCGCGCGGCCCGCTCGCGTTCTTGTTTTTGTTCAGTAATGTCCCGGGCAATACCCAGCACACCAGTGGTGCGACCTTCGACTACGAGTGGCGAATTATCCACTCGCGCGTAACGCAGTCTTCCGTCTCCGGAAAAATAACGCATCTCGTAAGTTTGCGCCTGGCCCTCCAGTGCGATTTGCAGTTTGTCGTTGACGAGGTCGCGATCTGTTTCATAAACGAGATCCGTGACCCGTCGCCCGATAAACTCTTCGCGTTTTAGCCCCAGGGCCAGGAGGGTGGCGCTGTTACACCATTTGAAACGACCGTCCATGTCTACTGCATAGATCGACTCGCGCGCGCTCTCGAGTATGTTTGTGAGCAGAAACTGGTGCTCGCGTGCGACGGCTTGCACCTTGCGCAATTCCGAAAGATCGCGCGCCGTACAAACCGCAGCCGTCACCGCGCCTGCCTTGTCCACGACCGGTTCAATTGAAACCAGGATCGGACGGTTGAGGCGATCAGGCGTTATCTCTATCGTGACACTCCGTCCTTCTTCGATCGCTTTTTCCACGACACAAGCCGAATCTTCCGAAGTGGTGCGCAGAATATCGCAACACCTGCGGCCCAGTAGACCGCGCGGATGCGAGGCTTCCAGCGCCGCGCCGGCGCGATTGACGCGCTTGAGGCGACCGTCGCGGTCAAAGATAAATATGCCGTCAGACATTGCGTCGAAAGTGGTTTCCCATTCCGATTTGCCCTTGGCCACCATTTCAAATAGTTCGGCCTGGGCCATGCCAATCGCCAAACGCTCGGCAACCGAATGCACCAGCGACAGCTCGTCATCAGTCCAACGTCGCAAGTGATCTGTCTGGTGGATACACAGCACTCCGCGGAACAGTCCTTTGACGATCAGCGGATAGGCGATTTGCGATCGCACACCGACCAGGCGGGCCTGCTTTCTAACGGCAGCGCTGACTTCCGCGGGTCCTTCATCGTGATTTACGGAATCGACAATGATCATCGGCTGGGACATTCGCAGCAGATGCTGGCCAACCGGGTCATCGTAGCTCGCTTCGAAAGCACTTATGCTGCTGCACCCGGGCGCCAAATACTCATGCTTGACCGGTGAGATGGGATTCTCGGGATGATAAAGATGCATGTGAACCCGCGAGGCGCCAAGCGCGAGTCCGAGCTCGCGAGTGGAGGTACTCAAGACTTCGGGCAAGCTAAGCGAGGCCCGGATGGCCATGGTGAGTTTGTTGACCAGCACTTCACGTTTGGAAGTGGCTTCGGCCTTTTGATAAAGCTCAGCCTGGCGAATGGCAATACCTGTTTGATCAGCGACCGCTTTCGCCAGAGCGACGTCTGACTCACTCCAGTGGCGCAACTCTCTCGTGGTGGACAAGGCAAAGGCCGCCGTAACTTCGTCGCCAACCCGAATCGCCACATACATGATCGACCGCACTTCCGCCTTCGACAGGATGCGCTCATAGAAATCGGTTATTCGCACGTCATGGGCGGCATCGTTGAAACAAAGGACCCCTTTTTCCTCAAGCGACTCAATCAGAGCGCGTACGTCTTCCAGCTCGAAATTGGCAGCGGCGGGAAGGATGCCCTCGGCGTGGTATTCGGCTGTGTTCGTGGCCCGATGTCCCGTTTGGTCCTTGATGAAGAGGGAGCAGCGATCGGCATTCAAGTAAGAGCCAAGCTCATGCACCGCCGTGCGAAAAATCTCTGAACTATCCAACGAACAACGGATCGCTTGTGAGATGCGATGGGTCATGGCCTCGCGTTCAGACTGTTGCGCCAGAGCCTCTTCAGAACGTTTGCGGTCAGTCAGATCGCGAGCCACTCCCTGAACGCCTATCGGTTTCCTGTCGTGATAGATGAGTCGTGTGCTTACTTCCAGCCGGACCCGACGATCCTTTTTCGTAATAATCTCGAGTTCGTAGACGGTCGGGGCCTGGTCGTCAGTTTTTCGGGCGATCATTTGCTGGGCAATAGTCACGTATTCCGGCGCCAGGACGTCGATGATATTCATCCGGAAAGCCTCTTCGCGGAGATAACCGGTGATCTTCTCGCCACTTCTATTCAGTGAGGTGAAGTTTCCCGCGAGGTCGTGGGTATAGATGATGTCGTTGGCATTCTCGAAGAGTTCACGGTAGCGTTGCTCGTTCTCCTGAAGTGCTTTCTGCGCCTTGCGATTCTCAGTGATGTCGGTGGCTACGCCTATCACACCGACGACGTTGCTGGCATCGTCCGTAAGTGGCGTGTAGCGCGTCTCGAAAGTTAGATCGCCGACGTCGATAGCTCCCGCAAACGCTTCACCGGCCAGCGCTCTCCTGACACTTTCAAGAACCTCGGGATTCCCGGGATAAAGCTCAAAGACCGATTGTCCGACTAACTCGCCTGGTTTCAAACCCAGCGCTTTTAGTCCTTCGCCTTCCGACAACGTGAAGACACCATTCCGGTCCAGCGCAAACAACACGAGTGAGGCACTGCCAACCACGGTGCGAAGCCTCGCTTCAGATTGCCGCAGTGCTTCGCGCCCACGACGGCGGTCAGTGACATCCCGAATTACAGCCTGAACCGCCGGTCGGCCACGAAACACGAATGGTATCCCAGCGACTTCGACGTCAATCGCGTCGCCGTTCAATCGGATGTGCTTCTGTTCATTCAGCGCCGTTGACTCGCCTAACTCCTCGACCTCGCGAATCCGTCTTCGAACAATATCGCGCGAGTCGGGATGGACGACGTCGAGGACATCCTTGCCAATTAGTTCTTCGGGACTGGCTGCACCCCAAAGCCGTTGCGCCGCGGGATTAACGTAAACGAATTTTCCTTCGCTGTGGACAATGATCGCTTCAGGCGAAAGTTCTACCAGCCGGCGATATCGCTCTTCGCTTTCTCTCAACGCTGCTTCGGCAAGCTTCTGCTCAGTAATGTCGCGAATCACGCCGCGGATTCCGGTGGGACGTTTTTGCCAATCGCGTTCAATCGTAATCACGCCCTCGAGGTATCGTCCCTTGCCCTCAGCGTCTTTAAGATAGTGAGTCGATCGCAACTGCGAATTTATGGCAGCCTTCCTCATGTCTGCTATGTCTCGCGTTGCTCCCTCAATACCAATCAACTTACTGAGATGGCTACCGACAATCTCGTCGGGAGACTTGCCAAAAAATCTGGCGCCCGCCGTGTTCATGCTGGTTATGTATCCATCCATGTCGCGTGTGTAGATAATGTCGACCGCTTGCTCGACGATTTCTCGATAATGCTTCTCTACACGACGTCGCTCGGCTAGTCGGGTAACCTTAACCAACAACTCTTCATTGCGAAACGGCACTTCGAGGTAGTCGTCGGCGCCGGCTGTCAGACCTTCAAGGCTATCTTCCAGGGCATTGCGAAGGCCGCTGATCAGGAGCACGGGAATATCAGCCGTTCCTGGTTCCTGCTTGATCCGCCGACAGAGCTCGATGCCATTGAGCACGGGCATCACCACGTCGCTAATCACAACGTCGGGCTCGAATGAGTTTACGAGCTCAAGCGCGCTGCCGCCGTCGACTGCGGACGCGACTTCATAGCCTTCGTGCTCGATGAGTTCGGTGAGGAGCGCGCGTATCTTCTGATCGTCGTCAACGACCAGCACGCGGCATTTTTCTGAAGAGGCTTTGATCATCTGTTATCCGAGTTTGAGGTCAGACTAGGAAGCCCGGTGTTCGAGCGGCACCCGGCAAGGGGGCCCAGGGAATGATGGAGTCTTTAAGTTTCTCGAAGAGGCTTTACCAGAGACGCGGCTTACGAAAGTCGGTTTCAGCTAAACCGCTGCGGCAGTATAACAAAGTTGGCAAGAGTTTGTCATGGGAAAAGCTAGAGAAAACTGGGGATTTTCCGGCCGAAATTGCCCATTAGCCTCTTTCCTATGGAGAGGATCGCCTTTTGGCGGGTAATTCCCTGTCAGCGGTCTTGGCGAAATAGCCAGGGCGGTAGTTCAGTTTCAGTTTCTGTCTGCGTAGCTCCGGTTCGACGACCTCGATCTGAATTCGGCGGTATGAGCCATCACGGGCTTTGTTTGAAGGCGAATAGGCAACCAGATACTGCTCGCGCAGGTCGCGCTGAATTTGATCAAAGGCGCTTCGCAGTTCCTGCTCATTCCGCGGAAAGTAGGCCCGACCACCCGTTTGCTCGGCAATCTTTCGCAGCGATCCCATATCGACGCCGCCTTGATAGCTGTCACCAATTCCAATCGCATAGATTAGTGCATCAGCTTTTTGAGCGCGTTCGATCGCCTCGTGCATCTTCACTTGACTGATTGTGTCCTCGCCATCGGTAAGTAGAATTATGGTGCGGCGAGTGTGGTCAGCAGAAACCGCGAGCAGATCATTGGAAGAGGCGTATACCGCATCCCAGATTGCCGTCGCGCCCGCAAGCGTTTGATTCGTGTCGGATATCGGCGGCGTCCCACCCACGACAACGCCGCCGCCGATGTAACCGGAAGGCGGTACAAACTCTACCCGATCAATCGCCCGACGCAGGCGATCGAGATTTCCCGTGAACCCCTGCTCCAGGGTAACTTCACCGGTAAACGAGACAACCGCAGCCTCGTCTTTTTCGGGACGCATGACGGCTTCAATGAAAGAACGCGCGGCGGCTTTCTCGTCCGGCAGCGTGCGTTCTTCTGAACGGCTGGTATCGATCAAAATCGCGATCGAGAGTGGCAGATCAATATTCTGTTGAAAGGTGAATATTTCCTGAGGCTGACCATCCTCCAGTATTCGAACATCTTCTTTCTTGAGGTTGCTGATGAAGCGTTTGTTGCTGTCAGCGGCCGTGAAGAAGATGTTGGTGAGATTGGTCTCGACGCGAACAACTTCATCCGACTCTTGCGGAGGCTCTTCCTTCGGATTAACAGGCGGGCTCGGTGACGCAGCCGGTTGTGGATCGGTTACTCGTCTGGACCGGGATTTTTGGGGCGCCGTGTTATCCTGCGCCAACGACTTACGCGGCGCCGCAGAAACAGCCAGCAGCAAAACCGCCAGACCAAGTGACAACACCAAATTTCCTAATGCTCGATTAGACATCCTAAATCTTCTCTTACGGTCTAACGCTGTCGGCGATCGCCGAGTAACCATGCTTCGTTCTCACCTTTAGATCTTTACGGCCCTCGGCTAGTTTGACTTCGATCTTACGAAAGCTGCCGTCGTAGCGATCGTTAATTGGTTTGTAAGTGACGAGGTATTGAGCGCGCAGCTCTTTGGAAATCTTGTTGAAGGAACGTTCAAGTGAAAGCATGTCGCCGGTGAAGAAAGCCACGCCTCCTGTTTCTTCCGCCAGGGTTGTCAACTCGCGGTCCTTCTTGTCCTTTACTTCACCCGCTTCGACCCCGGGAACCGTGGCAAGAAAACCCGCCTTAGTAGAGATCGCGAAAATCGTAGTCTCGGTGCGCTGGGCAATATCGATGGCATCGCGAAGGTTAGCGCGACTGTAGGTATCTTCTCCGTCAGTGATGACTACGAGAACGCGCCGGCCGGCGACTGTTCGCAGCTTCTCGTCGCAGAATTGCCAGACGGCGTCAAAGAGCGCGGTTTGGTTTCCGGTCTGCTTCACACTGGACACGGCGCGATCCAACAGGTCAAGTTTGTTGGTGAAGTCCTGTCGCAAATTTATCTCGTGGTCAAAAGTGGCAAAGAGAACCTGGTCCTTTCGCGTCCGGACTACAGTCTGAATGAAGTTCAACGCCGACTCTTGTTCAAACTTGATCTTGCCTGCGGTCGAAGGAGATGTGTCCATCAATACTGCCACGAAGACCGGCAAGGATTGGCCAATATCATCGGAGAAGGTTTCGATCTGTTGCGGCACGCGGTCTTCGAGAATGACGAAATCCTTTTGCGTCAGACCGGGAACAAACTGACCTTTCTTATCAACAACCGTAATCGGAAGCCGCACGCGCCGGATGAAGACTGTCTCTGACTGCACGTCCTGCTCATTGGTGGCCGGCGGCGGCGTTGGCCTTGGCTTGGGTTGTTGCGCCGCGACTGCGCCAGCCGCCGCGAAGGCGAGGCCAAGCAGTAATAGCCGTATCAAGAAAGCGGGGAAATAAAGCTTCATGTTATTGAATAGGTGATTTTACCGTGTTCTTTGCTGCCCTGGAGACTGCGCTATGATGCCCTGTCGACTCGGCTCCGTTGCCCTTCCGCGTGACTGCCAAACGCGCCGCCACCACTAACGATAATAAGACCATACATCTCAAAACAAACCAAACGCGCGGTTCTAAAGTTCATGGGACTCTCTCCGCGTTTCAAGTTCGTCCAGCAAATGAACCAGCTCTGCCGGTAACGGCGCGACAAACTTCATTTGTTCACCTGTCTGCGGATGCCGGAAGCTCAACTGTTCGGCATGCAGAAACTGACGTTTCAGTTTGCGAATCTGCGCCCGCAAGCGGACGTCCTGGACATTGTTGTCGCGGCCGCCACCATAAAGTTCATCGCCGACAACCGGGTGCTTTAGCCACGACAGGTGAATTCGAATCTGATGAGTTCTGCCGGTTTTTAGTTCGACATCAAGAAGCGTAAACGAATCGTAACTCCGGCGAATTTTGTAGAGCGACAATGCGCCGCGCCCGCCGGGCACAATCGCCATGCGCGTTCGATTGCGAGGGTCGCGCGCGATCGGCTGTTCGATGCGCCCTTCCTTTTTTACCACGCCGTAAACCAAAGCGACGTAACTCTTGAACACTTCGCGGGCGCGAAACTGATCCGACAGGTTCTCGTGAGCCGATTCAGTTTTCGCAGCGACGAGCAGACCGGACGTGTCCTTGTCCAGACGATGCACGATGCCGGGGCGGATTGAGCCGGCTTTTGAGAGTTGCTGAAAATGATAGGCCAACGCATTCGCCAGCGTGCCTGAATGGACTCCTGCCGCGGGGTGGACAATGAGTCCGGCGGGCTTATCGATCACGATCACGTGTTCATCTTCGAAGACGATTTCGAGCGGAATGTTTTCCGGAGTAAAGTTTCCGGCAGGCGCCGGTGTTAGTTCAACTTCTACTTCGTCCTGCGCGGCAACTTTGTAAGACGCCTTAGCGAGCTTGCTATTGACCAGCACGTCGCCCGCTTCAATCAGGCGTTGCAAACGAGCGCGACTCCAACCGTCGATGTGCGCGGCGAGATAAGCATCGAGACGCGTGCCGGCGTCGGCTTCACTAACGCTAAAGCTTGCTGTTGTGTTATCGGACGAAGAATCCGTATTCGTCAACAAGTCTATCCCATCAATCTTCATCAAAAGCAGAATAACATCTCATACACGATGTAGTGGATAATGCAACCCTGAAGGGTCTCGTGCGGCCTGTTGCGATCCTAACGCGTGCGCGGCTTCGCCGCCTGATGTGCGGAAGGTCTGTGACCTTCCGGAACGGTAGCTTGACTGCCGTGGGCTGCGCCCTTTTCGGGGCGTAGCCCCAGAATGGTTAGAATCATCTGGCCGGTGGAGCGAGCCACCACCGCACATCAGGCGGCAGAGCCGACGTTCAGTACGTCACTGATCAATTGTTCTTCTTCTCAAACTCTTTCATGAAAGCAACCAGCGCTTCCACGCCTGCCAGTGGGAAGGCGTTGTAGATTGAAGCGCGAATGCCGCCTACCGAACGGTGTCCCTTCAAGCCATCCAGCCCTTGCGCAGTTGCCTCCGCGGTGAACTTCTTCTCGAGTTCTTCGGAAGGAAGACGAAACGTCACGTTCATGATGGAACGCGAATCGGCATCAGCGTGCCCACGATAAAACTCGGTCGCGTCGATGGCGTCGTAGATTCGCCGCGCCTTTGCTTCATTCTCGCGATGCATCGCTTCGAGTCCACCCTTGTCCTTGAGCCATTTGCAAACCAGGCTGAGGATGTAAATGCCCCAGGTGTTTGGCGTGTTGTAGAGAGATTTGTTATCGACGTGTGTGCGGTAGTCAAGCATGGTGTGGAGCCCGTCCGGAATTCGCTTCAGCAGATCGTCGCGGATGATGACTAACGTGACGCCGCTCGGCCCCATATTTTTTTGCGCGCCCGCATAAATGAGCGCGTATTTATCAACCGGAATCGGATGCGACAGAATGTCGGATGAGGCGTCGGCAATGAGCGGCGCCTCGCTGACTTCAGGTTCCTTCTTCCATTCAACTCCCTCGATCGTTTCGTTAGTCGTGATGTGAACATAGGCGGCCTTGGGATCCAGCTTGAGCTCATCGCTCGCCGGAACGCGTGTGAAGCCGCCGTCCGCCATCGTGGCCGCAACGTTTACGGCGCCGGCGCGCTTCGCCTCCTTGAGGGCTTTCTTTCCCCAACTGCCGGTGATGATGTAATCGGCGCTACCTTCGGCCGGCAAAAAATTCATCGGCACCATCGAGAACTGGAGACTCGCGCCCCCCTGCAAAAACAAGACGCGGTAGTTGTCAGGGATATTAAGGAGATCTCGCAGGCCCGTCTCCGCGCGACTGAATATTTCGTCAAACGTTTTCGAGCGATGGCTAATCTCCATCACTGACATGCCGACGCCGGGCAGGCTCAACATGTCGCGCTGTGCTTCTTCCAGCACCGGCACCGGCAGGATAGCCGGCCCGGCGCTGAAGTTGTGTATTCGTTCGGTCATCTATCACTCCCGTAAACAGTGAATCGTAAATCGTAAATAGTAGAAACGAATCTCTAGTTCGCGCTTGCGCGCTGATTGCAGACAGCTTTTACGCGCCCAGGCGGTGCCGAAGAAAAACTATTTACGATTTACGATTCACTATTCACTCTTAGGCTGCGAACGCATCATGCGGCCGGCGAGGCGCGTCACTAACCATCGTGGCGCCAGGCGCTCGCTCTCTGTCATCAGAAAATTTATCCAGCCTGAGACGACGTGGCTCTTGCCGCGGGCCAACGCGCGCAGCGCTACGTCCACGACCTCTTCGGGCGTTTGCGAAATGCGCGCCGGTGGTTTGTGACCACGAGCGGCTTCAAAAAAGTTTGTTTCGGTAACACCGGGACACAGCGCCAGCACTTTTATTCCGTGTGGCCGGTTCTCTTCCCAGAGCGCCTCGGAAAACGAAAGCACAAACGCTTTGGTGGCCGCGTAGGTTGCCATGTAAGGCACCGCCTGAAATGCCGCGGTCGAAGCGACGTTGATGATCGCTCCCTGTTTACGTTCCAGCATCGGCTGAATAAAGCGGTGGGTTAGTTCCACCAGCGCCTTGACGTTGAGGTCGATCATGTTCAACTCGCGCGCCAGATCGAGTTTGCTGAATTCACCCATCGACCCGAAGCCGGCGTTATTAATCAGCATGTCCACGAACAGACCGCGCTGTTGCGCTTCATCAAACAAACGCGCCGGCGATTCTGGCTGGCTGAGATCGAGTGCCACGTATTGCGCGCGAATGCTGTTGGAGCGGCCCAACTCATTGCACAGCGTGATCAGTTTGTCTTCCGAACGTGCGACCAGCAACACGTTGCGGCCACGCGCGGCGAGCTTGCGCGCGAAGACTTCGCCAATGCCCGAAGATGCGCCGGTGATGAGTGTGGTGTTCATTGGTTGCTCAACTCAAGCAGATCGAGTTCGATGACGTCAGCATTGCCCGATTGTATTTCATCCAGCATCTCACGCGATGGCGCGTTGTCGAGATTGATGCGCGCGACGGCAGCTTCCGCACCCTCGAAAACAATGTTCTCCATCTCCTGAACATTTATTCCTTCCGACTTGATCGCGTCGAGCACGGTTGCCAACACGCCGGGACGATCAAGATGGCGAACCACGAGCCGGTGCGTTGCCGGTGTTTGCCGTGCGAGGTTCACGACATTCGGTACCTTTCCAGTTTCCTTAAACTCGCGGACTATCCTAACAGTCTCGGCGGCGATCGCTTCCTGCGCTTGATCGGTTGAAGCGCCGATGTGATGTGTGCCGTAGAGATTCGGCTCCTTAGCGATTTCGTCGGTAAACTCCGCGGTCGCGGAAGTCGGTTCCGCAGCGTAAACGTCGAGTCCGGCGCGAATTCCGCGTGACTTCATCGCCTCGATCAGCGCCGCTTGATCCACCACCTCGCCGCGCGCAGTGTTCATGAAGTAAGCGCCTTCGCGCATCGCAGAAAAAAACTCAGCCCCGAGGAATCCTTTGGTGTCGGCATTTAGCGCGACATGAACGCTAACGACGTCAGCTTCGCTTGCAACCTCGGCAGGCGTCGCTTTGTATTCAACGCCCAGCGCGGCTGCACGTTCCGGCGTCAGACTGCGGCTCCAGGCAATCACCGGCATCCCAAACGCGCGCGCGCGCGGGATCATCTCCGCGCCGATTTTTCCGACGCCAATCAAGCCGAGCGTGCGGCCAAACAAACCGCGCGCCTTCGAAAATTCTTTCTTGTTCCATTCGCCGCGGCGCAACGCGATCACGTTGTCGGGAATCCGCCGGTCAAGTGCGAGCATAAGCGCAAACGCCAACTCGGCCACCGCGATCGAATTCTTGCCGGGACAATTCGAAACGTAGATGCCGCGACGCGACGCGGCGGCAACGTCAATCGTATTGAAACCAGCGCCGGCGCGGACGACGAGTTTGATCTGACCCGCGGCCAGCATCGGCTCGGTCACTTTCGTTCCGCGCACGACGAGCACGTCGGGAACCGTCTGACGGATTGCCTCGCTCAGGGCATCGTCCTTGAGGTCCGGTTGATACGAAACGTCGCAGCCGATGGCCTCTAAACCATCGCGCCCGGACTGTTCGAATTTGTCGGCGATTAAGACGCGCATTTCGTAGTTAGTCCAATTGTCCAACTCGGCATCGCTCAAGCAGTTCAGAGTTCAAGCCCTAGCTTGCTCGATTCCCAAAACGACAACCTGAAGGTTGAACTCTAAACTACTTGACGGACATTGAACGAGTCTAGATCTTATGAATCAACAATCCGTCACGTAGCTTCGGCTCAAACCACGTCGACTTCGGCGGCATAATCTCGCCGGCGTCGGAAACTCGCAACAGATCGTCCATCGTTGTCGGATACAGTGAAAAAGCCACGGCTGCTTTTCCTTCATCCACGAGACGCTCCAGTTCCTTTGTGCCGCGCAGTCCACCAACAAACTCGATTCGCTTGTCGGTGCGCACGTCTTTGATACCCAGAATCGGATCGAACAAACGATCCTGAAGGATGCTCACATCGAGCGAGGCGACAGTTTCATCCGGCGGCGCCGCCTCCGATCGCAGACTTAACGTGTACCAACGCCCGCCAAGGTACATGCCCCATTCTCTGCGACGCTCGGGCGTGCCATTACCTTCTTCCTTCACATCGAAACTCTTCCTAAGCGCTTCAAGAAACTCAGCCGGCGACAGTCCGTTCAAATCCTTTACGGCGCGGTTGTAAGCGAGTATCTGCACCTGATCGTCCGGGAAAATCACTGCCAGGAAGAAGTTGTATTCTTCGTCGCCGGTATGTCCGAAGCTCTGTTCCTTGAGTTCGGCGCGGGCGCGCGCAGCGCTGGCGGCGCGGTGATGTCCATCGGCGATATAGAGAAACGGAACCTCGCGGAAGGCGTGAACAAAGCGTACCGGATCGGGCACGCGCCAAACTGTGTGTTGAATTCCGTCTGCCGCGGTGAAGTCGAAGATGGCATTTGTCACCGTCGTCTCCATTACCATCGTGTCGATTTCGCGGCTCGACCGGTAAGTAAGAAACACCGGCCCGGTTTGTGCGCGCAGCACCAACAGGTGACGTGTGCGGTCGTCTTCTTTGTCGCGACGCGTTCGTTCGTGTTTGCGAATCACGTCCTGGTCATACTCATCTATCGAGCAGCAGGCGACCAAGCCAATCTGCTCGTGGTCTCCCATGATCAAACGATAGAGGTACAGACTGGGAGCTTCTTCGGTCTCGAGCGGACAATCTTTTTTTAGTCGGTCGAAATTTTCGACTGCTTTGCGATAGACCGGATCGCTATAGACATCAGTGCCCTCCGGCAGATCAATTTCCGGCCGTGACACATGCAAAAAACTCAAGGTATTATTCGCGGCCAGGGCGCGCGCTTCATCGGTGTTTACAACGTCATAAGGAACACTTGCTACTTCGCTGGCCCGATCGGCAGATGGACGCAAAGCACTAAAAGGTCGAATGACTGCCACTAATTCCTCCCGGCGCAGGCGGGCACCGCCGATTAACTATCAATAGAATGGCGGCAGATTCCGACCGCATGTTTGTTTGCCGAACGTCTATAAATTGCAGGAGCTTGTCGCTAAAGACTATCCGTTCACGCGTGCTCTTAGCAAGCGAGGAAATCGAAGTTAGAATGTAAACATCGTCTCTGAAGTTAGGCCAACTCAAACGCTTTTGGCCGACACGGCGCGAACAGCAAAGTGAGTGTAGAATGGCTTGCTATGTCAGGTAAGGAACAGTCGCGGCAGACCGAACTTGAAGAGAAACTGCGCGAAGTAAATCAACAACTGCACAGCGAGATGCTTGCGCGCGGTTTCGATCCGGCACAGGACGATAACGTCGCGCTTACCGCTCCGCTGGCTAAGATCTACATGGAACGGGAAAACTTGCGGGCGGAACTCGAGACGCTTCGCGGTGTGGAAACTGAAGGGATAGAGAAACAAGCATGACTGAAGTCGAACGAATAGCAGATCAGTTCAAACGTTCTTTCACAGGAGAAGCCTGGCATGGGCCGGCAGTTACTCAAATTCTTGAAGGGATAACGGCGCCGCAGGCGGCCGCACGTCCTTTCAGTGGCGCACACAGCATCTGGGAGATTGTGCTTCACATTGCAGCCTGGGAGGGCGCGTGTGTAAGACGCTTGCACGGCGATCGCGCCGAGTTGCCTACGGAGGAAGATTGGCCCAGACCGACAGACCTGAGTGAAACCGGATGGCAGCAAACTGTTGCAGCGCTCGGGCAAGGCCACGCGGCGTTGTGTGACGCCGTTTCTAAATTGGATGAGTCGCAACTGGACCAGCCGATCGTCGCCGGCATGAGTTCGGTTTATGTGACTCTTCATGGAGTGGTCCAGCATAGTCTTTATCACGCAGGACAAATTGCGAGTTTGAAGAAGGCAACTTCGAAGGATGGCAGAGTATGAGCGAGCTGGCGAGTAGACAGTGTGTTCCTTGTCGGGGTGGCGTGCCGCCGTTACCAGGCGACGAGATAAAGAGACTGCAAGCGCAACTTGATGGCTGGGAAGTCGTCAATGAGCATCATCTGCGGAAGGAATACAAGTTTGAGGATTTCAAAGGGACGCAGGCGTTTGTGAATCGAGTGGGGGAGCTTGCCGAGGAGCAGTGGCATCATCCCGACATTTGTTACGGTTGGGGCCGAGCGGAGATTACAATCTGGACGCACAAGATTGATGGTCTGACGGAAAGCGACTTCATCCTGGCTGCTAAGATCGATCGGCTTTCGTAAACGCGTGCTGGGCGATTGTTGGCTGGTGCCCGTTGCCAGAATTCTTGCAAGAAACGTAAATGCGACTTCCGCTGACAAACGAAGATTCAGAACCGTTGGCGTGCTACGATACGTCCATGTTTGACGCAGACGATAAGACTCTCCTCAAGTTTATTGCCACTACCGTAGAGAATCTGCGAGAGCGGATGGACACGATTAGCGGGCGCGTTGACATGATCAGCGAGCAAATGGCGACGAAGGTCGACCTCGCTAACCTTAGAGACGAGCTGCGGGCAGAGATGGCAACGAAAGAGGAGCTCGCCGGGCTTGAATCACGTTTACGCGCGGACATGGCGACGAAACATGATGTGAGTCGTTTGGAGACCACCATGCACGGTGAATTTGAGCAGGTGCATATTCGCTTTGACTCCGTTGAGCGTGCCCTGGGCACGCGCATGGGCCAAGTCGAAATTGACATTAGCCGTTTGCGTAGCGTGCTTTATTTACTAGTGAAGGACAAGCCTGACATGCTGCGCCTATTGGGCCAACCAACTCCTGGTGAAAGTCGGCCTCAAGGCTGACCCGATTCCTTAACACTCTCACTCAGTAATCTTGTTGACCTGAATCTCAGTCCGATAGATTGTTTCCGTTTCCGCAATCATGCGCTCAACACTAAAGCGCGTCGTCGCGGATTGCTGAGCCGTTCCCATTCGCACCCTTTCGTTTTTGTCAGCTAACAGGGCCGCGATGTTATTCGCCAGCTCATCAACGTCGCCTATCGGAACCAGCAGACCCGTCACACCGGGTTGGATTATCTCTCGCGCACCCTCAGTTTCAGTTGCCACCACCGCCGTGCCGCCGGCCATCGCCTCCGCTAAGACGAGCCCAAACGATTCTGTGTGAGACGCGGAGACAAACACATCGAGCGCACAGTACAGTTCCGCCAGATTCTCCAACCAGCCCGCGAGCCTGACACGCGGACTGAGATTTAACTCTTCAATCAATTGCTCGATGTGGATTCGGTTTTCATATCCGCGGGAGTGATCGATGCCGGCGATAATGAAGTAGGCGTTTGGATGTTGTCTCAACACCTGCGTCGCCGCGCGCAGGAATTCCTCCTGACCCTTGAGTGGTGTTAACTCTCCAACGGTGCCCACGAGCAGGCAGTCGTCGGGTAGGTTCCACGCGTTAAGAAAATCCGCGCGATTAAATCTTTGTCGCGCCTCTTGAAAGCTTGCGGCGTCGATTCCGTTTAGCACGACGCTGATTTTTTCTGACGAGGCGACTGCGTCAGCCTTAAGCTGCGCCGCGACCGCCTGCGAGACCGCGATAATTCGCGACGCTTTGGCAAGCGTGATTCGATGCAGACGACTTAACTGGAAGAGTACATGCCGCGTAACGATCAGGGTCGAACGCGGATTCATGCGTGTGGCATAAGCAGCCAACGGATAGTCGCGGGCCATGTGGGCATGCACTATCTGAATCTCGTTTTTGCGCACGAGTCGCGCAAGGTCTCGCGCGCTTTTTGCGTCGAGCGAGTTTCGCAGCGGCAGCGTTGTCACATTTTCCTTTCGTAATTCGTTCAGCTCATTCAGCAATGGTGACTTTGGTCGCAACACCGCGTAAACATCATGGCCGCGACGCGCAAGGCCGTTGGCGAGATCCGCAAGATGGCGCTCACCGCCGCCGAGAGTTTGAGCTGAGCTAACCTGAAGAATTTTCAACGCGAGTAGTTTGCTGCTGGATCAAGTTGGGATAACTATTTAGACCGTTCGAATGTACACAAGAATTCGTTTGTCATCCACACCAAACTGCCCTTCAGCCTCAATGAATCAACGCCCGTTTCAGCCCCGCGACCGTTTGCCTTGATTGTTTTTCGCGTATCGAAGCGGAACAGACTCGAGGGCCGCTGTTTGCTTACCGGCTAGCCCGTCATCGCCTGCGCAATCGAAATGAAGCTAAAGCGAATGCCGGAGGGTCGGCACGGCGGTTGCCCCCACGAATATCATTCCCATGTCTATTCGTGAACACGTGAAGGCTAGAGCGAAACTTGAAGGAGGATAAATGCATGGCGAAGCCAAAATTGGTCACTGGACTGTTTAAGAATCGGGTCGCCGCTGAAGCGGCTGTTGATGCAATCATGAAGCGCGGTTATACACGTGACGATATCAGCGTCATGATGTCAGACGCCACGCGAAACAAGGAGTTTGCGCTGCAAGCGCGAACTCATGCCGCGGACGGCGCGGGCGTGGGCGCGGCGTTAGGCGGTGTGGTCGGCGCGGTGTTAGCGACGATTGTTGCGGTCGGTAGCACGATTTTTCTGCCGGGCCTAAATCTGGTAATCGCTGGTCCAGTAGCAGCGGCGCTCGCGGGAGCCGGCGCCGGCGCCGCGACCGGAGGCGTCATCGGAGCACTGGTCGGGGCAGGGATACCGGAATATCGCGCGAAGGTCTATGAAGCAGGACTACGCAGCGGCGGAATCCTGTTGGGCGTCGAAGCTAAATCAGATGAGGAAGTAGATAAACTGGAAGAGCTGCTTGAGGCGCTTGGCGGTGAACACGTTCGAGCCGAGTAGGCACGAGGGCGAGGGTTAGACAGTCGGGAATAAGAGAAGGGTCTACGACAGATTTGAGCGCTACTTGTTGGACAAGAATCAGTATTTTTGCGCAACGGACATGAGTCTAGATGACCGCTGCGCACGGTCAACAGAGTGATCTGTAAGCCTGGAAACAACATTTACCGAGGGGGGTCCGGAGTTTGTTATTATGATGAATTCCAACCTTCGATCTTTATCCAGATGCGCTTCGCAGACTTGGACGGTAGCATTGGAAATATCCGGCAATTGGAGAATCTTAGAACTACATGGGTCTGGAGGGTCACTATATAACTCAGTCTTGCTGAGATCCAGATTAGGATCTGTCCGTTTAATATACCTCACCTGAGCCGGATGATTGCCGTCCCAAAGAAGTCCTGTGACAGTTGGCCCGACCTGCGCCAACTGCTTGTTCCGAATAAGCTGGTTCAATGATCTTCTTTCAGGGTGCCCAGGCGTTGGTTTAAATAAGCTCTTAACATCTTCTAAGCTTATCTTGCTCAGATTGATATTGAAGGCGTCTATCTCCCGTGCCGTTAAGTCCTTATTCTTAGCAACCAAAAAGCTGACCATCACTTTGAGTGCGGCTTGCTTCTCGCTGAGCGCAATCTGCTTTTCGTTAATAGGACCCACGGCATCATTAATCGCCTTGGTGATGCCCGTAGTCAACTTTGACTCCAGGACGTCCAAGCTCTTATTCAGATACCAGCGTCCTCCGCCCCCAAGAGTGGTTATGATCACGCCAGCAATCAGAATAAGGGATGTCAGGAACTGTCTAAAAGTAGGAACGCCGCTAATCTGTACTTTAGGTATCCCTTCAAGGGTGACTCGCTGGGGCGGGGCATCTGATTGACTGCTTGCGGTGGGTTGGGCAGTTGGTGTTTGCGGGTTCACGTTGTCTCCATTATTCGTTTTTACTTACCGTGGCCATCATGTCGGGTAAGTGCCATCGCCCCAATATTTCGGAGCATACAAGCAACGTTATGGGGATACGCCAGTACTATACTGGGGACGTTGCTGGATCGCAAATTACCATGGAAAACTTAGAGCGACCGAGGTTGTGCGCAACCAGGGGGGCGCAACCAGGGGGCAAGGTTGAGAATCTTAGCTGAGGTTCTTCTCAGCTCAACTTTGAAAGTATCACCTTCTGCCCTAGAAAGACAACACTTTAGCACAAATGCTTCAAACTCTGGGCTTAGTCACATAGCACAGGATTTGTTGCAAGTCAATGGTTGAGTAAACATAGGGCGGACGAATTGTAGATAAACGGTGAACTTATTTTTGTCCGCTTGAGGTCACCAGCACCAAAAATCCAGCCTCTCCTCTATGGCTGCTTCGGGCGGCGAACCTACTCTTCCGCAGCGGCCTGGGTCTTTTTCACGAGCCTATCGTTCTTGTCGCAGATCGGCAGGCGAACTTCGAAACGAGTGCCCTCGCCGGGCTCGCTGACCACCACGATCTCGCCTTTGTGGCGCGTGATAATTCCGTGCGAGGCAGAAAGGCCAAGGCCGCTGCCGAGTTTTCCTTTAGTGGTAAAGAACGGTTCGAAAATTCGCGAAGCAGTTTCGGGCGGCATGCCGCAACCAGTGTCAGCGACCCAAAAACAACCGCTTTCAATTTCCGCGCGCGCGCCAATCTCCATTGTGCCACCTTCGGGCATGGCATCTACGGCATTGAAAATAAGATTTAGGACCACCTCGCGCAGTTCGGCCTGTTCACCCATGACGTAGGTCGGCGCGCTGCTTTCCACCTTGAGCTCAATCGTGCCCTTCCGCGACTTGCTCTGCCACTTTGGCCGCGCAATGTCTACGCTGGAGGAAACAAGGTAGCCCAGCTCAACCGGAGCAAACTCGCTGGCCGAATCGCGGCGCGCAAATTCGAGTATGCGACGCAGCGTCTTGCTGCCGTCCTCGACGGCGTTGGTGATCACTTGCAAACTCCTGGATGCCGACTCGTCAGTGGCATTGCGTAACAACAATTGCGGCCGGCCCTGGATTACAGTCAGCGAATTGTTCAGATTGTGGGCCACGCCCGCAGCCAACTCGCCGACCGCGCGCAGTTTGTCAGACTGGGCCATGAGCTCCTGCTCGCGTTTGCGGTCTGTGATGTCACGCAGAAAAACGAGCACGCCAACAATCTCGCCATCCTTCCAAAGCGGCGACGTGTGTGCTTCGTTGTAGCGAGTGGAGCCGTCGGCGCGAATAACGCGCACTTCATACTCAGTGTCATCGCCCGCCAAAGTGCGACGTAGATTTTCGCGAGTGAGCTCGCGAGAATCCGCGGCGACGAGATCCGGAAAACTAATACCGAGCGACATCGAGAGTTGGTAAGCTTCGGCGCGTTCATTCATCCAGGTGATGCGCCCGCCGGAGTCAAGCGCGTAGATCTCATCGGGAGTGCGATCGGCGATGCTGGCTAGAAACGATTTGTGGGCGATGGTTTCCGCCTCGGCACGACGCAGTGCGGAAATATCGCGGGCGACAACCAGCGCGGATTCTAAATCGGGGCCAAGCGGCTCGACGATTATGGAGATCGGGTTCTGACCATCTGGCCCGGCCAGGATTTCAACTTCGACTTTCTCTCGAGTTTGCAGGGCACGGTCGACGACACAGCCATCAGCGCCGTCTACACGCCAGAACATTTCGCAGCAAGCTTTTCCTGGTCGCAGCTCGCCACTTTGTAACCGGGCCGCCGCGTTGTTGGCGTTTAGCAACCGCCGGTCGCTTCCAAACAGATAGACAGCGTCAGGCAATGCCTCGAGCGCTTCGATAAGCAGTCGTTCCTTCATCGGCATCGACGAGTCTTCAGGCAAATCTTGAAACAAGCTATCGGAGTGTTGCAGTTGCATTAACTTTGGGTGGGACCAGCGGGAAGAACCAGGTAGAGCCGCATCAGAGCGGGCGCGTACATATTAGCAAATTCGGGTATTGGCCTGCCAGAAAATTTGCAACCACAAATAGTTCGGGCGTGTTCCCCTGACGAGGAACACGCCCGAAGTCTGTTTTTGCTTACTAGTTAACTAGAACTCGAAGCGCGCCGCAAACTGGATTTGCCGCTCGCGGAAGAGTGTGGCACCTGCTTCGTTAACTGTCCCGAACGTTGGGTTAAAAGTCAAAATAGCCTTTTGGTTCGGAGCCGTGCCCGTGACTGAGGCGGTGTAAATGCTGGTATTGACGCCGCTCACCTGGGTGCGATTGAAGATGTTGAAGCCTTCCGCCAACAGTTCAAGCTTCATGCTCTCGTTAAGACTGAAGCGACGAGAGATACGCAGGTCCGTGTTGATGATTCTCGGTTGCTTGAAGAAGTTGCGCGGCACGAGCGCAAAGCGGGTGGAGCCATTCGAACCGTTGAGTCCGCCGGCCTGGTTGCTGCCAAACAGGCTGCTGGCGTTGCCCGAAACGGTTCCCGTATAGCGGGGTCCCGAGAGCGCATTGAAGATTGGCGAAATCGTCCAACCATCGAGAATGGCATGACCGGCGCCGCTCGTACCCTGAGCAAAGAAGTGGGTGTTGTAGACAATGCTGGCGACAAATTTATGCCGCCGGTCAAAGCTGGAGAGAGCATTCTCAGCAGGCTGATCGAAAGCATTAAACGGCACGTTCGTGGCGGTAAACGTCTGCGAGCCTTGTCCGTTGTCGTAAGAGCGCGAGAACGTCCAACTGGTCTGGAATTGCAGGCCGTTGGTCAAACGACGATTTGCCTGCACCACGAGTGCGTGGTACTTCGAATTAATGTTGCTGCGAATCTCCGTTAGAGCGCCGAAACCTGCGATCGGTCTCGACCCGGAGAAATAAGGGAGATTCCAGACCTGACCCGCGAATGGACCACCGACGATTTCAAACTGCCTGGTGGAGGTGGGCGGACTGAGGTTGATATCCACGAAGTTAGGCAGGGAATTTCCGAAGCTTGCCAGATAAGAGGCGGAGACGACGGTGTTACGTGCGACCTCACGCTCGATAATCACGTCGAGTTGATGAATTTGCGGGTTGGCAAAGTTGTTAGCGAAGAATTGCAGTGATGCTGATCCTGCTGGCGGAGTGGCTAACACGTTCGGAAAAATAGGTGCGGCTGCATTACCCGCCGGCGTGGCCGGGGAGGATGCCGGGTTCAGGGAAACCTGCACTTGTCCTCCAGGATTTCCCGTGTTGGTCAAGGCATTGAGGATCGTTGAGTTGATGATACGTCCGTAGTAAATGCCGTAACCGCCACGCAAACTGGTTTTGCCGTCGCCGTTCACATCATAAGCAAATCCGAAACGCGGCCCGAAGTTATTTCGATCATCCGGCAGGTTCACCGATTGCGGGAAAGGACCCGGCAGGAAAGGCTTGGGCATCCGCTCATATTCCCAACGCAAGCCGAGATTCAATGTCAGACGAGGACTAACGCGCCAGTCGTCCTGAAGGAAGTAGGCCAAATCCGTCGTCGGAAACTCAAACGCCGTTGGGCCAAATCCCTGATTGTAATTGCTGGTGTAACACCGGCCCGCGAGACGAGTGCCGGTCCCACAGATCTTACTTCCTGTTCGTAAGGCGCCACCTGACGTGAAGTTCACGTAATCGACGATGAAGTCATTGATGTTTGAATAGCTGTAAGCGCCACCTTCCTGGAAGAGGTTGATCTGCAGGTCCTTCACATAGTTGAGGTCGCCGCCCCACTTCAAGGTGTGGTTGCCGGTAGTGAGCGTGACTGTATCGGCAAACTGCCAGCGCTTTTCATCCGGGAACGCGGTGCGCTCAAGAAACGTCGGTTTGCCAAACTCGATACCGTTCGTTAAGAAAACGTCCGGCGATCTGCCGCCCTTGCCGGTCGTAGGCTCACCGGGTAACGGTGGCTGGCTGTTCTGAAACTCGTTATCGCGGGCCCATTGGAACCGAGCTTCGTTAAGCAGCGTGGCCGAGAAGGTTGATGCCAGACGCAAGTTGAGCGCGTCAATCTTAACGAAGTCATCGCCGAAGCTGGCGCGACCACGAGTGTTAGTTGCCTGTGTCTGAATACCGGCGGGAGAGACCCATCGGACACGGTTATAACTTCCCGTAAACGTATGGTTCTGAGTGATATTCCAATCGATCTTGGGAAAGAAAATTTTCTGATCGCCGCGACGGGGAACTGTCCCAGTCAAGCTGTTGATAAAGTTGAGCGTCGAATCAACCTGCGCATCGGTCAAACCCCGAGACGGATTCAAGAGCGAGCTGGTGAAGAGCGCGGGGGTACAGCCAGGTGCGACTGCCGAAGGACATCTGTTAACAGTCGACAGATAACCCGGTGTGCTGAAAATGCCGAGGCCTGGGAAGTTACGCTTTTGCTGATCGTAGTTGAAAAAGAAGAAAGCCTTGTTCTTAACAATCGGACCGCCGATATTGCCGCCAAACTGGTGGCGCACATCTACCGGCTTGATGCCGATGCGATCCGGAATCCCGTTTACGATGACTGACTGAAAGGCCAGCGGGTTGCGCGCGCCCCATTTGTTATTGCGTTGATAGTAGAATAACTGACCATGAACTTCGTTGGTTCCGCTCTTGGTTATGGTATTAACCACGCCACCTGCTGCGCGACCGTATTCGGCTGAATAGTTTGAAGTATTCACCTGAAACTCGCGCACTGCGGCCTGACTGGTGGAGTAGCTGAGGCGCGTGCGGCCCCTCTCTTCAGAGAAAAATGCCTGATTGTTATCGCCGCCATCAACCGTGCTGTTATTGAGCAGTCCGGAAACGCCGCGAAAACTTATCAGTCCGAAATTGCCGTCCGGGACAGTGCCTGGCGTCAAGAGAGCAAAATTCGACCAGCGGCGGCCGTTGATCGGCAGCTCGTTAATTGAAGTCTGATTGACGTTGCTCGAGAAGTCCTGCTGCGAAGTATTAATGACCGGAGCTTCGGAGGTTATCTCAACCGTGCCGCCGGAGACTGGTCCAATCGAGAGCGCCGCATTAAGCGATGTCTCACGGCCAATCTCGACCGTAACCTTTTCCTGCGTGTAGGGACTGAATCCCGTCCCGTTGATAGTCACGGAATAATTCCCTGGCTGAAGACCGGCCACTTTGAATCGACCCTGATCGTCGCTGGTCGCAGTATCTTCCTTATTTGTTTCGGTGTTGCGCACGGTTACGCCTGCGTTGGGAACGACTTCCTTATTCGGGTTAGTAACAACGCCACCGATAGCGCCAGTCGTGGTTGACTGTCCGAAGGCGATCGCGCTCATCCCGAGAATAAACGAGAGAACGAAAGAGAGCTTCACAAATTTCGACATGTTGGGGAACTCCTTAAGCATGAGATAGCGTTGAAAGAATCTGCGCGACCGAGTGGGCACAGGCTTCGGGACCTTTGTGATCGAGAGCAAATTGAAATTATGTCAATCAAGAAGGAAACACGATAATGGACGCGAACTTCTACCACGCAAGCCACCGTTAGCGCAAGCGTAATACGTGTTTAGGTAGAGTAAAATTCACTTGTTGCTGTTCGAATTCTGGAAAGACAAGCTGGACTAATTGCATCGCAATTTCGTTCGCAAGACGTATGCCGAATGCAGATGGAAGTCCAGCGTAGAGTTTAGTGCCGACTTTTCAACACTTAACGCAATCATTGGCCTTCCGACAATCCTAACCTTAGCCAAGAATTTGGATATTATCGGAAATTTAGGAAATTGCTGAGTTGGAGAAGTCTTTACGCCTGCCACAGCTCTTAAACGCGCTCGACGATTATCGCGATCCCTTGACCGCCGCCGATGCACGCGGTCGCAAGCCCGTACCGGCCCGCTCGGCGTTGTAGCTCGTGGAGCACGGTAAGAACCAGACGCGTGCCAGTGGCGCCCAACGGATGGCCGAGAGCAATCGCACCGCCGTTTACATTTGTGCGAGAACGATCCAACCCCAGCTCTTTCTCAACGGCAAGATACTGCGCCGCAAAAGCTTCGTTGACTTCAATCAGATCCATGTCCGAAAGGTTGAGGCCCGCCTTAGCCAAAGCCTGACGTGTCGCCGGCACTGGTCCGATGCCCATTATCTCCGGCTCGACTCCAGCGTACGCCCAGCTAACAATGCGACCCATGGGTTTCGCGTTCTTTCGTTTCACGTATTCTTCTCCGCAGATAATCAGCGCGGCGGCGCCATCGACAATCCCCGAAGCGTTTCCCGCGGTTACAAAACCGTCTTTCGCGAACGCCGGTCTCAACTTTGCCAGGCCCTCGAGCGTAGTCTCGGGCCGCAGGTGATCGTCTCCCTCAAAGAGAACTGTTGTCTTACGCGACTGAACTTCAACCGGAACAATCTCCTCGGCAAAGTATCCGGCATCTTTCGCTCGCTTCGCTTCCTGCTGCGAGCGTAGCGCGTACTGATCCTGTTCTTCGCGCGGGATCGCAAATTTGCGCGCCAGGTTCTCGGCGGTTCCGGCCATCGGCGTGTTGCAGTAGGTATCGAGCAGCGCCGCCATCAAGCTGTCCTCGAGTTTGCCTCCACCCAGCGGAAACCCCGAGCGCGCGCCGCGGATAACGTGCGGCGCCTGCGACATGGATTCCATTCCACCCACCAGTGCGGTTTGAGCTTCACCGAGCTGGATCATTTGTGCCCCGGAGATGATTGATTGAATGCCGCTGCCGCACAGGCGATTTACAGTCAACGCCGGACGATCAAATGGCACGCCCGCCTTGAGTGCTACATGTCGCGCGCCATAGATGGCGTCGCCCGAAGTTTGTAGCGCGTTGCCGATGACACTGTGATCGATTTCTTCAGGCGCAACGCCGGTTGCACACAAGGCGCCTTTGGCCGCGACCGCTCCCAGATCAATCGCTGAAACGTCCTTCAAAGCACCGGCATACTCGCCCATCGGCGTCCGCTTACCACCGAGAATGAAAACATCCTTCGACATTTGTTACTTACGACTCCCTTGTCTGAATTTGGCTCATATCAACAAACTAAAAAGCCTAACAGACGGAAATGACGCGGTCAATTTAGAGTGTGATTGGCGAGTACTAATGCAGTTTAGAGTACAAACTTTAGTTTGCGTCCCGAATCAGCAGCCTAAAGGCTGGACTCTGAACTTCTAGCCTCAAACTGCACTAGTGCCAGAATTCCGTCGCCTCAGATGTGTACTCGTCGACGTTTTCCCGACTCTCTTACCAGGTCACAAATTTCAGACTACGAACTCACAAGAG